>Ga0190275_10001475_pt1 | contig 17428 bp, 16 predicted proteins | sample Popmic550T_FD_133745 | JGI IMG/M metagenome (GOLD analysis project Ga0190275, IMG submission 133745) | Populus adjacent soil microbial communities from riparian zone of Yellowstone River, Montana, USA - 550 T | ecosystem: Environmental > Terrestrial > Soil > Riparian zone > Trees stand | place...
CCGCGACCGACGACGACGAGGGCCTCGAGGCCGAGCCGGCGGTGATTCCCGCGAAGTTCGGCGACGTGCTGCGCCGAGGACGCTTGCTGCACATCATTCTCGGCATCGGACTGATCGGGAACCTGGTGTACGCCGGCGCCGCGGAAGTCGCGCTGCCAACCCTCGCACATCGCGACTTCGGGGCCGCCGGCTACGGCTTCCTCCTGCTCGGCCTGGGCGGCGGCATGATCGTCGGAGCGGTGCTGGCCCGGCGGGACTGGGTCGGCGATCAACCGGCGCCGTTCATCGCCGTGCTCGGTCTGGTGATGGCGGTCGCGATCGGGACCGTACCGTTCGTCGGTGGCCTGGCCGGGGCGGTCGTCTGCATGACCTTGTTCGCGGTGGCCAACAGCTGGTCCGGCATCGTGATCATGACCATGCTCCAGGTCTGGACGCCGCGGCACGTGCTGGCGCGGGTGATGAGTGTGCTGATGCTTGCGCTCACCGGAACGTTCCCGGTCTCGGTGGCGATCACCGGATTCGGTGTCGATCGGTACGGCGTGACCGCCTTCTTCCCGGTGGCCGGCGCCGCCATCGCGCTAGGCATCCTGGGCGCCCTCAGCAGACCGACCTTCCGCCGCTACCGAACCGGCGACCGCTTCCCGCAACTGCCGGTTCCCACCCAGAACACAGCCACTCAGACCGAAGGGACGTGACCACCGTGGAGTACGACGCTCTCGCCGCACTGCGGTCCGCAGGCCTCGCCGTGGACATCCTGTCCTCCGCCCATCGCGAGGTACTCGCCTCCTTGAGCTCGCAGGAAGTCGGCGTGCTCAGGGACATCAAGAGCCGCCTCGACGCGGTCGAGCCGGACGTCGTCGGGCAGGAGGTCAAGCTGCTCTGAGGGTGTGCCCGGCGCCGGAGGGAGGAGGCTGACCAGGATGCAAGAATCCGTCTGCGCCGCGTGTGGCGCCAGCAGTTCCGCCACGGATCGGTTCTGCCGTTCGTGTGGCGTGGTCCTGACAACCCCCGATACCGAGCCGGAAGCACGCAAGACGGTCGTCGTGCTCTTCATCGACCTGGTCGGTTCCACCACGCTCGCCGAACAACTCGACCCCGAGGTTCTGCGGCGTGTGCTCGACCGGTACTACCAGGCCTGCGCGGGCTGCATCGCGGAACATCTCGGCGTGGTCGAGAAGTACATCGGCGACGCGATCATGGCCGTTTTCGGGGTTCCGGTCAGCCGCGAGGACGACGCGATCCGGGCCGTCCGCGCCGGTCATGCGGCCGTGCGGCTGGTCCAGGAACTCGGGGCCGAGCTGCGCCTGCCCGGCCAGCGGCTGAACGCGCACTGCGGGATCAGCGCGGGCGAAGCGGTGGTCATCAGCGCGCCGGGCATCCACCTGCGGGTGATCGGCGACACCGTCAACACCGCGAGCCGGCTGGAGACCGCGGCCGGGCCGGGGCAGGTGCTGGTGAACGACGAGGTGGCCCAGATGGTCCGCCGGCACGCGCAGCTCGAGGAGATGCCCGCGCTGCCGTTGCGGGGCAAGGCGCTGCCGGTGCCGGCTTGGCGGGTGATCTCGTTGCGCGACGACGTGATCGGGGCCGATCGGACCGAGCTGATCGGCCGCGAGGCGGAGGTGTCCGCATTGCGCGACTGCTTCGGCCGGGTGACAGCGGAGTCGGCCTGCAGGCAGGCCGTCGTGCTCGGTGCGCCCGGCCTCGGCAAGTCCCGGCTGGTCCGTGACTTCGCCGAAGGTGTCCAGCAGGCGCTTGTCCTGACCGGACGTTGCGAGTCGTACGGCAAGGACATCACCTACCTGCCACTCGCCTCGATGTTGCTCGGGTCGCTGCCCGGCGGCTGGGACCGGATCAGCACCTTGCTCAGCGGCAACGACGTTGATCGGCATGCGCTGCGGTGCCTGTCGACAGTGCTGAGCCGGGGGAGTGCCGACGACCAGCGGCCGGTGGGTATCGAGGAGATCTCGTGGTCGGTCAATCACCTCTTCCGGACCTTGGCACAGCTGCGGCCGCTGGTCCTGGTCTGGGAGGACCTGCACTGGGCCGAGCCGACGCTGCTCGCCCTGGTGGACGACCTTCGCAACCGGTTGTCCGACGTGCCGGTGCTGGTCGTCTGCGTCGCCCGGACCGACGTGCTGGACCTCGAGCCCGGCTGGTCGGTCGAATGCGACACGTTGGTGCTGCTCGAGCCACTCGGTGAGCCCGACACCCTGCAATTGGTGGCCGGCCTGATGGCCGACGTGCAGGCGCAAGCCGAGGATCAGGCCGTCACCACGCTCGCGCGGGCGTGTGAGGGCAACCCGCTGTTCGCGACGCTGATGGTCGACGTAGCGGCGGAGCGCGACCTGACGGCGTTACCTCCGAGTGTGTCGGCCGTACTGCGGGCCCGGATCGATGCCCTGCCACCGGCTGAGCGGCAGGTGGCTCGCTGGGCCGCGGTCGGAGGCCCCGATGTCGGTGCCGACGTCCTGCAGGTCCTCGGTTCGGAGCAGGCGGCCGGGCCTGACCTCCCGACCGCGCTCGCGGGGTTGGTGCGGCGCGGAATTCTGGAACAGTTGCCGGCCGGCAGGTACCGGTTCGCCCAGACCCTGCTGCACGACACGGCGTACAGGATGACGGCCAAGACGCTCCGCGCTCGCTGGCACGCGTTGCTGGCCGAGGCTCAAGGCAGTGGCACGGACACGGGCATGTACCACGCTGAGGCGGCCTGCCTGTTGCTGCGCGAGATCGATCCACAAGACGGCCGGCTTCCCTGGCTGACCGAGGTGGCCGTCGAACGGTTGTCGGCACTCGGTACCGTTTCGCTGCACCGGAAGGACCTCAGCGCATCCATTGCCCTGCTGGAGCGGGCGCTCGCGCTGCTCGAGCCGAGTGCGGGGCGCTATCCGGAAGTCGCCCTGCGATTGAGCGATGCCCTGGTTGCCGCGGGGGATACCGAGCGGGCTCAACAGGTCCTGCGCGAAGGCCGCTCGGCCTGCCCGCGGTTGCAGGGCGGATGCACGATGCGGCTTCAGCACGGGATCGTCCTGCTGAGGCTTGGCGTGCTCGATGCGGCGGCTGCCGAAGGGCTGATCGACGAGGTCGGCAGGGAACTGGCGATGGGACCCGGGACCGATCTCGACTGGTCCTTGTGGCATCAGTTGCGCGGCCTGTACGGGTTGAGCCGGGGCCAGATCGGTGCTGCCGAAGAAGAGTTGCGGCACGCGCTCGTCCGGTCCGAGGCAGTCGGCGATCGCTACAGCGCGGACCGCCTGCTCGGTGCCTTGTGCGAGTTGTCCCAGTGGTCGCCGACGGAGGTACGGACGGCGCTGCAGTTGTGCTCGGACCTCGCTGTGCGATTCGAGGCTGACCGGCTGTTGTTGATCCCGGTGCTGACCACCCGGGCACGGCTGCTCGCCATGATCGGTGAGATCGACGAGGCCCGCGTGGTGCTGGCGACGGCCGGGCGGTACGCGAACGATCTGCGGGCCGCGCTGGCGGGCATCGCGGTCGCACAGGTGGACGCGCTGATCAGCGCGATGACCGGCGAGCACGACCAGGCGGCCCGGCAGTTCGCCCAAGCGACCGAGGCGCTGCGCGGGCAGGGACACATCGGCGCGGCCCTCACCCTCGACGTCTACACCGCCCGCGAACTGCTCCGGGCCGGACGGCCGGAGGAGGCCGCGACGGCGATCGCCCGGATCAGCGCCCGCGATGACCACAAGAGTCTCGACGTACGAGCCACGACCTGGCTCGCGCTCGTACAAGCCCGCCTGACTTGTACCGACGGCGATCTCGCTGCCGGTCTGGTACTGGCCGCAGACGCGGTCGAGTCGATCAGTACCGACGACCCGTGCCTGCTCGGCGACGCCTGGTTCGAGTACGCCGGGGTGCTGGTGACCGCTGGGCGAAGCGAGGACGCGCTGTCGGCCGCCGATCGCGCGCTGGGCAGTTACGTCAGTAAGGGCGCGACCCGGTCGGCCGAGCAGGTACGTGGCTGGATCCGGGCAACCGGGAGAGGAGCACGGCGATGACCATGCCATGGCGGGGAGCCGCCATCGAGCAGTTCCCGGGCGTTCCGGCCTGGGGTGCGCCCACCTCGCGGCGACCACTCGAGCCATTTCCGGTGGTGCCGCTCGGCGGGATCGACGCGGCTTGGGCCTGGGGAGGCGCGGACGGCAGCGGCGCAAGGGTGTGCATCCTGGACAGCGGTGTCGACGCCTCTCACCCACTTGTCGGCGGTGTCGATCGCGCGTTGTCGATCGTGCTCGACGACAGCGGCGCGCTCGCGGTGGCGCCCGTCGAGCCGACGGATTCAGCCGGTCACGGAACGGCCTGCGCGGGCATCATCCGGTCGATCGCGCCGGCCGCGGAGATCACCTCCCTGAGGGTGCTGACCGACGCCGCGACCGGCACTGGTCATGCGCTGCTGACCGGGCTCGACTGGGCGATCGACGAAGGCTTCGACGTGATCAACCTGTCGCTGGCCACCACCAAAGCCGACTACACCCTCGCGCTCTACGAACTTGCGGATCGGGCCTACTTCCGGCGCTGCACGCTCGTGGTGTCCGCGCACAACCTGCCGATCCGCAGCTTTCCCTGGCCGTTCGCCGCGGTGGTCTCGGTCGCCAGTCACGACCAGGACGATCCGATGCTGCACTACTACAACCCTGCACCACCGGTGGAGTTCCTGGCCCGCGGCGTCGCCGTCCCGGTCGCGTGGACCAACGGCAAGGTGGTGCGCAGTACCGGCAACAGCTTCGCCAGCCCGCATATCGCCGGGTTGTGCGCGTTGATCGTCGGCAAACACCCGTGGCTCACGCCGGCCCAGCTGAAGACCGTGCTCTACCTCACCGCCCGCAATGTCACCAGCTCGTCAGGAGAAGACCATGTCCCTGCTTGACTTCGCCCTGCCGAACTCCCGGCCGGACAGCCAGATGATGCTCACCGAGCGCCAACTGCTGCAGTCGGTCGTCGAGATCGCCCGGCACGTGTACAGCGCGATGGCCTCATCGGTCTTCCTGGTCGACGCGGAGACCAGGGAGTTCGTGTTCGAGGCGGTCGCCGGTGAAGGTGAAGGTCAGTTGCCCGGCACCAGGTTCGCACCCGGTACCGGCATTGCGGGCTGGGTGGCGAGCAGCGGCCAGTCGATCTTCGTGGACGACCTGGTCGGCAATGATCTGTTCGCGCGGTCGGCCGCGGAATCCACCGGTTACGTGCCGTCGAGTCTGATGGCGGCGCCGCTGATGCGGCGCGGCGACTGCATCGGCGTACTGGAGGTGCTCGATCCCGCCGACCGTAGCCGCGGTGGACTGGCCGATCTGGATCTGCTGGCCCTGCTCGCATCGCAGGCGTCGATCGGTCTCGATCTGCTCGTGCGGGCCCGATCCACCGACAGTGGCAGCGGCAGCCTGACGACGGATCAGGAGGCATTGGTCGCTCGGGTGACGTCCGGCGTACGGTCGGCGACGCCGGCAACCGCGGCTGTGGTTCTGACCATGCTCACCGCGGTCGATGACATCCTCAGCCGATCCGCCTGACGGTTCTCCGCTGCTGGTCCATCAGTTGGTCGATCCGTTCGCCCTCGACCTTCTTCCCGACCAGCCGGTCGCGGGCGGGAAAGAGTACGCGGTGCCCGGTCAGGTCGTCCTGCTCAGCCGTTCGGTCGATGCCGAGTTCGACGACCTGCAGGGACGGCTCGACCGGCTCGGCGTACCCAGCCTGCGGATCGACGCCGATCGGCTCGAGGACGTGCGCCTGACCGTCGGCATCGCTGATCTGCGGCCGACAGTGGTCTGGACCCGGCGTTTCACCCGGACGGCGATGCCGGCTGCCGGATCGGCGATCGATGCCCTGCGCAACGACTCGTGGCTCGCCCTGGCGAACCGCTTGGCCGGCCTCGCGACGGCGACGCTCCCCGGGGCCCCGGTCGGTGTACTCGATCAGCTCGCTGGTGCGCGCGGGTTGGGGATCGCCGTACCGGCAACCATCGTGACCACCTCTCCGGCCGAAGCGGCCGCGGCGCTGCCGGGTGATCGCGTGGTGCTGAAAGTGATCGACTCGCACTTCGTCGAGCCGGTGCCCGGCCGGCTGTACGGAATCTTCGCCGAAGTCGTCGAACGTCGCGAACTCGCGCGCCGAACGTCGCCCGGGATGCCGGTGATCATGCAGGAGTTCGTGCCGCACGAGGCCGAGCATCGCGTCTACTACTGCCTGGGCCGACTCGTCGCCTTCGACATCCGCAAGTCGGGCCCGGCCGCCCCCTGGTCGGACCAGCCGTCGGTCCTGGTCCGTCCGGTCGAGGTGCTCGAGCCGATCGCGACCGCCGTGCTGTCCTTGGCGGCCGCGTGGGACCTGCGGTTCGGCGCCTTCGACTTCCTCGTCGCGAATGGTCGCGCGGTGTTCCTGGAGGTCAACCTGACCGGCGACTGGCGCTGGTACGAGTCGAAGGCCGGCACTCACGCGGTCTCCGCGATGACAGCCGCCGCGGTCCTCGACCTTCACCTCCGCGCGAGGGGAGCCGTCCGCCCACGGCCGGCTGGATTCGATCTGCTGTCCTTCCTGGGGGCGTAAACCGTTGGCCCTCGCGCTCGCCGGGTCCCTACAGTCAGTTGGGTGATCACTGAGCGCACCGACCCGCGAGACCAGGCAGCATTCGACGAGTGGTACGACGTCATGGCGGCCGGTGTGACGGCCGGGCGGGAGTTCCCCATCGTCTGGACCCGCGAGGAGATGCGCGTCAGCATCCTTCGGGAGTCGCCGTACTTCGCCAAGGAGATGTGGGGCGTCCGCGACGACAGCGGGGCGCTCGCCGGAATCCTCTGGATCCAGCTGCCGCTGCAGGACAACCCGAGTCTCATCTCGCTGGACATCAGCGTGCCGCCGGAGCGGCGCCGGCAGGGGTACGGGACCGCGCTGGCCGCAGTGGCCGAGGAGAGAGCGGCGCACCATGGCCGCACGGTCGTCCATTGCGCGGTCGATGTCCCGCTCGGTGGTGAGGCGGCCGGTCAGGCTTTCGCGCGGGCCAACGGGCTGACTCCGGCCAACGTCGAGACGCACCGGATCCTCGAACTGCCGGTCGAGCAAGCCTTCCTCGAGAACCTGGCCGCCGAGGTCGCCGAGCATCATCGCGGCTATCGCCTCGTCTCGTGGCAGGACCGCTGCCCGGACGAACTGGTCGACGCGTATGCGGCGCTCGAGAGCACGTTCATGACCGAGGCGCCGCAGGGTGAGTTGGAGATCGAGGCGGAGGCCTGGGACGCGGAGCGGGTCCGTTTCCGGGAAGACCAGGCTCGCGCGCAGGGCCGCAGTGGCTGGAACACCGTCGCCATCGCGCCGGACGGCACGGTGGCCGGGTCCACTGAGTTGCACCTGTCCAGCCATGACCCGGTCAACGCCATGCAGTCGGGCACGCTGGTGGCGCCGGCGCATCGCGGCCGCCGGCTCGGGTTGGCGCTGAAGGTCCGCAACCACCTCGAACTGCAGCGCAGTCATTCCGAACGGCGCGTCGTGCACACCTGGAACGCCGAGCAGAACACCGCGATGAACGCGGTCAACGAACGGATCGGGTTCCGGCCGGTGGAGACCTGCGAGGACTGGCAGCGGCGAATCTGAGAAAAATTCTCCGCCAATGTTCTGGAGCAGGCCGGTAAAACGTTTCTTTGAATTCTGTGCGGGGAACCCTTTGCGGGCCGCATTTCGAACGTAACAGCTAACCGGTGAGCCGCAATCATCCGGTTTGAACCCCGGGTGAGCGTTTGATTTATAGCGGCAGGGAAACGGAGCAGCATCCCTGATTCTCCGGCGAAAGAAAAGCGATCTGGACCACGTCGCGAAGGGTAGCGAACTCATCACTTTCGGTCCATAGCGGGACCGCGTAATCGTGTCGTATCGTCACGTCATCGCCAGGCCTTGGTGGGGGGCTGGTGCTCTGAATCCTTTGTGTTCAAGGCGAACTTCGGAGCTCGGATGACCATGGACGGTACTGTCGTGGTGCCCGGAACCACTAGGGGCGCCCAGTGGGTCGATGACGTGTTGCTGGCCGGCGAGGCCACTGACATCTGTTTCAGACTCCCTACTCCTATTGATCGTGGAATGCTGCGCCGGCTGGTCCGGGACAGGCAGGAAGAATTAGCGCGTTCGGGTTTGCGCCCGGGCGGTGCGGCCGCATTGCGGTTACCGCCGTCAATGGCCTTCGTGACCCATTTGCTGGCCATCTGGCGGCTCGGCGGACAGGCGATCCTGCTGGATCACCGGCTGACCGACTACGAGGTCCGCCGGGCGGTCGAGCGACTGGTCCCGCAGGTGGTCGTGTCACCGGACCGGCCGGTCGCTGCCGGCCTCCGCACGTTCGTCGAGATCGACACCGACGTGGCCAGCTACTCGGGGCACCCGGCCAGTACTGCGCACGCCGTCGTGCAGCTCAGCTCTGGGTCGACCGGACCGTCGAAGGTGATCGGACGAACTGCCGAGGACCTGATCGAAGAAGTGCTGCGGTACACGCAGATCGAGGGCGTGCCGCTGCGTGGCGAGCGGGTCATCCTGCTGCCCTCGATGGTGCACGTGCTGGGCCTGGTGGGCGGGCTGATGTACGGCCTGCATGCCGGTGTCGAGCTGGTTCCGCCCGCGCGGTTGACCGGTGACGCCATCGTCCAGGCGATCGCGAGTGGCGACAGTCCGGCGACCGTGCTCGGAGTGCCCTTCCACATCGGGTTGCTGGCCTCGGTCAACGAGCCGCCACCGTTGCCGCAGTTCAAGCGGATGACGACCGGCGGCGAGCTGGTACCGGCCGCGATCTCGGCCGCCTTCGAGGACAAGTACGGCGTGCCGCTCGGCAACATGTACGGGATGACCGAGGTCGGGGTGATCGGGACCGATCTGTTCGGCGCGCACCGGCCGGCGATCCGCCCGGCACCCGGGATCGAAGTACGCGCTGTCGATGGCGAGCTGCACATCAGGCGGCCGGAATCGCCGTACCTGGGACTGTCCGACCCGAGTCGCTGGGCCGACGGCTGGTTGCGTACCAAGGACGCCGGTGTTGTCGACCCGGAGACCGGACTGGTCTCGATCAAGGGCCGGCTGGACTCGCAGGTGTCTGTCGGCGGGCTGAAGGTCGACCTGACCGAGGTCGAGTACACCCTCGGCACGTTGCGTGGGGTGGAGGCCGCGGTCGTTGTTCACGACGGTGCGATCACCGCCTATGTCCAGCTGAACGAACGCCGCGACGTCGCCCGGATCGAGGCCGACCTGGCGCAGCTGCTGGCGTCGTACAAGCGCCCGCGCAGCGTCCGCGTGCTGGATCAGTTGCCCCGGACAACCACCGGGAAGCTGGTCCGGGACACCGCGGTACTTCGTAAAGCAGCGCCGTGATGCTCGCGCATTTCGATGGACCGGACGCCCGTCGGCACTACAACCGCCAGCACCGCGTCGGCTCGCACGGGGAGATGGACCAGGGTGAGCTGCGGCTCGGACGGGACGGGTCCGCTGCCGGGCAACGGCATCTGCCGCCGCAGGCCGGAGTGGCGCAGGCCGGTACCGAGGGCCTTGCCTACCGCCTCCTTTCCAGTCCAGAGGTGCAGGAATGCCTCGAGTTCTTCGGGCTGAGCGGCCATCCAGGCGAGCTCGACGGGACTGAACCAGCGCCGGGCCAGAGCGGCGATGTCGCGGGGGTAGCGGTCCTCGAGGTCTACGCCGACTGGGCCCGCCAGGCCGGCGACGACGGCGACGAGCCGCTGGGTGTGGCTGATGCTCACCCAGAGCGGGTCGAGGTGGGGAGCGCCGGCGGCGTCGTGGCGCAGGACCGGCGTGCCGCCGGCCAAGGTGCCGGCCAGCTCGAGGAGCAGGGCGTGGGCCGCCGATCGGTGGTCGCGCTCGACGCAGGCAAGCCAGACGTGCACGGGAGCCAGATCGGTGCCCGGACGCTGATTCACAGGAAGAAGGTATCCCGATGAGGGAAGAGGTTCGCGAGTTCGTCCTCGCACAGCTGCAGGACATGAACTACGACATCGAGGGCATCGACGACGAGACCACGCTCGGCCCGGCCGGCGTCGACCTGGAGTCGCTCGCGCTGGCCGACCTGTCGGTCCGGGTCGAGGACAGGTTCGGGGTGCGGTTCTCCGACGACGAGTCCGAGGAGCTGGCTCTGATGACCGTCGGCGAGTTCACCACCGCGGTGGCCGGCCGGGTAGCGCAGCAGGTCTGATGAGCTCCCCGCCGCCCGGGAGAGCCGAGATCGTCGACTGGCTCGCAGCGCTGGGTGACCGCCCGGCCGGTGAGGTCCGGGAACGGATCGACTCGATGGAACTCGCCTGGCTGGTCCATCAGGTCGAGCAGCGCTACGAGCTGGAGCTCGACGATGACCAGCTGGACCGGATCAAGACGATCGACGACGCCGTCCGTGTTCTCGCGGAAGCACTGCAGAGCCATGTCTGATCAGCCCGTCTCCATCACCGGACTGTCCGTCCTGAGCGCCCTCGGCCGCGGTGCCGAGGCGCAACTGGCGGCGGCCCTGCCTGGTGCCGCGGCGTTCGCCGAGGTGCAGCGGTTCGACACCGGCAACCGCAGGGTCAGCCGGGCCGCGATGCTCGCCGACGTGCGGTCGTTGGAAGAGGAGTTGCTCGACGCCGTCACGGCAGCCTGTGCCGAGGCCGGTCTGACGGTGGGCCAGCGAGCCACAACCCCTTTGTTCCTTGCGGTCCACGGTCGCTCCGGCGTCCGCGCGCTGGCCTCGAAGGCAGCTCGCATCTACACAAGCGCCTGCGTTTCAGCCAGTACTGCGGTCGCTGACGCGGCTGCGCTGATCCGCCACGGGTACGCCGAGCGGATCGTCGTCGCGGCCGGTTATCTGGTCGAGTCGGACCAGTTCGCGTTGTTCGACGCTGGGCGTGCGTTGTCGACGGATGGCGTGGTCAGGCCGTTCAGCCTTGACCGCAAGGGTTTGCTGCTCGGCGATGGCGTGGCAGCCATCGTGTTGCAGCGAGGGGAAGGCTTGGCCGAGATCGCGGGGTGGGGGAGAACTGGCGACGGCTATCACCCGTGTCAGCCGGCTCCCGACGGACATGGTCTCGCGGCGGCGATCCAGTGTGCGTTGCGGAAGGCGGACCTGCCGCCGGACGTAGTCGGCTACATCAATGCCAATGCGACTGGGACGGGGTTCAGCGACGCCTCCGAGGCGGCGGCGATCAGGACGGTGTTCCACGGCGAGGTGCCGGTCAGCTCGACGAAGGCTGTGCACGGCCACGCGCTCGAGGCATCTGGGTTGCTGGAGCTGGTACTGACCGTGCAGGCGCTGCGGGAGGGGAAGCTGCCGGTCAACGCGGGCTTCACGACGCGTGATCCGGACTGCGACTTGGATCTGATCCTGGATGCTCCCCGGCGTGCGACAGCGCAGTACGGGCTGACTTTGAACGCTGCCTTCGGTGGCGCCAATACGGCTCTGCTGGTGCGTGCTGGATGAACCAACTGCTGAAACTTCCCGCGCCCCGCACGGTCGCCGTCAGTCACTGGCCGGAGCCGGGCGACGACACGGCGGCAGGTCCTCCGGCACTGCCCGGTTTCGTCGCGTCGTCGTTCAGTCCGCTGGTGGCTGTCGTGGCGGATCGTTGCCTGCGGCCCGTGTACGGCGAACCGCCGGCCGCAGTGCGGATCGGGGTCGTGCTGGTGACTCGGAGTGGTGACCGGGTCAGTGCGGAACATGTTCGTCAGGCGGTTGCCGATGGCAAGCGAGTCGGGCCGCTCTACTTCTTCCAGTCGGTACCGAACAGCGTGGCCGGTCAGGTCGCGGCGCAATGGGGTCTGCAGGGACCGGTCGTCTGCCTCAGCCCCACCGCTGAGGCGCACACGGCCGGGCTGGAGCAGGCAGCACTGCTGATCGCGGACGGCGACGCGGACCAGGTCCTTGTCGTGCTCGTGGAACAAGCGGCCGACGGCGATACCGCCGAGGCCATGTTGGTGAGTGGGGGAGATTCGTTGTGAAGAGTTTGAGAGCGCAGTTGGCTGCCGACCCGGCGATCGGGGCCGGCAACGTGCTGGCGACTGTGATCGCGCATGGTGCCGAGCTGAGCGGGCCGGGGCTGACCTTCGACACTGCCGTCGATCACTTCCCGGCCGAACATCCGCTCACCCTGGGGGAGCTCGACGATCGGGTGCAGGCGCGCACGGCGTGGTTGCGCGACCGCGGTATCGGCCGGCGGGACGTGGTCGCGATCTGGGCGACCGAGGCTGCCGACATCGTGCTGAGCTTCCTCGCGCTGACCCGGGTCGGAGCGATCCCGGCGCTGATGAACGGCAAGATGGCACCGGCGATCGCGGCGGAGTACATCCGCAGGCTGCGCGTCACCGGCGTGCTGGCTGATGCCGAGCATCGTGAGCTGTTGCATGAGGCACCGATCTTGGGTGAGCCGGCGGAGCTCGGCAGTGGCGACCCGGCCAAGGCGCCGGAGCACTACCGGCACCACGCGGATGATCCGATCGCGATCACGCACACGTCCGGTACGACCGGGGTGCCGAAGGCGGTGATGCACACTCACACGACCTTGTACGCCGCGTTGAAGCACCTGCTCACGATGCCGCAGGCGCAGGGCACGGACAGGATCCTCAATGCGTTGCCGATCCCGCATACGGCGACGATCCTGATGGTCAACCAGGTGCTCGGCAACCGCGCCGAGATGCTGCTGCTGTCCAGCCAGGACGCGCCGACGGTACTGCGGCAGATCGAACACTGGAAGCCGCATGGGATGTACGGGTTCGCGGTCACGTGGGCGGGGTTGGCGCGGGAGGACCTGAGCGCGCACGACCTCGACTCGGTGCGGATGTGGTTCAACACCGGCGACTGCGCGCATGAGCCGCACATCCGCAAACTCGTTGCCGTCGGCACCCGGGAGACGGTGGGGCGCGAAGGTCGCACGACGGTGCGTGGCTCGCACTTCGTCGACGGGTTGGGGTCGAGCGAGATGGGGCACAACGGCTTCCACATCACGCACACGATCGACAGCGACCACTACGGCCGATGCATCGGCAAGGTGTACCAGTTCGCCTCGGCGGCGGTACTCGACTCGACCGGCGAGGAACTCCCGCCGGGCAAGGTCGGACTCCTGGGCTTCCGCTCGCCGAGCGTGTCGCCGGGCTACTGGAACGACTCGGTCAACACGTACAAGTTCCGTTTGAACGGCTGGTTCCTGACCGGCGACCTGGTCTATCGCGACGAGACCGGTCACTACTTCCACCTGGACCGCGTCCCCGACGCCGTAGCCGGCTTCGAGGGTCCTCAGCTCTACACCTCGATGTCCGAGGAACGCATCCTCAAAGCCCTCCCCGAGGTCCAGGACTGCACCGTCATCATCACCCAGGAGAACGACCACTTCGTCACCGACATCCTCCTGGAACTCCCCACCAACGCACCTCCCATCAAGGACCGCGACGACCGGATCCTCCAAGCAGTAGGCCAAGAAGTAGCCACCACCCTCCGCCGCATCACCGTCGTCGGCGAAGACGAAGTCCCCGTCACCGTCACCGGCAAGGTCCGCAAGGTCGCCCTCCGCCAAGAACGCCTGTCCGAGGTGTCGTCATGACGGCTGTGACGGTCACTGGGATGGGGCTCATGACGCCGGTGGGGCGTGGGGTCTCGGAGGTTTTTGAGGCTTTACTGCAGGGGAAGTCGGGGATCGGGCGGCCGCCGGTGGATCACCCGGTGGTGGATTCGGTGGAGTTGGCGGGGTTTTTGCCGGCCTTCGACGCTGGACAGATTGCCAGTGGGCCGGACGGGAAGGTGATGGATCGGACGGTGGTCCTCGCGCAGTTGACGGCTGTGGATGCGTTGGCTGATGCGGGGCTGGTCGTTGGGCAGAACGTCGCGGCTGATCGCATCGGCGTGATCATCGGCGGCGTCGGCGGCATGGCCACGCTGGAAAAGCAGGTACTGGCCAGGGCCGAGCGCGGTCGTGCCGCGGTCAGTCCCTACCTGCTCACCGGGATCCTGCCGAACATGCCCGCGGCCCGCGTCGCCATCCGCTTCGGCATCCGCGGCTACACCTCCTCAGTCGGCACAGCCTGCGCATCCGGCGCACAAGCGATCGCCGACGGAGTACGCCTGATTCGCAGCGGCGAACTCGACGTAGTGATCTGCGGAGCCAGCGAGGCGCCCCTCTTCCCGACCTTCGCCGAGACCTTCGCCAACGCACGAGCACTAGCCCGCAACTGGGACGACCCCACCGAGGCCAGCCGCCCGTTCGACCTCCGCAGGAACGGCTTCGTACTGTCCGAAGGCGCAGCCCTACTCGTCCTGGAGCGCGCCGACCACGCCACCGCGCGAGGCGCCAGCGGGTACGCCGACGTCGCGGGCTACGGCGTCAACGCAGACGCCCACCACCCAACGGCCCCGCGCCCGGACGGTACCGGCGCAGCAGCCTGCATGCGCCAGGCCTTTGCCAGCGGCAAGGTTCTGCCCGAGCAGGTCGGCTACGTCAACGCACACGGTACGAGCACCAAGCTCGGCGACGTCGCCGAGTCCGTGGCGATCGGCCTTGCCTTCCAGGGATCCGCCCCGGCCGTGAGCTCCACCAAGGCGCTCACCGGTCACATGCTCGGTACCTCCGGAGTAGTCGAGGCCGCCGCCACCGCGATGGCGATCAACACCGGCCTGCTGCCCCCGACGTACAACCTCGAAGACCCCGATCCGGCTTGTCCGCTGGATCACGTCCGCAAGGAGCCGCGCGAGGCGCGGCCGCAGTACGCGCTGTCGAACTCCTTCGGCTTCGGCGGCCAGAACGTCAGCCTGCTGTTCGGACCTCCGAGCACAGAGATCAAGAGTGAGGGGAAGGTCTGGTGATGGAGATCTACGGGATCGACCACGTGGAGATGTACGTGGGCGACGCCAAGCAGGCGGCGTTCTACCTGGCGCACGCTTTCGGCCTGCAGGTACACGGTCAAGGCGGACCGGAGACCGGGCTGGCCGACCAGCGCTCGCTGCTGCTGCGGGAGAGCGCCGTACAGATCGTGCTGACCTCAGGGCTCGCCGCCACCCACCCGGCCGCCGAGTACGTCCAGCGGCATGGCGACGGCGTGGCAGTGGTGGGCCTGGAGGTCGACAACGCCTCGGTGGCCTACACCGAACTGCTGGCCCGCGGCGCCCAGTCGGTCACCGAGCCGGCGACCTACACCGACGAGCAGGAAACCACCGTGGTGATCGCGGAGGTGGCCGGCTTCGGCGACGTGATCCACCGGCTGGTCGAGCGGCACGGGCCGCGGCGGGAGTTTCTGCCGGGCGCCTTCCAGATCACCGAGCCCTCGAAGGGCCCGGACGAGAAGCTGTTCAGCGAGATCGACCACCTGGCCATCTGCGTACCGTCCGGCCAGCTGAAGCCGACGGTCGAGTTCTACGAAAACGTCTTCGGCTTCCTGCCGATCTTCGACGAGTACATCGAGGTGGCCGGCCAGGGAATGGAGTCGACCGTCGTCCAGAGCCCGTCCAAGCACGTCACCTTCACGCTGATCGAGCCCGACCCGAACCGCCGGCCGGGACAGATCAACGACTTCCTCACCTGGCACGCGGGCGCCGGTGTGCAGCACATCGCCTTGCGGACCAGCGACATCGTCGAGGCGGTCAGCACGTTGCGCGACCGTGGCGTGAACTTCCTCGCGTCGCCGTCGGCGTACTACAAGGCGCTGCCGGACCGTGTCGGTGAGGTGGAGACGCCGATCGAGGCACTGGAAGAGCTCGGCATCCTGGTCGACAAGGACCACTGGGGCCAGCTGCTGCAGATCTTCACCGAGTCGATGCACGTCCGCCGCACGCTGTTCCTGGAGATCATCGAGCGGCGCGGCGCGATGACGTTCGGCAGCGGCAACATCAAGGCCCTGTACGAGGCCAAGGAGCGCGAGTTGCAGGGGGTCGAGGTATGAGCGGACTGGAATTCACCTTGTCGGCCGAGGAGATCGAGCTGCTGCCGTCCGACGAGGACGTTGCCTTCTACCAAGAACACGGCTGGTACCTGTCCAAGAAGCTGCTCACCGACGACGAGACCGACGAACTGGTCAACGCCAGCGAGCGGTACTACACCGGCGAACGGGACCGGAACCTCCCGGTGGCCCCGCCGAAGCTGGCCTACTGGGACCCGTCCAAAGGCGACGTCCAGCGGCACAACGACTACGTGCACTACGAGCACGACGGCCTGGCGAAGATCCTCCGCAAGCCGCTGATCGGCGCGGTGGCAGCCCGGCTGGCGCAGGTCGAGGAGATCCGGATCTTCCAGTCCACCCTGATCTACAAGCCACCGATCAAGGGCGAGCCGTCGAACATCGTGCCCTGGCACTTCGACAAGCACTACTGGTCGTCCTCGTCGTCGGACCGGATGCTGACCGCGTTCATCCCGTTCCACGACTGCCCGCCCGAGATGGGCACGATCACGATGGTCGACGGCAGTCACCGGTGGAAGGAGATCGGCGCCGACGACACGGTCGTGCGGCACTTCGCCGACCGGGACAAGTCGCAGCTGGACCAGATGCTGGCCGAGAACGCCGAGTTCAACGGTGTCGAGGTGGTCAAGCTGCCAATCACGATCCCGCGCGGGCACATGAACTTCCACCACTGCCGGACGTACCACGGCAGCGGCGCGAACGTCAGCGGCCGTCCTCGCCGGGCGATCTCGCTGCACCTGCAGGACGGCGGCAACTCCTACCGGGAGTTCCCGCTCTCCGACGGCACCCTCGCGGCGTACAACCACGACGCGCTGGTCCGCCGGACCCCGGACGGCAAGCCGGACTATGCCGACCCGGACTTCTGCCCCACTCTCTGGGCCGACCGCTAAAAGGAGAACGAAACATGTCACGTTACGACTGGGGTCAGACCCATCCGGGCATCGAGCAGCTGGAGAAGGCCGTCAGCGACGCGCGCGACAAGGTCGTGCAGCACCCGCTCTACGCCAACCTGGACACGCACGAGTCGCTGGTCACCTTCATGGAGCACCACGTCTTCGCGGTCTGGGACTTCATGTCGCTGCTGAAGTCGCTGCAGCGCGAGCTCACCTGCGTCACGGTGCCGTGGATCCCGACCGAGCACCGCAGCAGCCGCCGGTTGATCAACGACATCGTGATGGTCGAGGAGAGCGACGAGCTGGGTGGCGACGATGGCAAGCCAGCCTTCATCAGCCACTTCGAGCTGTACGTCGACGGCATGCACGAGGCCGGTGCCGACACGAGCGCGATCGACAAGCTGGTGGAGCTGCTCCGCGGCGGCGCTCCGGTGGTCGAGTCGCTCGCGGCGGCCGGCGTACCGCAGGCTTCGATCGACTTCGCCGGTACCACCTGGGGCATCATCGAGAACGCGCCGGTGCACTGTCAGGCGGCCGCGTTCGCGTTCGGCCGGGAGGACCTGATCCCGGACATGTTCACCCAGGTCGTCGCGGTGAACGAGCGCTCGAAGAAGCTCAACACCTTCGTCGACTACCTCGAG
>Ga0190275_10001476_pt1 | contig 17421 bp, 9 predicted proteins | sample Popmic550T_FD_133745 | JGI IMG/M metagenome (GOLD analysis project Ga0190275, IMG submission 133745) | Populus adjacent soil microbial communities from riparian zone of Yellowstone River, Montana, USA - 550 T | ecosystem: Environmental > Terrestrial > Soil > Riparian zone > Trees stand | place...
CGAGCAGATCGTAATAACGAAAGCTGCTCAGCCGGGCATCGCGCGCCGTCAATCGGCGGATCATCGTCTCGGCCATCGCGATTTGTTTAACCGCGGATTACGCGGATGACACGGATGTTTTTTGTTTTCATCCGCGCAGCCTGCAGCGCATGGAACGGCCGTTGCCGCCATGAAGAAAGCCAGTTCCTTCTCCCTGAGGGAGAAGGTTAGGATGAGGGTCACGGCCTTTCGCGCCGTAATACCGACCACTTTGAAACTACAGCGAACGTTTTCGCTTCCTCCGTGCCCATCCCTTCGCGCTGTAGCCGCGCCGCTCTGTCGGCACGAATGGAACGGCGACGTTAGCATACGAAAAGTTCCACCGTTTCTCCGATGACCCTCACCCCAGCCCTCTCCCTCAGGGAGAGGGAGTCGGAGGCGCCACTCTCAGCTGGGCCCCTGTGGCCGCGAACAGCAAGTTCCTTCTCCCTGAGGGAGAAGGCTAGGATGAGGGTCACGGCCTTTCGCGCAGCAACTTGGAAGTGAACTCAGGGGCTGTGTCCCAGCCGACGGAGGGTTCGCCACAAGGCCCTGGCAATTCGGGAAATCCCAAATCCCAGGCTCCAAATCCCAGGTAAATTTTAAAACTCCAAAATCTTCAAGGAGCACAAACGTTCCGCTTATCTCATTTTGGTTTTTTGCCGTTTTAGAAATTACCTGGGATTTGGGGTTTGGGATTTCGGATTTCCGCCTTGGGGCGGTCAGACCCGCAACCAGATGGCCCGGCTGGAGATACCGAAGCGTTCGAAACCCACCAGCGAATGATGCGGATGTTCTCGGTTCATCCGCGTCATCCGCGTCATCTGCGGTTAAAAATTCGCTGACATTTCTTTTACAAACTTCGCACGGGGCTCTGACACAGCGTTTCGCGAGTCGTGTCTAACTGAGAGTATGAAAAAACTACTGGCAGTCAGTCTCGCGGCAGTGCTCGCGCAAGCAGCCTCCGCTTCACCCGCGCCCGATGTGACCCTGCGGGTCACGCCGGAACGCGATTTTGTTTACCGGCTCGGCCCGCGCGAAATGATCGTGCAGGTCGAGATCGAAGCGCGCAAAAGCGAAGACAGTCGGCGCGCGCCGATGAACCTCTCGATCGTCCTCGATCGCAGCGGTTCCATGTCCGGCGCGAAGCTCGAAAAGGCGCGGCAGGCCGCCGCCATGGCGGTGGACAAGCTCGGCGACGACGATTTCTTTTCGCTCGTCACCTACGATGACGAAACCGATGTGCTCATCGCGCCCGAGCGCGTCGGCAACCGGGACCATCGCGAGGAACTAAAGGCGCGCATCTATCGCATCCAGGCCGGCGGGAGCACAGCGCTCCACGCGGGCGTGGTGCTGGGCGCGAAACAGGTGCGGCGCTTTTTCGAAAAGGAACGCGTCAATCGCGTGATCCTGCTTTCGGACGGCCTCGCCAATGTCGGGCCGAGCAAGACCTCGGACCTGTCGCGGCTCGGCCGCGAATTGCGCAGCGACGGCATCTCCGTCAGCACCGTCGGCCTGGGCGACGATTACAACGAAGACCTCATGACGGCCCTGGCCGAGGCCAGCAACGCTAACTATTACTATGTGAAGGACGCCGAGAAATTGCCCGGCATCTTCGCACAGGAACTGGGCGCCGCCCGCTCGCTGCTCGCGCGCAGCGTCATCATCCGCATCGAAGCGCCGGACGGCGTGCGCCTGAAGGAAATCATCGGACGGCCCGATATTACCTGCGGCGACCGTGTGGCGGAGATCAAAATGCCCGAGCTGTTCGGTTCGGAGAAACGACGGTTCCTGGTGCGTGCTGTCGCGGAAACGAAAAATGTGGATGCGATTGAGGCAGCCGCGGTTGAATTAAGTTATACGACGCTGGCCGGCGCCACTGCACCAGCGCAACGCCAGGCCGCGAAAGTCACGTTCACCGACGACGAGAAGAAAGCCGAGTCGAGCGTCCAGACGGAAGTCGCCCGCGAACATAGCGTCGTGCAGAACCGCGTCGCCAAGGAGACCGCGGTGAAACTGGCGGACGAGGGCAAGGCGAAGGACGCGGCCGAACTGCTCCGCAAACAAGCGGCGAAGAATGCCTCCGCGCCCGCGCCGATGCAGGTGCCTGGCGTCGCCGAAGAAAATCGGAAGCTCGAGGAAGCCGCCCGGGAGATGGACGCGAGCGGAACCATCGCGAAGTCCCGCCGGAAGGCGATGCAGTTCGAGAATTACGCGGACAAATACCAGAAGAGCCGCTAACACCTTAACCGCCGGCCTGCCTGCCACGCCGAAGCTTCGGCGTAGGCGGGTGGGCCGCGTGAGGGATGTCAACGGCTCTTCCCTCGCGCGCGCTCGCAGGCCGCGGTAAGCAGAGAGGTAGGGACGCCGCGCGGCGGCGTCCGCGTTATGGACTCGATGATCAAATTTGAATTCGCTTCGGACGGCGCAGCGCGCCGTCCCTACCAGTCTGCTGCGCAACGTGATAGCCTGCGCCTCGTGTCGTGAAACGAAGCATCTGGATATTTCTCTTCGCCATCGTCCTGCCAAGCGTCGGTCTGGGCTGGCTGGCTTTGCGGAGCGCGAACGAGCAACAGATCATTCTCGAGCGCCGTACCGCGGAGCTTTACCAAAAGGAGACGGATTCCGTCGCCAGCGCGGCGCGGAGCCTGATCGAGGAAGAGCGGCGCGCGTTCTCCGAGCGTGTCCGGCAAATGCTGGCAGGCGAATCGGCGCCGGAGCTCGCGCGTGATTTCGCGGCGAAGCTTTCGCGCGTCTGGCCGCGCCCGGCGATCGGATTCGCCCTCAATGCGGAAGGCAATCTCATTTCCCCTTCCGCAGAGGAAGCGCGCAGCGACAGCGAGCGGCAGCGATTTCTCCAAAACAACAGCGCGTTCCTCTCGGGGACAACGCCCGCCACCGTTTACTCCGTTCCGGCGGAAGAGCTGAATCGCCCGGAACAACGGCGGAAGCAGAAGAGTGAATACGACGACAAGGCCGCGGGCCTCGACAAATCGACGGCGAGCCGCAAACAAGCGGCGGAAGCTCCGCCAGCGCCGCGCGCCCAGACCGAAGTCCAGAAAGATGAAAGCAAGCAGCCGTCATCCCAGATGCGAAATGTCGCTCCGCAGAAAGTCCCGAAGGAAAATGTGCCCGCCGTTTCCCAGCTCGTCCCGGCGACCGCCGATTTCAAAGCGCTCACTTCCGATCACCCGGAAGGCGTCGTCACGCGCTTCATGCAAGACCGCCTCGAGATTGTCTTCTGGCTGCGGCCGCTCGAAGCGGCCGGCATGATTTTCGGGTGTCTGGTGACGGCGGAGGCGTTGAACGATCTCTGGCGTGATGCGCTCCCGGACAACGCCTCGCCGGATTACGCGCTCGCGGTCTTGAACGACAGAGCGCGGCCGGTCGCCACCCAGCCAGCGGGGGAAAAGGAGCGTGATTGGAGACGCCCCTTTGTCGCCTCAGAAATCGGCGAAGCGCTCCCGCATTGGGAAGCGGCCCTTTATCTCATGCGCCCGCAGCAGTTGCAGGCAAACGCGCGCGCCGTGCGCCGAACGTTGTTGCTTCTGATCGCGGCGGCCCTGGCGGCAATCGTGTTTGGCGGCTGGGCCGTTTTCGCGGATGCGCGCCGGCAAATGGCGCTCGCGCAGAAGAAAACGGATTTCGTTTCCAACGTCTCGCATGAGCTCAAGACGCCGCTCACTTCGATCCGGATGTTTGCCGAGATGATGCAAAGCGGAAACGCGACCGAGGAGAAACGCCCGCAATATCTGCGGATCATCGTCGCGGAGGCGGAGCGGCTCACCCGTCTGATCAATAATGTGCTCGATTTCGCGCGACTTGAACGGAAGCAAAAGCGTTACGATTTCCATCCGCTCGATCTGCATGACGTCCTGGCCCGAACCTGGGAAGGCCAGGAACTGCATTTGCGCGAACAGGGGTTCACCACCCGCTGGCAGGCTGCGCCGCCGCCTTATCCGGTGCGCGGCGATGACGACGCGCTCGCCCAGATTCTGGTGAACCTCCTTTCCAACGCCGAGAAATACAGCACCGACAGGAAAGAGATCGAGATGCACAGTTATCTCACGAAAGATTCGGTCCACGTGAGCGTGCTGGACCGCGGCTCCGGTGTTCCGCCCGGCGAAGAGGCGAAAATTTTCGAGGCGTTTTACCGCGCGCACGATTCGCTCGCGAGTGGGATCCAGGGCTCGGGCCTCGGGCTCACGCTGGCGCAACGCATCGCCAGGGAACACGGCGGCGAGATTACCTATCAGGCGCGGAAAGGGGGCGGCAGCAACGTCACCCTGCGCCTGCCGTTGACGACAAACGCCGCGAACCGAGCATGAGCACGAGCACCACGCCCGCAGTCGCTACGCGCCAGCGTTGCGGGCGGGCGATTACGAAACAACTAGAATGAAGAAGCGGCTCCTCGTGGTTGAAGATGATGTGCATATCCGCCTCGGCCTGCGGGACGCCCTGCAAGCGGAAGGTTACGAGGTCACGGAGTGCCGGGATGGCGCGCAAGCCGGGCCGCTGGTCAAACAGCACAAGCCCGATCTCGTCATTCTCGACATCATGTTGCCCGGCAAAAGCGGCTTCGATTTGTGCCGCGAAATTCGCGCCGCGAAAAATCGCGTCCCGATCCTGATGCTCTCCGCAAAAGGCCAGGAGATCGACAAGGTAGTTGGCTTGGAGCTGGGCGCGGATGATTACGTGACCAAGCCATTCAGCCTCCGCGAGCTGCTCGCCCGGGTGCAGGCGCTCCTGCGGCGGGCCCAAGCCGGCGGACCAGCCAGCGACCTGCCGATGGAAATCGCCTTCGGCAAAGTGCGGATCGATTGCAAAGCCTTGCGCGGAAAACGCGGGAAGGAAGCGATCGAGCTCACCCCACGCGAGATGAAGGTGCTCGCCGTGCTTTTTCGCGAACGCGGCAACGCCGTCTCGCGCGACTCCCTCCTGAACGAAGTCTGGGGCGTGGAGTACTACGGCACCACCCGCACCCTCGATCAATTGATCGTGAAGCTCCGCCAAAAGATCGAAGACGTTCCCGGCGAGCCGCGCCACCTGCTCACCGTCCACACCCTCGGATATCGCCTCGAAGTCTGACGACAGAGGCGGCGGTTTAGGACCGCCGTGGCAAATACCGTTCGGTGGTCCAAGGAAAACTCATCCCCACGCGGCCGAGCCCGATCACCGATGGAAATTTGTCGCCATTTCAAAGTACAACCAAGATGGACCAGCCTCGACGTCCGTCAGACGTTATGGAAATATGACTAGTGCCCTTCAAATACAGCGATCCTCAAGACGCGTACGCTGCAGCCGAGCGCCGCGTCGCCACCGCTGGCGGACGGAACTACTTGAACCTGTCCGACATTGGCCTCTCTGCCCTGCCAGACGGCCTATTCGAGCTTACGCATCTTGAAATATTGTATCTCAGCGGCAATCGACTTGACACTCTGCCGGATACATTTGATCGCCTCAAACAACTTCGGACTCTCAGCCTCGGGGGCAATAAGCTGCAAGAACTGCCACCCAGCCTTCGCGATCTTCAACGACTGGAAGAGCTGACCGTAGGGGGAAACACCCAACTCGGTATCCCCAAGGAAATTGCGGCGACCAAAGATGCCCGCGCGATTCTAGATTATTACTTCCGGATTCGTCCTCCCGGCATTGTCCGGCACAAGCGAACGGCACTGCCGCTTAATGAATTCAAGCTGATCCTCGTCGGCCGCGGCGGCGTGGGAAAGACGTCGCTTGTCCACCGGTTGACCGCCGGTCAGTTCAAGATCTTCAAACGCACGCCGGGAATCAAAATCACGCATTGGCCACTGAGAATCGACGGCGACAACGTGCAGGCGCATGTGTGGGACTTTGGTGGGCAGGAGATCATGCACGGCACTCACCGCTTTTTCATGACAGAACGGGCGCTTTACCTCGTCCTCATCTCTCCACGCGAAAACACAGAGGATCACGACGCCGAATACTGGCTCTCGTTAGTCCGCTCCTTCGCAGGCGATGACGCACCTGTTATTGTGCTTCTGCATAAATGGGACGACGCGCACTTCGAGCTCAACCGAGAACTGCTCCGCGACAAATATGGACGCGGCCTCGTCTTCCTCGAGACCGACAGCGAGAGCGGTCACGGGATCAAGGAACTGGAGACGCGAATCCGCGAACTAGCTGGGGCCATGCCGGGGCTGAAGGCGAAGTGGCCCTCGGATTGGCGGCGCGTGAAGGACGAGCTGCCCGCGGCGAGAAAGAATTGGCTGGCCTTCGAGGACTTCTGCACCTTTTGCCACGAGCGCGGTGTGGAGAAGCGTGATGATCAAGAGGCGCTTGCGGAGAGCCTGCATGCGCTGGGACTGATGCTCGCGTACCGCCGAGAGGAGGCACTGCGCGGCTTCGGCGTGCTCAATCCTCAATGGGTCACAAAGGGGATTTATGACCTTCTCAATTCCCAGCAGCTTAAGGCGCAAAACGGCAAACTCACTTGCGGCGATTTCGCGAAGCTGCTCCCCATCACCAAATACCCAGAGAAAGTGCACCCATTTCTGCTGGCGTTGATGCGCAAGTTCAAGCTTTGCTTCCCGCTAGGCGATGACGGCCGCGCCTATCTCATCCCCGAACTGCTAACGAAGGAGGAACCGAAGCTCGACTCGGAGTTTCCTCCCGAGAAATCCTTGGGTTTCATTTACCGCTACGAAGCCGTGCTGCCCGAGGGCCTCCTGCCGCGCTTCATCGTTGAGACCTACGTCCACCGCGAACCCAAACACGCTTGGCGCACGGGCGTGGTGCTGGAGCGCGCGAACTGCCGCGCTCTCGTTCGCGGGGACATCCTCGGCCGCACGGTAACCATCCGGGTGACCGGCACCGGCAACGGCCAGCGCGAACTGCTCGGCATTATCCGCGAGCACTTCGAGCGCATCCATCGGAGCTTCGAAAAACTGCCGGTAACGGAACTCGTTCCGGTGCCAGGACACCCTGAGGTGCTGGTGCCTTATACCGAACTGTTGGCTTACGAAGCTGCCGACGATGACGAATACAAAGTCGTGATCGACGTCGGTCAGAGCTATTTAACCCTTCGGCAGCCCGTCAAAGTCAGTGTAAAAAAGTTGCTCGATGGTGTCGACGTACCGGGCGCACTTCGCTTCGAAGGTCGTGACTCTCTTGTGGCCGGCATGAAGTATGGGGTCCGCGGTGTTGAGCTCGCGCCACTTTCCCTTTTCATCAGCTATTCGCACAAAGACGAACTCTTCCGCGACGAGCTGCGCGGTGCGCTTACTGCCTACGAACGCAAAAGCGAACTTATCCCGTGGGACGATACTCGAATTGAAGCTGGGAAAAAATGGGAGACCGAAGTTCTCGGCAATCTCAATCGCGCCGACATAATTGTGCTGCTTCTGAGCAACGACTTCATCCGCTCGGACTACTGCATGCAGAAGGAATGGGAGACCGCTAAGAAGCGCGACGCCGAAGGTAAATGCGCCATCGTGCCAATCGTCGTGCGGGCATGCCCTTTCACGAAACTCGAACTTGGCGAAATCCAAGGCATTCTACCCAGGGGTAAGCCAATCAAACAGCACCGGGACCGCGACGCTGCCTGGCTGGAAGTAACAAAGCAGCTCGACGGCGTGATCACGCGTCTTCGAAACCGAAGAAAGTCACGAAGAACCGACGTATAGGTCGGTATCAGGCCAAGATCAGCGACATCGCTTCTTTGGAGCTGGCTCCACAGAGGTCGCACTGCCGTTATCTTCTCAGGAAACTGTCGTGTTTGAAAGAAGCGACTGCGATCAAATCGCCGCGGGATTGGTAACGATAATAAAGTCATTTTCGTCCGGCGACGGTTTTCTCCTCCTTGCCGAACCATCTAGCTTGAACTTTACATCGGGTTGCCACTTTTCGAGCCAGTTTATGAGGTCATCTGGTGCGACCAATGGAAAGGACATCGCATCACAAAATAACCTTTCATACGGTACTTCAGACTTCCCTGCGGTTTTTAGCAGTAACGCTATCTTTTCGCGGGCCTTGAGAACGTAACGATTTCGAAGCGTCAGAGCCAAAGAAGAAGGAAGGACGGAATCGCCGAAGTCTAGAAAATCCTGTCCGGTTTTCTTTATTTGGGCCTCATATCGTACGGTATCTTGCAATCGCGCGGCCCTGAGCTCTGCGTTCTTGAAAACCGCAATCCCTTTCGGATGATTTGTCGCGAAGATCAAGTAGTACCGGACTTGTTCCTTTTGCGGATCCAAAATTACCGCTTCGGAAACATATCGAAACCCGCAGATTTCGCGGAGACTTTTGCAGTACTCTCTGACAGCTGCCTCTTCTCTTTCCCCAGTTCCTTTTGGAAGGTTTCGGATTACCTCGAGCACACCAGGCCTCCCGAATAATTTAAGATAGCTATCGGCTCGGGTCTCCGTATCGACAAAACGTGCGAGGAAGGATGTCATCAGGGTGAACAACACCTCGCAACTCCGTTCCTTTACAAAAGGTCGAAGTTCCGAAATCGGCGCCGCAGCCCAGCCTTTTTGATCTAAGAACAGGAATTTGAAGGGATTATTGCCCGCACGGGCCGCGAGTTTCCTAATTTCCGGAAGCTTTTCCACAAAGCGCCCCTTCAAGGCGACTGCTCGAACAGTTTCGGTCGAAACTGAGTTTGCGAATGTTTCGAGTTTGATGAAGGCCTGTGGCTTCTTCTCAACGAAGATACAAAGCGCTTTAACTAGCTTGCCACGTTTCTCCAGTATACCTCGGGTCGCATTTTTCAGCACTCGGACAGCAATCCCAAAAGAAGCATCGGCGAACTCCTCGTCCTTGGTGTCCCAAGGTCCGGCAAATCCGTCTATGTAAACGATCGAGTCCCAAGCATCGAGAACTTGTAGGTAAGCTGGCCAAGGTAATCTTCAAGCAAGCAGTGCTTAACATACGCTTGTTCTCGTCCGCCTCCGTAAAGATGGAAGTCGACTCTAGGCATTAATCAGTGCGAGCCTAGGCAAACCATTCCAAGTCGTCCCTTCCAACACACGTCCGGCTTCCTTTTTCGGAAGGCGCGCCATTTTCACCGGGCGTTCGTTGTGTAATTCAATCAGCCGCGCCGGTGTTCCTTCCGCAACGATCTCAGCTGGAACCCAGTGTCCCCATTGTTTAAAATGAAAAGGAATGTTCTTTTCTCTGCACTGAAAGAGAATCTTGGTCGCCCAATCGGGATGCATCGGGCGGCAACTGGGGCCGCTTTCGCCGCCGGCAATTACCCAGTCGATTGGATAAAAGCCGTTCTTATTGAACCAAGTGCTCAATTCCAACGAACCGAGCAAGGGCTCACACGACAAAAAACGGATGGCGGAAGGATGCTTCAGTAAGAATGGCAGCCGCTTCTCCGCGAAGAATTGGCTTTCAATAGTCGTCCCGAGCCAAACGTTAGCCGGCCATTTCCGCGACCAGGGGACCATATCGCCGATATTCTGAGGACGCTTTGTTAGAAGCAGCCAATCCAGCCACGGGGTCCCCTCGATCAACTGCCAGAGGCGCATTCTTTCGGCGTTCAATTCTGAACGCCTTTCAAATACATCTGCCATACTCGCACAAAAGACACGTCGTCGTTTTCGTTCGGACTGCGCCTCTTCGTTCCACGCCAAAGGCTCTCGCCAGTGCGCATCCGAAAAGAAACGCCGATCGGCCTCTCGACCCCAGACTGCGTGTCCCATGCGTTTGGCCCACAATTCTGCATAGCAATGGTCACACGCGGGAGAAACCTTCGCACAGCCCCACCATGGGTTAAACGTGTGGTCAGTCCACTCAATCGATGAGTTTTGTGCCATGTGAATAACCTGCGAACAAAGGGTGAATATCATTTAGGCGGGCGACATCGGTGCGTCAAGAGAATAAATATGTTCACATGAACGGTTGACGAAGTGAGACCGCCAATACACCCAACTGCGCTCGGCAACACTTCGCCAAGCGAGAGGGCCGGGGATGCTCAGGGGGTCGTGCCGAGTGCGAGCGGTTGCGCGCGGGATGAGAGGCACGACCCGTCCTCATGACGCTTCGCGCAATTCAATATGCGAGACCTGCTGACCGCGGACCGGTGAGTGCAGGTCCGTCACAATCGCGGTTTCGAAAATGGGACGGTGAAATCCCGGCGACGGGAAAAAAGATGGCGCGGTCGCATCGGGCCATCACACGTAAACCATTCCGTTTCAATCGGAAAGGACTCGCTTCCAATGGTGGCATAGGCCATGCAAAGGGGTTCTCGCTGGAGTCGTCACAATGAACTTGCGCGCGATTTTTCAACTCAACCAATCCACTCCTATGATCCTTCGCACCCTTCTTCTCCTGGCTCTCGCCACGACCACCGCCTCGGCCTTGTCCGAGGAAAACGTCAATCAAACCCTCGATGGCGCTCCCGGCGGCCGGATCATCGTGGATGTGGATTTCGGAACGATCGATGTCTCGTCGGGATCGGACGACAAGGTCACCGTCTCCGTCCGCCGCAAGATCGACTCGGACAACGAGGCGCAGGAGAAAGAATATCTCGCCTCGGCGCCGGTGACGGTAAGCAAAGAGGGAAATACCTTCACCGTGCGGGCCCGGCGCCAAAACAAAAACAAAGACCTGAATTGGAGCGGGCGCTGCACCATGGACGCGCGCTACACGGTCCGCGTGCCGAAGACCTTCAACTCGGAGCTGCGCACCGGTGGCGGAACGATCATGGTGGACGAGCTGACGGGCACAATGAGCGCCGATACGAGCGGCGGTAAATTGAAATTCACAAATCTAAAAGGCCCGACGGGCGCGACCACCAGCGGCGGCAGCATCGAGCTGAAAGGCTGCGACGGCCCGCTTAAAGTGGACACGAGCGGCGGCCGGATCGAAGCGATTGACGGCACCGGCTCGCTGGAAGCGCGCACTTCAGGCGGTTCGATCGTGGTCCGCAATTTCGGGGGCGACGCAAAAGTCGAGACGAGCGGCGGCCGCCTCGCCTTCGAGAACATCAACGGCAAGATCTTCGGCCGGACCTCGGGCGGATCGATCAGCGCCAAGCTGAAATCGCCGGTCCCGGGCGACGTCGATTTGGAAACATCCGCGGGCAGCATTGATGTGCAGGTCCCCTCGGATGCCGGCCTCGATATTGAAGCGGAAGCGAGTTCGGGACGGGTCACGAGCGAGCTGCCCTTTACCGGGACCCGGACGGATCGCGATTCGATGAAAGGAAAAATAAACGGCGGCGGGAAATCGCTGGTGCTGCGCTCGGGCGCGGGAAGCATCACGATCAAGCCCTTTTCGCCGGAAGTAGCGGCCAGATAATCCGGAGGGCGACATGAACGACCTCCGTCTCGCGCTCGATCAGTTCCAAAATCCGGGGAGCGCACGCGCCCTCGCGTGCAGGTTTCGGCGCCATCGCCGAAACACGATTTTCGTGAATCAGGAAAAAGTTCGCGATGGCGAGGCGCCATCGCCAGCACGCGAGGCGCGTGCGCTCCCCAGGAGGAGAAATCCATGAACGACCTTCGTTACGCGCTCCGCCAGCTCCGGAAATCGCCGGGCTTCACTCTCATCGCTGTTCTGACGCTCGCACTCGGCATCGGCGCGAACACGGCGATCTTTAGTGTCATCTACGCCGTCCTACTCCAGCCGCTGCCGTATCCGGAAGCGGACAAGCTGGTCATTCTCACCGAGACCGATTCGAACCAGCCGACGATTTCCGTTTCGTATCCGAACTACGTCGATTACAAGCGCGACAACACGGTCTTCGAACATCTCGCTGTTTCGCGTCGCGAATCGTTCAACCTGAGCGGCCTTGAAGGGCGGGCGCCGGAGCAGATCCAGGGCGGCCTGGTCACGGCCAATTTTTTCAAAGTGATCGGGCTGAACCCGCAGCACGGCCGGGTGTTCACCGAAGAGGAAGATCGCGTGGGCGGACCGATGGTATGCGTCATCAGCGACCGCCTCTGGACGCGGCTTTTTTCCCGTGACCCGAATGTCCTCGGACGCGCCGTGAACTTCGGCAACGAGCCCTATACGATCATCGGCGTGATGCCGCCGCAGATGTTCTCGCCGCGCACCGCGGAGGTTTGGTTTCCATTGACCCGGCGAACGGCCGATGAGGTATGGCAATCGCGCGACAATCATCCGGGCTTGTTCGGTTGGGGCCGCCTGAAGCCAGGCGTCACGGTCGAGAAGGCGCTCGCGGAATTGAAGGAAATCGCCGCGCGCCTTGCGAAGCAATACCCCGATTCAAACACCGGCGTCAGCGTGACCGTCACGCCGCTCTTGGAAAACCAGGTGGGCGATTACCGGGCGAGCCTTGGACTCCTGCTCGGCGCGGTCGCGCTCGTTCTGCTCATTGCCTGCGCCAATCTCGCCAATCTTCTCGCGGCTCGCGGCGCGGCGCGCGCCCAGGAATTTGCCGTCCGCGCGGCCGTGGGCGCCTCCCGCTGGCAGATTATCCGCCAGCTCTTAATAGAGAGCTTCGTCCTGGCGCTCTTCGGTGGTGCCCTTGGGCTTTGCCTCGCGGCGTGGGGCCGCGATGTTCTCGTGGCGCTTTCGCCGCCGGGCGTTCCGCGTTTTCAAAATCTGTCGCTCAATGGCTGGGTCCTGCTTTTCAGCCTGGGCCTTTCTTTCGTCACCAGCGTCCTTTTCGGGCTCTGGCCCGCCTGGCAAATGTCGCGCGCGGATATTCAACTGGCGCTCAAGGCGGGTGGACGCGGCAGTTCCGATGGGGCGAGCGCGCGGCGTTCGCGCGATCTGCTCGTCGTCGCCGAAGTGGCGCTCACGCTGATTCTCCTGAGCACGGCCGGGCTGGTCATGAAGAGTTTTGCCAACGCCAGGAACCTCGGCCTCGGTTTCGATCCGCATCTCCTTCTCTCGGCCCGCGTCGATCTTCCGGAGCCGAGTTATTCGGATCCGACAAAGCTTTTAAACTTTTCAGAAGCGCTCATGGCGAAACTTTCGGCGCTGCCCGGCGTCCAAAATGCCGCCCTCGCCTCCAATCCGCCCCTCATGACAGGATGGCAAACCTCGTTCGCGCCGGAAGGAATGCCCGAACCGGAGCCGGGCAAGGCCCCTTCCGCGGAGATGGCCGTGGTCACCGCCGGTTATTTCCAGACCATGAAGATTCCATTGCTGCGGGGCCGGGCCTTCGAGGCGCGCGACACCAAAGACGTGCCGCCGGTCATGATCGTCAGCCAGTTACTGGCTGACCGGTGGTTTCCCGGCCAGGATCCAATCGGCAAACGCATCAAGATAAACAACAACATGTGGCGAACGATTGTCGGCGTCGCGCCGCACCTGAAAGTTTATGGCTTCGAGGAAAGCAGAACGTTGCCCCAGGCGTATCTGCCGATGACGCAGCTGCCTCAGACCGGGTTGGTCGTCTTGCTCCGCACGACACTCTCGCCGAGATCGCTCGAGAAACCGGTGCGCGACATCGTCGCCTCGCTCGATCCCGCCCAGCCGGCGTTTGAGTTCAAGACCATGCAGGAACGCATCGAGGAAACCTGGGCCACGCCGCGCCTGATGAGCTTTCTCCTGGTTTGCTTTGCGGTGCTGGCTTTGACCCTCGCCGTCATCGGCCTTTACGGGGTGATGGCCTTCAATGGTTTGCGCCGGATGCGCGAAATCGGAGTGCGCCTCGCCCTCGGTGCGATGCCCGCGCAAATCCGCACCATGATGCTGAAGCAGGGTATGCGTCTGTTGGGCGCCGGTTTGGTTCTCGGATTTGTCGGCGCGATCGCGCTTTCGCGCCTCATTCGCAGCCTGCTCTTCGGGGTGAGCGCCAACGATCCGATCATCTATTGCACCGTCACTTTGGTTCTGGCGGCTGCTGCCCTTTTCGCCTGCTGGATTCCCGCCCGTCGCGCGTCGCGAGTTAACCCAATGATCACGTTGCGAGCCGAATGATGTAAGCCTTATGAACGTGCTGCCGGTTCTTCGTTCGGACTCCTCGGCCACGAATCCTCGTTCCCAAACTCTGTTTGGGAATACCGATGTCCTGGCAACTGCGTTGCCTCTCCGGTTACGAAACAGAGTTTCGAAAACAAGTGCGTTCCCAAACAGAGTTTGGGAACGAGAGGAGACAGCAAATGACAGCCTAAAAAGAGAAGGAGAAAGATGAACAACATTCGCTACGCTCTTCGCCAACTTCGGAAGTCTCCCGGATTCACTTTCGTCGCGGTGCTCACCCTCGCGCTCGGCATCGGCGCGAACACCGCCATCTTCACCGTCGTCCACGCCGTCCTCGTGGCGCCGCTCCCTTATCCGGAGTCCGACCGCATTTTCGCGGTGCAATCGCGGAATTTGCAGGAAAACAACCCGCGCGAAGCCGTGGCGCCCGCCGGTTTCCGCGAGCTGGAAAAGCAGGTGACCTCGTTCGAAGCCATCGCCGCCAGCCGCTACAATTACGATAACCTGACCCAGATCGAGAAGCCGACCACCGTGACCGGCAGTCTCGTCACACAGGATTACTTCCGCGTCTTCGGCGAACGCGCTCTGATCGGTCGCACCTTTTTGCCCGAGGATGCGGTCGCCAACGCCAAGCCGGTCGTCGTCTTGAGTCACGACCTTTGGCAAAAACAATATGGCGGCCGGGCAGACATCATCGGCCAGTCCATCACGATTTCCGACATCGCGCACGAAGTCGTCGGGGTCATGCCGCGCACGTTCAAGGACCCGTTCAACATCCCGGTCCTGTGGCGGCTCTTTCCGACGGAAGGCAACGAAAACGCGGTGGCTAATTCGCGCTTCTGGGGCGTGCTCGGGCGAGTGAAACCGGGAGTGCCGGTTTCCAGCGCGCAAGCCGAGCTGACCACCATTGCGGGACGCTTCGCTCAGAGCGACCCGAAATTTTACAAGGGCTGGGACTTCTTCCTGAGCCCGCTGCACGAACAAGTGGTGGGCGATTTCCGCGAAGGCCTGTTGCTCGTGGTGGGCGCGTCGCTCGTCGTCCTCCTCATCACTTGCGCCAACGTCGCCGGCCTGCAGTTCGTCCGCGCCTCCACTCGCCAGCGCGAAGTCGCCATCCGCCTGGCCCTGGGCGCCAGCCGCGCCGCGATCGCGCGGGAACAGTTGATCGAGTCGCTCATGCTCGTGGCTCTCGGCGGAATCGGCGGTCTCTTGATTGGCAGTTGGGGGCTCGACCTGCTGCTCGCGGGCCTCGCGAAGGATTGGATTCCGCGCGCCGACGAAATCGCGTTGAATCTTCCCGTGCTGTTTGCCACGGGCGTAATGGCCCTGGTCACCGGCCTCGTCTTCGGCCTTTTTCCGGCCTGGCGCGCCACCAGAGTCGATGCCATCGACTCGTTGCGGGACGGAAGCAAAGGCTCGTCCGGTCTGCAATCGGTCCGGCTCCGCGGCGCGCTCGTCATTGCGCAAATCGCGCTCACCATGGTGCTGCTCGTTTGCGCCGGCCTGGTCTGGAAAAGTTTCGCCGCGATCGTGCGGGTCAATCCCGGGATCCAGATCGACAAAACGCTGAGCATGGTCCTCACGCTCGCGCCGACGCGTTACGACAACTCGCAAAAGCGGACCGATTACTACCGGCAGGTGCTTGAGCGCGTGAGCGCCGTGCCCGGCATCGACGCGGCGGCTTTTACCCAGACAATGCCATTTACGTGGGGGATTCCCGCTACGTTTTCGGTTTATGGCTCCGCCGATGATGCCGCTAAATTCCCGCCGGCTTTCTACGATTCGGTCAGCCCCTCCTATTTTGGGACGATGCGCATCCCGTTGGTGGCAGGCCGGACCTTTGCCGAGACAGACGACAGCAAGGCGCCGCCGGTCGTCGTTTTGAGTCAATCAACCGCGAAAAAATTCTTCCCGGGGGAGGACCCGATCGGCAAACGGCTCCTGCTTCCACCGAGCCGGCAGCAGCCAAATCCCGTGCCGCTCGAAGTGATCGGCCTCGTCGGCGACGTGCCGCGCAACGGTCTTAACGCCAACACCCCGTATCAGGTTTACGCGTCGCTAAATCAGCGCGCCTGGCCCTTCGCAACGCTCCTGGTCCGTTCCCCGTTGCCGGTCGAAAACCTCTCGCAAAGCGTCCAGCGCGCCGTCTGGGAATTCAATCCCGAGCAGACGATCTCCAACGTCGTCCCGGTGCGGACGCTGGTGAAACAGACGCTCACTCAGCCGCAGCTCTATCTCACGTTGTTCAGCATGTTTGCGCTCCTTGCGCTGCTCCTGGCGGCGATCGGGCTCTACGGTCTCATCGCTTATAGCGTCGCGCAGCGCACCCGCGAGTTCGGCATTCGCTACGCGCTCGGCGCGCAGGTGCGCGATGTTTTGCGGCTCGTCATGGGCCAGGGCGCGCGCCTGACCGCGTTCGGTCTCGTGCTTGGACTTTTGGCCGCCGCCGGCGTCGCGCGGTTGATGGAAACGCTGCTCTTCCGCACCACCGCCTACGATCCGCTCGTTTTCGGCGGCGTTGTTTTTCTTCTCGCGATCATTGGCCTGCTCGCCGCCTTGTTGCCCGCGCTACGCGCCAGCAAGGCCGATCCGATGGCAGCGTTACGGGCCGAATGAACAGGAGAGTGACGTGATGAACAGCAATCGAAAATCGAAAATCGAAAATCGAAAATTCCGATGAACAACCTTCGTCTCGCCTTTCGCCAACTTCGCAAATCTCCAGCCTTCACGCTCACAGCGCTCGCCACGGTCGCTATCTGTCTTGGGGCCAACCTGGCGATCTTCGCGGTGATCGATTCCATTCTGCTCCGTCCACTTCCTTTCCCGCAATCCGATCGGCTCGTCACCATCTACAACACCTATCCGAGAGCCGGGGTCGAGAACGACGGTTCGTCGATCACCAATTATTACGAGCGGCGCGGCAACATCCCGGCGTTCTCGAGCCTGGCTATCTTCCTTCACCGTCCCGAGCCCGTCGGCGAACCGGGTTCAACCGAGCAGGAAGAAATCATGCGCGTCTCGGCTGAGTTTTTCCCGACCCTTGGCGTAAGGCTGGCCATGGGCCGTCCCTTCACCGAAGCGGACATGGCGAACGATAGCAGAGTCGTCATCGTCAGCGACGGCTTCTGGCGCGAGCGCCTCAATTCGGATCCAAATGTCGTCGGCCGCGATCTCCGCGTGAACGGCATCCCGCGCACGATCCTCGGCGTGCTCCCCCCTGATTTTCGATTTCTCTCCTCAGAGGCGCGCCTTTACCTGACGTTCAAGACGGGTGGGGAGCAGCGCGGGCCGGCCGCGCGCCATTCCGGCGGTGGCGGCACTCATATGATCGCGCGCTTGAAGCCGGGCGCGACAATTGCCGAAGCCCAAGCGCAGATCGACGCGCACAATGCTGCGGTCGAGAAGGACAACCCGCAGGCGAAAATGATGGCCGAAGCTGGCTTTCGCTCGCCGGTCCTTTCTCTCCACGCGCATCACGTGCGCTCCATCCGGCCGACCCTGTGGTTGATGCAGGCC
>Ga0190275_10001477_pt1 | contig 17418 bp, 13 predicted proteins | sample Popmic550T_FD_133745 | JGI IMG/M metagenome (GOLD analysis project Ga0190275, IMG submission 133745) | Populus adjacent soil microbial communities from riparian zone of Yellowstone River, Montana, USA - 550 T | ecosystem: Environmental > Terrestrial > Soil > Riparian zone > Trees stand | place...
CCGCGAACATCACCGCCGCGAAGAAGACGAACGTGCCGGTCCACAGCGCGATCCGCCACCCGGAGCGCACCCCCCACGGGCCGTAGAACACGTCGTATAGCGGCGGCGGGTTTTCGCGGATCGGGGGTTCGTCGGTCACGATCTCACGTCTGCGGCGATGAACGGTCGGCGCGCTTCACGAGGTGCGTCACCCGCGAAGCTCGCCATCGAAGCCTGTAAGTGAACCATCCCGGCCGATTCCGCGGGCATTCGGCCGCGCGGCATGGTCATCCACCGAAAAACGAGAAGCGCCGCCCGGCGGCTGGCCGGGCGGCGCTCCCTCACGTCCGTCAGACGCGCTCCACGCTCAGCGCCACGGCGTCGCCGCCGCCCAGGCACAGGGTGGCCAGGCCGGTCTCCTTGTCGCGGTCGTGCATGGCGTGCACCAGCGTGGTGAGCACCCGCGCGCCCGAGGCGCCGATCGGGTGGCCCAGCGCCACGGCGCCGCCGTTCACGTTCACGCGGTCCCAGTCCCAGTCCAGCCCGGCGCCGTCGGCCAGCGCCTGCACGGCGAAGGCCTCGTTGGCCTCGATCAGGTCGTAGTCGGCGATGCCGGTGCCGCTCTTCTTCATCAGCTTCTTCACCGCCTCGATCGGGGCGAAGAAGAGCTCGTTGGGCTCCACCGCGCCGGTGCTGTAGGCGGTGATGCGGGCCAGGATGGTGAGCCCGTTGGCGCGCGCGTACTCCTCGCTCACCACCACCACGGCCGAGGCGCCGTCGTTCATCGAGCTGGCGTTGCCGGCGGTCACGACCGGGTCGGTCACGTCCTTGGGCGCGTCCTTCGCGAACGCGGGGCGCAGCTTGCCCAGCGTGTCCATCGAGGTGTCCTCGCGCGGGTTCTCGTCGGTGTCGACGACGGTGGGGCCCTTGCGGCCGGGGACCTCCACCGAGACGATCTCGTTCTTGAACCTGCCGGCCCGGATCGCCTCCACGGCCTTGCGGTGGCTGCCGACGGAGAACTCGTCGGCCATCTGCCGGGTCACGCCGGCCTTCTTTGCGGTGTACTCGGCGTGGCCGCCCATGTGCACCTCGCAGAACGAGCACCACAGGCCGTCGCGGATCAGCCCGTCCACGATCGTCTGGTCGCCGAACTTCACGCCGTTGCGGTAGCCGTAGAGGTAGTGCGGCGCGTTGGACATGCTCTCCTGCCCGCCGGCGACCACCACCTGGCTGTCGCCCGCGCGGATCGACTGCGCGGCCAGCATCACCGCCTTGAGCCCCGAGCCGCACACCTTGTTGATGGTGAGCGCGCTGACGGTGGCGGGAAGGCCGCTCTTGATGGCGGCCTGGCGCGCGGGCGCCTGGCCCACGCCGCCCTGCACCACGTTGCCCATGATCACCTCGGCCACGTCCTCGGGATTGACGCCCGAGCGCTCCATGGCGGCGCGGATCGCCGCCGCGCCCAGGTCCGGCGCCGACAGCGGCGCCAGCGCGCCCAGGAAGCGGCCGATGGGCGTGCGCACCGCGCTGACGAGCACGGGCGTGGTGCGGGGGTCGCGTGCGATATCGATCATCTCAGCCTTCCAGGTGGTTTGATTGAAGTTCCGTCGTTCCGGTCCGACCATCCGGTCATCGACAGCCGAACAACCGGCGATCGCCGAGTCCCGGACGCTACATCCGTTCCCCGAGCCCCGCGGGGCCCCCTCCCCGCGCCTGAGGGCGCGTACCCTCCCCGCGCTTCGCGGGGGAGGGTGGAACCGCACAATGTCCGCGCATGCCCGCCGTTGCCGTTCACCCCCTCCCCCGCGGAGCGCGGGGAGGGGGCCGGGGGGAGGGGGCCGCCGCCGCATGCGCCGACCTCCTCCTCCGCTCAACGAGCCCGACGCGTCTACCCCACTTCCTCCAGCCGCACGTGCTTCCCGTCCGCCACGGCGTAGCCCCACGGGGTGAACGGGTCGTGCGTGCTCACCAGCAGCCAGCGCTCGTCCGCCGCGCGGCGGAGCAGGGCGCGCTTGCTCTCCAGCGTCACCAGCGGCTCCACGTCGTAGCCCATGATCCAGGGGAGCGGCAGGTGCGCCATCGTGGGCACCACGTCGGCCAGGAAGCACGCCGTCTCGCCCTCGGACGCAACCAGCACCGACTGGTGGTGCGGGCAGTGGCCGGGCGTTCGGTACACCGAGACGCCGGGTACGATCTCCACGTCGCCTTCCACCAGCGCCAGCCGCCCGGCCTCCATCACCGGGTCGAAGTTGTGCGGGAGGTAGCTGGCGGTGGTGCGCTCGTTGGCGCGGTGCGCCCACTCCCACTCGCCGCGCTGCACGTGGTAGGTGGCGTTGGGGAACGACAGCCGCACCCGCCCCTCGGCGTCTGCGAAGGTGTTGCCCCCCGCGTGGTCGAAGTGCAGGTGGGTGTCGATCACCACGCCCACGTCCGCCGCGTCGAAGCCGGCGGCCGCGATCGCCTCCTGCAGCCGGTCGGGGTGGCGGGCGTTGGACGGACCGTTCTCGACGCCGTAGATGTCGAGGAACTTCTCGTTCTCCTTGTTCCCCAGCCCCGTCTCGACCAGCACCAGCGCGTCCGGCGTCTCCACCAGCAGGCAGCGCAGCGCCAGGGGGATGCGGTTGCGCGCGTCGGCGGGGATGCGGCGCTCCCACAGCGGCTTGGGGACCACGCCGAACATCGCGCCGCCGTCCAGCCGCTGCAGCCCCGCCTCCAGCGCGTGGATGCGCATCCGCCCCAGCGTGCGCGTGCGGACGGGCGTCTCCGTCGCCAGCGCGCGCTCCGCGGCCGGCGTCACGCCGACTCCATCGACCGCGGGGTGGCGCGGCGCTTCTTCCGCGCGGCGCGCCGGCCCAGGATCGCCTGCAGCCCGTTCCAGTCGGCGGCGCCGCGCTCCTCCAGCATCTCGATGAAGCGGATCAGCAGCTTGGCCGTGGCCACCGCGTCGTCCAGCGCGCGGTGCCGGCTCTCGATGCGCACGCCGAAGTAGAGCGCCAGCGAGTCCAGCCCGCGCGACGGGAGCTCGGGGAGGAGCTTGCGCGCCAGCCGCACGGTGCAGAGCTGCCGGCCGCGCGGCTGCATCCCGGTGGCCATCTGCATCTCGTGGCACATGAAGCGCCAGTCGAACGCCGCGTTGTGCGCCACGAACACCCGCCCGGCGATCGCGTCCGACACGCGCGACGCCACCTCGCCGAAGCGCGGGGCGCCGGCCACCATCTGCTCGGTGATCCCGGTGAGCGAGGTGATCATCCCCGGGATGCGCCGGTCGGGGTTGACCAGCGTGCTGTAGCTGTCGGTGATCTTTCCGCCGGAGACGCAGACGGCGCCCACCTCGGTCACCCGGTGCCCGCGGTACGGCGAGCCGCCGGTGGTCTCGAAGTCGACCACCACCCACTCCTCCTCCCACAGCGAGCGCACCGGCCCCTCGTCCACCACCGGCGGCGCTTCCGCGGGGGCGCGCCGGCGCCGGGCGCGGCGGCCGTCCGTGGACGGCGGGACCGGCGCCGGGGTGTGGAGCGTGGCGGCGGACGGCGAGAGCGACCACACGCCGTCGGCCGAGACGCGGAAGCGCGGGTCGGTGCCCAGCAGCGCGAACACCGCCGCGGCGGCCGCGCCGGCGCCGTGGGTGATCCCCAGCACCCGCGCGGCGATCTCGTGCGTGGGGGCGGGGCCCGCGTCCAGCAGGGTGAGCGCGCGGTCGGCCAGCCCGCCCGGCCGCTCGAAGCGCACGTTGTCCAGCGCGAAGGCGAGCTGCGTCACCAAATGTCGTCGCGGCAGATGGGAAGGGTCATGCAGCGGCCGCCGCCGCCGCCGCGCACCAGCTCGGCGCCCTCGAAGGCGATCACCGCGCGGTCGCCGTCCTCCAGCTCCACCTCGCCGGTGAGGAACTCGATCGCGTCGATGATCCGGTAGCCGCCCTCGCGCTCCATCTCGCGCATGGTGCCCTCGTTGCGCGTGTAGCCGAGCACCACGCCCGGGCGCACCGCCACGAAGTTGCACCCGCTGGACCACTGCTCGCGTTCCTGCCGGGTGGGGTGCTGGCCGCCGCACCAGATCGGCTCCAGCGGCAGGTCCACCTTCCTCAGCCCCTGGAACACGTCGTCGTAGGCATGCACGCCCTTGCCGTCGGGCTTGTAGTAGAGCACCGGGAGCCGCGCGGGGCCGAAGAAGTAGGGCGGGTACACCACGCACTGCTCCTTGTCCACCATGGTCATGATCATGTCCAGGTGGATGGCGGGGCTCTCGGCCGGGAGCACCACCACCAGCACGTGCTCCACCCCCGCCTTGTCGCGCAGCCCCTCCACCAGCCCCTCGATCGCCGCCGGGCTGCTGCGCTCGCTGAGCCCCACCATCGCCAGGTCGGGGCGCAGGATCAGCACGTCGCCGCCCTCGATGGTGTAGTCGCTGCGGCGCTCCTCCGTGCCGTCGTAGATGAAGCCCTCGTTGCGCAGCGCCGGGTGGTACAGGAAGAGCGCCTTCATCAGCAGCTCCTCGGTCCACCGCACGGCGTAGCGCATCGCCCCGATGATCACCGCGTCGTTCACCACCATCGCGGCGTCGCGGGTGAAGAACAGGTTCGGCAGCGGCGGCAGCTCGTAGCTCACCTTGTGCAGGAGCTTGGAGATCGGCCCCATCGGCGCCTCCACCCCCTCCACGAAGCGGCGGATCAGCTCCTCCCCCGGCATCTCGTAGAGCCCCACCGCCAGCGGCTCCGACGACGCCACCTCGAGCACGCGCCGCACCAGGAACTCGCGCACCTCGCGCTCGTCCACGATGTCGGCCAGCAGGTCGCGCACGTCCAGCACGTCGCAGAAGCGCGACAGGATCGCCCGGAAGCGCTGGTGCTCGCGCCGCGCCTGCTCCAGGTCGATGATGTCGTCGTAGAGGAACTGCTCGCGGTTCGACGGGGTGACGGCCAGCAGCTCGGCGCCCGGCGTGTGGCAGAGCACCATCCGGAGGGCGCCGATCTCGGAGGTGACGCGGACTTTCTGGGGTTTGGCGGCCAGGGTTTGCATAGTGCGGGAAAGCTAGCCGCCCGAAGGTGACCCGGCAATCCGGGGCGGTGGACGTTTTCGGAGGGAACGGCCACGGCGGGCGGGGGCGCGTCCCCGCTGCGCGGGGCCGGGCTGCGCGCGCGGTAGGGCACGATACCACCGTGCCCAACCGCGCCGGGCCCGCGCCGGCGGAAACTGCCCCGCCGCCGCGTTCCCGGCCCTCCGGGCGCGCATCCCTCGCGCGTCCGTGCGCCCTGCGGCCGGTCGCTCGTGGCCGAGGGGACGACGGGCGAGCGGCGTGCCGGCTGGTGCCGCGGCCGCCGCCCGCCGGGGGGCCGTCAGGCGTAGTAGCACTGCGGGCAGTAGGTCATCGGCCAGCTTCCACAGACGCCGCCCGCGCAGGTGCCCTGGCAGGTGTCGGCGCAGCTCACGCAGGTGTAGTCGCCGTTGCAGGTGGGGGCGCCGGTCTCCACGGGAATGTTGCCCTGCCCGGCCACGGTCCCGGCGTCGCCCGTCTCGCCGGCGACGGCGAACGAGGTCACTTCCAGATCGGTGAGCTCCAGCTTCAGCTTGCGCATGGCTTCCGTCCTCGCGAAAAAGCGGTGGAACCCGCACCGGGGTGGCGCAGATACCGACAGTTTATCCGAGGCGATCGCGACGCGTCAACGGGCACGACCGAGGGGTCGCGTCGATTCGGCCACGCACAAAGCGCCACCGCTCGGAAGGAGCAGTGGCGCTTCGATCATGCGCGTCCGAACCGTCCGTGGACGGCCGTCGGCCGGGTCAGCCCTTGCCGTTGGCCAGCGCGAAGGAGAGGCCTTCCAGCTCCAGCGTCACGTCCACGTTGCGCAGGGTGACGCCGCGAGGCACGCGCAGCCGCACGGGGGCGAAGTTGAGCAGCGACTTCACGCCCGCCGCCACCGCGCGGTCCACCACGGTCTGCGCCGCCTCGGCGGGGACGGCCACGATGGCGATGTCCACGCGGCGCTCGCGCAGCGTGGCGTCGAGCTCCTCGTCGGGCTGCACGGTCAGGCCGCCCCAGCTCTGGCCGATCTTGGCGCGGTCGCTGTCGAAAACGGCGCGGATCTGGAAGCCGCGCGCCTCGAAGTCGCGGAAGCTGCTGAGCGCCGAGCCCAGGCGGCCGGCGCCGATCACCGCCACGTTCCAGGGGCGGGTGAGCCCCAGGATCTGGCGGATCTCGCGCAGCAGCTCGGGCACCGAGTAGCCCATCCCGCGCTTGCCGAAGCTGCCGAACAGCGACAGGTCCTTGCGCACCTGCGCCGAGGTGGTGCCGCCGCGGCGGGCCAGCTCGCCGCTGGAGATGGTCTCGCTCCCCGCGGCCTCGGCCTCCTGCAGGAAGCGCAGGTACAGCGAAAGCCGCCGCACCGCCGACTCGGAGATCTTCTTCATACCCGCATTCATACCTGCAACCAGCGGCTGCTCCCGATCACGCCGGCGAAGACGCCCGTCCGCGCCGATGCTTGTGAAATCATTCACAATGATAGGGCGAGTGGCTCCCGTCGTCAACGAGCGTCGACCTTCCACCGGTCGCATCCTCCCTCCGGACGCTACGCGGGGAAGCGGCGCAACCGTATGTCCCGCCCCGTCTTCACCCCGCCACCGTCTCCCGCGCGGCGAGCTCCTTCCTGGCGATGTCGATCCAGGGCTTCTGCGCCTTGCGGTAGTGGCCGGGGGAGAGGCGGGCGTGGCGCACGATCTCGTCGAAGAGGGCGTTGGCCTCGGCGGTGCGGCCGAGCTGCTTGAGGACCAGCGCGTAGCGGCAGCGCGCTTCCTCGCCCACGACGGGGCGGGCGAGGAGGCCCTGGTACTCGCGGGCGGCGCTCTCCAGGTCGCCCGCGTCCTCGTAGATCCGCGCGCTCAGCAGCAGCTGGTCGTCGCGCAGGATCGACGCGTTCGCGCGGACGCGGTCGAACGCCTCGCGCGCCTCGGCCAGGTCGCCGGCGGCGTGGAGGGCGGCGGCCAGCTCGGTGAGCACCAGCGGGTCGTCGGCGTACAGGCCGGTGAGCGAGGCGCGGTAGAGGGCGATGGCGTCGTCGGCGCGGCCCACGCGCTGGTAGCCGCGGGCCAGCGCCAGCCGGTTGTTCAGGCTGTTGCTGAGCGCCACCTGGTCTTCCAGCCGCTGGATCTCGGCGGCGGGGTTGATGCGCTCCTTCACCCGCTGCGCGGTGACGCCGATGCTGTCGCGCGCCCGCATCTCGGGGAGGTACTCCACCAGCAGGTACACCAGGCTCCCCACCAGCGGGAAGAAGAGGATCACGATCAGCCACGCCGGCTTTCCCCGGCGGATGCAGTGCACCGCGAAGAACACCTGGATCGCCAGGATCAGCAGCGACGGCAGGTAGTAGATCCAGGGAAAGGACATGGTGACCGGCGGGGTGGTGCGTGCCCGTGAAGCGGGATGGAGCGAAGTCTACAAGATCGAAACGAAACGAGCGCCGCGCAACGGCGACGCTCGTCGAGGAGGATCGGGCCGCATCCCCCAAGTAGAAAGTCTGGTCCCCTGGCCGCTGACCGGCGGCTGAAGCCGCGGCAACAACTACGAAAAGCCTCGCAAACTGCGCGAGGCTTCACCGGCTCGACGGGCGGCATCGCGGCTCGATTTTCGGGTCTGGCCGCCTTCATCCCCAAGGTCGCGCGGCCGGTGGACGGCTCAGTAGCAGATTCCCGGGGCCTCGCGGATGAAGCGGTTGTGCTCCAGCGTGTCGAGCATGAAGTCGGCGACGTCGGCGCGGGCGACCTTCGGCATCCAGCGCTTCTTCGCCGCGTCGGGGCCGGCGAGGTACTTCCCCGTCAGCAGCTTGCTGGTCAGCTTGCCGGGGCGCACGATCGTCCACTCCGCCGCCGAGTCACGGACGTACGTCTCGGCGGTTTCCTTGTCCGCGAAGATGTTCTTGAGCAGGGTGGGAAGGAGCACCAGGTTGTAGACCGGCCCGAGCTGCCCCTTGCTGTCGCCCACGCCCAGCGACGAGACGAAGACCAGCCGCTTCACCTTCTGCCGCTTCATCGCCGTGAGCAGGTTGCGCACGCCGTCGGAGAGGATGGTGTTCGGCTTGCGCTCGTTCACGCCCACGGCGCAGAGCACCGCGTCCTGCCCCTTCAGCGCGGCCGCCAGCGACTTCGGGTCGCCGATGTCGCCCTGCACCACCTCCAGCCGCGGGTGCACCGTCTTCACCTTCTCGGGCTCGCGCGCCACCGCGCGGACGCTGTGGCCGTGCCCCAGCGCCTGCTTCACCAGCTCGCGCCCGGTTCCACCCGTGGCCCCCAGGATCAGCACCTGCATGGTCGGAGTGCGAAAGTGCGAGAGTACGAAGGTGCGAGAGTGCGCCGCCCGCGGGGGCCGCGCCGTCGCGTCCAGCACGAATCGCCCGCGCACATGCGAACTCCGCGCCGTCGATCCGCGATTGCGGGTGTGGAACCCGGCCGTTCCCTCGCCGCCGGCCGCAACGTAGTCTACCCGCGCTCGTCGATCCCGATCTCCAGCCGCACGCCGCCATGCCCGAGCTTCCCGACGTCACCGTCTACATCGAGGCGCTGGAGCGCCGGATCGTGGGGCAGACGCTGCTGGGGATCCGGCTGGCGAGCCCGTTCGTGCTGCGCAGCGTGCGGCCGCGGCCGGCGGAGCTGGCGGGCAGGCGCGTCACCGGGTTGCGGCGGATCGGCAAGCGGATCGTGATGGAGCTGGACGGGGATGACTTCATCGTGGTGCACCTGATGGTGGCGGGCCGCTTCCGCTGGCTCGAGGAAGGCGCGAAGGTGCCGGGGAAGATCGGCCTGGCGGCGTTCGACTTCACCGGCGGCACCCTGGCGCTCACCGAGGCGGGGAGCACGCGCCGCGCCTCCATCCACCTCGTCCGCGGCGAGGAGGCGCTATGGGCGATGGACCCGGGCGGGATCGACCTGATGGCCGCGACGGAGGACGCGTTCCGCGCGGCGCTGCTGCGCGAGCGGCACACCCTGAAGCGCTCGCTCACCGACCCGCGCCTGTTCAGCGGCATCGGCAACGCCTACTCCGACGAGATCCTGCACCGCGCGCGGCTCTCGCCCGTGCAGCTCACCACCAACCTGGACGACGAGGAGATCGGCCGCCTCCACCACGCCGTGCGCGACACGCTGGCCGAGTGGACCGACCGCCTGCGGCGCGAGGCGGGCGACGGCTTCCCCGCGAAGGTGCAGGCGTTCCATCCCGAGATGGCGGTGCACGGCCGCTTCGGCCAGCCGTGCCCCGTCTGCGGCGCGCCGGTGCAGCGCATCCGCTACGCCGCGAACGAGACCAACTACTGCGCGCGCTGCCAGACCGGCGGCCGCCTCCTCGCCGACCGCTCCCTCTCCCGCCTGCTCAAGGACGACTGGCCCCGCAGCATCGACGACGTGGCGTAGCGGGACATGGTACCAAATTTGGTAGTACCAGTTTTGGTAGTACCAAAAATGGAACTAGACCCAATAGGTCTTGCCTGAAGAACGACGGGGTTCGGTGCGGGGGGTGGCGGCGATTAGCGGCGGTCCACACGAATTGGCGTGCCGACTATCGATCCGGATCGTCGGCAAATCGCGTAATGCACAGCTCACCGACGGCATGTCCTGCGGCCCAGAATGAGAGTGGCACGCGTCCGGGTTACGGATGCGCACGCATGGGTTCGCGGAGGTCCTCGCCCGAAAAGACCAGGGTGCCGCCGCCTCTGCCGCGACGCGGCGCGCAGCCTAGTCCGCCGCCGCCATCTCCTGCTTCTGGAGCATGGCGGGCTCCTTCAGGCGCGGGTCGTTGAGCGCGGCGTGGGCGGCGGCCAGGCGCGCGATCGGCACGCGGTAGGGGGAGCAGCTCACGTAGTTCAGCCCCGTGGCGTGAAAGAACTGGATGCTGCGCGGGTCGCCGCCGTGCTCGCCGCAGATGCCCAGCTTCAGGTCGTCCTTCACGCCGCGGCCCAAGCGGCAGGCCATCTCCACCAGCTTGCCCACGCCGCCCGTGTCCAGCGTCTGGAACGGGTCGTCGGGGATGATTCCCTGCTCCACGTACAGCGGCAGGAAGCGCCCCGCGTCGTCGCGCGACAGGCCGAAGGTGGTCTGCGTCAGGTCGTTGGTGCCGAAGGAGAAGAACTGCGCGTCCTTCGCGATCTCGTCGGCGGTGAGGGCGGCGCGGGGGAGCTCGATCATGGTGCCCACCATGTAGCTCACGCTCACGCCGGCGTTGTCGAACACCTCCTCGGCCACCTGGTCGATGATGGTGCGCTGGCGCTTCAGCTCCTCGGCGGTGGCGACCAGGGGGACCATGATCTCGGGGAGAACGGTGACGCCCTCGCGCGTCACGTTCACCGCGGCCTCGAAGATCGCCTGCGCCTGCATCCAGGTGATGTCGGGGTAGGTGATGCCCAGGCGGCAGCCGCGGTGGCCCAGCATGGGGTTGGCCTCGTGGTGCGATTCCACCCGCGCGCGCAGCTGCACCGGGTCGACCCCGGTCTTGCGCGCCAGGTGCTTGATCTCGCTGTCGCCGTGCGGGAGGAACTCGTGCAGCGGCGGGTCGAGGAGGCGGATGGTCACGGGGAGGCCGTCCATCGCCCGGAAGATCCCCTCGAAGTCGGCGCGCTGCATGGGGAGGAGCTTCGCCTCGGCGATGGCGCGGCCGGTGGGGTTGCCGGCCAGGATCATCTCGCGTACCGCGTCGATGCGGTCGCCCTCGAAGAACATGTGCTCGGTGCGGCAGAGCCCGATCCCCTCGGCGCCGAACTTCCGCGCCACCGCCGAGTCGTGCGGGGTGTCGGCGTTGGTGCGCACCTGCAGGGTGCGGAACTGGTCGGCCCACTCCATCAGCCGGCGGAAGTCGTCGCCCGGCTCGGGCTCCACGGTGGGGACCTGGCCCAGGATCACGCGGCCGGTGCTCCCGTCCAGGGTGATCCAGTCGCCCTCGTGCACCGTCTGGCCGCCCACGCGGAGGTGGCCGCGCGCCTCGTCCATCTCGATGTCGCCCGCCCCCGCCACGCAGCACTTGCCCATCCCGCGCGCGACCACGGCGGCGTGGCTGGTCATCCCCCCGCGGCAGGTGAGGATGCCCTGCGACACCACCATCCCGTGGAAGTCTTCCGGGCTCGTCTCGCGCCGCACCAGGACCACCGGCTCGTGGGGCCCGCGCTCGGCGGCGGCGTCGGGGTTGAACACCACCCGGCCGGACGCCGCGCCGGGGGAGGCGGGGAGCGCCGTGGTGAGCACCTTCACCTGCGCGTCGGGGTCGATGGTGGGGTGCAGGAGCTGGTCGAGCTGGGCGGGCTCCACGCGCAGCACGGCCTCGTCCACCGAGATCATCCCCTCGTCCACCATCTCCACGGCCATGCGCACGGCGGCGCGGCCGGTGCGCTTGGCGGTGCGCGTCTGCAGCATGTACAGGTGGCCGCGCTCCACGGTGAACTCCAGGTCCTGCGCGTCGCGGAAGTGGCCTTCCAGCTTCGTCTGCGCCTCCAGCAGCTCGCCGTAGGCGACCGGCATCACCTCCTTCATGCGGGCGATGGGGACCGGGTCGCGGATGCCGGCGACCACGTCCTCGCCCTGCGCGTTCACCAGGAACTCGCCGTAGAACTCGCGCTCGCCGGTGGAGGGGTCGCGGGTGAAGCAGACGCCGGTGGCGCTGTCGTCGCCCATGTTGCCGAAGACCATGGTGCAGACGTTCACCGCGGTGCCCAGGTCGTCGGGGATCCCGTTGATCTTGCGGTACGCCGTCGCCCGCGGCGTGTCCCACGAGCTGAAGACGGCGTGGTTGGCGCCCCAGAGCTGGTCCTGCGGGTCCTCCGGGAAGGGCTCGCCGGTCTGCGCCTGGACGACGTCCTTGAAGGCCGCGGTGAGCTCGCGCAGGTCGTCGGTGTCCAGATCCGTGTCTTCCTTCACCCCGCGCGCCGCCTTGCGGTGCTCGATCAGCTCCTCGAAGCGCGCGGCGGGGACGCCCAGCACCACGCCGCCGTACATCTGCACGAAGCGCCGGTAGCTGTCCCAGGCGAAGCGCTCGTTCCCCGAGGCCGCCGCCAGCGCCAGCACCGTCTCTTCGTTCAGCCCCAGGTTGAGGATGGTGTCCATCATCCCCGGCATGCTGAACCTGGCGCCCGAGCGGACGGAGACCAGCAGCGGGTTCTCGCCCCCGCCGAAGGTCTTCCCCGTCGCCTCCTCCAGCCGGCGGGTGGCGGCGGCGACCTGCTCGGCGAGGCCCTCGGGGTAGCGGTGGCCCTTGAGGTAGAGGCGGCAGACCTCGGTGGTGATGGTGAAGCCGGGGGGGACGGGAACGCCGATGCGCGCCATCTCGGCCAGGCCGGCGCCCTTGCCGCCGAGCAGGTGCTTCATCGAGCCGTCGCCCTCGGTCTGCCCCGCGCCGAAGAAGTAGACGTACTGGGTGGACATGGATCGTACCCGGGTGGGTGGACCGTGAGACGTCGCGTAGATGAGCGGGCACACGCCGCGCCCGTTTCGGCGCGCTGAAGGCAAGAATTCTGCCCCCAATCCCATCCCGTTGCACCACGATCGGTGTCGGGGGAGAAGCAGGGCGGGCGGACGACTCGATTCGGCCGCCGCGGCGTCACGTCCGCCCGACGAAAGGCGCGCGGCCTCTCCCGCGAGGCCGCGCGCCATCTTCCTTCGATCGACCAGCGGACCGGCGGACTCAGTCGGAGTCGGTATCCAGGAAGTAGTCCCCGTAGTCGCCCGCGGAGAAGCTGCTCGCGGCGATGTAGTAGGTGCCGGAGGGGAGGAACACGCTCATCTCCGAGAAGCCCGCGCCCCCGTTGTCCTCTTCCGCCACGAGGTTGCCGAACTCGTCCACCACCGCCACGTAGGGATCGATGACGTTGGAGGTCATGCTGAGGTACACGTCGCGGCTGGAGCTCAGGCGGAAGCGGTAGTAGTCCACCGCGGAGCCGTCGCCGAGCCGGCAATCGCTGGGGTCGAGCGAGCCGTTGGCGCTGGAGCCCAGCGAGAAGCTGCGCACCCGGTCGCAGTCGAGGTTGTCGTCCACGAAGGTGGAGTCGTCGCAGCCCGCCAGGATCGCTCCCGAGAGCAGCAGCACGCAGGCATGGAGGAAACGGCGCATCGGTACATCTCCGCGCGATGGGTCGGCGGCGGACACCCTCGCCCGCCGCATGGATGGCTCGCGCGCCGCCACCCGCGGCGGCCACGCGCTGTCCCGGCAGCTCTTCAAGAGCCGCGCCGAGCCCGCGACACCCCTCCGCCGCGCCGCAAGTCGTTGCCAGGGCAGGGGGTGGACGCACCGCGGCCGCCCCCGGCTGATTTCGGGATGCGGTCCGGTCCCCCCGGATGTCCCCCGCCGCACCCGCACGCTGCCCTCGCATGGCGACGCTCTCCCTCCCCGCTGAACGGTATCACCCACAGGAACCAGAGGACCGGAGAACCAGAGGAAACTACGTGCAGTCTCCGGTTCTCCGGTTCTCTGGTTCTCCGTTTCCACCGTGTGACGCAGTTGCTGTCTTTTCGGGGGGGATAGGACGAAGACGAGCCCCGGCGCCGCGGCCGGGGCTCGTCTTTTGGAGGATGCGGATCAGGGTGCGGGCGTGCGCTTGAGCGAGTCGGCGGCCGGCGGCGTCATGGGGCCGCGATCCGTCGGCGGCGAGGGGGTGCGCACGGGCGGCTCGCGCCTGGGCATCACCGGCGGCACCGTCCCCGCCGGCGGCGGCCTGGGCCGGCGGACGGGGAGCGCCGGCGGGGCCCCGGGCGGCGGAGGCGGCGGGATCACGGTCGGCTCGCCGGAGGGGCGCACGATCGAGTCCACCCGCTGGTTCATGTCCGGCCTGTTCATCCCCGGTGGAAGGCCCTCGCTCCGGCCGGCCCGGTGGGAGCGCTCGTACCGCCGCTGCACGCTGTCGGCGATCTCGCGCCAGACGGTGGACATGTACTCCACGCGGGTGCCGTGCACCTGCACGAAGCGCAGCAGGTCGCGGTCGGTCACGCGGTGCCGCTTCAGCGCCGCGGCGCGCAGGCTGTCGCCCGCGGCGGCGGTGTCGGGCACCGCGCGCAGCGCCGCGTTCGCCAGCACGAAGCGCTCGCGCGGGATGGTGCCCGCCGCCGCCTTCCGCTCGCACCCCGCCGTCACCGCCACGGCGAGCGCGAGGCACGCCACCCGTCCTGCCCGCATCCGTTCTCCCGTGACCTGGTGCGCCATGCCGGGCATCCCCCGGCGCGGGTGAGGCTACCCGGCCGCCCGCCACGTGTCAAGCCGCCGCGTTGCGCGGCTTTGGGACGCCGCATAGCTTCGCATCCAACCCCCCGCCGGGGTCATCCGTTCCCCCACCAGCCGCCAACACCGAATGGCACGCAGCATCCTTCCCGGCGCCGCGGCGCTCGTGACGACCGCGTTTCTCGCCGTGTCCGCCGTTGCGCAGCAGGCGCCGCCCAGCCCCGAGCAGGTGCTGGGCTACGCCCTGGGTGAGCGCTTCACCCCGCACTCGGGGGTGCAGCAGTACGCCCGTGCGCTGGCCGCCGCCGCGCCCGACCGCGTGCGCTACCAGGCCTACGGGCAGACGTACGAGGGGCGCGAGCTCTTCCAGCTGGTGATCGCCCGCCCCGACATCCTTGCGCGCCTGGACGCGGTGCTGGCGGCCAACGCCGAGCTCACGCGCGTGGAGACCACGCCCGCGCGCGCCGCGCAGGTCGCGTCGACGAACCCGGCGGTGGTCTACTTCAGCTACGGCGTGCACGGCAACGAGGCTTCGTCGTCCGAGGCGGGGATGTGGACGGCGTACGACCTGGCGCGCGGCGCGGCCGAGGTGCGCGGCGTGCTGGACAGCGTGGTGGTGGTGATCGACCCGGTGACCAACCCCGACGGGCGCGACCGCTACGTGAGCTGGTACCGCTCGGTGCGCGGCGAGCGGCCCAACCCCGACCCGCAGGCGCGCGAGCACCGCGAGCCGTGGCCGGGCGGCCGCTTCAACCACTACCTCTTCGACCTGAACCGCGACTGGAGCTGGGGCACCCAGCGCGAGACGCGGCAGCGGCTGGTCACCTGGTGGCGCTGGAACCCGCAGGTGCACGTGGACTTCCACGAGATGGGGTACAACTCGTCGTACTTCTTCTTCCCCGCCGCGGCGCCGATCAACCCGATCTACCCCGCGTACGTGCTGCGCTGGGGGCAGCGCTTCGGGCAGGCCAACGCGCAGGCGTTCGACCGGCAGGGGTGGAGCTACTACACGGGCGAGTTCTTCGACCTCTTCTACCCCGGCTACGGCGACAGCTGGCCGTCGCTGACGGGCGCGGTGGGGATGACCTACGAGCAGGCCGGCCACGGCGCCGCCGGGCAGGCCGTGGCGCGGACGGACGGCGACACGCTCACGCTGCGCGACCGCGCGCTGCACCACTGGACCAGCGGCCAGGCCACGCTGCGCGCCGTGGCGGCGGGGAAGAGCCAGCTGCTGACGGACTACGCCTCGTCCGCGCGCACGGCGGGGGTGGGCGAGCAGGACTTCCTGCTGGTGCCGGGGACCGACCCCACCCGGGTGCAGGCGCTGGTGGCCCACCTGCGGCAGCAGGGGGTGGAGGTGGAGCGGGCCGGCGGCGGCTTCGGGGCGGGGGCGCGGGCGTACGCCGGCTTCCCGCAGCGCTCGCAGTTCCCCGCGGGCACCTACCGCGTGCGCGCCCGGCAGCGGCTGGGCCGGCTGGCGGTGACGCTGCTGCAGCAGGAGACCCCGCTCCGCGCCGACTTCTCGTACGACATCACCGGCTGGTCGCTCCCCTACGCCTACGGCGTGGCGGCGTACCGCGTGGCGCCGGGGCTGGGTGGCAGCTGGTCGCCCGTCCCCGCGCCGTCCGAGGCGTCAGCCGCGGGCGTGCCGGCGCCGGCGTACGGCTACCTGGTGCTCCCCGGCGCGGAGCAGACCGGGGCGGTGATGCGCTTCCTGGACGCCGGCGGGCGGGTGCGGGTGCTGGGGAAGCCGGCCACCTTCGGCGGGCGGCGCTGGCCGGCGGGGACCTGGTTCATCCCCACGCGCGGCAACGACTCGCTGCAGGCGCGGGCCACGCGCGCCGGGCTGGGCGCCTACGCCGCCTCGGTGTCCACCGGGCGCAGCGAGGACGGGATCGACCTGGGGAGCGAGAACGTGCGGGCGATCAAGCGCCCGCGCGTGGCGGTGGTCTCGGGCGAGGGGGTGAACGCCACCTCGTTCGGCGCGCTCTGGTTCTTCATGGACCAGCAGCTGGGGATGAACTTCGACGCCATCGACGGGGCCGACCTGACGCGCGTGGACCTGTCGCGCTACGACGTGGTGGTGATCCCCGATGCCTCGCCCCGGGCGATCCGCGCCGCGGTGGACACGCTGAAGGTGTACGTGCAGCGCGGCGGGCGGCTGGTGGCCATGGCCGGCGCCGCCGAGGCCTTCGCCCCCACCGCCGAGATCAAGACGCGCGAGGCCGCCGCCGACAGCGCGCTGATCCGCTCGAAGTACCTGGCCGGCCGGGAGGAGCGCGAGCGGCAGGAGTTCCGCCAGGAGGTGCCGGGGATGATCACCTCGGTCACGCTGGACCCGGCGCACCCGCTGGCGTTCGGGGCGGGGCAGGACGCCAACCCCGCGCAGACCTTCGTGCTGCACCAGGGCTCGCTGGTGTTCGAGCCGGGCGCGGGGATCGAGACGGTGGCCTACTTTCCCGCGGCGCCCGCGCGGCTCTCGGGGGTGATCAGCCCCGAGAACCTGCGGCGGCTGGGGCAGGGCGGGTGGCTGGTGACGAAGCAGATGGGCAGCGGCAGCGTGGTCCTCTTCGCCGACGACCCGCTCTTCCGCCTCTTCTGGCGCAGCAGCCAGCCGATGCTGCTGAACGCGATCCTGCTGGGGCCGTGATGCGATGATGCGCGGGTGCGGAGCTGATTCCGCACCCGCGCCCGCTCGTTCCGTCGAAAGGCGTCCGCGGCTGCGGACGCCCTTTCTTCATGGCCGCCAGCGATCATCCGCAGCAGCGACGGCGACGGCGCAGAGTGGCGATCATCCGAAGCAACGACGACGGTGCAGGGAAGCGATCATCCGAAAGAAAGACGGCGGTGCAGGGAAGCGACCATCCGAAGCAAGGGAGGCGGTTTCCGGTGTGGGAATTTGCGAGTGAACTCGCCGCTACAAGGGCACACAGTCCGCCTTCGCGGACTTCATCCCGGTGTGGGCAAATCGCTTCCGCGTTCGGAGGCGGGCGCAGGCGAAATACCGGCGGTTCTCCGGTAGATTTGGTTGTGGCCGGTTCGAAGGATGTGGACGGGAGGCGGGGGTGACGGCCCGCCCACCGCGTGATCCTGGACCCGCACGGACACCGCCGAATCGAGAAGTCCGCGAAGGCGGACTGCGTGCCGTTGTAGCCGCGAGGTAATCGTTCAGGTAGCCTGCAGGAGCTTGGGCGCAGGAGTGCCTGAGCGATGGGCCTTGATCGATGTGGCGACGAAATCCAGCGGATGTATCCGCAGCTGCTGGCA
>Ga0190275_10001478_pt1 | contig 17417 bp, 16 predicted proteins | sample Popmic550T_FD_133745 | JGI IMG/M metagenome (GOLD analysis project Ga0190275, IMG submission 133745) | Populus adjacent soil microbial communities from riparian zone of Yellowstone River, Montana, USA - 550 T | ecosystem: Environmental > Terrestrial > Soil > Riparian zone > Trees stand | place...
GGCCACATCTACGCCGAGCAGTTGGCCCGCAGCCAGTGTGAGGGCTCGATCATCCAGGGCGTCGGATTCGCGCTCTACGAACAACGCCACGCGGACCCGAACACCGGCGTCGTACTCACCGACAACCTCGAGGACTACCGGATCCCGGGCATCGGGGACACGCCGGAAATCGAGATCCACTTCCACCGCGAGGGCTGGGAGCACGTCAAGGGCCAGGGCATCGGACTCGGCGAGATCGCGACCGTCGGCGTCGCTGCATCGGTCGGCAATGCCGTACATGCCGCAACCGGGTGGCGACCCCGCGACCTGCCGATCCGTCCGGACCGCCTCCTGGAAGGGCTCAACTCATGACCCCCCTCGCGACCCTCGATGCGGTAACCCGTGCCATGCGGGACAACGGTGGGGAGCTACGCGCCGGTGGCACCGACGTGACCGCCCGGCAGCACTCCGGTCAGGCTGCGGGTCCGTTCGTCGACCTGCACCTGGTCCCGGCCATGCCCGTGGGGATCGAGTGGTCGATCGACGGATCGGCCCGGATCGGCGCGCTCACACCGATCGCCGAGGTTGCTGCGGACGAGCGGCTGCGAGCCAGCTACCCAGCGCTCACGGCAACGGCTGGCGCCCTGGCGACCCCGCAGATCCGGACCGTCGGGACGCTGGGCGGGAACCTGCTGCAGCGCAACCGGTGCTGGTACTACCGCAATCCGCACTTCTCCTGTTTCCAGACCGGTGGCGATAGCTGCCCCGCTCGCGCCGGCCTACATCTGTATTCGGCGGTGATCGAACAGGGCCCTTGCGTGGCCCCGCATCCGTCCTCGATCGCGATGGCCCTGCTTGCCTATGACGCGCTGGTCGAGGTCCACCAGCGAGGTGTGTTGCCGGTGGGCGAGGTGTACGGCGACGGCTCCGACCCGACCCGAGACCACCTGCTCGCGCCGAGCGAAGTGTTGCTCGCTGTGAACCTCCCGGTTCCGACGCCAGGCGAGCGGGGCGCCTACCACCGGGCGATCAGTAGGGCCGAGGCCGAGTGGCCGCTGGTGGAAGCGGTGGCGCGGCTGGTGATGGACGGCACCCGGATCAGCACGGCCGCGGTGGCGGTGGGCGGGGTGGCCCACACCCCCTTGCGGTTGCCCGAGGTCGAAGCTGCTCTGGCCGGGATGACGATCGGCGCAGACTCCCCGGCGACCCTCATGACCGCGTCCGCGGCCGCGATGAAGCGTTGCCAGCCCCTCGCGCAGACCGGCTACAAAGTCGGTCTGCTCCGGGACACAGTCCTGGAGGTGCTGGAGCGAGCCACGGCCCCGTCAGTGTGAGGTGCGGCTGGCTTCACCCCCTGTCGTGCCATATTGGGCAGCATGTCCGACGATCGGCTTGAGCGGATCCTGGACGCTGCGTACGCGAGCTTCGCTCGGCACGGCGTACGCCGTACAACCATGGACGACATCGCGGTCGCCGCCGAGATGTCCCGCGCGGCGGTCTACCAGCACGTACAGAACAAGGATGACGTCTTCCGCCGGTTGACGACTCGGATCTTCGACGGTGCGCTGGTACAAGCCCGAGCCGCGGCGGCACACGAGGGTCCCTTGACCGACCGGCTGCACAAGGTATTGGCGGCCAAGATGGAGTTGGTGCTGCAACTGGTCGCCGACAGCCCGCACGCAGAGGAGCTCCTTGGTGCCGGTGGCCGGCTGACGGCGGATCTCTTCGCGGCCTACGACCGCGACATGCAGGAGTTGGCCGCAGGCGTCGTCGCCGACGCACGGGACCAAGGCGAGGTACGACTCGTCGACATCGAGCCGGTTGATGTCGCCTACCTAGGGATGGCACTGACCAAGGGTCTGGAGACGGATCTGACCGATGCCGATCTGGTCCGCCGGCGGCTGCGCCAGGGTGTCGAGCTCTTGGTCGGCGGACTTCACGCCGAAAGCTAAGCGGGGGCCGCGGCCCTCAGCTGCGGCGGTCGGCGAAGAAAGGGAAATCCGCCCGGATCTTGGCGACCAGGGTGGGGTCGACCTCCGTGATGATGGTCTGCTCCTTGGCTCCGGCGTCGGCCACCGTCTCACCGGCGGGGTCAACCACCATGCTGTCGCCGACATGGTCGATTCCCTCGCCTTCGCCGATCCGGTTGACGCCGACCACATAGGCCTGGTTCTCGATCGCCCGGGCGGTCAGCAGGGCGCGCCAGTGAGAACGGCGCGGCGCTGGCCAGCTGGCGACCACGACATAGCAGTCGGTCTCGGCCGCCCGGTCCCAGAAGATGTCGGCAAAGCGCAGGTCGTAGCAGATGAACGGGGTGACACGGAGCCCTTCGATGTCCACGGTGATCGACTGGGCGCCGGCGGAATAGTGCTCGTGCTCACCGGAATAGGTGAACGGGTGCATCTTCGCGTACCGGTGCACCTGTCCCGTTGGCCCGGCGAGCACGAACTGGTTGTACGGAAGTCGCACCGAGGGGTGGCGCTGGATGATCGACCCCCCGATCCAGATGTCATGCGTCTGGGCCTGTTCGCGCAGGAATTGGGTGGTCGGGCCGTCGTGACCCTCGGCAAGGGTGGTCGAGGCCATCGTGAAGCCGGTGGCGAACATCTCGGGCAGTGCGATCAGCCTGGCGGCCTTGCCCGCGGCGGCGGCGATCATGGGGCGGAGGTGGGCGAAGTTCGCGTCCTTGTCCTCCCAGGAGATGTCGTGCTGGATCGCTGCGATCTTCATGCCGGACTCCTGACGCTGGGGTGGCTCGTCGGCGGGCCCGCTGGCGCATCGGTACTCAGGACTGCAAGGCGACGCACGGCTTCATCCAGCACGTCCGGCCGCTTACAGAACGCGAACCGGACGAGGGTTCGGGCGGGTCCGGGGTCGAGGTAGAACACCGAACTGGGCACCGCGACGACCCCGATCCGGCTGGGCAGGGCGCGGCAGAAGCTCAACCCGTCGGTCTCGCCCAGGCCCGCGACGTCCACGGTGAGGAAGTAGGTGCCTTCGCACGGGTGTACGTCCAGCCCGGCGGCGAGCAGACCGGTGCGCAGTTGATCGCGTCGGTCGCGCAGATTGCTGCGGATCGACTCGATCCGGGCTTCAGGCAACGCGAGCCCGGCGACTATCGCGTGCTGGAACGGCGCCCCGTTGACATAGGTCAGGAACTGCTTGGTCGTGGCAACCGCATCGAGCAATGCGGGGCTGGCGCAGACCCAGCCGATCTTCCAACCGGTGCAGGAGAAGGTCTTTCCCGCTGAGGAGATGGTGATCGTACGATCGCGCATCCCCGGCAGACTGGCCATCGGAACGTGGTCGCCTTCGAAGGCCAGGTGCTCATAGACCTCGTCGGTGACCACGATCAGGTCGCGCTCGACGGCAAGCGCTGCGATGGCGCTCAACTCCGTTCTGTCGAGCACTCGGCCGGTCGGGTTGTGCGGGCTGTTGATCAGCAGCAGGCGGGTCCGTTCGGACAGCGCTCCACGTATCGCGTTGATGTCCAACCGGTAGTCCGGGTGGTGCAGAGTGACAGGCCGCATCACCGCACCGGCCATCGCTATCGAGGCCGAGTAGCTGTCATAGGTCGGCTCGAGCACGATCACCTCGTCGCCGGTCTCACACAGCGCCAGGACCGTGGCCGCGATCGCTTCGGTGGCCCCTGCCGTGACCAGGATCTCGCGGTCCGGGTCATAGCTGAGCCCGTAGTAGCGCTGCTGATGATCGGCGATTGCCTCGCGCAACGCAGGGATCCCACGGCCGGGTGGGTACTGGTTGTGTCCGGCACGGATCGCTTCGACTGCGGCATCCATGACCTCGGCCGGACCATCGGTGTCCGGGAAACCCTGGCCCAGGTTGATCGCTCCGGTCTGGACGGCAAGAGTCGACATCTCTGCGAAGATCGTCGTCCCGAAACCGCGCATCCGGGAGACCAGGTAAGGCGACGTCGCCATCATTGCGCCAGCCTAGGTCAGGGGGAGGCCGGGAACGATCGGTTAGCCTGCGGGGCAGTCAACGGAGGGACAGCTCAGATCATGGCAAGTGTCGACATCACCCGCGAGCACGATCTCGGAGTTGCCGAGGCCAAGAAGCGGGCCGAGCCGCTCCTGGAGGACCTGAGCTCATCCTTCGGCGTGAGCGGGTCCTGGGAAGGCGACCAGTTCGTCATCACCCAGCCAGCCAAGGGAACCCTCGACGTCACCGATACCGCCGTGCGCGTCCAGGTCGACCTACCGCTGTTTCTTCGTCCTATGAAGGGCGTCGTCGAAGCACAGATCAACGAGTCGTTGGACGAGGCCCTTGCCGATCCGGGAGCAACCGGGACCTGATCAGACGGGACTGATCGTCAAGCGCAGCGCGGCCGGTGCCGAGGGCGGCACTGCCGGCCGGATCGGCGGAACTGCTGCCACGGGCTCGTACGGAGCACCCGGCGCCGGCCGTGGATCGGGCGTGCCTCTGTTGGGCCACATGGCCATGGCCCGCTCGGCCTGCGCGGTGATCGTCAGGGACGGGTTGACGCCGAGATTCGCCGAGATCGCCGCACCGTCCACGACGGAGATGTCCGGGTGGCCATAGACCCGGTGGTAGGGGTCGAGGACCCCGGTCTCAGCGGAGTCCCCGATCGCCGCGCCGCCGATGAAGTGCGCTGTCATCGGGATGTTCGCGACGTCGTTCCACGCGCCCCCGGCCACGCCACCGATCCGCTCGGCCACCCGACGGGCCACGTCGTGGCCGGCCGGGATCCAACTCGGGTTGGGCGCACCATGTCCCTGCCGGGAGGACAGACGCCGACCGAACAGACCCTTCTTGGTAAACGTGGTGATCGAGTTGTCCAGGGTCTGCATGACCAACAGGATGATGGTTTTCTCCGCCCAGCCCTTCGGGTTGTGTACCCGCAAGAGCTTGCCGCGCAGCCGGATCAGTTCTTTGAACCACGCCAGCACCCTTGGGCCGCGCTGGTCCCCGTCGGCTAGTGCGGTTTGCAACAGGCCCATCGCATCGCTGCCCTTGCCGTAGCGCACCGGCTCGATGTGGGTGGTTGCGTCCGGGTGGATCGAGGAGGTGATCGCCACCCCGCGGGAGTAATCGATTCCCGGGGCCCACGTACGGGCTCCGATGATCGCCTCGGAATTGGTCCGGGTCAGGACACCGACCCGGGGCGAGAGGTGCGGCAGGGCACCGGAGTCCCGCATCCGGTGCAGCAGCTTCGCCGTACCCAGCGCTCCCGCAGCCAGCACGACCTGATCGGCGGTGAACGACTGTCGAGACTGCTTGACCCACCGGCCCGTCCGTACGGTCTGGATCCGGAACCCACCGCCGGTCCTACCTCGCAGGCGCGTCACCGTGGTCAGCGGGTGAACCTGCGCGCCGGCGGCCTCGGCCAGATGCAGGTAGTTCTTGGTCAGCGTGTTCTTGGCGTTGTGCCGGCAGCCGGTCATGCAGGCGCCGCAGTTGAGGCAACCGGATCGGCGTGGGCCGGCGCCACCGAAGTACGGGTCGTCGACCTCTACGCCGGGGGCGCCGAAGAACACCCCGACGGGCGTCGGTCGATAGGTGTGGCCGACGCCCAGATCTTCAGCAACTCCACGCAGCACGTCGTCGGCCGCGGTCGTGACCGGGTTCGTCGTGACGCCGAGCATCCGCTTGGCCTGGTCGTAGTAGGGGCTCAACTCCACGTTCCAGTCGGTGATGTGTGACCACTGCGGGTCGGCGAAGAAGGCACTGGGCGGCTCGTACAGCGTGTTGGCATAGTTCAGCGACCCGCCACCGACTCCGGCACCGGACAGGATCAGGGCGTTGCGGAGCAAGGAGATTCGCTGAATGCCGAAACAGCCGAGCTTCGGCGCCCACAGGAAGTTGCGGACATCCCATGACGTCTTCGGATAGCTGAGGTCATCGAAGCGTCGCCCGGCCTCCAGGACGCCGACTCGGTAACCCTTCTCGGTCAGCCGGAGGGCTGCGACTGAACCGCCGAACCCGCTGCCGACGATCAGGACGTCGTAGTGAATGGTCGGCATGGCGCGAGGCTACTCGCGGGTAGCGTCATGGTGCCGCGAACGTGGTTGGGCATCGTGTGGGCATTGGGTGAGGAGGACATGGACACCGAGGTGCGTGAGTGGTTTCGCCGCCGAACCTTCCGTTCGGGTGACTTCGATGTCCGGCATCTCGTGGAAGCCAAGCGGCGCACCGATGATCGGATAAGCGTGGTGCTGCCGGCCTTGAACGAGGATCGCACCGTCGGCGCGATGGTGGAGCGCATTCGGGTCTGCCTCATCGAGGAGTCTGCGCTTGTCGACGAGATCGTCGTCATCGATTCCGGCTCCTATGACGCAACGGTGGCCGTGGCCCGGGCGGCGGGCGCGACGGTGGTCAGCACCGAGGAACTGCTGCTCTCCCACGGCAGTTGGCCGGGCAAGGGTGACGCCTTGTGGAAATCGCTCTACGCGACGACCGGCGACATCGTCGTCTTCCTCGACGCCGACCTGATCGATTTCGACCCGTCCTTCGTGACCGGCCTGGTCGGCCCGCTGCTCACCGACCCTGACATCGGTTTCGTCAAGGGCGCCTTCGACCGGCCACTGCAGACCACCCACGGCGTAGCACCTGAAGGTGGCGGCCGGGTGACCGAGCTCGTCGCTCGTCCCCTGATCAACGCGATCTGGCCGGCGCTGGCCGGTTTCGTGCAGCCGCTGTCCGGGGAGTACGCCGGACGGCGCGCTCTGCTGGAGGCGGTCCCGTTCGCATCCGGTTATGGCGTGGAGATCGCGCTGCTGATCGACCTGCTGGGGCTGGCCGGGCTGGACGCGCTGGCTCAGTCAGACCTCGGAGTGCGCCGGCACAGCCACCAGCCCGATCCTGCTCTTGGCCGGATGGCGGGACAGATCCTCCAGACAGCGCTGCGCCGCGCAGCTGCCGTTGCGGTAGGTAGGCCCGGGATGCCTCGTGCCGTCGCGGAGTCCGCGATGCTCACCCAGTTCGTCCGGGTCGAGAACGGACACGAGTTCGTGGACTGGGACGTCTCGACGACCGACCGGCCACCGATGAGGTCCCTGCCGGAGTATGCCCGCCGCAACTCCGCAGTGCCGGGCTGAGTGCGCCGCAGCGTCGTCTAGTCAGCTCCAGCCGGACTCCTGATCGCGCGGTGCTGGTCGAGCAGGAACGTGATCTCGGCTCCGTGGTGGATCAGTTCCCGGTTGACGTGCAGTACGAGGTGGCCGAACGGGGCCTGCTGATCGATCTCCGTCGCCTGACTCAGACCGACGATGAACACCTGTTCGGTTTCCAGGCCGGCGATGTCCTCCTGCCACGCCGTGGCCCACCGGACGAGCTGGGCGATCCCTTCTTCGGCTCGCGGGGAGAAGGTGAGGTCGCTGCGCCGGAGCTTGCGACCGCCGAAGGTCCACTCCCAGCGTTCGAAGAAGACATCGGTCAGATGCGCGACCAGCCACGCGATCGTGCGCATTCGCTCTGGATCGCCTTCGCGTGGCCACTCGAGCACCCAGTCACCGAGGCCGGTGACGTTCTCGGTGCGGGCCTGCTCACGGGGACGCAGCGACCAGGCATCGGGTGCCGGCTCCCACAGATAGGCCTCGTCATCGATCTCGGAGAGCCGCTCGGCCAGCATCAACCAGGAAAAGCCGAGTTGGCCACGGACCATTGCCATCGGCTCGGGAACGGCAAGGATCGACCAGTCGAAGTCTGCGGAGTAGTCAACGGAGGGCATCGGTCAGCTCCTTGGGCGACAGGTTGAAGGCGTCCCAGGAGCTAATCACCCCGTTCCGACATCACCGGAGTTGATCATCGGAACTCAGGGGGGTTATCGGTCAGAATCTGGCAATAACCCCGCCATGTTTCGATGATCAACTTCTGGCGCCGCCCTCAGGGGGCGTGCGGTCGGCTGAGGAGTTCGGCCAGGTGTTCGCCGCGGGCCCCGGCCAGGTCGCTGAGTTGCGTCCGGCAGCTGAAGCCGTCGGCCAACACCAGGCCATCGGGCCCCATGTCCCGCACCGCCGGGAGAAGCTGATGCTCAGCGATTGCCACCGAGACGTCGTAGTGGCCGCGTTCGACACCGAAGTTGCCGGCCAACCCGCAGCAGCCGCCGAGGCGCAGGACCTCGGCCCCGGCGCGGTTGAGCAATTCGGCATCCGGCGACCAGCCCATCACCGCGTGGTGATGACAGTGCGGCTGAGCAATGACCCGACTGCCGCGCAGGTCCGGCGGGCTCCACCCCGGCGTCTGGGCCAGCAGCTCGGCCAGGGTCCGGGTCGCCCCGGCCACGTCACGGGCGAGCACAGCGTCAGATCCGCGCAGCAACTCCTCAGCGTCGCCTCGTAGCACTGCCGTACAGGATGGTTCGACCCCGACGACCAGTGCACCGGCCCGGACGTAGGGGGCCAGGGCTCGCACCGTACGGCGAAGCTGTCGTCGGGCTCCGTCCAGCTGACCGGTCGAGATCCAGGTCAGCCCGCAGCAGGTAGCGGACTCGGGAACGGTTACCGCGTAGCCAGCCGCCTCCAGCACCGAAACCGTGGCCATCCCGACCTCCGGACTGAAGTGTTCGGTGAAGCTGTCGACAAACAAGACCACGGTGCCGTTCGGGGAAAGGTTCGGCTCGGATTGCTGTCGGCTGTTCCAAGCGTGGCGAAAAGTGTTGGGAGACAGACTTGGCAGGGGTCGTCGACGGTCGATCCCGGCGATGAAGCTGAGGAGAGGGTGCAGCCGGCGCGAGCGCAGAATTCGGTTCACAACTGCGGCGCCCGAGGGCGGACGACGGAACAGCCCGGCCCAACGAGGCAGCCAACCGAGGGCATAGTGGGCACGGGGCCGCACCCTCCGGCGATACCGCTGGTGCAGCGCTTCGGCCTTGTACGAGGCCATGTCGATGCCGGTCGGGCAGTCCGACGCGCAGCCCTTGCAGGACAAGCACAGATCCAGCGCATCCGCGAGTGCTTCGGAGGCGAAGCCGTTCGGGCCGAGATGTCCGCTCACGACGTCCTGCAACACCCGAGCACGGCCCCGTGTCGAGTCCTTTTCCCTTCCCGTGGCCAGGTAGGACGGACACATCACCCCGCCGTTGGACGTGGTGTCTGCCAAGCACTTTCCCACCCCGGTACATCGATGCACAGCCATCGACAGGTCGCCGCGGTCGTCGCGATAGGCAAGTGCCAGAGCGGGATGATCTTTGCCGCGCATCGGCGGCGCCGAAGCGACCCGGATGTCGGCGCCAAGATCGGCCGGCGCGACGATGATGCCCGGATTGAGCAGTCGATCGGGGTCGAAGATGTTCTTGACCTCATCGAACAGAGCAAGCGCTTGCGCGGAATACATCGCCGGCAGCACCTCGCTGCGTGCCCGGCCGTCACCGTGCTCACCGGAGACTGACCCGCCATGACTCGCGGCAAGCCGGGCCGCGGCGAGCACGAACTCCCGATAGACCCCGGTCCCGCCCGAGCCGGCGAAGGGGAAGTCGATCCGGATGTGCAGACAGCCGTCGCCGAAATGGCCGTACGGGAGTCCGGTCACGCCATAACTGGCCATCAATCCCTCGAACTCCCGCAGGTAGCCGCCCAGTCGGGCTGGTGGGACGGCGGCGTCCTCCCATCCGGAATGCGCAGGATCACCCGCGGATGTGCGCGCGGACAGGCCGGCCCCGTCCTCGCGGATCCGCCAGATCGCAGCAGCCTCGACCGCGTCGCGAACGACCAGGTGCTCCAGCGCCGAGCCGTCCGCGATCACCCCAGCCGTCGCGGCCTCGACGGCTTGCCCATCTCCGGCGAGTTCGACCAGCAGCCATCCCGAGCCCCGTGGCAATGGCGGTACGGCGGCCTCGCCTCGCCTCGCGCGAAGCACGTCGACGATCCGCTGATCCAAGCCTTCACAGGCAACCGGCCGATGCGGGAGCATGCCGGGAACCGCATCGGCGGCTTCAGCCATGGACGGATAACCGAGCACCACCAGCTGCCGGACCGGTGGGTCGCGGACCAGCCGAACCTGTGCTGCCAACGTCACCGCCAGCGTTCCCTCGCTGCCCACCAGCGCCTTGCTCACGTCAAAGCCGCGCTCGGGCAACAGGTGTTCGAGCGCGTACCCGGAGATCTGTCGACCGAACCTGCCGAATTCGGTACGTACGGTCGCCAGGTGTGCGCCGATCAGCCTGCGCAGCTCGGAAACCGGGCCGGACTCGTGGTCCCCGCTGTTGGCGCCGGACAGCGAACCGAGACGCAGTCGGTGCCCCGAGCCGGCCAGCACATCCAGGCCAAGGACGTTGTCGCTCGTCCGGCCGTAGGCCAATGCGTGTGAGCCGCAGGCGTTGTTGCCGATCATGCCGCCGATCGTCGCCCTGTTGTGTGACGACGGATCCGGGCCGAACCGCCAGCCATGCCGGGCGACAGCTGCTTGCAGACTCGATTGCACGACACCAGGTTGTACGAGCGCCGTGCCGGCGGCGACATCGATGTCGATGATCTGGTGCAGGTGGCGGCTCACGTCGGCCACGACGCCGGAGCCGATGGCGTTGCCGGCGATGGACGTACCGGCTCCGCGCAGCGTCAACGGCGTCGACAGGTCGCGGCAGACTCCCAGCGCTGCTTCGAGATCTTCGGCATCTCGCGGGAAGATCACTGCCGTCGGCGGGATTCGGTAGAGGGAGGCATCCGAGGAGTACAGCGAGCGGCTCAACGGGCCAGCGTCGACCTCCGCGATTCCGGCCCGCCGCAGGGCGGCGAGCAGTTCTGCGGACTCTGCCTTGCCGGTCACCGGGCGAGTTCGGGAAAGGGCAGCGGACAGCAGGGGCTCTGCTCGCAGACCATCAAGTCATCGCAGCCTGCCGACACCGCCGCCCGCAGGGTGTCCCGGATGACACCGAGGTCATCTATCTTCTGTTCGACCTCGGTGAGCTTGCGCTCGGCGCGCGTGAGCAGGCGGTTGTCCGTGCGGTTGTCCGTGCGGCGCCGGCCGTGTCGGTGCGTGCCGACAGCCAGCAGGTCGGCCACCTCTTCCAGGGTGAAGCCCAAGCGCTGTGCGGTCTTGATCACCCGCAGCAAGGTGACTGTCTCCGGCGGGTATTCGCGATGGCCTCCCAGGGTCCTGGCCGGTTCGGCGATCAATCCCCGCCGCTCGTAGTAGCGCAGGGTCTGCCGGTTGACTCCGGCGGCGGCGGCCACCTGGCCCGGACGCAAGCTTGCTGCCATTCCACGACGATAACCTTGAATCCGGTACCGAGGTACAGGCCTACCGTCAGGTCAGGCGGCCCGATCGGCGGACGCTCACCCGATTTCAGGAGAGATGCCATGACGTTCCAGGTTCCCGAGGCCTGCACCCTGCCGACCGCTGCCCAGCCATTGCGCGCGACGGAGTTCGCGGAGCTGTGCGGAAGTGCGATGAGTGCCCAGGATCGGCTCAGCGCCACCCACCTCCGGCTGACCCTTGTCAGCAGCGCCGACCTCGGCACGGACCAGCTCGCCGACACCGTGCGGGACCTCGCACGACGTGAGACCGAGTGCTGCTCCTTCTTCGACTTCACTGTCACACCGTCGGCCGACACCGTGTTGTTGGACATCGAGGTGCCAGCCGAACAGACCGCCGTGCTCGACGGCCTCAGCTCACTGGCGACGTCGGCCTCGCCCGCACAGAGCCAGATCGAATCCCTCTGACATCTTCGTGATCGCCGAGCAGGACCGATCTTCCGGCGCCGAGACCTAGCCACAACATCGGACCGAGGAGCACGACAAGGATCAGGACCGGCCATTCCCATCCTCCGGTGAGATCGTGGATGATTCCGAGCAGTACAGGTCCGGCCGCCGCGACCAGGTATCCGACCAGCTGGGCGACTCCGGACAGCCGCGCGGCAACGGCCGTGTCCGGGCTGCGCAGGACCATCAGGGTCAGCGCAAGCGAAAAACCGGTCCCCTGTGCAACGCCGTAGAGGCACACCCAGACCCAAGCGCCGGCGGCCGGCGCCACCAGCAGGCCGCACAGGGACACGGCGTAGAACATCGCCACCGCGACCACCGGAGCGCGCTGAGTACGTAGCCGCTTGATGAACACCGGGAGCACAAGTGCGCCAGCCGCGCCGGTCAGGTTGCTCAGCATCAGCAGGTAGCCAGCTGTCCTGGCCCCGATGCCCTCATCGCCGAGCAAGGTCGGCAGCCAGGCAGCGTAGGAGTAGAACTGAAAGCTCTGCAGCGCGAGGTAGCCGGTCACCTGTCTGGCCACAGGGGAGCGCAACAGGATGAAGCCGCGGATGTCCTCGGCGGCTGCCAACGCCTGATCGGCCTCGCTCAGAGCGGTTTCGGCAGCGCGAACACTCGTGCTGCGCAGCAGAATCGGTAACCACAGAGCAAACGCAAGACCGGCCAGAACGACCCAGAACGCCAGCGCCGGTCGCCAGCCCACAGCCAACGATGCCCCGATCGGAACGGTGAGCCCGGCTGCCGCTGCAGCGCCGACGTTCAATGCGGCTGTGTACACACCGAGGATTCCGCTGGGATGTTCCCGAAACTCTCGCTTCACAAAAGCCGGCATGAGGACGTTGGCGATGGCGATCGCGGCGCCGGCGATGACACTCCCGGCGTAAAGGGCGGTCACCGCGGTGATCAGCCGCAGGAGGATGCCCACGACGAGCAGGACCAAGGACGCGCCAACAGCCCACTCGAGTCCGATCCGCCTGGCCAAGCGAGGTGCGACCGGGGCGAAGAGTCCGAAACAGAGCAGCGGCAGGGTCGTGAGCAGCCCGGCCTGCGGCGACGACAAGCCGATGTCCTCGCGGATCGTGTCCAGCAGTGGTGCCACCGCGACGACGGCCGGACGCAGATTGAGCGCGACGGCCACCGTGGCCACCGCGGCAAACAGCGCGACCGTTCTCGGACGCACCGCACCCACCTTTACCTCATTGACCGCCGTAGACGACGGTAGGCCGCGAACGCTCGGGTGCCACTGATCGGGCCCGTGGTGTTATTCACAGCTTGGTACGCACGTCCCGAGCCGCCCGGAAGGACACTCCACATGGCTGATCGTGAGCTGTCGGACCAGATCGCAGACCTGGCTGCCACCCACGCGACGGGTGACCGCCGTTCCTACCTCGGTGCCCGATATGACGCCGGGCTGGCCTGGGTGCATTTCCCCCGCGGCCACGGCGGGCTGGGCCTGCCACGAACGGAGCAGGCGGCGGTGGACGCGGAGTTCACGCGTCACGGAGCTCCCGCGACGGCGCAGGCAGACAACGTCATAGGCTACGGAATGGCTGCACCGATCATTCTCGAATTCGGCACCGACGAGCAGCGAAACACGTTGCTGCGCCGCATTTTCACCGGCGAGGACATCTGGTGCCAACTCTTCTCCGAGCCCGGGGCCGGGTCGGATCTGGCGGCGGTGGCGACCAGGGCAGTCCAGGACGGTGCGGATTGGCTGGTCACGGGTCAGAAGGTGTGGACGTCATTCGCCCACACGGCGAAGTGGGCGATCCTGTTGGCGCGGACGGACCCCGACGTCTCCAAGCACGCTGGCCTGACCTACTTCATCGCGGACATGACCGCCCCCGGTGTGGAGGTGCGGCCGCTGCGGCAGATCACCGGGGAAGCAGAATTCAATGAGGTCTTCTTCACCGACGTCCGGGTGCCTGACTCGGCTCGGCTCGGCGCGCCAGGACAGGGATGGGCCGTCGCCCAGAGCACCCTGATGAACGAGCGGATGGCGATATCTGGTGGGGCCGAAAGAGAGTCCGGCATGATCGCAGCGTTGGCCGGGCTCTGGCGGGAACGCCCGGAACTTCGCCGTCCCGCGCTGCACGAACGACTGATGCGCCTGTGGGTCGAGGCCGAGGCCTACCGATTCTCCGGAGAGCGGCAACGCCAACTGCTGCTGGCTGGGCGACCCGGACCGGAGGGGTCGGGATCGAAGATCACATTCGCCCGGCTCAATCAGGAGAGCACGGCGCTGGAGTTGGAGATCCTGGGCGAGGAAGGGCTGCAGCACGAAGACTGGTCCCTGCGGCGTCCGACGGAGTCCAACTTGCTCGCGGGGGGTGCCACCCACCGCTACCTCCGGGCCAAGGGAAACTCCATCGAGGGCGGGACCTCGGAGATCCTGCGCAACGTGATCGCCGAGCGGGTGCTAGGTCTGCCCCGAGAGCCACGAGTAGATGGCCGCCCTCCTTCTCAGGGTCAGCAGCCATGAGCGCGCCTGGGTCCGCGCCATCCCGTACGAGGCAACTGGTGGCGACTGCAGACCACGATGCCCTGCGTGCCGCCGTGGGTGACCTGCTCTCAGACCACGTCCCTTGGGCGTCGGTCCTGGCTCGGATCGAGACCGAAGATCCCTATGACACTGAGCTCTGGGTACGGCTGGGTCGCGATCTCGAAGTCACCGGCCTGCTGATCCCTACGGACTTCGGCGGTGTCGGCGGGGACGCGCGAGACCTCGGTGTGGTCTGCGAGCAACTCGGTGCCTTCGTTGCGCCGGTCCCCTTCCTGGGAAGCTCCGTGCTCGCCACAGCCGCACTGGTCGCCGTAGGCACCGAGCCGCACGCTGCCGAGTTGCTCCGCCGTCTGGCCGGCGGTGAAGTGGTTGCAGCCCTTGCACTTCCGGCGGGCGCGCTACCAGGTGGAGTGTTGAGCACGAGCGTGCAGTCGGTGAGCGGCGAGTTGACCGGCACAGTGCGCCCGGTGATCGACCTCTCCGCGGCTGACGTGGTGCTCGTACTGGCTTGGGACGAGGGAGAGCCAGCCCTGTTTGCGATCCAGCCTGACGCGGCCGGCGTCGACATCACGCCGATCACGCCGTTGGATCTGACCCGGCCTCTTGCCTGCCTACAACTGACGGCGACTCCGGGTCAGTTGGTTGTCAGAGGGCCGGCGGCACTCGCGGCGGCGGCGACGGCGTTGGGCACCGGTGCGGCCATGCTCGCTGCCGAACAGGTGGGGATCGCCCAGTGGTCACTGGACACGACAGTCGCCTATCTCGAGCAACGCCAGCAGTTCGGCCGCCCGATCGGGTCGTTCCAGGCGCTCAAGCACCGGATGAGTGAGGTCTGGCGCCGGGTCGGTCTGGCCCGCGCGGCGGCACTGGCAGCCGCGGATGCGCTGGCCGTTGAGAGCGACGCGGACGAGATCGCGGCGGTCATTGCCGTGGCCGCCTCGTACTGCTCGGAGACCGCGGTGTTCGCTGCCGAGGAGATGATCCAGATGCACGGTGGCATCGGGATGACGTGGGAACACCCAGCCCACCTCTATCTGGCCAGGGCCAAGGCCGATGAGCTGATCCTCGGTGCACCCGATCAACACCGCTCCCGACTGGCCGCACTGATCAATCTGCCCGCGACGTGAGGGGCGGCCGTTCCTCTAAGTAGCTTCCTTGCCAGATGTGCGGGTGAACTTCTCGAGCATCCCGGCCGCCTTCTTGCGCACCGCGCCCTTCACGATGGGCGTCCAGCCGAGCAGGTATCCGACCGGTCCCAGGGCCTGCTTGGACCACGTGAAGAAGTTGAAATCATCGTGGTGCTCAGCGATGAGGCCGTCCTTGAACGTGAACTTCGCCTGGATGTCGTTGATCACCGGACGCCCGGTCTCGCTGAAGTTGTAGTGCGCCTTCCAGTGCGCTGAGCCGGTGGTCTCGTCGGCCTCGTGCTCGAGGAGTTCGACGCGCAGCTCACCCGGACTCGACGTCAGCATCCGCCACATCGCGCCGGCTCGCTGAGCCCGCAGGTCGGGAAAGACCGGGTCGGAGAAGTGCACATCTGTGGTGTAGCAGGCGACCATGCCGTCTGCGTCGCCGTCGTTGAACGCCTTGTAGAAGCGCTCGATCAGCTGTACATGAGCGTCGTTCATCGGTGTGGAACTCCCTTGGCTGTGGATCGTGCGAGGTGGTGCGCGCATTGGTCTCGATTGACCTGCGCTTCGTCTGGTGTTCAGGCTATCGGCCCGGGCGGCCTACCAGTTATCCCAATGCAGGAGTGATTCCAGCGGCTTGCGGGCGGCTGGCTTGAACTCGGTCCCGACTGTGTGGGCCACCGGCGTCAATGCGACCTAGGTGTATTGGGCGTAGGGAATCCCGAGAATCTCGGCAACCTCTTTCTCGTACGCGAGATGCAGGGTGGTCCACGTGGTTCCGAGCCCGCGGGCGCGAGCGGCCAGCATGAAACTCCAGAGGGCCGGCGTGGCCGAACCCCAGAACGCGGCCTGGGCTTCGGCCGTGGTGAGACTCTCGGCGCGGCCTTTCGCGACGGGTATCAGCAGGTACGGTGCACGGTCCATCGTGTCGGCAAGGTGTTGGCCCGAGCTGCGGACCAAGTCCTGGCGCTGCTGCGTCGTGGCAGACCCACCTGCCGGCGGGCTTTTCGCGTACTGCTCCCAGGACGCCCGGTAGTAGCCGGCAACCTGCTTGCGTACGGCTGGGTCGCCGATCACGACGAACTGCCAGTTCTGCCGGTTGCTTCCACTCGGCGCCTGCAACGCGATCGCCAGGCACTCTTTGATCAAGCCGGGGTCGACTGGGCGGTCGTAGTCCAGGCGCTTGCGAACCGCCCTCGTCGTGGTCAGAACCTCGTCCGGTGTCAGGTCCAGCGTGCTCATCAGGCCGCCTTGTCTGTGCGATCTGCTGTCACATCGCAGGAGGGTAATCGACCCCGGCATACTGGTCGTTTGAACAATGCGGGCCTCTAGCTCAATTGGCAGAGCAGCGGACTTTTAATCCGCGGGTTACGGGTTCGATTCCCGTGGGGCCCACCCTTTCTGATCCCCTGGGGTGCCACGGTCCCGCCTTCAGGGTCCGGCTGTACGCGAGCGGGCGGGTCACGTCGCCGTCTGGCCACGCGGCTACGGCGGTCAAGTCTGAGTGTGGGCGGTTAGTCGGCCTGTAGGACGAAGAAGATGAAACAGAGGAAGGCCGGGTTGTTGCCAATCTCGGGGGGAAGCAGATCTCGGGGTGTGTTTGATGCGGGAGGCGGCTCGCTGATGGCAGAGATTCGGAAGCCGGCTGCGGTGAAGGCCTCGGTCATCGCGTGCAGCGGCCGGTGCCAAAAGCTCATCAGGGCGGCGTGGCCGCCGAAGGTCCAACTATCGGTCCAGTTGTAGGTCTCGAAATAGGCTGGTGCGCGCCCCTGCTCACGGTGCATGAGGGCGGTCGCGAAGGGATGATCGACGGCGGTGATGAGTCGGCCGCCGGGCTTGAGGACCCGCCGCAGCTCGGCCAGTGGTGCCTCCCAGTCCTCCAGGTAGTGGAGCACTAGGGACGCGACGACGTCGTCGAACGTGCCGTCGGGGAAGGCCAGCGGGTTACGCAGGTCGGCGACTAGCAGGTCCGCGTCGGCGCCGAGCCGCTGGCGGGCCAGCGCCACCATCTTGGCGCTGGAGTCGATGGCGGTCACGATGGCGCCCCGGTCGCGCAGCGCCGCGGACAGCGGACCGGAGCCGCAGCCGGCGTCGAGGATCCGGAGGCCTGCCACGTCCCCGGCCAGA
>Ga0190275_10001479_pt1 | contig 17404 bp, 18 predicted proteins | sample Popmic550T_FD_133745 | JGI IMG/M metagenome (GOLD analysis project Ga0190275, IMG submission 133745) | Populus adjacent soil microbial communities from riparian zone of Yellowstone River, Montana, USA - 550 T | ecosystem: Environmental > Terrestrial > Soil > Riparian zone > Trees stand | place...
GCCGCCCTCCTGGTGGGCTTCCTGACCGTCGCCCGCGAGACGGGTCTCCCCCTGCGCGTGCTCGAGATCGGGGCCAGCGCGGGCCTCAACCTGCGCTGGGACCGTTACCGCTACACCGGGCCCGCCGGGGAGTGGGGTGACCCGAGCTCTCCGGTGGAGATCGCCGAGGCGTTCACCGGTCAGCGGCCTCCGCTCGATCTGCGGCCATCGGTGGTGGAGCGCCGGGGTTGCGACCCGCATCCGCTCGACCCCACTTCCGCGGACACCCGTATCACGCTCCTCTCGTACACCTGGCCCGACCAGCTGCGGCGGTTCACGCAGTTGCGTGCGGCGCTCGACTTCGCCCCATCGATGCCGGTCGAGGTCGAGCGCGCGGCTGCCGTCGAATGGCTCGAGGACACGTTGGCCGCGCCTGCGCCGGGCGTCGCGACCGTTGTGTTCCACTCCGTCGTGCTGCCGTATCTGGGCGAGGATGGGATCGCGGAGTTGTGGCGCACGCTCGACGCGGCCGCCGGGCGCGCCGCGCCCGACGCGCCGCTGGCCTGGCTGAGCCTCGAGGCCGGAGCCGATCTGGCCGACGTGCGGCTGATGAGCTGGCCGGGCGGAAACGCGCGGCTACTCGCCCACGCCAGCTTTCACGGACCTCCTGTGAGGTGGGCCGGTTAGTACGGCGGCTGCTGCTCGTACCAATCCCCGAGCGGCCGGAACGCGCTCCAGAAATCCTGCTTCGCGCGCTGCTCGTCGAGCGCCCCGTCGATGTCCGGCACGTACAGCGCGTCGATCGTGGGCGTGAGGCGCTGGATCTCTCCAAGGCGCGCTTCGAGCCGGCGCGACAGCGGCAGCTGCAGGTCGTTGAGCGTCGCCAGCGCGCGCTCCCCCATCACCACGACGATCCGCGGCTGCACCACCGCGATCTCCTCGACGACGCGAGCCACACAGTCCGGCGCGGCGTGGTCGGGGTCGCCGACGGGGCACTTCACGCACAACGTCCCGTAGACCGTCAATGGGTCGATACCGAGCCGTTTGAAGCTCTTCATCAGCGCCCCGCCGCTGCGACCGTAGAAGGCCACACCCTCCTCGATCTCCGACGTCGCGGGCGCGAACTTCAGCAGGAACACGTCGGCCTGCGGGTGGCCCGACCCGAGCACGGGCATCAGGCTCCCGCGGGGGCAGCCGTCGCAGTCCTGGAGCTCGTGGGTGAGTCGGTTGAGCTCGCGAATCGCGCGCTCGAGGTACTTCTCCTGGATCTCGTCGTCCGTTGCCGGCATGTGGCCTGAACATCGAGGGCTTCGCCCCCCTGAAGTCGTCTGCTTCGCGCCTTCGGCGCTCGCGTCAGGAGACTTAGACGGTTCCGATCCGTGTCCTTTCCGTTGCATCACCCGTTGCCTCGTGGGCGGTTCCGTTCAGTCAGCGGCGAGAGGCAGGACGCCGGCGCCGAGTCGCGCCCGTCCCGCCGTCCACCCGGCCGCCGCCTTGGCGGCGGGCGGCCTGTGTCTGTAAGAACTTCAGGGACTGCAGGTAGATCAGGCTCTTGCGCTTGTGCAGGATGTCGGCGTCCCGCAGGCTCTCCAGGAACTCTGGCGCTCCGTCGAAGGCGCGCATCCTGATCTTGACGGTCCCGAGTCCCTGCGCCACGTGACTGTCCGAGCCCGCGCCGGCCACCAGCCGGTACTTGTCGGCGAAGCGCTGCGCCTCCTCGTTGAAGCCGCGCACGGCGACTCTCGCGTTGAACACCTCGAGGACGTCGATGTCCCCCACGACCTTCAGCAGGTGCTCATAGTCGGGAATCGAGTGCAGGCGGTCGAAGGGATGGGGCACGTATGCGAGACCGCCCTGGGCGTGGATCGCGTCGATCGTCTCCTTGAGCGTCATGCCGCGTGGGATCTTCTCCTCGATGAAGAGGCCGATCACCTCTCCCTCGAGCGCGGTCTTGACCTCCTCGGAAACGATCACCTTGATCCCCCGCGCGCGCTCGCGCGCCTCGAGCGCGCCCGAGATCTCGTTGTGGTCGGTGATCGCGATCGCGCCCAGGCCTCGCTGCTTCGCCGTCTCGAGCAGCACGTCCACCGGCGTCGCGCAATCTGGTGAGTGGTCGGTGTGCATGTGCAGATCGCAATGGATGAACTCGCGTGTGCTCAATCGCCGTGCAATCGCGGGTCGGTCGGGTGGCGGCCGGTGGCGGCGGCCGATCACGCGCCTGTACGTGCGCTCGATCTCGTCGACCACGCGGTCCCATCCGATCTCGGGCCGGCGCGCCAGGCAGCGGCGGCGCAGGTCGAGCAACAGCTCGCGATCCGTGACCAGCCGTTCGAGCTGCGCCCCCAGGACCTCCGCATCGCCGGGCTCGAACAGCAACCCGTCGGCGCCGTCACGCAGGACCTCCTCATAGACCGGGATCCGGGAAGCCACCGGCACGGCACCGGTGGCGATCGCCTTCATGACAGTCGTCGTGCGCGGGGCGATCCCGGCGGACGCTGCGCACAGCGTGTCCGCCCGTGCGAGCAGCGACTCGAGCGGCTCGCGGCGCGGTCCGGACAGCCGCACACGCTCCCGCAGCGCACCCGCAAGTCGCGCGGGGAGGTCCACGCCTGCGGGCGACCAGATCGTCGCGGTCCACTCGCGGTCCAGCGGAAGGCGGCGCAGGGCCCGCAGGAACAGCCGCAGGGACGCCCGCTCCTCGTCGAGCACGAAGGCGATCTTGAGAGGGCCCTCAGGTCGGTCGGCGGGGGCGAAGCGCTCGAGATCCACTCCTGGGCGCACGACCGCGTAGTCACCGGGGAAGAAGCTCGAGATCAGCCCGCGCGTCACGTCGTAGGTCGCCATGCGCGCGTCGAGACGACCGAAGAACAGCTCGATGAACCGGCGCGCGACCTGCGTCGAGAGCACCCGCTCGGTCGGAGAATGAAAGCTCCCCACGTTCAGGGCACGCGAGTGTCGCAGTGCTGCGGCTGCCGCGCTGGGCGCGAATGGCTCGTGCACGTGCACCAGGTCCAGCGGCGCGACCTCGAGCAGGCGGTCGATCGCGCGGGTGGCGTCGAGCGGCAGGGACACGCGCCCGCCCCGGCGCGGCGGCGCGACCAGCGTCTGCATCGGCGCGAGGACCCGCACCTCGCCCGCTGCGAACACCGACTCGGGATCACGGGCGGCCGACCTGATCAGACGTCGCGATTCGCGTACCTGGGCCCGCGAGCCGCTTGCGGCCAGCACCAGCACGCGGTGCCCGCGCTGCGCGAGCCCGGCGGCGACGTGCTCGACGTACTCGTTCACCTCCCGGGGCGCCCCCCAGGGATAGGGGGTCACCTGCGCAATCGCGAGCGGCCAGTCGTCACCCTGGGCGGCTGAGGTCACCTTCCGGATGTTATGCGGCGCGCGGCGAACTGCGCACTGCGAACTAGCTTTTTACGTTCGCGCGCTTCTTGCCCGTGGGCGCGACGGCGGTGACCTTTTCCCGCGCGTGCTCTGCGATGAACTGCTCCGTCAGCTCGCGCGCGACCGGATCGGGCACCTGCTCGGCCGGTGACTTCATCAGGTAGGAGCTCGGCCCCGTCAGCGAACCCCCGATGCCCTTGTTCAGGGCGAGCTTGCACAGCCGCACCGCATCGATCACGACCCCGGCCGAGTTGGGCGAGTCCCACACCTCGAGCTTCAGCTCCATGTTCAGCGGCACGCCGCCGAACGACTCCCCCTCGAGGCGGATGTGGGCCCACTTGCGGTCCTCCAGCCACGGCACGTAGTCGGACGGCCCGATGTACACGTCGTCCGGGGGCAGCTCGTGGTCCATGATCGACGTGACGGCGTTCGTCTTGGAGATCTTCTTTGACTCCAGCCGCTCGCGCTCGAGCATGTTGTAGAAGTCCATGTTGCCGCCGACGTTCAGCTGGCTGGTGCGCTGGAGGCGCACGCCCCGCTCACCGAACAGCCGGGCCAGCGTGCGGTGCACGATCGTCGCGCCCACCTGAGACTTGATGTCGTCCCCGATGATCGGCAGGCCGGCCTTCTTGAAGCGCTTGTGCCAGTACTTCTCACGCGCGATGAACACGGGGATGCAGTTCACGAACCCGCAGCCGGCTGCCAGCGCCTGTTCCACGTACCACTTGGTCGCCTCCTCGGAGCCGACCGGGAGGTAGGACACCAGCACGTCGGTCTGCGTCTCCTTCAGGACGGTTGCGATGTCGGCCGTCTCACCGGGCGCCTTCTGGATCTTCTCCTTCAGGTACTTGCCGAGGCCGTCGTGCGTCATCCCGCGCATCACCTCGACGCCCAGGCTCGGCACGTCGCTGAACTTCAGGGTGTTGTTCTGTCCCCTCCAGATCGCCTCGGACAGATCCTTGCCGACCTTGTCGGCGTCGATGTCGAAGGCGGCCGTGAACTTGATGTCACGGACGTGGTAGCCACCGAGGTCGACGTGCATGAGCCCGGGGACCTGCTCGTTGGGGTCGGCGTCGCGGTAGAACTCGACCCCCTGCACGAAGGACGAGGCGCAGTTCCCCACGCCCACCATCGCGACCCTGACATCGTCGCGGCCCGCGAGAGTGCCGTTCCTCCCGGCGCCGTTCGTGCCATTGCCGGAACCGTTGCCCTTGCTCATCTAGGTGGCCTCCTGTGATCCGAAATCATTGAAAGTGTCGCTCCCCGCCTCGCCGGCGGTCATCTCGCAGTACCGTCCTGCGCGCCGGTGGTTACTCCACCCGGCGGCCCGCCCTCCTCCCCGGCGAGCTGCTGCCGTACGTGCCAGATCCGCTGACCGACGGTGAACACCGTCAGGACGGCCATCGCGTAGATGGCCGGAGCCAGCAACTCGAAGTCACCGAGCCCGGCCCCCTTGGCGAAGAGCAGGCCCCCGGCGAGTAGCACCACCCGGACCGGGCGGGTTGCCAATCCTACCTTGCATTCGACGCCCAGAGCTTCTGCGCGGGCCCGCGTATAGCTCACCATCAGCGATCCGAGCACGACGACCACCGTTGCGGCGACCGCCAGCTCGTCCCCTCGTGAGGCAAAGTACGCCGCGACTGCTGTCAGGACGATGCCCTCCTCCATCCGGTCGAGCGTGGAGTCCAGAAACGCGCCGAAGAGCGTCCCCTTGCCGGACATGCGCGAGTAGCGGCCATCGAGCGTGTCCATCAGGCTGCCGACGATGAAGGCCAGGCCGGCAAGGAAGAACAGCCGCTGCGTGATCAGCACGGCCGCGACGATGTTCAGCACGAGCCCGGTGATCGAGATCGTGTTCGGAGTCAGCCGCGACTCGATCAGCCGGCCGCGCATGTTCTCGCGCAACTCCGCCGCAGACCTTCCGGAAGAACTTGACCCCGTCCTGCGCGCAACCCGTTCGCGGGCTTGCCCGCGAACGGCCCTTTCTGGCACGCGCCGCGGCCCGCCACTTGATGCAGACATCGCGTTGGAGAGTAGTGAAGCGCGCGCTACGCGGTGGCCTCGTGCGGCCCGGCTGACCACGACCATGCAGCCGGCCACATGCGTGAGAGCACGTGTTTTGCGACCAGCGCGGACGTGCCGGCGACGAACGCTCCGGCGACCGCGTCCATGAACCAATGGTTGCCGGTCACGAGCACGACGAACGTGACCAGGAGAGGATACGCGCCCCACAGCACCTTCGCCACACGGTTGCGGACGACGAGCATCGCCGGGACCGAGACCATCAAAGCGAACGCGACGTGCATGCTCGGCACGGCGGCGTAGGGGTTGAAGAAGAGCGTGACGAGCCCCGAGTCGTGCTTGACGTTCACGTAGTAGGCAATCGTGTCCACGAACCCGAGCTCGGGGAAGAAGCGCGGCGGTGCCGTGGGCATCAGGACGTAACCCACCAGCGCCAGGCCCATCGCCACCATGAACATGTTGCGCACGAAGTAGAAGCGGTCGTTGTGGCGCAGGTAGAGCCAGACCAGCGCACCCGTCGTCATCACGAAGTGCGAGTTGACGTACATGAAGTTGGCCACGTCGATCAGCGCGCGCTGGCCCATCGCCCACGCCTGGAGTCCCTGTTCGAAGAACAGCCCGGTGCTCTGCTCGAGGTCGACGATCGTGCGGGCGTTCGAGAACGCGATCGCGGGGTTGGACTCCGCAACGCCACGCACGGTCTCGTACAGGATGTCCGCGACCACGAACAGGGACAGCTGGACCAGCGCGTCGGAACCCCCCTTTGGCAGCCAGCGCAGGCGCGGCGCGCGACCGGTGCGACTGGTGTGCCATCTGAGGATCCCGGCAAGCGCCAGCAGAAGGACCAGCGGGACTATGAGCCGGAACATGAAGCAGGAAACCCTAGCCGACGACGCGGCCTAGCCTATCGCGGCCACGCGGTGTTTGGGATCTTTGACCTCAGCAATGTCGCTCGCGCTTCAGCGCCGCGCGCGCCGCGGCCGATGCCGAGAACCTCATCGACACCTTCAGGATGCCGGAGCGGTCGGCCCGCACCCTGGTCCAGGCACCGGCCTCGCCCACACAGGCGGCTCCCCGCTCCACCCGCCAGTACGGGCTCGAGCGCACTCTGACCTCGAACAAACCCGCCTGCGCGACGTCGAGCGTGAACGACTCCGGCTCGAGTGCAGTGAGTCTCGCCCCGCCGCGCACCAGACCCGGCGGGTCGGCGACTTCGTACAGGTCCCAATGCTCCAGCCGCCCCCGCAGGCGCAGGTACGGCGGCTGCGCGCGCACCAAGCGGTCCTCGTCCGCGGCCGAGTAGTCGAGCCGTGCATCCGAGGCGGCTACCCAGCGGATCCCGTTCTCGTAGAGCCATCGCCGGTAGCGCGGGTGAGTCAGCTCACGGCCGTCGTAGAACAGGTTGTTGCGCTCGACGTCCAGTTGCCGCAGCCATCCTCTGGCGAGGGAAAAGTCCGGTGACACGTAGGCCGTCTCCCAGTGGCTGAACGTATGCGGGATCTCGATGCGATCGCGCTCGGCACCTCGCGCTGCGAGCCATGCCTTGACGGGCTCGTAGTAGGAGCGCTCGGTGGAGGGGTCGCCCAGGCTTTCGGAGGTCTGCCGCAGCGGAGTGACGACCTGCCAGGCCAAGCCCACGAGCAGCGCGGCCACGACGACCGGCGCGCGCAGCCGTTGCGGTGCGCGCGCGAGCACGAGCGCGAGCAGCACCGGGCCGCCGAACAGCGATCCCAGCCTTGTCAGGTTCCCACCCAGCGGGTTGGGCACCACGGCCGCAAGTGTCGCGAGGGCCAGGTATGCGGCGATCACCAGGCGGATCTCCCGGCCGGGCACGATGCCCCGGATCGCGACCAGGGTGAGCCCGCAGAACAGCGCCAACGGCCACCACGCCGAGAACCAGAACGGAAACTCGCCGCCCTCCGGGAACAGCAACCCGAGCACTGCCAGCGGCACGAGCACGGCGGCGGCGATCGCGAGCCCACGGCGGCGCGTCGCGATCACGACGACGAGAACCAGGAAAAAGGCGGCAACCGGGCTCGACAGTGCAGCGCCCACCGCGAGCACGACGGCGAGCGCGTTGCGGCCGACCTGGAGCGCCCGCAGCGAGCCGAGCGCGAAAGCGGTGCCGAGCGCGAACACCAGCCATCCGTTCGCGAGCAGGGCAACCGCGCCGAGCGCCGCAAACCAGATGCCGGCCCAGCGCGCCTCTTCTCCCCAGTGGGTGCGGACCAGGCCGTCGAAGAGGTGCGCGCTCGCCACGGCCGCCGCGGCCGCGACCCAAACGGGCGCCAGCAGCGCGGCGAGCGGCGGGAACAGCACGCTGTATGCCGGCAGGTAGTGCCCGCCGTACCAGGTGCCGTTCCAGATCGCGAAGCCGTGCTGCTCGAAGTACTCGGCGCGGAAGGTGTGAGCGGCAAGGTCGCGCAGCGGCGGGTTCCAGAGCGCGAACGCACCCGTCACGACGGCGGCGACGAGCGCGGGCGCCCAGCGGGAGAAGGCAGCCTGCATCGGTGGGAATCCTCCCGGTTATGTTGTTTCTGTGTCCGTCCTGTGTCTCGGCGAGGCGATCATCGACCTGTTCTGCGAGCGTCCGGTGGCGAGCCTGGCCGAGACCGACTCGTTCGTCCCGCATTGCGGCGGCGCGGTGGCCAACGCGGCCGTGACGGCGGCCCGCTGTGGGGCCGAGGCGTCCCTGGCAGGAGGCGTCGGCGACGACGCCTGGGGCGAGTGGCTCGAGCAGCGCCTGCGGTCCGAAGGCGTGGGCCTGCGCTGGCTGGCGCGCATGCCCGGCTTTCCCACGCCGCTGGCGTTCGTGCTCGTGAACGAGGCAGCGGAGCCGGACTTCATCGTCTACGGCGAGGGAATCGAGGCGGGGATCCTTTCGCTGGAGGAGGGGCTCGAGGAGGCAATCGACTCGCACGACGCGGTGCTGTTCGGCTCCAACACGTTGCTCGGCGCGCGGGAGCGGGCGCTGACGCTGCGCGCGCGGGAGGTGGCGCTGGCCACCGGCAAGCATGTCCTGTTCGACCCCAACCTCAGGATGCGCCGCTGGCGGGATGGAAGTGAGCCGGTCGAGATGACGGCCGCGGTACTGGAAGGCACGACTTTGCTGAAGGTGAACCGCGAGGAGGCGGAGCTGCTGTCCGGACGGCCCGACCCGGCCGAGGCGGCGGAGAGGCTGGTCGAGATGGGCGCCCGGCTGGTGGCGGTCACGCTTGGCCCGGACGGCGCGCTCCTGCGGGGCGCGGCGAGCGCCGACGCGCCCGGGGTTCCCGCCCGGGCGATCGACACCACCGGCGCGGGCGACGTGGTCACCGGGGTGCTGACCGCGGCGCTGTCGAACTCCGGCTTCGCGCACCAGGCGGCCGCCGATGCGCTGGGGCCGGCGATGAGGGCCGCAGCGCGTGCCACGGAGGGTTGGGGGGCGCTGGACTCGCTGCCGAAGGACATCCGGACGCGATGAGTCCCGTCCCGCCCCGCACGCGAACCCGCCGCCCGAAGATCCCCACGCCGGAGCGCATGCGCGAGCTCCGTGACGCGCTGCGCTCCTATTACGGCGTCCCTCACAACGAGCCGCATCAGGCGCCGCTCGATGAACTGGTGTTGACGGTCCTTTCCCAGAACACGAACGACCGCAACCGGGACGTCGCCTATGCGCGACTGCGGGACCGGTTCCCGGACTGGGAGGCCGTCGCGCACGCCCCCGGCGCACAGGTCGAGGAAGCGATCCGGCCGGGCGGAATCTCGAAGGTGAAGGCCGGCAGGATCAAGGCGATGCTGGGAGCGATCGAGGCCGAGCGCGGCAGCCTCGACCTCGGCTTCCTCGCCGAGGCTCCGCGCGAAGAGGCACTCGCCTTCCTCGAGCGGCTGCCGGGGGTGGGGCGCAAGACCGCGGCCTGCGTGCTTCTGTTCTCCTTCGACCGGCCCGAGCTGCCGGTTGACACCCACGTGTACAGGGTGGCCTCGCGCCTGGGTCTGATCCGCCCCCGGGCGTCGTTCGAAGAGGCGCACGACGTCATGCGTGGCGCCACGGACCCGGCGGACGTGTTCGAGCTGCACGTGAACCTGATCCGCCACGGACGGCGCCTCTGCTCCGCGCGGGCGCCCGCCTGCCCGGAATGCCCGCTGCTGGAGATCTGCCCCTACGGCCGGCGAGCCGTCCGGCGCCGCGGATGAGCGCAGCGGAACTGCGGGTGCGCGTCACGCCCCACGCCGGCCGCAACGAGCTCGCGGGAGAGCGCGAGGGGGTCCTGCTGGTGCGCGTCACCGCCCCGCCGGAGGCGGGCAAGGCCAACGCGGCGGCTTGCAAGGTGGTCGCCCGGGCGCTCGGGATCGCTCCGAGCCGGGTCACGGTCGCGCGCGGGGCCGGCTCGCGGCAGAAGTCGCTGAGGATCGAGGGCGTCGATCAGAAGCGCCTGAAAGCCGCCTTGCGGGCTCCAGAAGCCAAACAATGATCTGCCATACTCCGGCTTAGATTTCTTTAATGACCATCTAGAAGGCGCGCTGCGCCGCGGGGCCCCCGCCGGCCGCGCCCTTCTGCACCGGAGGTAGATACGAAATGGGAAAGATGATCGGGATCGACCTCGGCACCACGAACTCGTGCATGGCTGTGCTCGAGGGCGGCGAGCCGACAGTGATCCCCAACCGCGAGGGCGGGCGCACCACCCCGTCCGTGGTGGCCTTCACGCAGGGCGGCGAGCGCCTCACCGGCGTCCCGGCCAAGCGCCAGCAGGTAACGAACCCCGAGCACACCGTGTTCTCGATCAAGCGCTTCATGGGGCGCAAGTTCAACGAGGTCTCCGAGGAGATGAAGATCGTCCCGTACAAGGTCGTCGCCGGCCCGAACCAGGACGTGCTCGTGGAGGCAGAGGGCAAGCAGTACTCGCCGCCGGAGATCTCGGCGATGATCCTCCAGAAGCTGAAGGCCGACGCCGAGGCCTACCTGGGGGGGACCGTCACCGACGCCGTGATCACGGTGCCCGCCTACTTCAACGACTCCCAGCGGCAGGCCACCAAGGACGCCGGCAAGGTGGCCGGCCTCGAAGTCAAGCGCATCATCAACGAGCCCACCGCGGCCGCGCTGGCCTACGGACTCGACAAGCAGGAGGATCACACGATCCTCGTCTGGGACCTGGGCGGCGGCACGTTCGACGTGTCGATCCTGGAGCTCGGCGAGGGCGTGTTCGAGGTCAAGGCGACGTCGGGTGACAACCACCTCGGCGGCGACAACTTCGACAAGGTGATCGTGGACTGGCTCGTGAGCGAGTTCAGGAAGTCGCAGGGCATCGACCTGGCCCAGGACCGCATGGCGCTCCAGCGCCTGTACGAGGCGGCCGAGAAGGCCAAGGTCGAGCTGTCGACGACGCAGGACACCCAGATCAACCTGCCGTTCGTGACCGCCGACCAGTCGGGCCCGAAGCACCTCGACATGAGGCTGTCACGGGCCAAGCTGCTGGAGCTGACGGCTGACCTGCTCGACCGCACGGTCGGCCCGACCCGGCAGGCGATGGAGGACGCCGGCGTGACCGGCGCCGACATCGACCAGGTGGTGCTCGTGGGCGGCATGACCCGCATGCCGGCGGTGCAGGACAAGGTCAAGGAGCTGACCGGCAAGGAGCCGCATCTGGGCGTGAACCCGGACGAGGTAGTGGCGGTCGGCGCCGCGATCCAGGCGGGCGTGCTGGCCGGCGACGTGAAGGACGTCCTGCTGCTCGACGTGACACCGCTGTCGCTCGGCATCGAGACCAAGGGCGGTGTCTTCACGCGGCTGATCGAGCGCAACACGACGATCCCGACGCGCAAGTCGGAGATCTTCTCGACGGCCGAGGACAACCAGCCCTCGGTCGAGGTGCACGTCCTCCAGGGCGAGCGCGAGATGGCGAACTACAACAAGTCGCTGGGCAAGTTCCAGTTGACGGGAATCCCGCCGGCCCCGCGCGGCATCCCCCAGATCGAGGTGACGTTCGACATCGACGCCGACGGCATCCTGCACGTGTCCGCCAAGGACCTCGGCACGGGCACCGAGCAGAAGATCGAGATCAAGGCGGGCTCAGGCCTGTCGGACCAGGACATCGACCAGATGGTCAAGGACGCCGAGGCACACGCGGCCGACGACAAGCGCCAGCGCGCGCTCGCGGAGGCGCGCAACAACGGCGACAACGCCGCTTACCAGGCCGAGAAGCAGCTCGGTGAGCTGGGTGACAAGGTCGACGCGAGCGCCAAGGAGGAGATCGAGAAAGCGATCGGCGAGTTGCGCTCGGCGCTCGAGACGGAGGACGTCGAGAGCATCACGGCCAAGACCGAAGCCCTGCAGCAGGCATTCCACCGGGTGTCCGAGGCGATGTACCAGCAGGCCGCGCAGGCCGCCGACGGAAGCGCTGAGGGTGCGGCCACCAATGGCAGCGGCGACCAAGAGGAGGTCGTGGACGCCGAGGTCGTGGATGAAGGGAAGTCGTAGTGCCGGCCGCTCGTAAGGGCTCCGGGGAGGGGGCCTCTCCAAAGCCTGAGGGGAGCTTTTCCGAGACCCCCTCCCCTACGCTCCAGGCGCTGCAGGAGGAGCGCGATGAGTACCTGTCGCTCGCGCAGCGCACTCAGGCGGATTTCGAGAACTATCGGAAGCGCGTGGGGCGCGAGGCGGCCGACGCGGAGGCTCGGGGACGGGCAGCGCTGGCCCGGTCGCTCCTGCCGGTGCTCGACAATCTCGAGCGCGCGCTGGCGGCGGCCGAGCCGATCGATCGCGACACCGCACCGAATCACCTGGCGCATGGGGTCAAGCTCGTGTACGAGGAGCTTGCCGGTGTGCTTCGCGGCGCCGGCATCGAGAGCTACTCGCCGCAGGGCGAGGCATTCGACCCCGACTGGCACGAGGCGATGATGACCCGGCCGGGCGAGGACGGGCGGGTGCTCGAGGTGCTGGAGAAGGGCTATCGCCTCAACGGCCAGGTCCTGCGGCCGGCACGCGTCGTCGTGGGAGCGGCCGGGGAGTAACGCGATGGCGGACTTCTATGACACCCTGGGTGTGAAGAAGGGGGCCTCCGACGAGGAGGTCAAGAAGTCCTATCGGAGGCTGGCGCGCAAGTGGCACCCGGACGCGAACGCCGGGGACCCGCAGGCCGAGGAGCGCTTCAAGGAGGTCCAGGAGGCTTACTCGGTGCTGTCCGACGCGGACAAGCGCCGGCAGTACGACGCCGGCGGCATGCGCGGCGGCCCGGGGGGCGGTTTTCGCTTCGATCCCTCGTCGTTCCGCAGCGGCATGGGCTCGTTCGGAGACATCATCTCCGACCTGTTCGCCCGCGGAGGCGGCGGTCCGGGGGCGGGGGGCATCCGCACCGCGGGCCGGGATTTGGAGACGGAGGTGCGGATCTCGTTCGCACAGGCGATGAGCGGCACGGACGTGTCGGTCAACGTGCCGACCGAGGCGCCGTGCCAGACGTGTCACGGCACGGGCGCGAAGCCGGGCACGTCGCCGGTCACGTGCCCCCACTGTGGCGGGCGCGGCATCGAGACGGAGGGCCAGGGGATGTTCTCCATGGCGCAGCCGTGCTCGATGTGCGGCGGCCGCGGTCAGGTCGTCGAGGACGCGTGCCCGACCTGTCACGGCAGCGGGTTCACCCATCAGACCAAGCGCTACCGCGTGAAGATCCCCGCCGGCGTGCGCGAGGGCAGCCGCATCAGGCTGGCCGGTAAGGGAGAGCCGGGTATCGGGGGCGGCCCCGGCGGTGACCTGTACGTCGTCACGCGCGTGTTGCCGTCGCCTGTGTTCAGGCGCAAGGGCGACCATCTGGAGGTGGACGTGCCGCTCACGATCGTCGAGGCGACCCGGGGTGGCACGATCGAGGTCCCGACCCTCGGCGGCACGAAGAAGATCCGGGTACCGGCCGGCACCTCCCACGGCAACGTGCAGCGGCTGCGCGGCGAAGGGCCGGCAAGGCTCTCCGGCGGCGGCCGCGGCGACATCCACTACCGGTTCGCGATCCAGATCCCCGGGTCGCTCACGCAGGAGCAGCAGGAGGCGATGGACGAGCTCTCCAAGGTCATGAACGGCAACCCGCGCGCAGAGCTGCTCGACCGGGCGCGGAAGGAGGCCTGATGCAGTTCCCCGAGGACCAGGGCGTCTTCATGATCTCCGTCGCCGCGCGGCTGGCCGGGATGCATCCCCAGACGCTTCGCATCTACGAGGAGCGCGGGCTGATCAAGCCGGCGCGCTCACCCAAGCAGACGCGCCTCTATTCGCAGCGCGACGTGGAGCGCCTGAAGCGCATCCAGGAGCTGACCACCGACTTCGGCCTGAACCTCGCCGGCGTGGAGCGCGTGCTGGCCCTCGAGGAGATGATGGCGGCGATGCAGCAGCGCATCGAGCGGCTGGCGCGGCGGGCGGAGCAGATCGAGCGTGAGATGCTCGCGCGGGTCGACGAGGTGCATCGCTCCTACCGCCGCGAGCTCGTGCCCTGGCAGCCGCCCGGCGCAGCACTCCTGCGGGAGCTGCCCGACGAGCGCTAGCGGTACGCCCCGCGGAGAGCGGCGAGCATGTCGTCCAGCACCGGCCCGGCTTCCGTCGGTCCGCTGATGCCGAGCCGGATCTCGCCCTCGCGGGGGTCGATCTCGAAGGCCAGAAATGGGCAGCACTCGGCCTCGGCGCGCACGAGCTCCCGCAGATCAGCCGCCGCTTCTGGCCGGAACAGAAGCTCGAGACGGCCGCCGGTCCGGGCCCCGTCGATCAGGCCCGCCTCGCCCAGCCGCCGCAGCCACGCCGCGCGCTCCTCCAGCGAGGCGCCGGTGAGAGTGCAGGCGATCGGCAGCGGGGTGGGCTCGACCATGGCTCGATTCTAATCAGCCACGAGTGGCCAGCCGCGGCGGCATCGTCTATAACCGGCCCACCCCAACCAGGAGGAGAGATGCCGATTTACGTGATGATCTCGACCCTCACGCCAGAGGGCGTGCAGACGGTCAAGAACAACCCGCAGCGCATCAAGGAGGTCAACCGGGAGCTCGAGCAGATCGGCGCCCGGGTGCTCCACCAGTGGGCGACGCTGGGCCGCTTCGACTTCGTGAACATCGTCGAGGCACCGAACGAGAAGACGATGGCCAAGGTGTCGATGGAGCTTGGATCGCGTGGCACCGCGCACTACGAGTCACTGCCCGCGATCCCGATCGACGAGTTCATCGAGGCGATCTGAGGGCGCCGAGTAGTATCGACTGGCGCCTCGCCTCCGGTGGGCGGGGCGGCTCCGAGCCCTTGGAATCCCAGATGCAAGACACGACGACGACGGAGGCCGTCTGCTACCGCCATCCCGGTCGCGAGACACGAGTCTCGTGCTCGAGCTGCGGGCGCCCGATCTGCCCGGACTGCATGGTGGACACCCCGGTCGGCTTCAAGTGCCCCGAGTGCGCCCGGCTGCCCCGATCGGCGGTCGTGCGCATGCGGCCCGACCGCGCCTTCCGCGCGATCGCCGCGGCGTTCGCCGGTGGCCTGGCGATGGGGTTCGGCATCGTGCTGCTCCAGGGCGTGGGCCTGTTCTTCGCCCTGATCCTCGGCTGGCTGATCGGCATCGGGATGGGGGAGCTGGTGCTGTGGGCGAGCGGGCGCTACCGCGGCCGGGAGACCGCGTGGCTCGCCGTCGCCGGGTGCGTCTGGACCTATGTGGTCCCCTACGGCCTGTTCTACGGAGTCGACCTCGGTGACGTTGCCCGCAGTGGGAGCCTCGCGTTCGTGTTCTTGGGCGCGGTGATCGCCTGCTACGTGGCATACAACCGGGTCCAATGAGGGTCCTCGTCGTCGGCAGCGGCGGGCGGGAGCACGCGATCGTGCGTGCGCTGTGCCGCAGCCCCCGCTCGCCGGAGGTCCTGTGCGCTCCCGGCAACGCCGGCATCGCCGCTGACGCGGCCTGCTTCGGCGTGTCGGCCGACGACGTCGACGGCCTGCTGCGGCTCGCGCAGGAGCAGGGCGCGGACCTGACCGTGGTCGGGCCCGAGGCGCCGCTGGTGGCCGGCCTTGTCGACGCGCTCGAGGCGGAGGGGTTGCGGGCCTTCGGCCCGCACGCGGAAGGCGCGCGCCTCGAGGGGAGCAAGGCATTCGCCAAGGAGCTGATGCGCGAGGCCGGAGTGCCGACCCCGTCCTGGGTCGAGTTCACCTCGTTCGAGGAGGCCGAGGCCCAGATGGATTGCGCCTCCTATCCCGCCGTTCTGAAAGCGGACGGACTCGCGGCCGGCAAGGGCGTCGTGATCGCCGCCTCGCCGCGAGAGGCCAAGCAGGCGCTGCGCGAGTGCTTTGTCGAGCGCAGGTTCGGCGAGGCAGGGTCGCGCGTGCTGGTCGAGGAGTACCTGGAGGGAGAGGAGCTCTCCCTGCTCGCCCTGTGCGACGGCGAGCGCGCCGTGCCGATGGCGCCGGCGCAGGATTTCAAGCGGATCGGAGCGGGCGACACCGGCCCGAACACCGGCGGGATGGGGAGCTACTCGCCGGTCCCGGGGATCGACTCCGAGCGCGCCGCGGAGATCACCGGCGCCGTGCACCAACCGATCCTCGACACGCTGCGGGCGCGCGGGATTCGCTACCGCGGGGTCCTGTACGCCGGACTGATGATGACCTCCGCGGGCGTGAAGGTGCTCGAGTTCAACTGCCGGTTCGGCGACCCCGAGACCCAGGCGGTGCTGCCGCGCCTGCGCAGCGACCTGCTCGACGCGCTGGAGGCCTGCCTCGAGCCCGGCGGGCTCGACCGGGTCACCCTCGACTGGTCCGACGAATGGGCGGTCACGGTCGTGATGGCCTCGGCGGGCTACCCCGTCTCGTCGCGCAGCGGAGACGTGATCGCGGGCCTCGACGACGTCGGGGACGACGCAGAGATCACGCACGCCGGCACAGCACGACGGGACGGCGCGCTGGTCACGGCCGGCGGCAGAGTGCTGAACCTGACCGGGCTCGGGCCCTCGCTGGAGGACGCCCGCGGTCGAGCATTCGCCGCCGTCGAGCGGATCCACTTCGACGGCGCCCAGTACCGGCCCGACATCGCGGCCCGAGTGGCCGAACGCGTGGGAAGCTGAGGGGGTGATGGTCTGTGGAGACGCTTGAGCCCGAGCGCGGGACCGCGATCTCCGCGCGCGAAACGGGTCCCGATCCGGAGCCGGAAACAGAGACCGACGGCGCGTTCGACGAGATGGAGGTGGATGCTCCGCGGGTCGGGATCATCATGGGATCCGCCAGCGACAAGCCCACGCTGGAGCCGGCCGAGAAGGAGCTCGAGGAGCGCGGCATCCGCTTCGAGGTCCGCGTGCTCTCGGCCCATCGCGACCCCGAGGCGGTGGCCGACTACGCCCGCAACGCGCACATGCGCGGCCTGCGCGTGATCATCGCGGCCGCCGGCATGTCGGCCGCGCTGCCCGGGGTCGTCGCCGCGCACACCGACCTGCCCGTGATCGGAGTTCCGATCAAGGCCAAGAACACCGTCGGCGACGGCCTCGACGCGCTGCTGTCGGTGGTGCAGATGCCGCCCGGCGTCCCGGTTGCGTGCGTGGCCATCAACGGCGCCCGCAACGCGGCCGTCCTGGCCGCCCGGATACTCGGTTGCTGATGATTGGAATATCGGGGCGGCTTCGCCGCCGCCTAAAGTCAAGTGCTTCGCGCCTGCGGCGCTCGCTTCGGTGATATCTCGCTATACGCGTCCCGAGATGGCGCTCGTGTGGTCTGAGGAGCGCAAGCTGGAGGCGTGGCTCCAGGTCGAGGTCGCGGCCAGCGAGGCGCTCGCGGAGCAGGGAGTGGTGCCCAGGGTCGACCTCGCTGCGATCAAGCAGGCGCGTCCGCCCGATCCGGAAGCCGTCCGGGAGCGCGAGCGCACGACCAATCACGACGTGGCGGCGTTCGTCGACGTCGTCTCTGAGTCGGTGGGTGAAGCCGGGCGCTGGATCCACTTCGGCCTCACGTCCTCCGACGTCCTCGACACCGCGCTGGGCCTGCAGATCCGCCGGGCGGGCGATGTGGTGCTCCCGGGAGCGCGCGCGTTCGCGGAGGCGCTCGCGGCGC
>Ga0190275_10001480_pt1 | contig 17394 bp, 13 predicted proteins | sample Popmic550T_FD_133745 | JGI IMG/M metagenome (GOLD analysis project Ga0190275, IMG submission 133745) | Populus adjacent soil microbial communities from riparian zone of Yellowstone River, Montana, USA - 550 T | ecosystem: Environmental > Terrestrial > Soil > Riparian zone > Trees stand | place...
AAGGGACCGCGTTCTTCGAACTCGACGCCAAGCTCCTGACGTACCTGTCGGTGAAGGGCACCCACGAGCTGCTCGACGGCACGTCCGGGCAGACGACCGGCGCCATCGACGGCCACTTCGTGATGACGCGCACGCCGCTCGCGGCGCTGCCGCCGGACCTGTCGGACGCCTCGCTGCGCGGGCTGGCGCTGAAGCCGGACGCGGAGAACACCCTCCTCCTGTACGACGACCAGCGGCTCGGGGTGCGGTTCCTCTACCCGCGCGGCTGGCGCGTCGGCGTGGTGCAGGGGAAGCAGGTGACGCTCGACCACTCGCGCCTCGGCGGCGGCATCCTGATTACCGTGGAGGCGGCGGCGAAGGTACCGGCCGCGGACGACTTCCTCCGCGAGACGACGGCGTTCCTGGAGAAGGAGCGGGCGAAGGTGACGGTGGCGCAGCGGCCGACGCGCATCCGGCCGGAGCCGATCACGGTGGACCGGTTCGCGCTGGACGTGGCGTTCGGCACGGAGGCGGCGAAGATGGAGTACGCGGTGCTGAAGCAGGCCGAGGGCGGGGCGACGGTTGCGGCCCGGCTGCCGGCGGCGACGGCCGCGGACCTGCGCGCCGACCTGGAGCGGGTGGTGCGGAGCATGTCGATCACGCGGCGGATTGAGTAGCCGCGCCGCCCCTGGTACGATTGCCGGTGCCCGCCCCGGAGGTGACAACGATGACGACCGCCGCCCCGCCCCGGCCCGCCGCTGTGCCGGCCGCGCCGTTGTTCACACCCGAAGAGTTGTTACAGATGCCGGACGGCGGGAAGGGGTACGAACTCATCGACGGCCAGCTCAAGGAGAAGGTCGTGAGCTTCCGCTCCAGTCACGTCGGCGCTTGTGTCGTCTGGGTGCTGGAATCCTACCGCCGGACCGTTGCCCCGGGCTGGGTCTGCGGCTCCGACAACGGCTTTCGCTGCTTCGCCGCCCACCCCGGCCGGGTCCGCAAGCCGGACGCCGCGTTCTTCGCCTACCCGCGGATGACCGAGGAGCAATACGCCGACGAGGGGTTCACTCTGATCGCCCCAGACCTCGTCGCGGAGGTCGTGTCGCCGAGCAACTCGGCCGAGGAGGTGGACGAGAAGGCGAAGGATTGGATTCAGGCCGGTGTTCAAGAGGTTTGGGTGCTGCACCCTAAGACGCGGCACCTGTACGTCTTCCGGGCCGGCGGCGGGTACGCCTTCCTCCGAGAGGCCGACACGCTCACCTCGCCGGTCCTCCCCGGATTCTCGGTGCCGGTCGCCGATCTGTTCCGCGTACCCGCCCCCCCGCCGCAAGCTCCGGCCGCGGGCGGCGAATAGCCCGAGACAGCGCACCGCCCGGAGGAACCGCCGTGGCCGATGATGTCGAAGGCGACTTCCACGACTACGAAAGTACCCGCGACCTCGAAGGCGGCCTCCACCCCGGCCGGTCCGCCGTCCCGAGCGGGCTGACGCTCGTGGTCGCGGTCGCCGCCGGGGTCATCCTCGCGGCCGCCGCTGCCCTCGTCCTCATCGGCTAATTGCCCAGGTGACCCCGTGGCCGAGTACGCCGACCGCGAGCACTACATCCCGGTCCGCGTCACGGACCTGATCGACTACCTCGCCGCCGACGCCGGCCCGTCCGCCGGGCAGGCGCTCGCCCCGGACGACCAGGCCCGGTTCCGCCGGTTCGCCCGTGCCGTCACCCTCCACATCCACGCCCTGTACCACGCCGAGCTCCGCCAGCTCGAGGACAGCTACGCCTCGTTCGACCCCGACGGCGACCCCAAGCCGCTCAAGAAGCTCGACGCCGGCGCCTCCGCCGCGGCCCAGAAGAAGCTGTTCGCCACGTTCACGCACCTGATGGGGCGGGCCAACTACACCCACCTGTCGCGGCCGGAGCTGGAAGTGGTGATGGCCGGGGCCAGCGACTGGGGCATCGACATGGACATCCCGTGGGACGCCTTCGACCAGGTCGAGGTGTTCATCCGCGGCAAGGGGATGAGCAAGCGGTTCAAGCGGAACTGGCGGAACCGGTTCCGCATCGAGGAGGTGCGCGTGCCGACGTTCAGCCGCGTCGCCGTGATCTTCAAGCAGCGGGAGCACAAGCGGCTCGGCAAGGAGGCGGACACCGACAGCATCTTCCTGAAGCTGTTCAAGGACATCCCGCAGATGGACATCGAGATGCTGCTGCCGGGCGGCCGCGTCAAGATGCCGTGGCTCGACCGGCTCAAGCTCGGCGGGTCGCTCTCCAGCACGGTCGGGTACGTCGGGTACAAGCTGAGTTCGATGAGCCTCGGCGGGCTGACCGCGGCCCTGTCCGGGTTCGGCATGGCGGCGATCATGACGCTGTACACCCCGCTCGCGCTGGTCCTCGGGTACGGGTACAAGACGTGGTACAGCTTCCAGGTGTCGAAGCAGACGTACTCGCTGCAGCTGACGCAGAGCCTGTACTACCAGAACCTCGACAACAACGCGGGGGTGATGTTCCGGCTGCTGGACGAGGCTGAAGAGCAGGAGTGCCGGGAGACGCTGCTGGCCTACTTCTACCTGTGGCGGTACGCCAACGACCGCGGGTGGACGGCCCAGGAGTTGGACGACTACGTGGAGCTCGACCTGGAGCGCCGGCTGAACCTGGAAGTGGACTTCGAGATCGCGGATGCGCTGGCGAAGCTGGAGCGGGCGGGGATCGTGACGAAGAGCGGTGACCGCTACCGGGCGGTGCCGCTCGAGGCGGCGCAGACGACGCTCGACCGGATGTGGCAGGACTACCCGACGCGCGGGGTGCCGGCCCCGGGGTGACGGGGTGTAAACGACCCCCGTCCGTCCGGTATCCTGTTGGGTATCTCCTCGCCCGGAGCCGACTCGCATGACCCGCCTCGCCGCGTTCTCCCTCACACTCGCACTCACACCCACACTTCAGGCGGCCGACTGGCCCCAATACCTCGGCCCGACGCGCGACGGCGTGTGGACCGAACCCGGCGTCCTCAAGGAGTTCCCGAAGGGCGGGCCGAAGGTGCTGTGGCGCACGCCCGTCGGCGGCGGGTACGCCGGGCCGGCGGTCGCCGGCGGCAAGGTGTTCGTCGCCGACAAGGTGATGAAGGAGGGCGTGAAGGACCGGGCCGACCCGTTCGAGTCCCCCGAGACCCCGGCCACCGAGCGCGTCCTCGGCCTGGACGCGAAGACCGGCCAGGAGCTGTGGAAGCACGAGCACCCCGTCACCTACGCGATCCAGTACCCGGCCGGGCCGCGGTGCGTGCCGACGGTCAGTGGCGGCAAGGTCTACGCCGTCGGCGCGATGGGCGACTTCTTCTGCCTGGACGCCGCCACGGGGAAGAAGCTGTGGGCGAAGAACTTCCCGAAGGACTACGGCGCGAAGGTGCCGATCTGGGGCTTCGCCGGGCACCCGGTGGTGTACCAGAACCTCGTCATCTGCCTCGTCGGCGGCGCGGGGAGCACGGTCGTGGCGTTCGACAAGGACACCGGCGCCGAGGCGTGGAAGGCGCTGTCCGCGACCAACCAGGGGTACAACACGCCGGCGCTCATCAAGGCCGGCGGGACCGACCAGCTCGTCGTCTGGACGCCGAAGTCGCTTTGCAGTCTGAATCCGACCAGCGGCAGCAAGTACTGGGACGTGCCGCTCCAGCCCGAGTACGGCATGTCGATCATGTCGCCGCGGCAGGACGGCGACCTGCTGTACGCCGGCGGCATCGGCAACGTCGCGGTCACGCTGAAGCTCGACGCCACGAAGCCGGCGGTGACGGAGGTGTGGCGCGGCAAGGGCGGCCCGCGGGTGAAGGAGGGGCTGTACCCGACGAACATGACGCCGTTCGCAGAGGGGGGCGTGATCTACGGGGCGGACCAGCCGGGACAGTTCCGGGCGGTGGAGCTGGCGACCGGCAAGCGGCTGTGGAGCACGTTCAAGCCGGTGCTCGGCATGGAGAAAGACGAGGACTACGGCAAGGCCGCGAGCGGCACGGCCTACATCGTGAAGAACGGCGACCGCTTCTACCTCTTCTCCGAGACCGGCGAGCTGGCGATCGCCAAGATGTCGCCGGCCGGGTACGACGAGGTGAGCCGGGCAAAGGTGCTGGAGCCGACAAGGCTGACGTTCGGACGGATGGTGGCGTGGGCGCCGCCGGCGTTCGCGGAGCGGTGCGGGTTCGTGCGCAACGACCGGGAAGTGGTGTGCGTGTCGCTCGCGGCGGAGTAGTGGGCAGTGGACAGTGGGCAGTGGGCAGTGGACAGTTAAGACAAGAAGCCCGGTGACGGCCGTCCCCGGGCTTCTCGCTTGACGCAACAGGAGCAGAGATGCCGCGTGCGATCGACTGGCTGTACTTCCGCAAGTCCTGAGTGACGTGCCAGAACGCCCGGGGGTTCCTCGGGCCGGCCGGCGTCGCGGTGGGCGAGACCGTGGACGCTGCGAAAACCCGCTTCGGCCCGGACGAGGCGCTCGCCCTCCTCGACGGCGTCACCACCCTGATCGCCGCGAAGGGGAAGAAGCTGGAAACGTTCGACCTGCTGAAAGACCGCCCCGCCGATGACGAGCTGCTGGCCCGGCTGATCGGCCCGACCGGCAACCTCCGCGCCCCGACGGCCCGCGTCGGCACGACGCTCGTGGTCGGGTACAGCGAGGCGGCGTACCAACAGCTGTTCGGCGCGTGACCATGTCCCGTACCACCGTCGCCGCCGTCGGGTCGCTCGCGGTGCTGGGGCTGCTCGTCGGCGGACTGTGGTGGCGGCAGCGCGACACCGGCCCCGACCGGCCGCTGGTCGTATACGCCGCGGCGGCGGTGCGTGTGCCGCTGGAGGCCGCCGCCCGCGACTACGAGGCCGAACACGGCCGCCGCGTCGAGCTGCGCTTCGGCGCGTCCGAGGACGTGCTCACGAAGGTCGGCCTGGTGAACCCGTCCGACCCCGCCGACCTGTTCCTCCCCGCCGACGATTCTTACGTCCGCCTGGCCCGCGACCGCGGTCTCGTCGCGGAGAGCTTTCCGCTCGCCACCATGCGGGCGGTGCTGCTCGTCGCTCCGGGAAACTCGAAGGGGCTCGCGGCGTGGCCGGACCTGCTGCGCGACGGCGTGCGGGTGGCGGTATCGAACCCGGCCGCGGCCGTCGGCAAGCTGACCCGCGACCACCTCGCCGCGACCGGCCGGTGGGCCGCGCTGAAGCCGCGCGTGGCCGACACGGGCACCGTCACCGAGGCGGCCAACGCGGCGAAGGTCGGCGCCGCCGACGCCGCCGTGGTGTGGGACGCGGTCGCGGTGAACTACCCCGGGCAGAAGGTGCTGACGCCACCGGAACTGGCCGGCGTCGTCGGCCGGGTCGAGGTGGCGGTGCTGGCGCAGTCCGCCGACCGTGACGCGGCGCGGGCGTTCGCGCGCTACCTCGCCGACCCCGAGCGGGGGCTGAAGACGTTCCGCGCGGCCGGGTTCACGGTCGGGTCGGGGGCTCCGCCATGACACCCGGCCGAGCTTCTGCGGTGCCGTTCTACGTGGCGCTCGGGCTCCTCGGCGGGCTGTACGTCGGCCTCGTCGCGGCGATGCTGATCGCCGACCTCGCGTACACGTCGCCGGGCGCCGTCGGCCGCGCCCTCGCGTCGCCGGAGGTCCGCGCCGCGGTGTGGCTGACGCTCCTGAGTTGCTCGGCGTCGGCGGTGCTGTCGCTGTGGGTGGGGGTGCCGCTCGGCTACCTCCTCGCGCGCACGCGGTTCCCGGGGAAGGCCGTGGTAGACCTCCTCGTGGACGTGCCGATCGTCCTGCCGCCACTCGTCGTCGGGCTCAGCCTGCTGATCCTCTTCCAGACCCCGCCGGGCCTCGCCCTCCAGCAACACCTCACGGTCACTTACGCGGTGCCGGCGGTGGTGCTGGCGCAGTTCACGGTCGCGGCGGCGTTCGCGGTGCGGACCATGCGGGTGACGTTCGAGCAGATTTCGCCGCGGACGGAGGACGTGGCGATGACGCTGGGTTGCTCGCGCGGCCGGGCGTTCTGGCTCGTGACGCTGCCGGAGGCGCGGCGCGGCGTGCTGGCGGCGGGGACGCTGGCGTGGGCGCGGTCGCTCGGCGAGTTCGGGCCGATCCTGGTGTTCGCCGGGGCGACGCGGATGCGGACGGAGGTGCTGTCGACGACGGTGTTCCTGGAGCTGAGCGTCGGCGACCTGGAGGCGGCGCTGGCGGTGTCGGTGCTGATGATCGCCGTGGCCGTGGCGGTGCTGGTGCTGACCCGGGCGCTGGGCCTCCGCGAGGCGGCCTGAGCGCCCGCACGTGACGCGGGCGGAAGGGGAGGGATTCGTACCCTCGAACGTGTTGCCACGTTACCGGTTTTCAAGACCGCAAAACCAAAGCCCCGAAAACCCGTCCCCGCCGGCCTGCCGCACGCTCAACACCCTCCGACTTGCCAGCCGCTTGCTAGCAGCCGGCTAGAACGCCTCGGAGTCCTCCGGGAACTTCGGTGGGGCCGACCACCTACCACGAAGCGGGGTGCCTCAAGGAAACATCATCGTGTAAGTTCGACCGAACCCAGCTGCCGCCGCACAGTTCCATCTGAGGTCGCAGGCGTTGCACGTACTGAGTTGGGGAGGTTGGGCGGGGCCGGGCCAGTTCCTCGTCGCCCGACAACCCTCAATCTGCTGCACGGTCTGGCTGAACGAGGCAAGAGCCTGTTGGACGGCCACCGGGTCGAGGTTCACTTCGAGAAGGGCGTTTACCGGTCGAGTCGTGGGGGCATTCGCCCCGGACAGTTCGTTCAAGAAGTACAGAATCGCTTTGGTCGGGGTGACGCCGGTCTTCTGACGGTAGAGATCGGCATAAACCTGCATCTGGAACACGTACCGCTGGTAATCTGGGTCGTTGAGGGACGGCCGGTACGCCCCCTTGTAATCCCAGATCTCGACGGCGTTACCTGCGCCGGTGTTCGACGCCACAAGTACGTCCACGTTCCCGTGGAGGATGTACTGACCCTGATCCGCCTGAAGGCGGCATTCGGTGTCGATGATCCGGGGGTATAGCGTCGGACCCTCAAGCGAGTTGAACCGCTTCAGAATCGTCTTGGCCTGATCCTTCACGCTCTGCACCGCCCGGATGCGGCGGGATTTCAAGGCGTTCTCGACCTCGGTGAAGTAACTGTCGATGTCGGCGTCGGTCGGAAGCGTCCCCGGGGGAGCCCCCAGATCACCCCGGTAGTGCGCATGGGCACGGTCAAGGACTTGGTGAATGACCGTGCCGTAGAACAACTGGACCACGAGGGCGGGCTCGTACTTCCGTGCAGCGAACGCCCCATACTGGATGGAGCACTGCTCGTAGGCCAGAATGTCGGCGGTGACGCTGTACCGCCTGCGGCTCTGGGCAGGCGGATTATGTGCGAGGGTAAGGGACTGGAAGTGCTGCCACATGGATGATCCTACAACCTTTGAAAGTTTTGACGCACCCAGCTACCACCCTGAACGCCGAAGGATGCGGTGTTGGCACCCGTCTTCCGCAACTGCCCGTCGGTAGCTACCAGCACCAGAGCGTTTCGGGCTCTGGAGTACGCTACGAAGTGTTGCCGAATGTCGTCGTGCCACTGGGCGTCGTTTATGGCGTGAACGACTGCCGGAGCGGTCAGCCGGTACGGCCTGAGATCCTGTTCGAGTTGGTGCGAGTCGTTGGCCGAGACGGCTTGGGCAAGGTTGCCGACGAACACGAAGTCGAACTCCAGCCCCTTCGCTTGATGGACGGTCATGATTGGGAAGAAACCGGCGGGGCACACCACTTCGTCGTCCTCGTCGTCGTCCATCCCCTTCTGGGAGAGGTAGCCGCAGAGGCCGTAGTAGAAGCTGCTGTGCCACCAGCCCGGCAACTGGCCCGGGGTCGTTTTATCGGTCCAAAGCTCTCGCCCGTACTGCGAGCAGAATGACTCGAAGAGCCGGGTCATCTTGCTGAGCCGCAAGTCCATGTCGGGGTTCGCTTGATACCCGACGAACGGCGGGTGAGACAGGATGCGGTAGATGATCGTCGGGGTGGCGGGCGTGATCCGCTCGTTCACGGGCATGGCGGCGATGGCCTGCGCCCCCTGAGTCACGTAGTTCGACAACTGCGGGTTGGCAGCCCGCATCCCGTCGAAGGCAGTTACCCAGTCCTGCACCATCTGTCGAATGTTGGGCGACAGGATGTTGTTCAACTGGGTCAGTTGCGGGTCGATAATCCGCACGAATGCCCCGAGGCACTCGGCCACCTCGGCTTGCTCCAGATAGTCCTTCGAGCGGGGGTTGTACACCGGGATGCCCTGTGCCTGAAGGGCTGCCGTGTACGGCCCGGCGTACCTGTCAGTGTTCCGGGTGCTGCGGAGCAGCAGGACGCACTGGCTGTAGTCCTGAATGATGTTGTTCGCCCGTAGGCCGGATACGAGGGCCGCCATCGCAGTGGCGGACGCCGGGACCGTGTTGGACCGGATCAGGCTGACGGCTGGGTGTGTGCCGGTGCGACCGACGGCTGAGTTCAGCGGCGGCTTTCCGACGATCCGGACGTTTGGTGCGGTCATCACCGGGAACGAGGTGATGTAGGTGTTGCACCACTGCACGATATCGCTGTCGGACCGGTGGTTGTCCGAGAGGTAGATGACCTGGGGGTTGACATTCCACCGAGTTTGGCAGGAGGCGGGGAAGCCCACCATGCACTCCACCGTGCCGCCCCTGAAGCGGTACAGAGCTTGGTCGTCGTCGCCGACCACCGTCAGGTTGTGCGGTGCCGTGTCGCAGAGTCGGAGGTAGATCGACTCCTGAATCGGGTTGGTGTCTTGGTACTCGTCCACCAGCACGTGCGTCAGCGGTAGCCGGACCCCACTGTTGTCCCCGTTCAGGAAGACAGCACCTTGGCCCGAGTCGAGGAACTCCCGGAAGTATTTGAGCAGGAGTGAGAAGTCGCAGGCGTGAACCCCTGCGAGTGCCTGCAAGTAAAGCTGGTAGCACGTATGCAGCGCCGCCCACGGTCCACCAGCCGCTTGTAGGGCGTTCGGGTCGATCCGGTCCTCGACGAGTCGGCCGAAGACGGTCTGGAGTTTGAGTGCCCAGTCCCACCTGCTGAGCATGTTCTGGGGCTTGTTGCCGAACAGGTAGTTGAACTGGCCGAAGAGCGTCGGCTGATGGGCTTGGGTGCCTGCGATCACGCTCTTGTGGAGGAGCAAGGCACTCTCCACTTCATCCAGCAGCCGGAGGTTCTGGTAGGCGGTGTACCGGTACTCCTGCAAGATGTCGTTGCACAACCCGTGGAGGGTGCCGATCCGCAGCGCCGACGGGTCGATGGCCGAGAGTTGCGGGTACATCCCGGCGAGGTAGAGAAAGGAAGACGCCAGACGGTCCTGAAGGTTCTTGGCGGCCTTTTCCGTGAACGTGGTCAACATGATCGAGCCGGGTGCCACGCCGTCGCAGCACATAAACTTGAGACAGCGGGCGGATAGCACCTCAGTCTTACCCGTGCCCGGTCCGGCAGCGATCAGCAACGGCCCAACGCCATGACAGATCGCCTGCCGCTGCGGCGGGTCCAGTTGGACGCCGTTCTTGGCCTCGATGCCGGCAATCAACTCGGCTTCGGTGATCGCCACGGTTCACTTCCCATGCAGGATCTTGTGGTAAAAGACCCACGTGTTGTGGAATCCCCGCCGCTTGTTCCGCCCGGTGCCCCGGAAAACCACCACTTCGATCCCGAGTTGGCGGCAGACCAGGCACCGACACTTCTCCCACGGCCGGTCGGTCAGGACGGTGTTGTGCTTCTCGATGAAGTGGTTGTCCTCACCCCGCCGCTCCAGCAGTGGGCCATACTCGTTGACCGACTCCATCACCTCTTTGTGGGTCGCTTCCGACCCGTCGAAGGCAGTCAGGGCAGCCAGACACCGCCACTCCATCTTTTGTAGGTCTTCGGCACTAATCTTCTTCCCTTCTGCGGCCTCACGCAATCGCTTTGAGGAACTTAGTGGCACCCGGATGGTGCTGTACCACTGGTCGCCCTGCGGCGAGAGGTAGTTCTGGTCCGACCGGAGCCACGCTTTCCGCAGGTACGAGGCGCTGTCGAAGCTGGAGACGCCCAGCACCCGAAAGCAGGACTGGATCTTCGGTCGCAGGATGCCGAACAGGTGGACCCAGACGTTCTCTTTCTCCGTCCTCGTCCGGGACTGGATCGCCGCCCGGGTGGCAGTGCAGATGGCGAGGATGTCGGCGTCAGACTTGGGGACCAATCCGCCCAGAGCGAGGTGCTTGTACCCCATGTCTATGTATTCATGAACGCACCGGACGTAGGACGGCACGTCGATGCCCTGAATCGCCCCGACCGGGGCGAACTTGTACTGGTGCTTCTTGCAGGCGGTGATGAACGCCTCGGCGTTCCGCACGGTCAACTCCATCCGGTCCCGGCGTTCCTTTTCAGTCAGGGTGCGCTTGGCGACCTTACCGTCCTCGCCCTCGACCACGATCTCGGGCAGGGGGATGTGATCGACCGAGGCCCCGGCGTCGAACCCGAACTGGTCGTACAACTTGGCCGCATCCTCGGGTGAGAACGGCGGGGCGTCCTCGAAGGCATAGGAGAAGGCCCCGCAGTCGCCAAACAGGAGAAGGTGGTTCGGGATCTTCATCTGCCGCCGGAGGTCGCCCCGTTTCGCCTTCTCGGGGTCGAGGCGGGAGAGGGTGCCCTTGCCGGTATACCTCTGGGCCAGACTGACCAGGATCCCGTCGTAGGGAGTCTTGTCCCCGAAGATTTCGTGAGCGTACTTCTTCTCGCCGGCCACGGCAGTGTCCGTTACCGTCTCGTGGACGAACGGCACGGTCACGTAGTCGTCCCAGTCCGGGAAGAAGTACATGTAGGAGCGGGTCGCCGAGGTGCCCTTGATGGCCGCCGTCCGGGTCGGAAGCCTGTTCAGCCACTTCTTCATCTGGGCCATCTTCTCGCCGATCCCGCCCTTGGCGTGGACAATCTTCGCATCCGGGAAGATGCAGGCGAGGCCCTCGACGGCCGGGCGGTAGTCCTTACCCAGATTTACGAAGACGGTGGCCGGCGTTCCGGATTGTGCCAGAGTGGCGCGTACCGCCGGGTTCATTTCCCGGGCGGCCTCCTCGTCGAGCCGCTGGTCGTAGTTCTCGATCAGGTCGGTGGCGTCGAGCAGGCCGTACTTGGCCGAGATGATCTTGATCTGGAGACCGGGCGGCCAGCCTCGACCGTTCAAGAAGGTGCGGAGGACGCGGTAGTTCGACCCATCATACAGTTCGACCGCCGGGAGCCGTCCCCGGTCGGCGATCTTCCGGTCCGAGCAGCCGATCAGGAGTAGGTGACCAGCCGGGGGGCTCGGCGGTGGTTCTTTCCGGCTGGGCGGCATGGAACGGGTCTCAAGCCGGTACTGCCCCCGGAGCCTCCCCCTTCCGGGCCGGCCCGGTTCGTCTGGTGGCTCTGGTCAATGGTGGCATACCGAGGCAGTACGGGCATCTTAACGAACAGAACCCGGTGTGGCGAGCGGACTTGCTCGCCTGGGCGGTTGCCGTGTTGGGTTGCTGCGTACTACAGCTATTGGGGGTTCTGGGGGTTATTGGGCAGAAGTGCCGTATGCCCACGAACCTCCCCTAGAACAGCTGTTTATGGGTAAAGCCCTGCTCACATGACGAAGACATGAGATCGAATTCCCCCTGGTAGCGGCTCCCCACCGCCCCAGCCGCCCCACCGCGTCAGATGCCACCCCCCGCGGGCGCAGGACGCGAGAACACCGCCAGCGTCCCCGCCTTCGCCGTCAACCTCCACCCACCCGCCCGCGCCCAAGCATCAGCAGCCGGGGCCACATCCGGAGCGTTCGGCTCCCCGTGGTCGTGCAGCGCGATCAGACCGCCGGGGGCCAGCAACGCAGCCGCGCTCGCCAGGTCGCGGCGCACTGCCTCGGCGTGGTGCTCGCCGTCCACGAACACCACGTCCGGCGACCAGGGCGGGAGCGTCGCCGGGTCGGTGTAGTCCCCCACGACCAGATGGGCGGCGTCGGCCAGCCCGAACCGGGCCAGCTCGGCGGCGGCCGGTGCCGCCGGGAGCCGGTCCACGGACCAGCACGCCGAAGCGGCCCCAGCGATCACGACCGTCGAGCGGCCCATGAACCGACCCCACTCCAGCACGCGCCGCCCCCGGCACGACTCGCGCAACAGGGTTGCTTCCGCCGGGGTAAGCCACCCCGTCGGCTCCCCCGCACCGAGGAACTCCGCGAAGTGCCGCAGCGCCCTCGCCTCGCCCACCGTCGCGGCCGGTATCAGCTTCGAGAAGCAGCGGTGTTCGACCGCCACGACCCCGTCGAGCCAGCAGACGTACCCGAACCCGGCGCGGTACTCGGACCGGCCGATGATGTGGGGGCGGAACCCGGTCAATTGGAACGCCAGCCGCCAGGCGTCCTGGTCCCCGAACAGGGGCCAACCCCCCGCGGGCCGCCCGTTCGGCCAATAGTAGTCGGAATGCTGGCAAATCCAGTGGGCGAGCAGCAACTCCTTCCACACGCGGACCCGGTCGAGGGCGAATTGCCCGCCCTGGATGCCGTCGGGGGCCGCAGCCGGCTTCCCCTCAGGGAAGCCGCACCGGGGCCACTTCACGTTGTCACCCTCCTGCCAGGCCGCGAACCCGTGCTCGCGACCCAGGTCGAGGAGGCGGCCGGGGTCGGTGAGGAAGTAGGCGTCGGCGTCGATGAACGCGACGTGCCGGCGGCGGGTGTGGGTGAGGGCGTACAGCTTGGCCTCCCACCCGCCGACGGACGACCGGCCGCGGGGGACGCGGTTGTCGCCCCGCGCGGCGGCCAGCTCGTCGGCGTCGATCAGCTCGACGCCCAGCCCCATCACGTCCGTCGGGTTCACCGTCTCGCACGAGCCCCGATACCAGACCTCCACCGGGAGGGTACACCCGGCCTCGCGGAGCATCCGCACCATCACCACGATCCCCGGCCAGTACTTCCCCCCGCCGCACGTGACGACGGCGGTCCCGTCCGCGGGCGGCGGGTCGGGGACCGCCCCGGTTGCAAGGCGACGGGCGGCGGCGGCGTGCCGCTCGACCTCGGCCGGGTCGTCGCACCACTGGCCGGGCGGACGCCACCCGCCGACGAGCGGGTCGAGCATCCCCGGGATGATGGCCGTGGTCCGGTCCGGGCACCGGTCGCAGCTCTTGACCCCGGTGAGGGTGTAGTTCCCGGTGAAGCACTCCCCGTGCTTGGCGCAATGGAGGATCGGGAGCTCGACGCGCCCGGTGCAGGTGACGCACTCGTCCGTCTCGCCGGTCGGCGCGCCGCGGTGGGCACACGGGGCGGGTGCCTGGAGCGCCGCGATCCGCTTCTTGGTGTTGGCGGACACGGAGCGGGGTGCCGCCTGTGGCCCCACCCGCGCCGCTGGTGGAGTCGGCGGCGCGGGCCGCGGTGCGTCGGGTGCGACCGGGGTCGGGCGCCCCGGACCACGCCAGGAAGACACCACGACGCCGTTCACCGTCACGGCCGGAATTCGGGGTCGCGTTGCCATGTGCTCGCCTCCACGGGGTCAGTCCTACCCGCCGCAGTTGAATCCGCACGTCGGGTCGTCCGGGTAGTAGCCAACCAGGTCGTCGTAGTTGCCGGGGTTCGACTCCTCGCACAAGCCCGTGAGAGGGTTGCACCCGTAGATCGCCTCCGGCGGCTCGCCGCCGGCGCAGTTGCACACCGCGGCGGCCTCCTCCTCGGAGTCGAAGGGGCCGGCAATCACCTCGTACTCGTAACGGCACTCGCCGTCCGGCGAGGCGAACACGGCCTGCGGCCACGCCCCCAGCCCGCCGGGGAACGGCCAGGGGCACGGGCCGTAGGGGAAGTCCGAGCCGCAGCTCAGGGTGCCGGACGAGCTGTGCAGCGAGAGCAGGGTGATGCAGTACCACGGGATCGTGTCCGGCGGCGGGGGCGGCGGCGGCGGGGGCGAACAGGGGCCGCAAGGCTCGCTCCCCGTCAAGTCGGAGATGGTCGGGAGCGTACCCGTGCCGTTGAACTCGCTCACAGTCAGGCCGGTGACGGGTCCGCAGCAGGTCGTGTCGAAAACGGCGAAGTTGATGAACGAGCCCCCGCCCGGGGTGCTCGGGTCTACGATCTGGACTCCCCAGGCCGTGGGCAGCCTCATCACCGTTACGGTGATGCTCCCCAGCGTGGCCGTCCAGGAACACCCGCTCCCCCCCGTCACCGTCCATTCCCCGTTGTAGGGGGCAAAGTCCATCGTCCCGCCTTCGGTCGTGAACGACCACTCGCCCGGCGCGCCGTCCGGGCACTCTTCGCACTCGCACGTCGGCGGAACCGGCGGAGGGGGTGGTGGGGGCGGGGGTGGAGGCGGTGGGGGCGGCGGCGGGGGCGGGGGGCACGGCTCGTCGGTGATGGTCAGGTCCGAGCCGCTGAAAACGGCGTACGGCCCGTTGTTGTTGAGGTACGTCGCGTAGAAACCCGCCCGGTCAACGGAGATGTTGAACGGGGCGAGGGTCACCGACTCCCCCACGCTGTTGTGGGCGTAGGTGAATTCCAGGTTGCACGAGATGTTGAAGATCGCCGAGGCGATCCCGCCGACGACGCCGATCATGTAGATCATGTCCACGCCCGACCCCGGCGGCGGGAACGGCGGCGCGACGATGGCGTACAGGTAGACCTCGGTCGGCCCGCACTCCGGCTTCCCCTCGTTGGGGAAGCCGTACCAAATCTGGTAGGTGTACGGACCGACGGAATACTCACCGATGTGGGTCAGGGTGGCGTGTCCGTCGCAGTGTTCCGGGTTCTCGCCCCAACTGCACGGCAGCGCCTCGATGTGCCCGCAAGCGACGAGCGCGTTGTAGCCGATGTTGAGTTCGTGCGACAAGCACAGCTCGTCGGGGACCTCATAGGCGTCGCGGTCGCAGGTGTAGGCAGCGCACTTGACCCGCACCCGGAACGCCGGGTTCGCGCACGCCGCCAGGGTGTCGCAGAAGGCGGGCGGCACCGGCGGGGACGGCGGCTCCGTCGGGTTCGTCGGCTCCGGGGAGGCGGGCAGGCAGTTCCCGCCGCACGTCGGGTCGTCCGGGTAGATCGAGGCGTACCCCACCTCGCCGCAGAACGGGTCGATCCCGTCCAGCACGATGCAGTCGTAATAAACCGTGCCGTCCCCGGCGGCGGCCGGCGTGCGGTCGGGCGGGCAGTAGGGGACGGCGTACTCCAGCCACTCGCCGTCACACCCCGGCAGGAGTTTGCCCTGCCAGGTCTGCGTGGCTCCCTTCGCCCGGATGCCCAGACCCCCGTCGGCCTGCCGGTAAAGGATCAGCGCCGTCGCCCCGTCCCCGGTGTCCACCGTCCCGTCGCCGAGCCAGCCGTTCTCGGCGACGGACCACGCCCCCGGAAACTCGACCGGCGAGGCCGGGCTATCCCCGGCCGTCACGTCGAAGATCACCCCGTCGGACCGCCGCAGCCCGGTGAAGGCGGCGAGCAGGTCACGGCAGGCGGTCGATTCGACCGGATCGGCCGAGCCGACCGAGTACGTCCCCACGTACAGCGGCAGTTGCGGGCCGGTCGGCTCCGGGCCGTGCACGCCGTCCGGGTCGCCCTCGACCAGGAGGGCCAGGAGCCGCTGCCCGACCGGCACCGCGACCCGGTTCAGCTCGAAGAAGTCCACCTCCCGGCCGGCGGTGTACGCCCCGTTGGCGTACTCCAGCACCCGCCCCCGCTGGAGGCCGTTCTCGTCCTGATCGGCGGTGATCTCGACGGCGTCAACGACCGTCCCCATCCCCTCGCCCAGCAGGACCAGGCAGCGGAACGAGCCGGGGCCGGGGTTGTGGAGGAGCCGGGCTGGGCCGTGCGAGGAGCAGGAGCGGAGTTGGCTGGTGTCGCCGGGTACGACCTCGGCGAACCGGTGGGTCACATCCGTGATGTCCACCCGGACCGGCACCACCCCGGCGGCGACCGCCCGGCCGATCTTCCCAGGGCCGATCGGCTCGACCGTGATGAGGATGGGCCGGTCAGGCTGCGGGGGCTCCACGTCGAACGCCGGTGTGTCCCGCGCCTTGAGGGGTACAGTCTCAGGGCTGATGATCGGGGCACCGACGGGGGAGACGACAGAGAATACCGGGAGCCCCTCCGTCGCCTCTGGTGCCCGCACCCACACCTCGACCCGCGAGGTGATCGCGTCCAGGGGGAGGGCCGAGGCCCCCGTCAGCCGGTCCCCGCCCCGCCCCAGGCGATACGCCCGCGCCGCGTCCACGAACGCATTGTGGGTGGCCGAGTTGAGCAGCGGGCCGAGACCATCACCGGGGCTGACGTGCTTGAGAGGGTCCATACCCGTAGATTCGCCTTCACCCGCCCGCTAAGCACCGATACCCAACTGCGAGAAGTCGCCGTCCTCGATCACCTTCTCCACGTAGGCGGCGATCGGCTCCGGGGCCGTCGCGTCGTTGCGGATCACCAGCTCGTAGCCGAACCAGATGAAGTCCCACCCCTTGGCCGCGAGGACCGAGATCGCGTTGGCGGCGTTGGGGTTGGCGGGGTCCGCGGGGTCCGGGACGACGATCTGGTTCGTGATGCTCGTTCGGCTCTCGAACTTGTGGGTGAAGGTGTACCCGGAGCCGTTCCACTGCATGCTCGCGCCCATGTACACGACCTCACCGGCGGCGCGGCCGTAGAAGAGGGCGGCGTTCTTCTTGCCGACGAGACCCTCCAGCGTCTTGAGGTAGTTCATGGTGGTGGCCGCGTTCGACCGGGCTGCGGCCCGCGTCCAGGTCACCTTGGGGGCGAACACGTCGCACCCCTCGACCTTGTCCTTGGTGATGGCGATGGCCCGCTTGTTGTCGGGGACCGCCGCGCCGCCCGCCACCCGCTTGGTGATCGTCTCGAAGGACTGCGTGATGTGCTTGGTCTCGGCCGAGATCTCCATGGAGTAGCCGGGGCCGAGCGGGGCGTCCCCGGAGCCGGCCGTGCCACTACTCCCCAGGGGTGGGGTGGGGTTGGTGGGTGTCACGCCGGTTGCTACACCGGTCCCTCCGAACCCGCTCGCGTCGTAGTTGACGGAGATTTTCCACTGCCGGCCGTCGATCGGCTCTATCTCGATGTCCCCTCGGACGAACCCGTTGTAGTTCGGCCCGCCGGGGTTAGGGTCGGAGATAGCGAGGACCGCGGCGAGGTACTCGGCCTCCAATACCGAGCCCTTGCCGTTGAACACGACCGTCTCGGACCGTCCGCTCGGTCCGTAGCGGACGCGGCGGGATTCGGGGCGTTCCTTGAGTGTGACAGCCATTAGTTGAACCTCAACGCAAAGGCGAGACGGCCGAGTTCCTTCGCGGCCTCCTCGGTGTTCTTGGCGGTCTGCTCTGCGGCCGTGAGAGCCCGCTTCTGGAAGGTCTCGCCGCTGTAGCCGTACTGCCCGCGGAGGTTGTCGCTGGCGAACCCACCGCTGACCGCGTCGAACAGTTGGC
>Ga0190275_10001481_pt1 | contig 17386 bp, 21 predicted proteins | sample Popmic550T_FD_133745 | JGI IMG/M metagenome (GOLD analysis project Ga0190275, IMG submission 133745) | Populus adjacent soil microbial communities from riparian zone of Yellowstone River, Montana, USA - 550 T | ecosystem: Environmental > Terrestrial > Soil > Riparian zone > Trees stand | place...
AATCGCCAGCTCTTGCCTGGCCAATGACTCGCCCAAGTGAGGCAAGCATATGAAGAGCTGCGTCGGCGGACTAGGCAGGACAAACGTGCCAATACTTGTCCGGGTTGGCTTGCTGGAAAGAGGTTGGCGTTCCCGAGAGGATTCGAACCTCTGACCTTTTGCTCCGGAGGCAAACGCTCTATCCGGACTGAGCTACGGGCGCGTTCCGGCAGTGGTCCTATTGTAGCAGCACAAGCTTCAACTTTAATCGCTCATCAGGAATATATAGGGGCGAACATCATCCTCCGGCGTGAACTCCCAGTAGCGAAGCAGGATCTGATACACGAGCATACCGGTTTCCCCCTCGCCGAGCAGGAGGAACTTTAATTGTTGGGCAACCATGTCCCGCCGTGTGAGGCCAAGGAAGATTGCGATCGGATCGATCAATTCACTGACATAAGCAATCGTATTCGCAATTGCGATTGCTCCGGAAACCCGGAGCACATAGTCGTCTCCCTCCCGTTTCAGATCGATCTGTAATGGCGCCAGAAACTCGCTCCGATTATCAACAAGCGCGGCGTGAACGAATGCCAGTGGTCCAGAAACCTTGTAGTGTGTTTGGATCTCCCTCTTCTTGTTCGCTCGAGCGGACGGTGAGTCGGTTCGGATCGGGATCAGGTGCACCTTCTTATTTATGATGGCGACCCATAATTCACGTGACTCTTCATCGCAGAAACCAAGTTCAGAAACGCGTAACTCTGTTGCGCGGACGTAGCGGCTTATGCCGCTGACCACTACGGTAGCGATGATGAAGATACTGGCGATAATCAAACCGTCGGGCCGGTCAATGATGTTTTCCACGACAGTGAACGCGAACACTGCTGCCACAAGCCAGCAATAGACGGATAGGATATGCCTTTTCTCCCGCCAAAGAGCGATGGCCGCAGCCAGCCCGGCGCACAACATCAACACCAGAACACCGGTAGCATACGCTCCCGCTTGCGCTTCGACGTCCGCTCGGAATACGATTGTCACTCCTAGGCAAATACCGAACAAGATGAGGACGAGTGGCCTCGGGAAGGCTGACCAGAGAGGGGCCATGCCGAACCGCGGCAGGTAGCGCGGAATCAGGTGTAAAAGACCAGCCATCGCCGAAGCCCCTGCAAACCACAAAATGAGGATGGTCGACATGTCGTACAGCGTGCCGAAGACAGCCCCAAAGAACTGATGCGCAAGATAGGCGATTGAGCGGCCACTTGCCTTTCCACCTTTTTGATAGGCGCTTTCGGTATGAGCAGTGTGGTTACAAAGCTCGATACAAGCAGCAGGCAACTCATGATGATTGCTGCTGCCGCCAGGAGTTTGCGTGTGTTCTTAATTCTTCCGTGAGGGACTGCGTCGGTCTCAGTTAGCTGATCATCCCCCTTGATCAGCGGCATAACCGAGACACCGGTCTCGAACCCGCTCAATCCAAGGGCAAGCCGCGGAAATATTAGCGCGCTCGCCAGCATGATTCCTGTCCAGTCTCCCCCTCGCAACTGCAGGGCCGACTCCCAATTGCCCAGCAGAGTCGGGTGTTGCATCACCTCCATCAGGCATCGGCCAAGCACAATCACGTTCAGAAGAATGTAGGGAACCGAAACGAGCGTCGCAAGACCGATGGCCTCCTTGAATCCTTTTAGGAAGACGATAGCGAGCAGTGCGAGCAATACGGACGTGATCAGGATGCGGTGTTCCCCCAGGTAAGGATGCAGAAACGGATTCTCGATGGCGTGTTGGGCTGCGTCGGCTGATGACAGCGTCACGTAATCACGAAGTCTGTCGCAGCGAATCCGAGTAAAACAAGTACCAGCAATTTCCCTTGCCAGCCGCTTAGAAGATTTTCAAGGAGTGCAATCGATCCTTGTCCCACATAAGATCGTCCGGCAACCTGCGCGTAAACAGGGAGTGCGCAGAACAACGTCACCAGCACTAAAATTAGGTCGCACATGGCGACAGAATCCCTGCAGCCAGCAAAGCGATCCCTGGTTGGTATCCCAAAGTTGAGAAGTAGTCGACGCCGGTCAACCAAAGAACCAGATACCACGGCTGGGTATGCTTGTGTTCTTCGTGTTCATCAAGGCGTTGCCCGTGGAACAACCAGCGCCGAAGGCCGGCTTCATGCGATTTACGCTCTCGATAGGGGAGCAGAGGAACAAAGGCGCCCGTACCTGTGGCTGATTTTGTTTGGCCCGAGTTGGTATCGTCCATCTTCAGACCATCAGACGACATCGAATATCTTTAATGTTTCTTCCAGCGATTGCAACGGATCGCGCACAGGCGAGTACTCATGCGACACGAAGCCCTGGAAATTAAGGTCCGCAATCGCTTTGGCGATGCCCCGATAATTCATCTCTTGAGTGTCGTCCATCTCATGGCGTCCAGGGTTCCCGGCCGTATGAAAGTGTGAAATGTACGGGATGTTTTCGCGCATCATCCGAATAATGTCGCCTTCCATGATCTGCACGTGATACATGTCGTAGAGTATGGTGACGCGCGCCGAGTCGACGCGCTTGCACATCTCGACACCGTATGCCATGTGGTCGAAATCGTAGTCCTTGTGATTGACTTTACTATTTAGATATTCCACCGCGATCGTAATTTTTTTGTCTTCGAGATGTGACTTGATTTTGTTTAAGAAGGTGACGCAATTATCTATGCCTTTACGGGCATCCTGTCCTCTGCGCTCCCCCGTGAGCCCGATCATATTCGGAGCGCCGGCCTCAGCGCACTGGTCGATGATCTGGTGCGCGATTGCTTCGAACTTCGGGTGATTTTCGACTTTGTTGAAGCCTTCGGGAATCGTGCCGCAGCCCGGAACCATCGTGGGAATTAGACCGTATTTCTTGAGCAACGGCCAATCCTTCGGTCCGATCAAGTCGAGCCCGTAAACACCCAGCCGCTGCGCATGACGACATCGTTCTTCAAGCGGCATCTGCCGTCCAAAAACACTATTGCAGAGCGCCTGTTTCAATTTACCTTTCCGGTACGCTGGTTTCGCATCCTGAGCAAAGGCTGGCGCCGCGAGGGTCGGCAAGAATAGTCGCCTGGTCATAGCGTATATCGTATCTGCAATGGGGTTTGCTCTGTGGATTGACAAGGATGGGTCTGTAGCTTGGGCGCAAGGTACGCATGAGTACCGGCCCATGGGAGCTGCCGTTGTTTGCTTGACAGACCAGTTCCGCTCGGCAGATTTCCGTTCCAGACGCCGTTGTCCCTCACGGCTGGATCGCGCATTCGTAGGTCTGTTTGGATCTCTCGAAGAGGTAAATGTCTATCTGCGTAAATCTCGTATAGCAAAACGGCGCTCCGTTCGGATAACGCCTCCGAACATCTGAGAAGAAATGCGGCGACAAACCACTACAGGGACAGCATGCATGGTGTTCTAGTTTTCATCGTCCTCGCTGTCTCGGCTTTCGCGGCCGCACCAAAGCCCGATGCGGCGATTGAGGCAGCAATTCGCGCCAAGTTTGCGAAGTCTAAGATCTCTGCCGACAATTTTCGTGTTTCCGTCAAATCGGGGGTTGCGGTTCTCGAAGGTAGAACCGATATTCCTCAGCGGAAGGGCGTCGCCACACGACTCGCTAAGACCGGGGGAGCTCGTGAAGTTGTGAACAAAATCCAGGTTGGGGAAGCAGCACGTAAGAAGCTTGTCGATCGTCTCCAAAAGGCGCGCGACACGAAAGTTAATCCGAAAACGCCTGCCCCAACTGCCACTGCGGCCATCGCTGCCGCGGCGCCGGCTCCGCAATCAGAACCAACGCAGATTCCTCGTATGCAAATCAAGCGTTGACGTACAATTGGGCCGGATGAGAGTAGTTCTCTTTATCCTCTGCAACCTGCTCTGCAACGCCACCGTTTTCGCGGCCGAGTTTCGCGTCGGCGTGGGTTTAGTCGATCATCAGGTTTTTCAGCGGAACGCTCAGAACACCACCGATATTAAAATCGGCGGCACGGCGGACGGTCTTTCCGGCAAACAAATCGAAGCGCGCATTCTAGACGGCTCCAAAATACTCAAGGGTTGGAGTTGGAAGCCAGTTGCAAAGGTCGACTCCGCGACGTGGATCGGGTCTCTGGCATCGGTTCCAACGGGAGGCCCGTACGATATCGAGTTCCGGTCGCCGGGGGCGACGCCGGTGGTCGTCAAGGATATCCTCGTCGGAGATCTATGGCTTCTCGCCGGTCAGTCGAATATGGAAGGTGTCGGAGACCTCGTCGACGTTCAGCCTTCTGATCCGCGCGTTCATAGCTTCGATCAGTTGGATCGCTGGCTAGTTGCCAAAGAGCCTCTGCACAACTTGCCCGGTGCAGTCGACCGTGTGCACTGGCGTGGAAACAGTCGATTGACCGGTCCAGCTTTGGAGAGGTTCAATGCTGAACGGAAGAAGGGCGCCGGGCTGGGGCTGCCGTTCGCGGTCGAGATGACAAAACGAACCCGAGTGCCCATCGGATTGATTCCGTGCGCACATGGTGGGGCATCCATGGCGCAGTGGGATCCAGCTCTGAAAGATAGGGGCGGCGATTCATTGTACGGCGCGACCATCCGCCGGTTTCACGGCGCTGGGGGCAAGGTGGCAGGCGTGCTCTGGTATCAAGGGGAAGCTGAAGCAGGTCTGACGGTGGAGCCATTATTTTCCAACAGGTTCGAACAACTCGTGGCTTCGTTTCGCAAGGACTTCAGTGAGCCAGATCTGCCCTTTTACTACGTTCAACTTGGCCGGCATATCTCGAACGCTAATGTCCGGGAATGGAACGCCATTCAGGAGAGGCAACGGGTCATGGAGCCGAAGCTTGGCAAGTCCGGAGTGGTCGCTGCCGTCGATCTTCCGCTCGATGACGGTATTCATATAGGAACCCCCGGTCTGAAGCGACTGGGTATCCGATTGGCGAACGTAGCGACCGCGAAGGCCAGGAGTCCCAACGTCGCTGCAGCGCAGCTACAGGGCTCAACTATCCGGGTCAAGTTTACCAACGTTACGGGTAAACTGCGGTCCGAGGGGCGATCCAGCGGATTCTCAATCCATACAAAGAGCGGGGAAGTACCCGCGATCTATCGGGTGGACCTCGATGGAGATACGGCTGTTTTGCAGCTCGTCGGCAAGCTTCCTGTAGACGCCGTTTTGCACTATGGTTTTGGGAAGGATCCCTACTGCAATGTTCGAGACGACGCCGATATGGCGGTTCTGGTTTTCGGTCCTCTGCCGATTCAGCAATAACGACGGATGGTATTATGAGGGTTTAGAGCCCTCATGTGTAAGTGCAGTTTCGCCTTAGCTTTGCTCTCCGTGTGTGCCTGGACCCAGTCCCTCCCTGTTGACGACCCCAAAGAGGCAGTAGTGGCCGTCGTTAATGGGAGAAAGATCACACTTTCCGAGTACAAACGAATCCTAGAGGCCCAGGATCCTTCGATGCGAGCGGTGGCTACTCAGCAGCCGAAGGCGTTTTTGGAGCAATACGCCCTTTTTGAGAACGTTCTTACGGCCGCGGAGAAGGCCGGCTTCGACCAACAAAGCCCGTTCAAAGAACGGATTGCGGCGTCTCGCAAGCAGATTCTGATCACTGGCTTCATCGACGAAAAGCACAAGAACTTCGTGCTGCCGCCCGAGGAAGCAAAGAAGTTCTACGACGCCAATCCCGACATGTACCAGCAGGCGATGGTGAGAGTAGTTTTCATCTCCCGCATGACTGAGACTCGTAATGTATCCGACAAGTCGGTGATTTCGGCTTCAACCCCGGAGGTAATAAAGGAGCGAATCGAGAAGGCCGCCAAGCTCGCCCGTGAGGGAGTGGATTTCGGCAAGGTTGCGCTCGAGTTTTCCGATGACAAGGCATCTGCTCAGAAAGGTGGCGCCTTTCCGCATCCGATCCGGCCAACCTCGGCCAACGTCCCTGAGAACATTCGAGTGCCGATTCTCGCGGCCAAAGCGGGGGACATAGTTGGCCCGATCGAGCATGACGCCGGATTCTATATCTTCAAAATCGAATCAAATGGTATCGCCTCCTTCGACCAAGTCAAGGAGGACATCGTCAAACAGATGAAAGATGCACGTCTGAAGCATTGGCTAGACGAGTTCAAGAAATCCTCGTCTGTCACAGTTTCAAATGAATCGCTGTTGACGGAGGCTGCAAAGTCGAAATGATGCGTAAGATACTGGCAATCCTCAGTTTAGCGGTGGGTGTGTGCGCCGCGCAGGAGAAACCCGCCGTCCCGCCGGATACGGTTGTGGCCACCATCAATGGCCGTAAGATGACGGCTGAGGAAGTACGAAAAATGGTCTCGCCCCTTCCGAAGCAGGTGCAGCAGGCGTTCGTCAACGATCCTCAGCAGTTCCTCCGGGAATACGCATGGTATGAGGTTCAGCAGGAGTTGGCTAACAAGAGCAAGCTGGATAATGAAAGCCCCTACAAGGAACTGCTAGCCTTTCAGCGCATGATGACGTTGGTGCAGGCCGAGCGCGACGACGTTTACCTGAAAATCGTCGTGACCCCCGAACAGCAACAGAAGCACTACGAGGCTAACAAAGACAAGTATCGCGAGACTCAGGCTAAATTGATTTACATCCCGTTTGGTGCGAGCGGCACAGAGGATGAGGCCAAGCAGAAGGCGCAAAAGGTTGTCCAGCAAGCCCGGGGCGGAGTGGATTTCGTAAAGTTGGTGAAAGAATTCTCACAGGATTCAGCCTCCGCCGCCCAGAACGGTGACATGGGTATTCCAATTCGCAGTTCTACTACTCAAGTCCCGGAAGCTATGAGGAACGCGATACTTACACTCAAGCCGGGTCAGATAAGCGATCCCCTCCGCCACGAGAACGGTTACTACATATTCAGGGCGGAAACGGCAGGCGTCTTACCGTACGAGAAAGTCCGAGACGACATTTATAAGGAGCTGAAGGATCTCGCCTTCGCCCAATGGGAAAAGAAGACGAAGGCGGACTCCAGCGTCCAGTTCGAAAATGAAGCATTCTTTCAGAGCATCAAACAACAGGCACAAACAAAGCCAGCCGAGAAATAATAAGCAGCTATTCCGGTTCCGCGGACTCGCTCCCGAAGCCGTTTTTGACCGTCTTCCTGAACTTCGCGGGCATCGTCGAATTCATGTTTCTTTCCGCCCCAACCTGACAGCGCACCGGGGCAAATTATTGTCCAAATCGCCGAAAGGGCATGCGGTTTATGCCGGTTCGTTCCTGCGAAAACGCAAAATTGTTCTCGATGAACAAATGTTGCGGACTCCGCGCGTTCTCGAGAGGATCTTCGTTCACGAAGTCTTTCATTTTGTGTGGTCGAAGCTTAGGAACGACCTTCGCTCTTCCTACGAAGATATGGTTCTCGAGGAGTTTGAGAATAACACCTTGGGTGAACTCGGCTGGTCAGCCGAATCGATGAAGCTGCAATTGACGAAATCGGATCGTAAGAAACGAACCCGGCGGTGGAAAGATTATATCTGCGAGAGCTTTTGCGACACCGCCGGTTGGCTATTTGGAAGCGCGCGGCAGTACTCGGAGATGACTCTGGGCCGCGAGGAGCGCGATGCGCGGCGGCGCTGGTTTCGCGAACACGTGATCGACGGGTCTTTCTCGATATAACTTCGATATAATGTTGTCGTGTTCCTTTCCGTCCGCGCTATAGCCGCAGGACTCCTTTGTTTAGGTCTCCTTCTAACCGGTTGTCAGAAGCAGCAACAAGCCGCTCCCGAGACTAAGGTTAAGCCCGATTCAGCTCGGAATGCGGCGCCTGAGTTTGCTCTAAAAGACGCGGATGGGAAGACGGTTACCCTCGCGGAGTACAAAGGCAAAGTCGTTCTCCTCAACTTCTGGGCGACGTGGTGCGGCCCTTGCAAGATCGAGATTCCATGGTTCGCGGACTTCGAGCAGAAGTACAAGGATCGGGGATTTGCGGTGCTGGGAGTGGCCATGGATGAAGAGGGATGGGAAGTGATTAAGCCTTATCTCGCCCAGAGCAAAGTGAACTACCGCGTCATCCTTGGCAACGATACGGTGGCGGGCTTGTATGGCGGGGTTGAATCCCTGCCGACTACTTTCGTTTTGGACCGGAACGGGAAAATCGCATCCACTCATGTGGGATTGGTGAGCAAAAGCGACTACGAAAATGAGATTATGCAGCTTCTTGAAGGCGCAAAGAGTTCTGATGCTCGGAGCGCTATTACTGCCTCTAACCGCGCAGCAAATTGATTTTAATTCGCTTCGCGCAGTAGTGCGACTGACCGCTCCCGAGAAGATCGCCGCTGCGCGCAATGAGACCGTGACTGTCGACGTTGTCGCCAAGCTCAAGGACGGTTATCACGTCAACAGCAACGTCGCGCCGACCTATCCACTCAAACTCTCTCTGCTCGAAAACCCGGCGGCGCAGTTGCTGAATGTCGTCTTTCCGGTACCCAAGTCGCATCAACTTGCGGGTGAGACGCTGTCGGTATTCGATGGAGAGTTCCGTTTAAAGCTGACTTTTAAAGTCGCTCAGAATGCTCCAATCGGGCGGACGTTGTTGACGAGCAAGGTCAGCTATCAGGCTTGCGACGATCGCGTTTGCCTGCGGCCCGATAGTATTCAACTCAAGCTTCCCCTGGATATTCGCAACTGAAGCGACTGCTGATTCGCCCCGGAGCGATAGGCGACTGCATTGTTTCGTTGCCCGCGCTCGAATTCCTGAAGGCTGATTACACCGAAGTATGGACCGCGAGCCAAAACGTTCCATTGGTTCGATTTGCTGATCGTGTCCGTTCGATCCCGTCGACAGGGATCGATTCGTATCCCCCTCGCCTGGATGCGCTCGAACATTTTGACGAGATCGTATCGTGGTACGGAACCAACCGTCAGGAGTTTCGTGAAGCTCTCGAGGCGTTTCCGGTCACGTTTCTCGAAGCGCTCCCAAGGTCGTCTGATGTCCATGCGGTTGACTTCTACATGAGGCAGGTCGGAGGGGCGGATGGCGCAATCCCTCGTATCGATGCGCCTCGTGAGGACAAGGGTTTTATCGCGATACATCCCTTCTCCGGAAGCGCCCGCAAGAACTGGCCGTATTTCTCAGAGCTGGCGGAGAGGCTGTCCAGGCCTGTCCAACTGTGCATTGGTCCTGAACAGCAATGGCCAGGAGCCTTGCTATATGACGACCTCTACAAGCTTGCCCAATGGCTCGCAACGGCCAGTCTGTACATCGGTAACGACTCCGGAATAACGCATTTGGCGGCTGCGGTGGGCACGCCGGTGATCGCGATCTTTCAAGCTAGCGATCCAGGTGTGTGGTCGCCACGAGGACACGTCAATGTGTTGTGGGAGCCTTCTGTAGAGGATGTCCTGGCGGCGGTGGACCAAAACCGGCTCCACTCAGGATGACGCCGAGCGCTCGGTGATCACCGGGGACGGAAAAGGTCTCATCGATTATCAGGGTCACGGCCGAGCCCGTCACCGGTTTCGTTTTGATGGTGTAGGAACCAGGCCCCGGCAGGGCTTGCTCGTGGATCACAGCATTATCCAGTCTGACTGTTATTCTGCGAGCCGGCGCAATGTCGGGAACATGAATTTTCAGCTCGAGCGGAGCCGGAGCCGCGGGTTGTTTCAAAAGAAGCATCGCTCGACTGCCTGTCCAGCGCCATTGATTGTCTTCAAGTTTGTAAATTCCGCTTACAAGTTGGCTCTCCGCTTCGGGCGCGTTCATCGGCAAGTACGATAAGACCGGATTTCGTTTCAGCACCGCATCCACACGGACACGATCAATTGGGGCTGATGTCACATCAAAAGGCCGAAACCCGAATGCGGCGGTCGAGTAACCGGACTTGGCATTCAGACCGATGAGACGCAGGGGTAGCGTTGCGTTGATGTCGCGTTCGATCACTGGGGCCATTGGAGCTGTGATGGAGATGGGAAATGCGAGCGCGCTCGAAAAGATCCAGTCTCCCGGTTGAACGATGTCGGTTTGAGCCAAAGGAAGTCCTCCCTCGGCCTCGAGATAGAAACGCATCCCCAACTCGCCGTTGATCCAGACGCGTCTGATCGAAAGCTCATTCTTAAGGCTGGCGACCATCTGGCGATATCCATCCCAATGTTGATAGTTGACCCAGGCAAGCGCCAATCCGAGGAGCAGGTTTGCCAGGAACGCAGGACCGACCCATTTACGTTGCCGGGACGCAAGGATCGCAATGGGAGCCGCCATGGGAAGTAAGTAGCGCGCCGATCCTGCGAAGAAAATGACAAGCGCAGAGGCGAAGAAGATAACTATCCAAGCCGTGAGGAAATCGAGTCTACGCGTGAGGCACCACGCGATGATCATCGCGCCGATACCAAAAGAGAGCGCAAACAAGGGATGTGGATCGATCAGAAGTGCTAAGCCGGCTGCGACGATGCCGAAGATCCACATGCGTCGGAAAGCGACAACCGCAAGGGCAGGGAAGACGATCCATCCTGTGTGCGCGGTCAGGGCCGCCGCGTTCTTCAGTTTGTTACCCAGTTGCTGAAGTCCGTAGCTGCTGAAGTAGCCCGTGAGTACAGTAGCAGGGATTGCCCCGCTAGTAAGCCGCTCATACCCTTGGTAGAGCGCGATCACAATTACGGGAGTAAACGCAACGAGCCAGGCCGAACGAGAACGCCTCGCGTGCAACCAGCAATAGACCAGCAGGATCGGTGTGGCTACGACAGCCTGGTAGGCACTCAGCGATGCCAGCGCCAAAGATACGCATGCGAGGGACAGCCTGTTCGCAGCGAAAAGCGCGATCCCCGCCATCCAGAACGCCAGAAACGGTAGATCTGCTTCGAACGAGCTGCCGTTAATCACGAATGCAGGGACGGAAAGGAAGAGCAGCGTTGCTCCTAGGGGCCAGTCGGAAAATCGTTTTGCTAGCGACCACATTGCTAGCGTGGCGATCAGTGAGAAGAGAATGTACGTGACATGAAACGGAACTTCGTAGACGTCGCCGAAGATTGTTAGCAGTCCGGCGAGGAACCACGCGTTCAGCGGCGGGTGTGGATGTCCACGCAGGTCGACGAGTTGTCCTTGAAAGACGTATTGGACATTCGTCGGATGGGCAGGATCGATCAGCGCATGCTGCGCTTGGAAGATATAAGTGGGATCGTCACCCTGGACCGGCTGCGTCAAGAACGGCAGCCGGAGGAGCAGAACGATCGCTAGGATGAGGACGACTGGCCGGGCTTCCAACGAACCACCGGTTTGCGCGCGGCGGCAGTTTCATCCACGCGGCTGGTGCGCGTCAAGTGAGGAGCTTTCAGGACCATTTGCGGATCTTCTTCGATCTCCTTGGCGATCGAGATCAAAGCATCGCAAAACAGATCGAGTTCGCTTTTGCTTTCCGTTTCCGTGGGCTCAATCATCAAGGCCCCGGGAACGATCAGAGGAAAGCTGACGGTGTAAGGATGAAAGCCGTAATCGATAAGCCGCTTCGCAATATCGCCGGTGCGCACTCCCTTCTTTACCTGTCGCGTGTCGGAGAACACGCACTCATGCATCGACGGGGCCGTGTAAGGCAGATCGAAGTAGGGCTCCAGTTGCTTTCGAATATAGTTTGCGTTCAGCACTGCATCGAGCGTTGCGCGACGCAATCCATCGCCTCCGTGCGCGAGGGTATAGGCAAGCGCTCGGACTAGAACGCCGAAGTTCCCGTAAAATGCGCGAACCCGACCAACCGATTGTGGACGGTTGTAGTCCCAGGTCCACTGATCATCCTTCGACCGCCGCAAACGAGGCGTCGGCAGGAATGGTTCGAGAGCCTTCTTGACAGCGATCGGACCTGCTCCCGGACCCCCGCCTCCATGAGGAGTGGAGAACGTCTTGTGCAGGTTCAAGTGCATCACGTCAATGCCGAAGTCACCTGGCCGCGCCATACCGACGAGAGCGTTCATATTCGCTCCGTCCATATACACAAGCGCGCCCTTGGAGTGCATCAGGTCCGTGATCTTGGTTATGTTCTCTTCGAAGACGCCGATGGTGTTCGGGTTCGTGATCATCAGACCCGCGACATCTTCATCCACGAACTTTTCAAGCTCATGCAGGTCGACAAGACCGCGTTCGTTGCTCTTGATGTTCTGCACCGCGTATCCGGCCATTGTCGCGGTTGCGGGATTCGTGCCATGCGCGGAATCAGGGATCAGGAGCTTCTTGCGGGGATTGCCTTGCGACTGCAGAAGCGCACGCATCAGAAAGATGCCCGTCATCTCTCCGTGCGCTCCGGCCGCAGGTTGCAGAGTCACCGCATCCATGCCGGTGATCTCGGCCAAGAGATCTTCGAGGGTCGCCAGGATCTCCATGGCTCCCTGCGACAAGGCTTCCGGCTGATACGGGTGCGCCCAAGCAAGACCCTCGGTTCGCGCTACGACCTCATTGATCCTTGGGTTGTACTTCATCGTGCAGGATCCCAAAGGATACAGGCCAAGATCGATGGCGTAGTTCCAGGTCGAAAGGCGGGTGAAATGGCGGATCACTTCCACCTCGCTCACTTCAGGAAAGTTCTCTATCTCATCCCGGACGTTCTGGCTTCCCAGAGCCTTCTTTGCATCGATCGGTGGTACATCCAACTCCGGCAACTGATAACCCTTCTTGCCGGGGGAGCTGATTTCAAACAACAATGGTTCGTTCTGCGTGATGTGCGGACGCGTTTTCCTGATCACTAGAGGCTGCCTCCACGTGGCGCAACGAGCGCTGGTTGGACAACGGACTCAGCGCATTTCTTGAATTGATCGAGGTGGGCTCGTTTGCTCATCTCGGTCGCGCACACCAGCATGCATCCTTCGAGTTCAGGATAGAAGCGGCCCAGAGGCAGACCGCCGATGATTTTGTGTTTCAGCAACTCCGCATTCAAGGCTTCCGGTTCAGTTCTAAGGACGAACTCATTGAAGAAGGGAGCGGAGAATTGCAGGTCCAGCCCTTCGGCAAGATAATGCGCCTTGGCAAGGTTCTGTTCGGCTAGCTCGCGGAGTCCCTCTTTACCGTATACAGACATGAATACCGTAGCCATCAAGGCGATCAAGGCTTGATTCGTACAGATGTTTGAGGTGGCCTTTTCGCGGCGGATATGCTGTTCGCGCGTGGCCAGCGTGAGGCAGAAAGCGCGATTGCCGTGCGTGTCTTTCGTTTCGCCGACGATGCGGCCCGGCAACTGTCGTATGTAGGCTTCCTTGGTGGCAATGATGCCCGCGTAAGGCCCGCCATAGCTTGGGGAGATCGCAAACGATTGCAACTCCCCGGCTACGATGTCCGCTTCTTTCGGCGGGCTCAGCAGCCCGAGCGATACCGCTTCGGTAAACGCGACCACTAAGAGCGCTCCATGTTTGTGAGCGAGTTCCGCGGCAGCCTTCACATCTTCGACGATGCCGAAGAAGTTGGGCGACTGAATGATGACCGCAGCGACATCATTCCCGATCTTCGATTCAAGATCGGCCAGATCGAGGGAGCCTGCGCCGTCCACGTAGCCGAAGTCATCGACGGGCATGCCCTGATGTTGGGAATAGGTGCGCAATACTTCGCGATATTCCGGGTGAACCGTCTTTGCAACCAAAACGCGATTGCGATGCGTTACGCGCACGGCCATCATCGCGGCTTCCGGGACTGCCGATGAGCCGTCATACATTGACGCGTTCGCGACGTCCATGCCTGTCAACTGACAAAGCATCGACTGGAACTCGAAAATAGTCGTCAGAGTTCCTTGCGCGATCTCGGCTTGATACGGCGTGTAGGACGTCAGGAACTCGCCGCGTGACACGACGGTATCCACGAGCACAGGGCGATAGTGATTGTACACGCCTGCGCCGAGGAACGAGGTGTAGCTGGCGGCCGTTTCTTCGCCGCGCGCGCGAAAGTATTCGACGATTTCATACTCCGACTTGCCCGGCGCGATATTGAGCGGCCGCTTGAGCCGCGCTTCTTCAGGCAAGTGGGAAAAGAGGTCTTCGATCGAATCGAGACCCAGAGTGTCGAGCATTTCCCGGCGCTCGGTTTCCGACTTCGGCAGATAACGCAAAGAGGACTACTCTCCTATATAACTTCGATAATCTTCAGCTGACAACAGGCCTTTTACTTCGTCCGATGATGTGAGACGAACTTTGACGAGCCAGGCGTCGCCGTGAGGGTCTTCATTTAACCGCTCGGGCTTATCAGCGAGCGCCTGATTGATCTCGATGACATCTCCGGATACCGGCGAGTAGATATCGGAAACGGCCTTCACCGACTCGACCGATCCGATTGTGCCGCCCTTGGCTACGCTCGCGCCCACCTTGGGCAGATCGACGTAAACAATATCGCCAAGTTCATGCTGGGCATGATCGGTGATGCCGATGGTCCCAGTGTCACCTTCGATGGACACCCACTCGTGTTCCTTCGTGTACCGAAAATTGTCGGGATACATGTTCTATTTTGCTCGCTTGTAGAAAGGTGTCGGGACGATAACTGCATCCACGGGTTGATTCCGGATCATGATTTGAATTGTGTTACCGGTCTTAGCCGCCTCGACGGGAAGGATACAGAGACCGATGTTCTTGCCGGTTGTCGGCGATGGTCCGCCACTGGTGACCCAGCCCGCTGGATTGCCATCGACGAACACTTCATATCCATCACGGCCGATGCCGCGGCCGATCATCTCAAAGCCGGCGAGTGTTCGCTTGACGCCTTCCGCTTTCTGCTTTTCGAGCGCCGTCTTGCCGATAAAGTCAGCCGTTTTATCGAACTTGGTGATCCACCCGAGCCCTGCCTCGAGCGGTGTCACACTCGGACCGATTTCGTGTCCGTAGAGCGCCATTTTCGCTTCGAGCCGCAGCGTGTTTCGCGCACCCAATCCACAGGCTTTAATTCCAAAGTCTTGGCCGGCATCGAGCAGCTTGTCCCATATGGGCTCGGCGCGGTCAGGCGCAACATAGATTTCGAAGCCGTCCTCTCCGGTATATCCTGTTCGCGCGATACGCGCGAAGACTCCATCCACTTCACCGTCGACAAACCAGTAATATTTGATGAGATTGAGCGGCGTTTTCGTCAGCTTCTGCAACGTTGCCAGCGCCTTCGGTCCTTGCACGGCGATTTGCGCGTACCGATCGGAGGCAAACTCTACCGTCGCCTTGTGGCGATTCATCAAATTGATGTGATCGAAGTCTTTTTCCTGGTTTGACGCGTTGACGCAGATGAAAAAGTGGTCGTCATCCACTTTGTGAATCAGGATGTCATCGACGAAGCCGCCATGGTCGTATAGGAGTCCGGAATAGTGGACTTGACCCGTCTGGAGCTTGGAAGCATCATTGGAGGACACATAATCCACCAGATTGAGCGCCTCGGGTCCGCGGACTTCAATCTCGCCCATGTGACTGACATCGAACAGTCCCACGGCATTGCGGACCGTGTTGTGTTCCTCGATGATGCCCGAGTACTGGACAGGCATGTCCCAGCCGCCGAAATCGACCATCTTGGCCTTCATCCGCCTGTGGACAGAGTTAAGGGGAGTGACCTTTAGGTTCGCGGCTGCCTGGGTCATGAAACCCCCAATCTAGCACATCGGCGTTATCATGCTCTTGTGGAACAGCCCCTTCCGGAGCGGTCTGAGGACGGAGTGGACCTGACGCTAATCCGCTGGATGCTGAGCTTGACACCCGCTGAGCGGCTGGCGGCGATGCAGAATTATGTCGATACAGTATTCGACATCCGAACGAAGAATGCAGAAACCTGACTTTCCTCGACTACTACGCACGCTGGTCGAGCACGATGTTCATTTCATCGTCGTTGGTGGAATCGCCGCTGTTCTTCAGGGCGCAACCTTCTCGACGTTCGATCTGGATATCGTCCATTCGCGTAAACCGGATAACGTCGAGCGACTGACGCGGGCTTTTGATTGTCTGGACGCGCGTTATCGTTCGCGGCAGGATGTTGCGCCTACGTGCCATCATCTGCTGTCGCCAGGCATTCAGCTACTTTCGACCATCCATGGTCCGCTCGATTTGCTCGGCAGCATCGAGGGCGGCCGTGACTATGATTCCCTGCTTCCGTACACGAAGGTCTTGGACGTTGGATTGAAGTCCGGCGTGTGTGTCTTGACTTTGGCTATGTTGCTGTCATTGAAGGAAGCATCGTCCGAGCCAAAGGATCAGAATCAGGCCCTGATCCTGCGCCGGGTGATTCAGGAGGAGAATCGGCGGTTGCAGCGATAGTTACAGCTTCTGAACTCCCCCGATCCGAGCGAGGCTTCGGTCGAACGTTCCGAGTGGGAGATTTCCCGATTTCCGTGCTAATTCAAGCAAGAGACAATCGGAGAAACCCAGCGCCGGCTTCGCCCGAAACAGTTCGAGCGCAGCTGCCACTATCTCCCGGTCGTGAAGAACGAGTTGGCGGTGATGAGCAACATCTCAATAGCTCGTGCCTGATCCGTCGAATTCAATTCGTAGACGCTCCCGAGAACCCATATCGCTTCGGCGAGCGCCAGGACCGACACCCAGGCTCCGTTGGCGATAAAATTTTCCGCGGAAGCTATCTGGCGCGGATCATGCCGCCTAATCAGACGAACCAGAACGTTGGTGTCAATCGCGTGCATATCGCTTCCGAACGTAGCTGCGTATGCCTTCTTTCAATTCATCGATATTCTTTGGTTTGGCCACTTGAGAGGGAAACAATGCTTTATGGATATCTTCCGAGCTGAAGCAACCGGCTCGTCGAACAAAAAATCGATCTCCGTCCTCTTCCCATTCGAGGATGGATCCGGGGCCGATACCAAGCGTTCTGCGCACGTGGGAGGGAACGGAAATCTGTCCTTGTGAAGTCACCTTCGAACGCGTGATGGCCATATCTACACGTTACTGCGGCGATGTGAAGGCGTCTCTTATCGGAACGATAATCCCAACCGGAAGGAGATGATGTGTTGCGCCCGCGAGGCAAAGTCGGAATGATCGCGGACTTCGAACCTCAATCCCAGGTCATCCTGAATCCACCAATTGACGCCTCCTCCGAAGTTCGCCATGTTTCTGGTCGCGCTGCGGAATAGAATGCCGTAGCCCGCCGAGGCGAACGGATCCAGTTTTTGGCGTGGTGCAAAGTGATACGAGCCGTTGATGGAGCCGATTCCCGCGCCGCTTGCAAAGCGGTCGCCGTTCCATAGCCAACCTACATCGCCAGCGATTCCGATGCCGCGCCAGAATACGTAGTCATAGCCGCCTCCGATTGTGTGCGCAAGGGTGGTGTTCCGAACATTCTTGAGAGCGGTCGGCGCATAGAAAGCGTGACCGTTAGCCCAAGTTCGTCAGTTATGGGCCGAAATCACAGCTAAGTATTTGATTCCAGGTTCAGGCGATGGCAAAGTCTACACTACATTTTGGCTGGATCTGTGAGTTGTCTGGCAGCGCCAAGCCAAGTTGCTGAAGGAGGTGTTTCTGTTCGTTCG
>Ga0190275_10001482_pt1 | contig 17378 bp, 10 predicted proteins | sample Popmic550T_FD_133745 | JGI IMG/M metagenome (GOLD analysis project Ga0190275, IMG submission 133745) | Populus adjacent soil microbial communities from riparian zone of Yellowstone River, Montana, USA - 550 T | ecosystem: Environmental > Terrestrial > Soil > Riparian zone > Trees stand | place...
AGCGAGACGTAGTGAAAGCGGCGGCCCCAGGCTCCTGTTGGCACCATCTGCTCTACCAGGTGATCGCAACAGCAACTTCCCAATGGAATCGGTGTACAAGCAGCTCCCCCAAATACAGCAACGGGCTTGTTCGCTCGGATCGTTGAACCGGTGAGATCAGCGCCGGTTGTTCCCGCATGATAGGTTTGCAGCCGATTCAACGAAATTGTGAATGGAACGTTGGGCTCCTGCCCGGCGAAAGCTCGTGTCGGCACGCTAATGGTTACTGTCGTATTGTCATGGACGCCGACGACAGCCATCTCAGACGCGCCATACCCCGCGATGATATAGTCCGTCCCGAGCACAGGAACGGGCAAGGCCATGAAGCTATCCGTGCTAAACCTGACTTGATTTAAGCCATAGACAGCAATGTTTGCATTCGCCGAGATGCGAATCCCCTTATTCTCGATTGGGCCGCGATAGGCCATTCGCGAACCGATTGGGATAGATACAGTGGTGATCGCTCCCGGGAGTACGGTAAATGGTTCGGAAAAATTCAGACCCGGTATCTGCACGGCGCCGAATGTAGCGGTCGCGGAGGTGATGTAAAGGACGTTGTTCGCTTGCACGTCACTGTAATTTGCCATCATACCGAGTATGAACTCGGTTCCTTGGTTGGTGGCCGTTTGCGCCACGAGCAGGCCCGCGCTGGCTGCGATGGATACGTTGAGATTCCTCAAGATTCTATGCATATTCCGCTGCTAAGGTCGCAATTAGTTAGAGAGCATATCACAACGACACGGTTCCGTTTTGAACGCCTACAGAAAGCCGAATCAGGCAAGGTTCACCGAGAGTGCGACCTTCCGCCACTTCTCAAAAGACCGATCGACAGAGATCGTTCTGCCCGGCGACCGAACGATTCACGGCTTCAGGTCAGTTTGGATCCAAATTCAGCTGTGGAAATACGTACCTCCGCAACTTATTGTTAACGTCGTCTATTGCCTCCTCGACTATCGATTCAGCGTCGAGTGAGTACGAACTAGGCTGCCAAAGGCTCTCGGGCCTGTAAGTAGGACCGCCAAGCGCGGGCCCCCCAAGTTCAGCCAGGACGACGTCGTTGCGCGCATCAACGTCTACTAGGTCCCATTGGTACGATTGCAGTTGCATGAACGCTGCGATGTCGTGCGAACCAATGTTCGTCGGTGTCGGTTTGTAGTCCACCGGCGGGTCAAGCGCGGATTGTTCTGCCGAACGAGAAACCGCGATGCGGAGGGAGAACTCGCCGGGCCGGTGCCTTGGAAACTCAAACACCAAAAAGTAATAAATACCTCGGTCGGTGGCGTATTTATCACATCTGAAAACCGCTCCCTTCGCTGCTTTCGGCCGCTCGTCCAAGTTAACGGTCTTGAAGCACGGGAACTCAACCACCCATCTTTGACAAACTTTCTTGAGTAACAACTTCTGCTCTTGTGTCATCCCGCGCTATAAGCCTGCCCAGTGCATCAGATATTCTGCTAGCCCCTCGATTCCGTACACGAATCTGACCCCCTGCGGATTGCCTGCCGCCTGACGAACGACCTGTTCTGCTTTTGCAATGTTATCAGGCCTCTTTAGCGCCCACACCACTACCTCACGTCCTGGTCCCTGAGACGCCCATGTCGTAAACTGCTGCAACTGTAAACCGAGCCTAGAGAGTGCTTCGCCGGCTCGTGGCAACTGATACTTACCCTCCAGAACTCGTAGAGCATTGTTGAACCTTAAGAGAAAATCGGGCCGCCTAGAGAACCCTTGCAAAACCGGAGTCAGTCGCTGAACATTCGGGAAAAGTGCTATCACTCGATTTCCGTAGCTGTTCGCAATGGGCCCAAACTGACTAAGGAATTGCGCAACCGCTCCACCACCAGTCCCGAATGCGTGTTGCGCCATGCCAGGCACTGAACGTATGTAGATGGCCAAGTTCGCACTAATAATCCCCAGAGAAGTCGATATGCTCGCCAAATTGCAATCGCAGTATCCAGACGGGTCCACTCTGTTGATCGGATCCCCGGCCACATACAAATACCGATGTAGCGACATCGGCTGATCTTCAAACCCTTCAAACGTGTCAGCTGTGTGGAACCTGCCCGTTCGGACGTCCATGTAACGAGCGCGCAAGAAGTACAGGTTTAGATCTGTATCTAGAGACTCTCCCGCGAAGCGAAAAGCGTTGTGCGTTCCGCCGGACGTTGCCAACTGCATACCGAACGCATCGTATTCGTAACTGTCAGTCACTGCGCCGGATGCATTAGTCAGATGTCGAACGCTGCCGTGCCCGTCGTAAACGTAGTAATGGACGCCGCTGCTACTTCGTTGCGATATCAGGTCCAAACCGTATGTGTAAGCACGTTCTACAGCCCCCCCTGACAACTCCTCGACAACCTGGACATGACCAGATAGGCTTCGGTCGTCCAAGAGGTACCAAGTCGTTTTTCCCCCAACTGTTTTCGTGACTCGATTGCCATCACCGTCATAGGTAACTGAAACTCCTCCGCCATTCTTCTTGGTGAGTCTGTCCTGCGAGTCGTACTCGAATGCATCACCCTCGCTCGTTATTATGTTGCCGTTGCTGTCAAACCCGTCACGCGTGAGCCGGTCGTTTGCGTCGTACGTGAGGCTTTGTTCGGGCGCAGCGGGAATCGTTGAGATGCGGCTCAGGCGATTGCCCACAGGATCATATATGTATGTGATCACGCCATTAGCCGCTGCCGTGGTCGCTCCGGCAATGGTTTCCTTCTTCAAGCGGTAAAGCGCATCGTACTCATACTGCGCTTTCCTGGTCCCAAGTTCATGCACTGCCGTACGCCTGCCTGTACCGGACAACGCATAACCGTAATTCGCAATTATGGTTGCGCTTCGAGCCACGCTCACTTGCGTGAGGCGGTTCAGCAAGTCGTATGTATATGTATGGTTGACTTGGTTTGGATATAGAAAGCTTCGAAGGCTCCCAACGGGGTCATATGTGTACGTCGTTTGCCCGGAAGTGCGTTGGTCGCGCACACTTGTGAGACGGTTTAGGGCATCGTAGCTGTACTCGACAGAAGTGCCATTAGCGTTCGACGATCGTGTCGACAGTAAATTTCCGGATAGATCGTATGCATATGTCAGTGTTCCCTGGGGTGAGGCCTTCGTCAGTAGCCTATCGCGACCATCAAATGAATACGAGGTTGTGCCAGACGAATCCGTCATAGAAGCCCGCTGGCCTGTGGGAGTGTAACTTAATGAGATCGTCGGCTCTGCAAAGCTCGGGTCCGGAGTCCTACGCGTCATCCGATTCACCGCATCGTAGGTGAATGTGGTCAGCTTTCCATTGAAATCTATTCTGGTGGTTAGATTTCCTGCGGCATCGTACCGGAGCGTTTCCGCCATGCCGAGGGGCAAAATCCGCCGTGTACGGCGGCCCATGGCGTCGTACTCGAATCTGGTGGTGCGTCCAGCCGCGTCAGTCTGCGATATTCGATTGCCAACTTCGTCGTAAGAATGCGTGGTCACTTGACCCATGGCGTCAATCACGCGCGCCAGTCGACCTAGGCCGTCGTATTCGTAAGTTGTCGAACGTCCTTCCTGGTCAACTTTTTGCTTGATACGTCCGAGCGCATCAAAGGTCGTCACATCGCTGCTGCTATCGGGATGCAGGACTTTCGTCTGCCGATTGTTACCATCGTACTGGAACTGCGTCGTGTTTCCCTGCGCATCCTTAATGGAGAGTTGATTGCCCACCTTGTCAAAGACAAACGTGGTCACATTCGCCAGCGAGTCCTTTATCTCGACCCGTCGACCCGCCAGATCGTAGTCGTAAGTCGTCGTATTGCCCCGGGCATCTGTTTGGGTTCGGACCTGCCCGCCGAGGTCATAAGTTGTGACAGCAATCCCACCATCCGGATAGGTTATCTTGGTTCGGCGGCCTAGTTTGTCGTACTCGTAAGACGTAACTCGGTTGCCACGATCAGTCTTACTTATCTCGCGCCCTTCGGCATCGTACGAGAACATCTCTGAAGTGCCGTCGGGAAAAGTCGTCTGCGTCAACCGTCCTGCATCGTCGTAGGCGTGACGAGTAACACGCCCTAGGCTATTAGTTGTGGTGGCCTCTTTCCCGAATACATCGTATGTCGTGGATGTAGAGGTTCCGTCAGGGAAGATCGTCCTGACAGCACGGTTCAGCTTGTCGTACTCATAATTCGTTACTAGATTCTGCGGGCCCGAAGCCGTTGTTCGCGTGCGCGTTTCCGACCGTTTATTGCCGTTTGCATCGTAAGTGAACGTTGTTGCCACGCTTAGTGGGTCTGTTTCTTTGAGCACGTTGCCGTCTGAGTCATACTCAACCACCGTCGTATGGCCCAGCGGGTTTTTCTCCGACGTGCGATCACCCCGACTGTTGTACGTGTACGTAGCCACATTTCCGTCTGAATCGGTCGTCGTCTTCACATTCCCAAACAGATCATAGGTATTCGTCGTCCTCCTTCCCAGCGCATCCGTGGTCGTCAACGGTTGTTTGTTCGCATTGTACGTGTAAGTCGTCGTGTTCCCGAGCGCATCGGTTTCGGTCAGAACGTTGTCTTGTGCGTCGTAACTGAACGTCTTCGTTTGGCCGATAGCATTCGTCTCGGTCAGCATGTTGTCGCGGGGATCGTAGGTGCGCCGCGTGATTCCACCCAATGCGTCCGTGGTTTTCACCACGTTGCCATTGGCATCGTACTCGTGGACAGTAACATTGCTCAGCCGATCAGTGATGATCTCCTGGCGTGTCCCAACCTCATGTGTAAAAGAGATCGACTTGCCGAAAGGATCTGTAGTCTTGATCAGCCGCCCGCCAGCGTCATACTCATTCCTTACCGGTTGAACACCGCGAGGGTCTCGAATGGCGATCAGCCCGTGCGTGTTGTTGTATTCGTAAGTCGTTGTGTTATTCGCTTGGTCGGTAAAACTTGCTAAATCGCCACGAAGATCGTAGGTGTAGGTGAGGAAATTACCATTCGGATCAGTAATGCGGGTTATACGCCCTACATTGTCGCGTTGGAAGAGGACGCTCTTGCCACTCGAGTGGATAATGCCGTTGGGGGTGAACTGAATCGAGTTGGTATTCAGGTCCTCAATCCACTGCAGCCCGATGCCTTGCGCAACCTGCATCGTACGGCCTTCGGCGGTCGTGAGCTGATATGTAGAGGGATCTACGGGTTGAGTGGTATCCGGATTGATGATGTCGAACTCAGTACCCACTGTCGGGACTAGAGACTCATCCACCAGGCCGACAAGCGTCGACGTCGTGCCCGGCATAGCTTCATAGTTGAAGCTAACGAGATCGATGGGAATGATGGCTTGACACTGCGGGGTCGGGACCGGCTTGAACTTATGTACCGTTCCATCCGGCAGCGTGACGGTCACGATGTGTGACTTCGTTTCGGTGATACACCACTGCCCAAAGGTCCCCCCGGTCTTCTCCTGCTTCCAAGACTTGCCGAGAATTCGATTCTCCTCAACCCGCACCGACTTCAGCCCAAGCGTCCAGCCGATTCCGAAATCACCCCGCTGCTGATCGCGGCTGTCGTACGTGCGAATGATGTCGATTGGAAGACCCGACACCGGGATCGAAAGATCGCTGAAGGAGACGGTGAAGTTCCCAACCTTCTGGTTGCCCTCCACCACTACGCTAGACTCGACTGTCGCCGACTGCGCCGAGGTATCGGTGGCTCGCAAGCGCAACAGAACGACTCCGTTCAGCAATAGGGTGGGATCCAAGGTTCCAAGCTGGGCCTTCGCGACGCTCGTCTTCCCCGTAGCAAGCACCACGATTGAATTATTCGCAACTGCCTCTAACGTCCAACTCGACAGGCTCGAACTCGTGACAGAACCCGTAACTGCGATTGGGCCCTTCACGCTCGCGCCGTCGGCCGGCGCTGCAATTGAGACTGTAGGCGGAGGCGCAGGTGTTCCAGTGGCGGTGACCTGGATGTCATCCCAGGTGGGCAATGCACCGTCGTGGGCGGTTAGCCGCAGCACATAAGTACCTGCGGCGCTAAAGCCGACCTTGGTAAGCGCCGCCAGCGGGGATTCGAAAAGTACTGTGCCGGGACCGCTAACCGTACTCCAGCTAATGATAAGCGTCTTACCTGTTGGGAGCCCGTCGTCTGTGACCGTTCCACTTAGCGTGCCTTGCGCAGGCAAGACCACCGACACATCTACGCCGGCATTCACCAATGGAGCCTTGTTCGGGCCGTCACTCACGGTAACTATCAAGTCGTCGAAGGCGGACAAATCCGTGTCGCTAGCCGTGAGCCTCAGGACATACGTTCCCACTTCGGAGAACGTTGCCGTCGTTGCTTTCGCGGCAGGGTTCGCGAACGTGACAGTTCCCGGCCCGCTTTGCTTGGTCCAGGTTGACGTCACGACGGCTCCAGCCGGCAGCGCATCATCCGTGACTGTTCCGTTCAGCAGCGCAGAGCTTGACAGAGCCACGCTCTGGTCCGTCCCAGCATTTACCTTTGGAGCAATGTTGCCGGCACCGACGACAGTGACGTCATCAAAGTCTGACAACGCGGTATCAGTTGCCGTCAGCCGCAGTACGTATGTGCCAGCTTGCGAGAACGTAGCCGTGGTGGATACCGCCGCCGGATCGGCAAACGTAACCGTGCCTGGACCCGACTGCTTCGTCCAAGTTAACGTGACGGTTGCGCCAGCGGGCAGTCCATCATCTGTGACATTTCCCGCTAAGTTCGCCGTGCCCGGAAGCGCAACCGTCTGATCCGGTCCAGCATTGACTTTCGGAGCCACATTCGCTGGTTCCACCGTGATTGTGACTTCGGCAAAAGCCGACAAGGCCGTATCCGTCGCAGTGAGCAGCAAGACGTACACCCCGGCTTGCGAGAAAGTCGCCGTAGTTGAAGCGGCGCCAGGGTTACCAAACGTAACTGTCCCCGGACCCGACTGCTTCGTCCACATTGACGTTACGGCCGCGCCCGCCGGTAAACCGTCATCGGAAACAGCACCCGCAAGTGTTGCGCCAGCAGGAAGTGTGATCGTTTGATGAGCGCCAGCATTCACCTGCGGAGCCACGTTGTCCGCTGTCACGGTGATGATGGCTTCATCCGATGCCGATAGCGGACCATCACTCGCGCTCAATCGAACGACGTATAAACCCGCCCGTGAGAAAGCCGCGTGGGTCGAGACCCCATTCGGATGAGAGAATGTAATCGTACCCGGCCCGCTCACCTTGGTCCACTGGATCGATACCGCATTCCCAACCGGTAAACCATCGTCGGAAACCGTACCTGGCAACGTGATGGTGTTGGGAAGATGTACGGATTGATTGGGGCCCGCATCGACACTAGGAGCCTTGTTCACGGATTCCACCGTGACCCTAACCTCATCGAACCCTGGTAAAGCGCCGTCGGTCGAAGTCAAGCGCAGAACGTAAACTCCGTCAGCCGAGAATGTCGCGGTGGTCGAAGCCGAGGAAGGGTCTGCGAAAATGACATTTCCCGGACCCGAGCGCTTCGTCCACGAACTACTGACAACACTTCCCACCGGAAGCCCATCGTCCACTGCGGCTCCACTTAACACAGCCCGACCCGTAATCGGAATCGTTTGATCCGCACCAGCATTTACGACTGGGGCGTGATTTACTCGATCCACCGTAACGATAACTTCGTCGAACGTGACCATGGAACCGTCGTTCGCAGTTAGTCGCAGCACATAGCGACCTAGCTGCGAGAACGTCACCGTCGACGTCAAGGCATTCGCTGTCGCAAATGCTGCCGTTCCGGGACCACTTATCTTCGACCAAACCTGCGTGACATTCCCGGACGGCTGCCCGTCATCGGCAACAACCCCAGTCACGCGAGCGGCCACAGCAATATCGGCGATCATATCCGGACCGGCATTGACCCAGGGCGCCAAGTTCATTGCGCGAGCGGCCACGGAGAAGTCGTGCGAATCGCTGGCGCCGCTCGAATCCTGCACCCGCACGGATACCGAGTGGCTGCCTGTTTGCGTGGTTGGCGGGGTCCAACGAATCAACCCGCTGTTACCGTCGATCGTCATTCCGCTTGGACCGGTGGCCAAGGAATATGCGAGCGCGCCTCCATTCGGATCGGTCGCGTTGACGTCGTAGGTGTAGACGATCCCGGTCGTCGCCGTGGCAATCGGAGTTGAGTAGACAACGGGAGGCTGATTGGGCGTTAGCCGCGTCCCGCTCAGAAACGAACTGACTACGTTCGAGAAACACTTTGTAGTCGCTGTCGATGAAGCGACGACGTACAGATTCGTCTTCGCCGCAGCCGCCGTCAGATCCACGAATACCGGATATGCCGGGGTGGTTTGCCCGATCGAGACGAACGCCGTTCCATCGTGCCGGAAGATTTCGTATCGGTCTGCGCCGGGTAGCGAAGGCCAGTCCAGTTGTGTCTTCGAGTCCTTTACCCGCGTGGTGACCACGAAGCACGGCGATACGGTCACGATGACGGGATCCGGCATCGATGCCGCCTGGCCGTTGTACGCGACTAGAGATAACGTGTACTGCCCTTCAGGAACGTTCACGGAAGGATCGCGGCTCGTCACGCTCGAGGCGAAGGGGCCGAACCAATTGAAACCCAGCGCCGCTCCGCCCGGGTCAGTGGACAGGCTACCGCTAACAGTCACGGGCGCGGCATGAGCCGTCGCCTTAACAGCAGTCTTGTCTGGACCGGCATTGGCTACTGGCTGCCCGATCGCAGCGCTAACCGACGACGTATTCGCATTGGCGCTCCCGCTCGCGCCGTCCGCTTGTCGCGAGATGCCGCTCCCGGCAAACGCTGTCCCTTGGCCGTAGGCAGGCACCATCTGCGTATGGAAGATCGTCGCGATGCATAGAAGCGTCAACCCAACCCGCAGCGGCTCTCGTCGAAAAGAATTTGTTATCTCACTCAGCATGGTCAAAGACACCTAACCGTACCAGTCCGGAGGACTGGTAGAAACCAACCTTGCCACCGCGAAAGAGGCGGCAGACTCAACCAACCTATAGCCAACGAGACACACCACGGACGCGCCTGGCCATCCTCCGCCGCCTCTGCCTACTTAGCCGCTGAAATCCGTCTCAGTTTCCGGCCGGCCAACAGCACAGCCGCACCTACGAACAGCAGCAGACTGGACGGCTCCGGCACCGCCGAATTCGGATTGTCAACCGTCAACGCCCCTGAAAAATATAGAGAAATATCGCCTTCCTGATCCGGATCCGTTTGTCGAAGATAGAAGCCGGACGTAGGCTGCGTCGTCGAGAGACTTAGTTGAAGGTCAGCCCGCCCACCGTAACCGAGTATGAAATTCCAGGCAAGAGCCATCGCGACATCATCCGACATTCCAGGTCCGACGCCGTTCGCGTTCGCCAGCTTTCCCTCAATTGCGTTGGTGTAGATATTCGGCGGGGGAGTGACATAGCCCGGCTCCCCGATCTCCCAGCTGACATTGTTCGGTCTCGCTCCGCCAGTGCTGCCACGCTCATTCGTAAAGCCGTTCTGCGTTTGACGGATCTCATGATCGAAGAAGGCTGTAACTTTATTCGTGCCCTGCTTCGTAAAGGGAATGGCGATCGTACCCAGGCCCTTCTCGAAGTCGAATCCCGATGTGTTCACATGACTCGGCAGCGTCTTGGGACCGATGTCACCTTCCGAGTCAAACCAATCCCCGTCGAGGTTCAACATCCACTGAACAAGGTTGATGGAATCGATTGTTGTGCCCGGATCGAAAATGTCAATCGCAGCAGAGCCCCTTTGAACCTGTAGTGCATTCCCCAATTCATCGCTCAACACCGAAGGGGAGTTGGCAAACCCCAACTGAGCCCGACCCACTTGCTGCGCCTGAAAATCCAGCCGAAATAAGGGGACAGACCCACCCGACTGCAGAGCAAGCAGCGCTGCGGGATCCTCGAACGACAACTCCGTCGCCGACACTAGACCCGCAACGGACAGATCGGAACTCGTAATCTGGTCGCCAACTGCGCCGAGCCGGTCGAAAAAGCTCACGCTAACCGGTGACAGCAGGGCCGTCGGATAGGTAACAGCGAAGTCAAAAGCTCCGATGGCCGTACCCGGCGTTAATCCGGAAGCGATGACATCAACGGTCAAGTTCCCGCCCACGCCGACGTTGCTCGCAGAAGGAACCAGAGAAATGGTCGCTGCGGAAGCCGCGCAACCTAGCAGCAAACCTAATACCAACATCCGAGCGCATGAGTTCATGGGGTTCTCGTTAGGGCGCACGCTGAGGCCTCGTACAACGGAGAGTAAGGCGCGCGCATCGGCGACAGTGATCGTGCTTGTATTGGACACATATACAGCACGTCACTCAACTGATTTGGTGGTATATTCGCGTCATTCCACAAAAACATTCCCCACTGACTGGAAAGGATCTGCCCCTGCGCGATGAAACGGCGGAATAGAAGCGATACGAAAGACAGATAAGGCTAACACGGCTCGCGCACTCATTCAATTTCGATTCGTGCAGCCTATCACACATCTTGGGTACTCATCAAGCGTTCTTCGATGTATGGCTTGAAAGGATCGTCCATTGCGATCGCTTCGTTCGCCGTTTGTACTGCGGTTGAATTCCCTGCTCTAATTACCGTCCATGTCGCCGCAGGAACATTGATGCCTAGGAATGTGGGAGGTGGACAGCTAAGATTGCGGAGTTGCAGACAAGCAGATGTAGAGAGTTCAGCCGTTCCAGCTTTTTTGGATCGGTCACCCGGCATGGCGCGATCCTGGATTTCCAGCCCATGTCCGGTCGAAGCTTGCTCTTCCGTTGAGACCCCAATGGAGCCAGCGGATGCGCTTTATGCAAGCGGTTGAACAGGGTTGAAGAACCCAACCGATTCAGGCCGGGTTAGCGGCTGGTAGCTGACCACCTTCTACGCAATAGCCCAGCTTTCGTAGATCCTTGATCATGCGGACGGTGCGCATACGCTTTGACTTCGTACTCGCCGCCGGACCTTGTTCTTCGTAGAGGACCCCGTGGCGAAGGATTAGCCAGAGCAATCGGCATAATCGATGAGCAACCGCCAAGATGGCCTGCAGGTATCCGAGTCGGGGAAGTAGCCGCTGAAACGTCAATTGGAAGATGCTCCCTTTGACCTTAACCGCTGATTGAGCAGCTTGATTGAGCAATCGCCGCATGTGACAGTTTCCATTCGGAGAGACCGTGCTATGCGACTCCCCGGCGCTCTCCTCGTTTCCGGGACATACTCCTACCCAGGAAGACAGCGCCTTTGGCGTTGGGAAAGTTGCTGCCTTAGGTCCTACCTCAGCGATCATCTGGAGTGCGGAATCTACACCGAAGCCGGGCACTTCCGACACACGGCGCACAACCTCGTGGTGCTCCTGCAGTAAGCTCAGCGCTTCCCGTTCCAGTTGCTCGATGTGCATCTCAAGTAACTCCAATTCCTCGAAATCATCTTGAGGAGCCGACGATAAACGTCACTCCGTTGCGCGCATGCGTCCAACGCGTTGCAATTCTTCCGGTGTCGCCCGCAGGCGGCGATCAGCCAGATGGCCAAAGCTGCCGGATCGGTTTCGCCTTCTGCGAACGTGCGCTAGAGGAAGTATGCGACAAAGGCATCGTTCGCGCGGTTTGCGAGATGCGCGCAACAGGGTATCGACCGTGCAAAGTGACTGAGAAGCCGAGTAAGGAAGTAGCTTGAATCAAGGACAGCGGAAAGAGATCACCGACTCGCTAATTGTTTCGTAAAGACAAAGGCATTAGCGCGGCTCACATTGTCGCAATGGCGCTCGAGAAGGGCTACAGTATCGGCGTCCGTGACGCGGCCGAGTACCTAGCGCAGAAGTTCGAGCGGGCGCATTACCAGGCGTTCGAAGGAACGGAAGCGGAAGCGGCAGATTGACGATACGCGTCCAACCATTAAAAGCTGCGTCGTGACATGCACGAAGGAACAAACGTCGTTATCTGTAGTTCCGAGATGCCGCAATGGGATGGATGCGCGGGCCGCATCACTTCGTTGTATGCCGCCGGCGGCGTGCATTACGCAATAATCCGACTGTACCGTATCGCGCTATCCGTCATCTTTCCCGTCGCCGAGCTCCGGATCCGATGAACCAAGAAAAATTACCACGATTACTAAGGTTGACCCGATCTCTCGTAGGTACCTTTCTAGGACGATAAAACATGCATGGTTGTCTCGATCTCTGCTCCCGAGGATGAGGCCAAACGAAAGAACATCGTCGACCGTTACGGCGAACTCGATGTCGAGTTAAAGCGTTTCGGTCCGCAGATCCGCGAGCATAAGGCTTTGGGGGAAAAGATTCGGTCGTCGTTTGACGACGCAGAGGCTGCTTCAGAGTTTGTCGCGAACGGGTTTAAGTTCGACGTTCAGGTTTCCGCGCGGCCGGAAGAGCGGCAAGTGTTCTCATACAACACTCTGTACCGGATCCTACGTAAAGAGAAGTTTCTCGAATTGGCGACGATTACGCTCAAGCTCATCGAGCGGAATGTCCCTGAGAATCTGCACTACAGGTTTCTGAAAAAGGCTCCCACAGGAAGCCGGCGGCTTCAGGCGGTCCCGCGATCCCCGATCGTGTCGGGGTCCGCCGGGTTACCATCCACCGACGAAAACACGGAGGTTAGGGCGGCAGCGTAGTTTTTCAGTCTCTTGGAGTAAACAAAAGTCGAGCTGGCTGTATGCTTGATTTGTCTCCGAGATACGCGCTCTCGCTCGATGCATGTCTGTGGCGGCGGAATTTCGAAGCCTTCCTCTACTCAACCAGAACGGCGCGACGCTTCGCGTTTTGACGATCACTCGGCGCACCGGTTGCTGAAGCGCAAAGCAGCGATCCCGGTTTGGTCGATGCGATCGATAGTTGTTCTGCGAGTTTGTGATCCTGACTGGTTTGATTGGGGCGAGCGTCCGACTTTGAGTTCGGTCGGCCTGCCCTATTTAGGTAAAAGCTCTTTGTGTACGGACGACGGGGCCCGGTGGCCATCGATTTTCAAGCAGGCTATGAGACCGAGTGTGTACCAGGTCAAGTAGTCGCCATTGCCGGTGATCGGGACGGGTCGGCCGACGCTGAAGCTAGTCTCGCTATCGCGAAACGCAAAAGCTTATACGTGCTGCCATTGGCGGCTTAACGCGGCGGCATGCGGCTGTATTGCTTGCTCGGCATTTCGACGGGTTGACCTTCGACGAGATCGCCGAGGTGTTCGGCGTGTCGCGCGGAGCTGTGCATCACATGCATGCTCGAGCCTCTGAACGGCTTCGAAAGTCGCTGGCGCTGATGTGCGCCGAGCGGTTTTCTGATTGTTCCTTCTGAAGATGTAAAAGCTCGCCTTCGTGTGTCTCGTTCCATGAAGGGTTGATCGAACTGGCTGCGACCGATCCTCGGTTTACTCGCGTTGCAGCCTAATTCGATTCCCGAGTTCGCCGGCCTTCAGTTTAGAAATCGCGCCGGCAAGTTTACGGGCCTATTCCTTTCGGCTACGCGCGAGGGTGACACGCTGACGGCTTCGGATGCTGAGCGGGCGACGATCGATCGGATCCAGCTTGCACGGGCTGAGGGGAGAAGTCTCCGCGCGATCGCAGCCGAGCTAAACGCGGCCGGCATTGTGCCGAAACGGGCGGCCTGCGTTGGTATGCGTCGAGGTGGCCTCGGTCGCCGGCAATTCCAAACATGGCGCGGCGGCTTGATTGATAGGTGTACAGAACTGATTCGAGGCGGGGTGTACAGAAACGGTCGGTTGTGTACGGGTTGGGTTGTGTACGCGGAAGTTTGCTAATAAGCACGCGTCGTTCCGCAATCTAGAATCTACGGTTTAGCGGCGTTTTTGTGGGCAAAAGTGTCCTTATCGTGAACACTAGCGCGGGCGGGGTTTAAGATGCACCCCCTACTGCTACGTGAGGGGGTCGGGGCCCGGCGCGTCATGGTGACGCATCTTTTTCGGCTTGTCAGCGTGCTAACAAGCGCACCTTAAAACACGAATGTTAAGACGATTTGCTTTACTGGCCTGTGCGCTCTGGCCTTTGACGTTGCGGGCGCAGAACAAAGCGGCGGCGGGAACTCCGCGGGCCGTTCGCGATGTCTTTCAACCGGTGTCTGCTGCGGCCGGATTCGCGGTTACGCTTCGCCTGGCGCCGGTGTCCGGAACTCTGGTCACGGTCTACGTCAACGGTCTGCTCTATCTCGAGGGCGGCGGCGGCTTGTGGGATCCGGGCGACTACACGGTAGTGGGCCGGATGGTGACTTTCAAGAATGAACTCGGTGATCTGCCGTTGATCCAGTGTTTCTATACTGCGAGCTGAAAAGTTGGCTTTAGCTGTTCGGGTTTGCGACTGCGGCAAGTGTCGACGTTGTCGCCGGCGCGATTACATGCGGGCGAAACGGGCGGCCGATCGGTTGTATCGGCTGGATGTCGCCAAGTACAGCGAGCTATACGGGATCAGGCGGCGCCTTGAGACAATCCCATGTTTGACGGCGATTTTCTGCGATTGGCTCGAAGCTAATCAAGGGCTCGAATATGGGGCACAAAGCGAGATACGGCGAGCGGTGGATCGCAACTATCGTGCGATGATTGCCGGCCGATCTGCGTTGTCGTGTAGGGCTCTGGTCAACGATGGCAAGCGCGCCTAGTCGGGCTTGTCGCCGGTGTGGTCGAACGATTCGACCGAATGAGAAGTGCTCGAGCTGTCCGGCGGTGGATCCGCGGCCGGCCGAGACTCGAGAGTCTTCTGCGTCGCGTGGGTATGGGCGTAAATGGCGAGCTGCTCGGCTTGGATTTCTTCGCGAGCATCCTCTCTGCGTGGATCCATACGGCGATCACGGCGCGCGTGTCGTTGTTGCCGACGTCGTCGATCATCGACGGCCGCATCGCGGAGACTGGTCTCTCTTCTGGGACTCGAACAACTGGCAACCGTTGTGTGCTCGGTGTCACTCCGTCAAGACTGCCTCGGAACATGGCGCCTTCGGTAATCGTCGAAAGATCTCGCGATCGAACGCGGGCCTTCAGGCTGACTGATCCGTCAGAGGTTTCGATTCGAAAATGTTCGAGCGATCGGATGGTACCGAGGGGGAGGGGGGTCTGTTTTCTGACGGACAAGTCGCGGAGACCGAGCCGGAGCGTCGAAATTTTAGCGCGTACAGGTTTTACGTTTTTTGCGTTTGACGGCCGATCCTCACTCAAGGTTCGTTTGAGTCGATCAAAGGTGCTGCGTTTTCTGCTTTTAGTTTTCTATTGCATTTTTTTCGAATCACTTTTAGATTCAGTATGCCTTTGATCGTTGCCTTTGTTTTCCTCCTGCTCGTTGCATACAAGAATTGTCCTTTGACTGGGAACGCGGAACGAATCTGATCATCTGCCTGATGGGACTCGCGATAGGCTTTAGCATCGCGTTCGTGCGTGGGGCGGTGTCGTAATGCGGCGGTACCGGGTGAGTTTCGTTTATACGCTGTCAAAGCCTTCAACATGCGCCGCGCACTGACACCCAAAAGATCCGACACAAAGCTCGGTATTGAAACAAATGCAGATACCGCTGTTGCTTCACCGCAAAAGTGTAATGGGGGTCTCGGAACTCCTCGCTCGTCTGTACAAACGTGACAAACGCCCTCCCCTGCACCGACTGGGTGCGGTGCAAATTCTCAACAGCATAGAACGCTGATTTGCACGGCGTCGTTAGTGACAGAAACTCTCGGCCTGCCCGGCAAATTGGTCGCGACGCCTTCGGCTGGAATTGTGAGAAGGTAACGGGCGGTGCGGCAGCTAAAAGGCCGACAAATTCATTGGCGCTCGCATGCCCGATCAACAGTATGGCCCCGGGATACCGGCGATCGTTTGTTTGGTGGCAGCTGGTCTTCAAAGAAGTCCGGTTCGACCCCGTTGGAGAGAGTGTTTTCAATCCGCCACCCGGGCCGCACCGCTCATTCCAACTTCGAAAGGAATCCAGGGCGATGGCAGAACGACAGGTATCGGCTTTAGAACCCAAACCGAATCGGAGGCAAAAACGCAACCGGCAGCATCCGATCTGGACAAATAACCCAGGACTCGACAAAGTGCATACCGACGCAGCAGGCATTGACGTCGGCAATAGCGAGCATTACGTAGCGATTGCACCAGAGAAGGCCAGCGAACCAGTGCAACGGTTCGGTTGTTTCACTGGGGACCTTCGCAGATTGGCTTGTTTTCTCAAAGTACACGGGATTAGATCCGTCGCCATGCAGTCGACGGGTGTTTATTGGATTCCACTGTATGACGTCCTCGAACAGGAGGGCTTTGAGGTGTATCTGGTAAATGCGCGCGATACGCGAAACCTCCCAGGGCGTAAGAGCGATGTGCAGGAGAGTCAGTGGTTATTGAAGCTACATACGTATGGGCTCTTGCGGAACTCATTTCGTCCAACGTCCGAGATTCGTACGTTGCGGACCTATTGGAGGCAACGAGCCGAACACGTGCAGGGTGCGGCCGAGTCCGTCAATCGTATGCAGAAGTGCCTCACGCAGATGAACCTGCAGTTGGCAAATGTCCTCACGGACATCATGGGGCAGACAGGGCAAAAGATCTTACGAGCCATCCTGGCTGGAGAACGTGACGCAGAAAAGCTTGCAGATATGCGCGACTACCGCGTTAAAGCCAGTCGCGAAGAGCTCGTGGCAAGTCTAACCGGGAACTGGCGTGTTGAACTGCTGTTTACGTTGAAGCAGGAGATGGATCGGTACGACTTCTGTCAGCGACAGATTGCTGAGTGCGACGCGCAGATCCAGCCACATCTCGACACGCTGCCGTCCAGGCTCAAATCGAACAATGGAGATGCTGTGCCCGTCGCAGCACCTATAAGGAAGAAGAAGGCCCAAGGCAATTCGCCGCGTTTCGCACTCGATAAGGAATTGGTCCGCATTGCAGGTGTGGATTTGACACGCATCGATGGTGTGAACGTCATGACAGCACAAACTGTCATCAGTGAAGTCGGGCTCGACATGACACGTTGGAAGACCGAGGGCCATTTTGCATCTTGGCTCGGACTATGCCCCAGTAACGCAGTGAGCGGTGGAAGAGTTCTACGCAGAGATACGCGAAAGATCGTGAACCGCGCGGCTACGGCCTTCCGCATCGCGGCATCAACGCTGCGCCTCAGCAACAGTTACCTGGGCGCACAATTCCGACGGTTCCGCACAAAGCTCGGGGCACCGAAGGCTATAACGGCCATGGCTCACAAACTGGCCGTACTGTTCTACCGCATGCTGCGCTTTGGCCAGGAGTATGTGGATCGCGGTCAGAAGGTTTACGACGAACGATACCGACAACACCAGTTGTCGCTACTAAACAAGCGCGCCGCACAACTCGGATTCGCTGTAGTTCCGACATGACCGAAACGATCCAGCGGGGATGAGTTTCTGGAGAGA
>Ga0190275_10001483_pt1 | contig 17366 bp, 16 predicted proteins | sample Popmic550T_FD_133745 | JGI IMG/M metagenome (GOLD analysis project Ga0190275, IMG submission 133745) | Populus adjacent soil microbial communities from riparian zone of Yellowstone River, Montana, USA - 550 T | ecosystem: Environmental > Terrestrial > Soil > Riparian zone > Trees stand | place...
AGAGGGAGGGATTCGAACCCTCGAGGCGGGTTAACCCCGCCCACGCGATTTCCAATCGCGCTCCTTAAGCCACTCGGACACCTCTCCAGGTGCTGCCTGGAAGCCTAGCTTCCGTCAGGCCTGTCCTGCGGCCGGGAGGGCGACGGCGCCAGCGGGCTCGCGGTGCTCGTCGAGGGAGATGACGATCGCGTCGGACTCCGGCAGCGGCGGCGCGGTGGGCCGGCGACCGCGCAGGCGCTCGTGGCTGCAGACGACGTAGCACCACTCCATCAGGCGCAGGCGCGATTCGGCGTCGATCGCGGCGATCGTGGCGCCGACCAGGAAGCGCCCGTCGGCCTCGCGGCAGCTGCGGACCTCGACCTGGGTCGTGACCTCGTGCACGGCACCGGTCGCATCGGCCAGCTCCAGCAGCACCGCCGGGCGCGATCCGATCGCGATCGGGGCCTCGGCGACGAGGCCCACGCCGGAGGCACTGGCGTCGATCAGGCGTGCCGGCACGTGGCCCTCCCCGGAGAAGCAGTGGGCCTCGGCATCTCCCTCGAAGCGGTAGACGAGCCGGCGCTGGCGCCGCCGCCCGACCGCGAACGTGGTTTTCAGCAGCCGCCGCAGCTCGAACAGGCCCAGCAGGGGCACGATCACCGCGGCGATGCCCGGCATGTCCGGCAGCGGTCCGACCCCGGCCAGGTCGAGCAGCCGCAGCAGGGTGCCGGTGGCGAGCAGGACGGTGCAGAAGAGGACCAGGTGCAGCTTGCGCACGGCGTCGAGGCCGCCCCCGTCGCTGCCCTGCTTCGGCGTCACCTTGAAGGCGGTCTTGCTCGGCCAGAAGATGCAGCGCAGGGCGCGGGTGTAGATCTCCATCGTCAGCAGCTCGTAGTGGGCGGTCTCGGGGATCCGCATGTAGCCGCGCGCGAGGGCGGCGCCGGCGCCGAGGTTGAGCAGGACCGAGGGCAGCCACAGTGCCGCCAGCGCCAGGACGCTGATCTTCAGCGGCAGGGCGCCGGTCCACAGCACCAACCCGAGGGTGACCAGCAACAGCAGCCGCATCGGCGGCGCCAGGTAGGCGAGCAGGCTGGCGAGGTAGGAGAGGCGCTGCGCCGGCCTCAGCTCGCGGGCGCGCAGGGGGGACTCGGGCAGGCTGAAGACGGCGAGGTTGCCGCGAGCCCAGCGGTCGCGCTGCAGCAGGTAGCCGTCGAGGTCGTGCGGGGCGAGGCCCTGGACCAGGACCTCGTCGTGGTAGCGCGCCAGCCAACCGGCGCGCAGCAGCCGGATCGTCGTGTGGAAGTCCTCGGCGATCGTCTCGGTCGCGACGCCGCCGACCCCGAGCAGGGCGTGGCGGTTGATCAGCGCCGCTGAGCCGCACCAGTAGGCGCCGCCGTGGCGGTCCTTGCCGGGGCAGACGACGCGGTAGAAGAGCGACTGCTCGTGGCGGCCGACGGAGTAGTGCTGGGCCGAGTCGTGGTTGAAGAAGTCGTGCGGGGTCTGGACCAGCGCCATCCGCTCGTCGTCGAAGTAGCCGACCAGGGCGTCGAGCGCGTCAGGCATCGGCACGTGGTCGGCGTCGAGCATCAGCACCAGGTCGCCCTCGGTCCGCGGCAGCGCCGCGTTGAGGTTGCCGGCCTTGGCGTGGGAGTTGTCGGGCCGGGTCAGGTAGCGGGCCCCCGCCAGCTTCGCGATCTCCTCCATCTCCGGGCGACGGCCGTCGTCGAGCAGCCAGGTCGTGTGGGGATAGGTGAGGGCGCGGCAGCCGGCCAGCGTCGCCATGATCACCTCGGCCGGCTCGTCGTAGGTGCAGACGTAGACGTCGACGCTGCGCCCCGGAGTCGCCGCCGGCCGCACCGCGGCTGGCCGCGACCACGAGAACCAGGTCAGGATCGCCAGCGCGTAGAAGCCGTAGAGCTCGGTCACCAGCAGCATCGCGAACAGGGCGGGGTTCGCTCCTTCGCCGCTCCAGCCGACCCGCCAGGTCAGGTAGCCGACGCCCCAGACGAGCGCCAGCAGCGCCAGCGCGCGCAGCAGGCGCGGATGGCGGTCGAAGAACCGCCCGGCCCGGGTCTGCTCGCCACTGTTCACGCGCCTTCATCGGCACGAAGCGCGCGGGTCTTTAAGGCGTGAAAGCCTGCGACCGCGTCCACGCCGGCGAGTACGGAGGGGGTGGGATTCGAACCCACGAGCGCCTTGCGACGCCAACAGTTTTCGAGACTGCCCCGTTCAACCGCTCCGGCACCCCTCCGGGGAATCCGCGGCGGATTCTAGGGATGGCCGGAGCCGGGCGAAGGCCGATCGGCGCGGGGGGCGGTGCCCCAGACCGCCAGCGGGGGCGGCGCCAGGAGGAGGGTCAGGGTGACGAGCTCGGCGATCGCGTCGGCGGTGCCGAAGCCCTCGAGATGGCCGGCGTGGAAGACGAGGTGGAGCGTGGCCGCCAGCAGCCAGGCGACGCTGACCGCGCACACCAGGGTTCGGTCGAGCGTCCAGGCGGCCCAGGCGAAGAGCACCGCGAAGCCGAGGTAGAGGCCGCCGACGTCGGTGACGAGGTGTTCGTTGTAGGGCGGCAGCAGCGCGACCCACTGGGCGGCGAAGGGGAAGTCGTCGTAGAAGGTCCGGGGCACCAGCGCCGCCGTCAGCCCGATCGCGACCGTGGCGAGGAAGAGGAAGCCCAGCGCGGCGCGGGCGCTCCGAGGCGAGTTCACCGCCCGAGCCTAAGGCCTGGGGGGATTAGGAGGTCGCTACCGCCAGCTCCTCGCTGGCGGCTTCATGGCCCTCGTAGGGGAGGATCAGGAAGTACATCATCGAGGGCAGGAGCGCGTCGAGCTCGTCGAGCTCGCCCTTGTTGAGTCGGGAGTACAGGAGCGCTTCGACGCCGCCGACGATCCCGGCCGAGGTGATCGGCGAGTAGGAGGGGGCGTCGGGCAGGAGCTCGTGGACCTGGGTCTCGATGCAGGCGGCGAAATAGTCGAGCAGCTCGTCGCGGCGCATCACCGCGTCGGCGCTGGCGGCCCGCGCCTCGACGATCAGGGTGCGGGCGGCGTCCGGTTCTGTGCTGGCGAAGTGCAGCAGCGTTTCCAGTCCGAACCGCAGCCGGTTGCGCCAGCTGTCTCCACCCTTGCTGGTCGCGGCGGCGACGCGATCGCGGAGGCGGGAGGCGGTCGTGTCGAAGGCAGCCAGGAAGCAGGCTTCTTTGTTGGCGAAGTGTTCGTAGAAGGTCGGACGGGAGACGCCGGCCAGCTCGATCACGTCCTGGACGTTGGTTTCCCGGTAGCCCAGCTCGGAGCTGGCGCGCACCATTGCGGCGATCAGCCGCTCGCGCTGCACGGCGCTGATCAGGTCGGGAGGGAGCCGGCGGCTACCGGAAGGGAATTTGCCATCGCTGCTGCTCAGCAGTTCGAGGGCGGCGTCGACCTCGGCCGTGGACCAGTTATCGCCGATCGCGGCGAGGAGCTTCTCCTGATTCAGTTGAATGCGGTCGGATGGCACAAGGAAACCCGTACGTTTCTATTGAGAACGTCAAAGGTTTCCTCAAAGTACCAGAAGAGTGGCTGCCAGGGGCCGTGTTTTCCGGCACACGGTTATCCTTCTGGCGATGCTCTCACCCCAACCCAGGGGAGCCCAGGTGAAGCCGACTCGGCCCGAGCTTCCAAGGGAGTTCGTAGCGGTGCGCAAGCGACGTCGCATCATGAATGCGATGGCGGAGCTGTGCGCGGAACAGGGGTACGAGGCGACCAAGATCGCCGACATCGTCCGCCGCGCCAGCGTCGCCCGGAAAACGCTCTACGACAACTTCGACGGTAAGGAAGAGGTATTCCTCGCCACCTTCGACACCGCCGTCGGCGAAATGTTCGATCGCATCGAGGAGGTGTGCGAGGCAGCTGAGGACGAGTGGGTCGACCGCGTCGCGGCCGGCCTGCGCGCGTTCCTCGGCTTCGTCGCCGAGAACCCGGCCGCGGCGAGGACGTGTCTGATCGAGGCGATGTCGGCGACGCCGGCCGCCTCGGCCCGCTACGACGAGGCCCTGCAGCGCTTCGTCGCCCTGCTGCGCCGCGATGCGCCAGCCGAGACGGGTCTGCCTGACACGATCGAGGAGACCCTGATCGGAGGCGTGGCCTGGATCCTGCACCAGCAGATCCGCCGCGGTGGGGCCGAGCAGGCGCTCGACCTGACCCCCGAGCTGCTGGATTTCCTCCTCTCTCCGTACCACGGTGTAGCCAAGCTGGGGCCGTAACCGCGAGGCGAAAGTGACAGTACGGTGCCAGACTCCTATCGTCAATGGAGCGACTTCCCCGCGGACGCCACGGCCTTTCTCCTGAGTTCGTCGCACAGAATCAGCGCGAAAGGCTGATCGCCGGGCTTACCGAAGCCCTCTACGAGGTTGGGTACCAGGACACCACTGTGTCACTGATTGGCCAGCGGGCCTCGGTTTCGAAGAGTGACTTCTATAAGCACTTCGGGAGTAAGGATGACTGCTTCTTCGCTGCCTACGAAGCCGCGATCGAGCGCATTCGCGGACAGGTGCGCGACGCCTGCGCAAGGCATCCCCAGGGCGAGTGGCCGCCGCGGGTGCGGGACGGGATTGCCTCGCTGCTGACCCTGCTCGCCAGTGACCCCGCCCTCGCCAGCATCTCCCTGGTCGAGGGGCTGCGCGCCGGGCGCGGTGTCTACGACCGCTACCAGGCAGCCGTCGAGAGCTTCATCCCCTATCTGCGCGATGGGGCGCCGGCGCCGCCCGACGGCGGCGCCGTGCCCGAGGCGACCGACGAGGCGGTGGTCGGCGGCATCGCCTCGCTGCTCGGCCGCCGGGTGCTGGCGGGCGATGCGGAGCGAATCGACGAGCTGCTTCCCGACGTTCTCCAGTTCGCGCTGACGCCCTACCTGGGCGCCGCCGAGGCGAGGCGAATAATCTCTGCTGGATGAGTGAGCCGACCCCGGGCGTCTTCCCCTCGCAGGAGCTGAACCGGGCGATCGAGGCGGAGTGGATCAGCTCCGGCGACTACCGGATCCGGCCCGAGGCGGTCCAGCCGGCCAGCATCGACCTGCGGCTCGGCGATTTCGCCTGGGCGCTGCGCTGCTCCTTCCTGCCGGACGTCCAGTCCACGGTCGAGGAGAAGACCGAGGGGCTCGCCTTCCAGAAGATCGACCTGCGCGACGGTGCCGTGCTCGAGCGCGACCGGCCCTACCTGGTGCCGCTGATCGAGGAGCTGGCGCTGCCCGAGGACGTGCGGGCCAAGGCCAACCCGAAGAGCTCGACCGGCCGCCTCGACGTCTTCACCCGCGTCATCACCGATCGCCACCACCGCTTCGACGACATCCGCCCGGGCTACCGCGGCAAGCTCTACCTGGAGGTCGTCCCGCGCTCCTTTGCGATCCAGGTGAAGACCGGGCTCTCGCTCAACCAGCTGCGGATCGCCCGCGGCGACGTCCGCCTCGACGATGGCGCCATCCTCGACCTGCAGGACTCCTCGCCCCTGCTCTATCTCGATGCCGAGCCGGTGCCGCGGGCGGAGCTCGCCCTCTCCGACGGCCTCTTCCTCAGCCTCGACCTCTCCGGCCCGAGCGACCGCACCGTCGGCTACCGGGCGAAGAAGAACAGCCTGCCGGTCGACCTCTCGAAGATCCGCGCCTACCGCTGGACCGACTTCTGGGATCCGGTCTTCCCCGAGGCGGGGGGGAGGGTGGTTCTGGAGCCGGAGATCTTCTATCTGCTGCTCTCTGCCGAGGGCGTCTGCATCCCACCGCAGATCGCCGCCGAGATGATGGCCTACGACCCGACCGCCGGCGAGCTGCGCACCCACTACGCCGGCTTCTTCGACCCCGGCTTCGGCTACGACCCGCGGGGAGGGCGCCACGGCAGCCGGGCGGCGCTGGAGGTGCGGGCACGCGACGTCTCCTTCATGGTCGAGCACCGCCAGCCGGTCTGCAAGCTCGGCCTCGAGCGCATGGCCGCGCCGGCCGAGCGGCTCTACGGCGCCGGCCTCGGTTCCAACTATCAGGGGCAGGTGACGATGCTCAGTAAGCATTTCGAGGAGCAGACGGCGGGAGGAGCGGGGGCGGGCACCCCCTCCGAAACGCTCGGCGGGAGCCTCGCTTGAGTGTTTCGGAGGGGGTATCCGCCCCCGCTCCTCGGCAGTGGCTGGTTTATCTCGCTGGCGAGATCCATTCGGATTGGCGGGAGCGGATTGAAGCCGGGGCGCGGGAGGCTGGGCTGCCGGTGTCGTTCTCGGCGCCGGTCACCGATCACGCCGCTTCCGATGACGCCGGCACCGGGACGCTGGGGGAGGAGCGGGATCCCTTCTGGCGCGACCACAAGGGGGCCGGCGTCAACGCGATCCGCACCCAGACGCTGATCCGCGCCGCCGACCTGGTCGTGGTCCGCTTCGGCGACAGGTACCGGCAGTGGAACGCGGCCTTCGACGCCGGCTTCGCGGCGGCGCTCGGCAAGCCGATCGTCACTGTCCACGACCCTGAGTTGGATCACGCGCTGAAGGAGGTCGACCGCGCCGCCCAGGCGACCGCGCGCGAGGCCGAGCAGGTGGTCGACGTCCTGCGCTACGTGATCCGCGGCGAGCTGCCCCGCCGCTAGCCACTAGGGTGGGCGCATGTCCGCGGCGGCCAACAAGGCGACGATCGAGCGCCTCTACGAGGAGTTCGGGAAGTGCAACGGCGCCGCGATGACCGCCTGCTACGCCACCGGCGCCCACTTTCGCGACCCGGCTTTCGGCGATCTTCAGGGTGAGGAGATCGGCGCAATGTGGCGGATGCTGACCGGCCGTGCCACCGACCTGAAGATCGAGCTGCACGAGCACGAGGCCGGTGAGGAGACCGGCTCGGCCCACTGGATCGCCCGCTACACCTTCTCCACCGGGCGGCCGGTGGTCAACGACATCCAAGCCAGCTTTCGCTTCGACGCCGACGCCAAGATCGTCGACCACGTCGACGACTTCGACTTCCGCGCCTGGGCCAAGCAGGCCCTCGGCCCGATGGGCCACCTGGTCGCGATCCTGCCGCCCCTGCGCTCCAAGGCGCGGGCCAAAGCGCTCGGCCAGCTCGCCGCCTTCCGCCGCGACGAGACCGGCTCCAGCCTCTAACTGCCGCCGCCATATATGCGAACGTATGTTCGTGCGCTGGGACGAGCAGAGAGTCGAGAACGACCTGCGGCTGCCGGGAGTCGGCGACGGCACCGTCACCCGCACCTTCGACGCCCCGGAGGCGATGGGCATCAACTTCCACGAGGTCCGCGCCCGCTCGGCGCTGAACCACGTTCCCGGCGGCCGTTACGGGTTCAGCTACACGGTCAACCAGTACAGGGGGTGCACCCATGCCTGTGTTTTTTGCTTCGCTCGAAGAACTCACACCTACCTGGATTTCAACGCCGGTCGCGATTTCGAGCGCGAGATCGTCGTCAAGGTCAACGTGCCGGAGCTGCTGCGGGCGGAGCTGGGGCGGCCGAGCTGGAGGCGGGAGCTGGTGGCGCTGGGGACGAACACCGACCCCTACCAATGGGTCGAGAGCCGCTACCGGATGATGCCCGAGATCCTCGAGGCGCTTGAGCGGGCCGAGACGCCGGTCTCGGTGCTGACCAAGTCGCCGCTGGTGATGCGCGACGTGAAGATCTTCGAGCGGATGGCGAAGACGCTGCCGGTCTCGGTCAACCTCTCGGTCCCGACTCTCGACGAGGACGCCTGGCGCGCCACCGAGCCGCACACCCCCAGCCCCGCCGCCCGCCTCGACGCCGTCGCCGAGCTGCGCCGCCGCGGCATCGACTCCGGTGTCCTCATCGCCCCGCTGATGCCCGGCATCAACGACTCCCCCGACCAAGTCCGCCCGATCATCGAACGCGCCAAGAAGGCCAACGCCACCTTCCTGGGCGGCGTCGCCCTCCACCTCCGCGACGAGGTCAAAGACGTCTTCTTCGCCTGGCTCCAAGAAAAACGCCCAGACCTCCTCCCCCGCTACGAGCAGCTCTACAAGGGCCGGGCCTACATGCCGCCGGAGCAACGCCAGCGCACGACCCGAGCAGTCCGCGGCTGGGGCCGCAACCGCCTCCGCAGTGCCTTGGCCGACCGCTCCACACCGTCTAGGAATGACGTTCCTCCGGTGGGTGGCTCGGGGGGAGGGGCCGAGAACGTAAACCTCGCCCGCAGGCCCCTCCCCCCGAGACAGGACCCGCCGGACCAGCAGCTCCTCTTCTAGCCGCCTTCGTCCAACTGCTCGAACACGCACTCACGCGGCTTTTTGTCGTCCCTGAAGCTGTGAAACCTCGCCCCGTGCCTGATCCGCCCCCCAGCGGCATGGTCGTACCCGACCTCGATCACCAGCTCCGGCCGCAACTCCACCCACCCCAGCTCGCGCCCCCCGGTCCACCGGCTCGGCTCCGCGCTCCCGCTCTCGCCCGTCTCCAGCGGCGCCAGCATCGCCCGCATGCTGCGTTTCGCCGCCTTCGAGAAGCCGGAGATGTGGCCGACCGAGCGCAGCTCGCCACCGTCGTAGAGGCCGAGGATCAGCGAGCCGACCGTGCCCTCCTCTTTGCCGGGCCGCCAGCCCATCACCACGCAGTCGATCGTGCGCTCGCGCTTGACCTTCGCCATCCCCTTGCGCTTGCCGGGCTGGTAGGGGGCGTCGAGCTGCTTCGCCATCACGCCCTCGATGCTGTTCAGCCACCGCTCGGCCTGCTCGGCGTCGGGGGTCAGCGGCGTCAGCTCCAGCCCGGCCGGCGCGGCGATCGCCTCCAGCCGCGCCCGGCGCTCGGCCAGCGGCGCCTCCAGCAGCGACTCGTCGCCCTCGGCCAGGAGGTCGAAGACGATGTAGCCGGCGGGGATCTCCTTCGAGAGCAGGTCGATCCGCGACTGGGCCGGGTGGATCCGTTCCTGTAAGGCGTCGAATTCGAGGTTGCCGTCGGCGTCGCGGATCACCAGCTCCCCGTCCAGCACCCAGCGCCCCGGCGCGAACTTCAGCTCCGGGAAGTAGCGGGCCAGCTCTTTGCCGCCGCGCGACTGGATGTAGGCCTCCTCGCCGTCGACGAAGACGATCGCGCGGAAGCCGTCGAGCTTGGGCTCGTACGCCCACTCCTCTCCGAGCGGCAGCTGTTTGCGGGTCAGCGCCAGCTGCGGTTTTATGGGCGGCGAGAGGGGGAGGGTCATGGGGCCAGTGTCGCGCCCTCGCGGCGGGCGCGGCTCTCGCGGGGGTCGGGGATCGGCACGGCCGCGAGCAGCTTCCTGGTGTAGGGGTCGGCCGGGCGCTCGCAGACCTGGTCGGCCGTGCCCTGCTCGACGATCTTGCCGTCGTGCATGACCGCGATCCGGTCGGAGATGTGGCGGACGACGCCGATGTCGTGGGCGACGAAGAGGTAGCTGAGCCCGAACTCGTCCTGGAGGTCGTCGAGCAGGTTGACGATCTGCGCCTGGATCGAGACGTCGAGGGCGGAGACGGGCTCGTCGGCGACGATCAGCTTCGGCTTCAGGGCGATCGCCCGGGCGATCCCGATCCGCTGCCGCTGGCCGCCGGAGAACTCATGCGGGAAGCGGTCGTAGTGCTCGGGCGAGAGCCCGACCCGGTCGAGCAGTTCCTCCACCCGCCGCCGCAGCTCGGCGCCGGAGGCGAGGCCGTGCAGGTTGATCGGCCCGCCGACGATCTGGCCGACCCGGCGGCGGGGGTTGAGCGAGGCCTGGGGGTCCTGGAAGATCATCTGCATCTCCCGCCGCAACGGCCGCAGCTGCCGCTGGCGCAGGCCGACCAGCTCGCGGCCGTCGAAGCGGACCGAGCCCGCGGTTGGCTCGACCAGCTGCAGCACGGCGCGGCAGAGGGTCGACTTGCCCGAGCCGGACTCGCCGACCAGGCCCAGGGTCTCGCCGGCGGCGACGGTGAGGTCGACGCCGTCGACCGCCTTGATGCTCTCGGCCTGGCGGTTGAACAGCAGGCCCGACCTGATCGGGAAGTGCTTGGCGAGATCGCGGACCTCGAGCACCGTCTCGCCGGCCGCGCTCATCGCGGCTGCTCCAAGGCGCTGCTGCTGTCGGCCTCGCGCAGCTCCCGCTTGCGCTCCGGCTCCAGCCAGCAGCGGTCGAGGTGGCCCGGGGCGTCGGCCAGCCGCGGCGCCAGCCCCGGCACCTCGAGGCAGCGGTCGAAGGCGTGGGCGCAGCGGGGCCGGAAGTGGCAGCCCTGGGGCGGCGCCAGCAGCGAGGGCGGCATCCCCGGGATCTGCGGCAGCCGCCGTGGCCGCGGGCGGTCGATCCGGGTCAGCGAGCCCAGCAGCCCCCACGTGTAGGGATGCTGGGGCTCGTAGAAGATCTCGTCGAGGGTCCCGTACTCGACGATCCGCCCCGCGTACATGACCGCGACCCGGTCGGCGATCTCGGCGACGACGCCGATGTCGTGGGTGATCAGCAGGATCGAGAGGTCGCGCTCGCGGTTGAGGTCCCGCAGCAGCTCGATGATCTGCGCCTGCACGGTGACGTCGAGGGCGGTGGTCGGCTCGTCGGCGATCAGCAGCGAGGGCTCCAGCGAGAGCGCCATCGCGATCATCGCCCGCTGCCGCATCCCGCCCGAGAACTCGTGCGGGTAGGAGTCGGCGCGCTTGGCCGCGTCGGGGATGCCGACGGCGTCGAGCAGCTCGATCGCCCGCTCGCGTGCCTCCTCCTTGCCGAGGTCGCGGTGGGCCCGGATCTGCTCGACGATCTGGTCGGCCACCCGGTAGACCGGGTCGAGCGAGCTCATCGGGTCCTGGAAGATCATCGCCATGCGGTTGCCGCGAATCGCTCGCAGCTCGGCGTCGCCGGCCGCGAGGAGCTCGGTGCCCTCGAAGGTCGCGGCGCCCGAGATTGCGGCGTTCGGTCCCCGGGTCAGCCCCATCAGCGTCATCGCCGTCACCGACTTGCCGCTGCCCGACTCGCCGACCACGGCCAGCACCTCGCCCGCCCGCAGCTCGAGGTCAACTCCGTCGACGGCCCGCACGGGCCCCTCTTCCGTGGTGAAGGAGACGGCGAGGTCGCGAACCCCGAGCAGCGGCGCCCGCTCGCTCATCGCGCCACCTCGCCTTCGAGCCGGATCCGCGGGTCGAGCGCGGCGTAGGCGATGTCGACCAGGGTGTTGAAGACGACGATGAAGAAGGCGCCGAACATCGTCACCGCCATGATCGGCGGCAGGTCGAACTGGCCGATCGCTTCCGCCGCGTACTCGCCGACGCCCTGCAGGCCGAAGACCGTCTCGGTGAGGATCGCGGCGCCGCCGATCACCGCGCCGAAGTCGAGGCCCCAGAGGGTGACGATCGGGATCAGCGAGTTGCGCAGCACATGCTTGACCAGCACCCGGCGCTCCGAGAGCCCCTTGGCACGGGCCGTGCGGACGTAGTCCTCACCCATCGTTTCGATGATGTCGGAGCGCAGCACCCGCGAGTAGAGGCCGATGAAGAGGACGGAGAGCGCCGTCCACGGCATCACCAGGTGCCAGAACCAGTCGGCCGGGTTCTCGCTGAACTCGACGTAGCCACCTTCGGGGAAGATCCCCGCCTTGTTGCCGAGGTAGTAGCTCATCAGCGCGCCGAGCCAGAAGACGGGCATCGAGATCCCGACCAGCGCCAGCACGGTGACGATCCGGTCCGAGAAGCGGCCGGCATGCAGGGCGCTGAACAGGCCGAGTCCGATCGCGAACGCCATCCAGATCAGCGCCGCCCCTACCGCCAGAGAGAGGGTCCGCGGCAGGCCCCGCCAGATTTCTTCGGTCACGTCCTGTCCGGTGAAGTAGGAGACCGTTCCGCCCGTGAACAGGTTCTTCATCATCGTCGCGTACTGGACGTAGAGCGGTTCGTCGAAGCCCCACTCCTCGCGGATCGCTTCGACCTGGGTCTCGGTTGGGATCTTGCCCGCCATCCGCACGGCCGGGTCGCCGCCCGGCACGACGTTGAAGATGAGGAAGACGAGCACCGAGACGGCGAACAAGACCAGCACCATCTGCCCCAGCCGGCGGACTGCGAAGCGGGCCATCCCGGAGCTCATCAGTGCTCGATCCTCACCTTCGAGCGCGGGTCGAGCGCGTCGCGCACGCCCTCTCCGAAGATGTTGAGCGAGAGCACCGTCGCCACCAGCATCGCGCCGGGGACGATCGTCAGGTGTGGGGCGGTGACGATCCGTTCCACCCCTTCGGCGATCATCGTCCCCCAGGACGGGTTCGGCGGCTGGACCCCGGCGCCGAGGAAGGAGAGCCCCGCCTCGAGCAGGATCGCGTTGGCGACCAGCAGCGGCAGGAAGACGACCAGGGTCGAGGCGACGTTGGGGAGGATCTCCCTGAAGACGATCCGCAGCGAGCCCATCCCCTGGGCGCGCGCCGCCTCGACGAATTCGCGCTCGCGCAGCGCCAGGACCTGGCCGCGCACCGGTCGTGCCAGGTAGGGCACGTAGATGATCGCGATGACCAGGGTCGGGATCGCCAGCGAGTCGCCGGCGATCGTGATCGGGCCCAGCTCGAGCCCGCCGAGGGCGAGCACGGTGCCGAGGGCGACGCCGAGCAGCACCACCGGGAAGGCCCAGATCACGTCGAGCAGCCAGCGGATCACGCTGTCGGCGCGGCCGCGGTAGTAGCCGGCGAGCAGCCCGAGGATCAGGCCGGCGGCGATCGTCCCGAACGCCGCCGCGAGCCCGATCATCAGCGAGTTGCGGCCGCCGTAGAGCAGTCGCACCATGATGTCGCGTCCGTTGCTGTCGGCGCCGAGGAAGAAGTGGTCGCTCCAGGTCGGCCCGATCGGCTTGCCTCGCAGGTCGACGACTTCGGTCTCCCTGCCGTCGATCAGGACTTTGTCGGAGAGATGGTTTTCCTCCGGCGTCGTCCCGGCGATCTCATCGGCCCACAGCGGCGCCGCCAGGCAGGCGCCGACCAGGAGCAGGAAGACGACCCCGGCGGCGAGCGCGACTTTGTCGCGGCGCAGCCGCCGCCAGGTCAGGCGCCAGGGGCCGAGGCCGGGCCGCTCCGCCGGATCGCCGGCCAGCTCCTCCGAGGAATCGAGCGTGAACTCGGTGCCGGCGGCGCCGGCCTCTTCGCGATCTGCGTCCACGAGGCCGTGATTATCCGCCTCCCGTCCCCCGGCAAACCGGGGGACGGGAGGCGCGGACGAATCTCAACCGCGGCGGAGGGCTATTTGTCCTTCAGGCACCAGCGCGAGTAGTCGTTGTAGATCACCGGGTTGATCTGGGTGCAGTTCTCGAAATCGATCCTGTCCGAGACGAAGGTGCTCAGCTTGCGATAGCCGTAGGGCGCGAGGTAGGCCTTGTCGATCAGGTACTCGTTGAGCGCTTCCCAGCGATCCGTCACCGCGTCCAGGTCGGGCTCCCTGCCAAGGGCTTTCAGTTCTTTGTTGATGTGCGGGTCGTCGACGTTGCTCATGTTCTGGTTGTTGGTCGGCTGGATCGACTCCCCGTTCACCAGGAAGAAGAAGTTCGACGGATGCGGGAAGTCGCCGAACCAGTTGAGGAAGCCGGTCTGGGCCCCAGTGCTCTCGTTGCCGATCGTCTGGAAGTAGACACCGCCGTCGACGATTTTCGGCTCCGCGTCGAGGCCCATCTGGTTGAGCTGGTCGGCGTAGGCCTGGGTGACTTTCGGGGTTGGGTCGACGTTGTCGCCCCAGACCGTGACCTTGGCGCCCTCGGCTCCGGCCTCCTTGATCATCTGCTGCGCTTTCGCCAGGTGGGGCGCCCCATGCGGGTCGCCCCACGGGCACTCGCCGCTGTCGAGCGACTCGCTGTAGCCCGGCATGTCCGGCGGCAGGAACGAGCAGCCCGGCTCGAGCGTGCCGGCGAAGAGGCGGGCGAGGGCCGGCTTGTCGAGCCCGATGTTGACCGCTTCGCGGACCTTCGGATCGTCGAACGGCGGGATCCGCGAGTTGAGGAAGAAGTAGTACATGGAGAGCGTGGTGAACTCCTTGTAGCGCTGCTCCTCGGTGCCTTCGGGGCCGAACCGCTCGAGCACCTCGGAGATGAAGTCGGGCGCCACCGGTTCCTGCATGAAGTCGAGTTTGTTGTCGATCACTTCCTGCGTCTGCCGCGAGACGCTCGGGTTGATCACGGTTTTGACGGTGCCGATGTTCGCCACCGGCACGCCCGGGACCGTGTTCTCGTCGAAGTTGGGGTTCGTCTCGAGCACGAATTCCCGGTTCGGCACCACTTTCGTGAACATATACGGGCCGACGCCAGGCGCGGGCTCCTTCGACATGTTCTCGAACGGCGAGTCGCCCGGGACGAGGGCGGAGAAGTTCATCGCGAGCACGAAGGGGAAGGCGCTTTCCGGTTCGGTCAGGTTGATCGTGATCTCACCGGTTTTGTCGTCGGTCACGATCCCGGGGATGTCGGCGTCGGCGTTGCCGTCGGCGAGGTATTTTTCCGCCCCCTCGATCACCAGGTAGTAGGGGGTGGCACCCGACTCGAGGTTGAGCACCCGCTTGATCGCGTGCTCGAAGTCGCCCGCCTTGACCGGCGTGCCGTTGGAGTATTTGAGCCCCTTGCGCAGCGTCAGCTCATAGGTGGCGCCGCCGTCGCTGACCTCGGGCATCGCCTCGGCCAGGCCGGGCATCAGCTCCGAGCGGGCCTCGCCTTCCTCGCGCTTATAGGTGAGCAGCGGCATGTAGGTAGTCCACATCGGTTCCCAGCCGTGGATGGTGTAGGAGAGGGCGGGGTCGAGGAAATCGGGCTGGGAGGCCTGCGCGATCGTGACCGAGGAGGCGTCGCCGGAGCCGCCGCCGCTGCCGGAAGACTCTCCGCTCCCGCAGGAAGCCAGTCCAATCGCCATGACCGCTGCAAGTCCGCACACCGCAAAAGAAACGCACAATTTTCTCAACGCAATACCCCCCGGTCGGACTGGACGGACCTGCTCCCTGGAATCAACTCCAGCACAACGCCGTTACTCCCGTCAAGTTCATTTGAACTAGACGTTGCGGTGCGCTCAGGCCATTTAGAGCCAAGAATCGGGGCCACCACGGCAACGATCGCGAGCACCCCGATGCCGGCGAAGAAGAAGGTTGCGCGGGGGTCGACGAGGGTCGCGATAACGCCGCCGGCGAGGTAGCCGACGCCCAGCGTCGCCGCCCCGATCGACTCCAGCACGCTCATCACCCGAGCCTGCATGCTTTCGCTGGTCAGCTCCTGGACGGCGCTGACCACCGCCACCCACTGGACGCCGTTGCCGACCCCGCCGAGGATCGCGGCCATGCAGGCGATCGCCAGCGAGGGCGCCACCGCCATCGCCAAGTAGCCGGCGCCGATCGTGACGGTGCTGAAGAAGAGCAGGTAGGGGAGCGAGGCCCGTCGCAACGCCGCGAAGACGAAGCTGCCGAGGACCATCCCGGCCCCCCAGCTGGCCAGCAGCAGCCCGTAGCCGGAGTCGCCCGCCCCCAGGGTCTCCTTGGCGTAGATCACCTCGATCGGGATCACCGCCGCGAAGAAGACGAAGGCGGCGCCCTGGGCGAGCATCAGGTGGCGCAGGCGCGCGTGGGCGGAGATATACGCCAGGCCCGCTCGCAGGCGTTCGAGCATGTTGCCCGGGTCAGGGGTCGCTTGCGGCAGCGGCCCGGCCGCGAAGAGAATCCAGGCGATCGCGTAGAAGGAGACCGCGTCCAGCAGCAATGCGGTCTCTACCCCGAAGCCGGCGACGACGAGGCCGGCGATCCCAGGCCCGACCGCGGCGCCGCCGGTGAAGGCGACGTTGAGGATCGCGTTGCCGGAGCGCAGCTCCCCCGCCGGCTCGAGCATCGCGGCGACCACGGCCCGGGTCAGCGCCCGCCCGGCCAGCGCCAGGGCCCCGTCGATGGTGGCGAGGATGAAGATCGCGGTCAGCGAGAAGTGGGCGGAGAAGAAGGCCAGGCCCGCGAAGGCGGCCGCCTCGCAGGCGTAGAGGACCGGCAGCACGAAGTGGGGCGGCGGCTTCTCGACCCTCGCGACCAGCGCCGGGGCCAGGATCGCCGGCACGAAGCCGGTGCCGAGGAACAACACCGCGGTGGCAAGGGCGCTGCCGGTGCGGTCGTAGACGAGCACCGAGAGGGCGACGATCCCCATCCAGTCGCCCAGCTCGTTGACGGCGTAGGAGAGGGCCAGGCGGCGGAATCCGCGCCTGCGCAGGGGGTCGATTAGGGCTGGGCTACGCACAGTTGGTATGTCGTACTACCGCATTTCTGCACAACTTTTCCTGCAGATGCACAACTTCCCGCAAACTTGTGCTACAAAGTTGCCAGCAGCTTTTGCAAGTTCAGACGTCCGCGCACAACTCACTGGGCTTCAACCGAAAGGGAAGACATGGGCTACCGCCGCTAGATCAAAACGAGACGGACGGACAGGGAAAAACAGTCCGTCTCAAAAAACTTGACAAAGGGCGCCTTCGGGCGCCCTTTGTCGTTTCGGGAGTAGTTCTTTCCTTTTATGGGTAGACCGAGCTTGTCCATACCGGCGAGCCCGCTGCAAAAGCGTGGCCAAACGGTCTACATGCCTTGTCGGGACGCTTCTTAGGGTCTAGTTTTTTGCTGCGTATCGCAAAATTCCGCCTTCTCCCGGCGCCTCCCAGCAGGGGATCACCGCTTAGCGCGGAACCCGTGCGTGAGGTGGCCAGAAGCCCCCCGCCGCAGCACTCATCAAATGCCAGAAGACCGACCGACACCGCTGATCATCGGGCTCGAGAGCCTGCTGCTGGCCGGCGTCGCCGCGACCGCCGTCCTCACCGCCCCCTCGGCCAACTGGGATCCGGCCCTGTTCGGCATCCTGCTCGGCTTCTCGGTCTTCAGCGACCTGACCGCGATCCCGACCAGCTCCAAGGTCAAGATCTCCGGCAGCTTCCTCGCCCTGGTCCTGGCGATGGTCTTCCTCGGCGGCGCGCCCGCGGCGCTGCTCGGGGTGATCACGATCTTCGTCGGCTGGCTGCGCTGGCGCGACGCTCCGCACGACCTGCTCAACAACGTCGTCACCTACGCGACCTTCCCCCTGGTCGGCGGCCTCGCCTTCTCCGCGGTGGTCGACCGCGCCGGCGTGACCGACTCCGACCCGGTCTTCTACGTCCTCGTCTTCTGCGTCTTCCTGCTGGCGCTGGCGATCAACTTCCTGATGATCGGTGCCTACACCTGTTATCTGGAGCGCAGCTCCTTCGCCGAGAAGGTGCGGACGGCGCTGATCCCGCTGCTGCCCTCGGAGATGGCGGCGGCGCTGATGGCCGTCGGCATCGCCTTCATCTTCCACCAGATCGGCCTTGCCGGGGTCGGCCTCTTCGGCATCGTCCTGGTCACCTTCCAGTACCTGCTCGGCGCCCTGCTCGTCTCCCAGCAGCGGGCCGAGGAGCTGGAGCTGCGCAGCAAGCAGCTGGCCAGCTTCCAGGTCGGGATGTTGAGCGCGATGCTGCGCACGCTCGACCTGCGGGAC
>Ga0190275_10001484_pt1 | contig 17353 bp, 13 predicted proteins | sample Popmic550T_FD_133745 | JGI IMG/M metagenome (GOLD analysis project Ga0190275, IMG submission 133745) | Populus adjacent soil microbial communities from riparian zone of Yellowstone River, Montana, USA - 550 T | ecosystem: Environmental > Terrestrial > Soil > Riparian zone > Trees stand | place...
GGCACGACAGGCACGACGGGCGCAGTCTAGCTCAAGTCCTTCGCGCATTCGACACGTGAGCAAAAGCCTCGCGCGCCGTGAACGCTCACGGCGCGCGAGGCTTTCATCTTTCGTGGGGCGTGCGCGCTTACTCGGCAGCGAATTATTTATCGCGCCGCTCGCCCGCGCCGCCTTTGTCCGGCGGAACGTAGATGAAGCTGACGCCGCTCGCGCTCTGGCAAGGCGCGAGCGTGACCGACACGTCGCTGCGCTCGCTCTCGCGGCGCAAGAGCGCGCGCCCTTCGTCGCTGAAGAAGAGCGGCTGTTGCTGCTCCGGCGCGGCTTGCTGCGCTACGGGGGGCGCGACGAGCTTGTAGCGACCGGGCGCGATTCGGTCGAAAGAGAAGTCGCCGCCCGAAGATTTGTCGCGCACGATTTCCGCCTCGGCATAGCGCAGAAGATCGTCGGCGCGCTCGCGCTCAAGCGGCACCAGATAGACGCGCGTCGGAGCTTCGGGGCAGTAGTCGCACGCGGGGAACGTGACGCGTCCTTTGAGCGAGGCCGCGCCGTAGCTGGCCGTCAGGACGACGCCCGAAGCGTCCTCGCCCTGCCGCAAGTTGACGGTCGCGCCCGCCGTCGTCGTGGCCGCAGTCCTGCCCGTCGTCGTTTTGCCCGCCGCGACCGCGCCTGTGCGGACGCTCGTCACGAAGTAGCCTTCGCCGAGTCGCACGTCGAGACGGTACGCGCCCGCGCCGAGGCCGCGCAGCGCAAAGTCGCCCTTATCGTCGGGCGAGGTTTCGAGCATCGAAGGCTCGTTGGCGGTGCGCGTCCCGCCGACGCGGCGCGCGAGGACTAACGAGTCGCCGTAAAGCTCTTCAGCCGAGCCGGCGCACTCCGTTTTGGCTTCGACGGATGCGGGTTTCGAGTCAGCCGCCAGAGTCTTCGAGTCGGTCGTAGAAGTTTTCACTTCCGGCGTCGCCGGTTTCTCGAAGACGAGGCGGCCAGAGATCGAGCCGACGGGCAGGAACGTGAGCTTCAAGCCGGTCACGTCCGCGCCCTTGATCTGCACGCGGCGCGAAGCGACGGCAAGTTTGCGCCACCCTTCCGACGCGTACCGCTCGGCCACTAGGTCGTACTCGCCGTCGGTCAAACTGTCGAAGGCGAAGCCCTCGACGCCCGCGCGACCGTGGAAGAAGGCTTGGCCCTGATACTCGGTCGTCGAGGCCGAGATGAGCGCGATCATCGTCGCCTGCTCGGCGTGCGCCGCGTCCATGACTCCGGCGACCGTGCCGCTTATCGCGTAGCCGCGCTCGCCGCGCAGGCGTATGTCAACGTCGGACACCTCCTCGCCCGCGCGCAGCGTGACTTCGGCGGCGGCGTCGCGCGTCGTCGAAGGGTAGAAGGTCGGAGCCTCCTCGCTGTGCGCCACGCCCGGCCCCCAGTCCTGCGAGAAGCGCCCAGCCGCCGAGACGACGTAGACGCCGGGCAGCAGTCCGTAGTTGCGATAGACGCCTCGGTCGTCCGTCATGCGTTCGAGCGAGCGCATGAAGCGGTTCACTTCCTGCACGGGCTTATTGTCGGGCGTGCGGACGCGAACCATGTTGACGCGCACGCCCATCGCAGGCTCGCCCTTCGCGTCCATGACGCGCCCCGTGATTACGCCGCCGCGCGCGAGTGTGACGGTCACGTGGTCGCCCGCGCGTTGGAAGCGTCGCACGCCGCGCTCGTATTCGAGGTACGACGTGTCGAAGAAACCGGGCGCGTATGCGTTGACGAGGTAGGGCGCGCGTTCGAGGTTCTCTATCTTGAACGTGCCGTCGGCCTTCGTGATGGCCGCGCCGCCCGCGCGGTTCGACTGCGCGTAGACGCGCACGCCCGCGAGAGGCTGCCCGTCCTCGCTCACGACGCGCCCCGTGATAAAGCCTTTGGGCCGCGCCTTCTCCGGCGTCGGCGCGGCCTGCGCGTCCTGCGCCCGCGCCGGAGTGGCGAACGAGAGCGAGAGAAGTAGAAGCAGCGCGACGCGTGAGAACGTGAGTGGCAACCTTTCGAGTAATAGAAGTTTTATAGAAGATTTCAGTTGCGTGTACGGCGAGTTGAGTTCACCGCAGAGGCGCAGAGGACGCGGAGGGGGCGCAGAGTATTGCTCCACTCTCTGCGCCCCCTCCGCGTCCTCTGCGCCTCTGCGGTGAGTTGTTCCCACGCCACACTCAAGTGAAGGCTCATTCAAGGCTACGTAAGGCGGCGGAAGCATGAGGGTACTGCTCAACGGTCAGTTCTCCTTCGTCTTCGGCGTCATCTCGTAGACGAGCGTCGCTTTGACCTCGCCGCCTTCGGGCACGCTGACCATCAGCTTAGCGAGCGGCGAGCGGTTCGTGGCGCGCTCCGACCAGTCGGCGAGCGACAGTTCGTACTCGCCCGCGCTCAGATTCTCAATCGTGAAGCGACCGAGCGAGTCGAGCAAGGCAGGCTCGCTGGCGACGAGGCCGCCGGGCCTGAGCGCCTGCACGGCTAAGGTCACGCCCGCGGGGCGCGCGCCGCCGCGAAACTCGACCTGCCCGCGCACGACCGACGACCCGAAGGCGTATGCGACGCGGACGTTCTTCACCTCCTCGCCCCCGCGCACTTCGAGGCCGCCTGTCTGCTCGACGCCGTCGCGCTTGACGTAGAGCAGCGTGAAGCCCTTCGGTCGCGGCCACTCGGCAAAATCGAACATCACCTTGCCCGGCCTGAGGCCGTCTATTTGGAAACTTCCGTCCGTGGCGATGTTGAATCGGATGTAGTTCGGCACGGAGACGGCGGACATGCCCGTGTTCACCCACACGCCGAGCTTCAACTCGTTGCGCTTCGCGAGAATCGAAGGGTCGCTCGATCCCTCGATTACGACGACGCCGCTCACGGACGCGCCGCGCCGCATCTTTATCTCAAGACCAGAAACGTCCGCGTCCGCGACGGTGAACATCGTGGCGTCGCTGTAGGTCGTGCCCTGTTTGGCGGAGAACATCTCGCCCATGACGGCCCACGCGCCCCACTCGCCCGGCACGAGGTTGCCTATGCGGAACTCGCCGCGCTCGTCCGTGCGCGCGCCGCCGAACATGTTGCCGGTGAAGCGTCGCTCTCCCGGCGCGATTGAGCTGACGGTTATCTCCGCGCCCGCGACGGGCTTGCCGTCCTCGCCCACGACGCGCCCCGACACCGAGTAGGTTCGCACCATTTTGCCGAGCGTGATGTCTATGTCTTTGGCCTCGCTCGCTATAGTCACTTCAACCGGCTTGGCCTGCGCCTCTTCGGTCGTCGAGGGGTAGAAGGTCTGCGGGTAGAAGCCGGCCTCGCCCATGCCGTTGCCTTGAAAGTTATCCTCCTTCCCGCGCCCCGCGTAGACGAGGTAGCGGCCCGGCGCGACGCCCCACGCGCGGTAGACGCCCCGGTCGTCCGTCGTGGAATGGACGGGGCGCGGCTGACCCTGTTTGCGCTCGTTCTGGTCGGCGGCGATGAGCGTGACGTAGCCTTCGACGACGGGCTTGCCGTCGGGGTCTGTGACGCGGCCCGTGACCGCGCCGCCGCGCAGAAGCGTGAAGTTCAAATCCTTCAGCTCCTCGCCCGGCGCCACGTTGATGAGCTTGCCTGTCATCCAAGGCCCGACGCCTGCTTCGGCGAAGACGTAGCCGGGCGAGACCGTCGTCAGTTGATACTTGCCGGGCGGCACGTTCGACATCCTGAAGCGGCCCGCCTCGTCCGTCGTCACGCGCGCGACAGGCTTCATCTGCGGCTGCCACTCGGCGGGCAACAGTATGACGGCGACCTCCGACGCGGGCCTTCCCTCGTTCGTGACGCGGCCCGAAACGACGGCAGGCTCTTTCGCGTCCGCCGGATTGGTCTGCGTTGTGCCCGACTGCGCCGAGGCGTATGCGTGCGCGGCGAAGAGTATCGAGGCGAGCAGGAGGGCGCGTCGTGCGCGTGTGTGTGTGCGAGAGTTTTTCATCTGTCTGAATGTGGAGCGTCGTGGACGCAAATGATTAGACGCCAGTGGGCGCGCCGGGATTCAAAAAATTTGCGGTCGCTTCGGTATCGCAGGGCGCGCTTCCCCAAGAGGGAGCGACGGGAGACTGCCGGAGAGCCTACAGGCTCGCGCCGGTTGCGCGCAAGAGCGGCGCGTGTCGAAATAAATGTTACGGCCCGGCGCGGGGCGAAGAGGATAAAGGTGCTTTGAGAGCGCGCTCGCTTGAGTTTGCGCGGAGCGGCTGTGTAGAATGAATGTGAACGCACGCGACCGCCTCGGGACTTCCCCCGTCACGGAATTCTTAAACTGATGAAGTTAACTTCCGCAGTAAAAATCCGTCGCCAAAATATCCAGAAGCAAAGGACAAACCGAACAGCATGAGCGCCATCATCGAGAACCCGCCCGTCGAAGGGCGCGAGGTAAACGTCGAAGAGGTCGAGACCGTAACCATACGCTTCGCCGGCGACTCCGGCGACGGCATGCAGCTCACGGGCACGCAGTTTACGAACACCTCCGCCGTCCTCGGAAACGACATCTCCACGCTGCCCGACTTCCCCGCGGAGATACGCGCCCCGGCGGGAAGCCTGCCCGGCGTCTCCGGCTTTCAGCTCAACTTTTCGAGCCGCGACATACGCACGCCCGGCGACCAACCGAGCGTGCTTGTGGCGATGAACCCCGCCGCGCTCAAAGTCAACCTCGCCGACCTCGAAGACGGCGGCACGATCATCATCAACTCCGACGAGTTCAACAAAGAGAATTTGAAGAAGGCGAACTACGCGGTCAACCCGCTCGAAGACGACACGCTCAAGGGCTACCGCGTCCACAAGCTTCCGATAACGACAGTGAACATACGCGCGCTTCAGGAGGCGGGCGTGAAGCTTTCGCGCAAAGAGATGGATCGCTGCAAGAACTTCTTCGCGCTCGGCATACTCTACTGGCTCTACGACCGCCCGATGGAGCCTACGCGCGAATGGATAAACGCCAAGTTCAAGAAGAACCCCGAGCTTGTCAAAGCCAACGAGGTCGCCTTAAAGACCGGCTACTTCTTCGCCGACACGACCGAGGTTTTCACAACTCACTACACGGTCAAGAAGGCCGTCATCGCGCCGGGCAAGTATCGCAAGATAACAGGGAACGAAGCGACCGCCATCGGCTTCGTCACCGCCGCGGAGCTTGCGGGCCGCCCGCTCTTCTTCGGCTCGTATCCGATAACGCCAGCTTCGGACATCCTGCACGAGCTTTCGCGCCACAAGAATTTCGGCGTCAAGACCTTTCAGGCCGAGGACGAGATAGCTGCGGTCTGCGCTGCCATCGGCGCGTCTTTCACAGGCAACGTCGGCGTGACGGGGACTAGCGGGCCGGGCGTTGCGCTCAAACAGGAAGCCATCGGACTCGCCGTTATGACGGAGCTTCCGCTCGTCATCATCAACGTGCAGCGAGGCGGGCCTTCGACGGGACTTCCGACGAAGACCGAGCAGGCAGACCTGTTCCAAGCCGTGTGGGGACGCAACGGCGAGTGCCCTGCAATCGTCGTCGCGCCCTCGACGCCCTCCGACTGTTTCGCGATGGCGATTGAAGCGGTGCGCCTCGCATACAGATACATGACGCCGGTCTTTTATCTCTCGGACGGCTACCTCGCGAACGGCGCGGAGCCGTGGCTCGTCCCCGAAATCGGCGACCTGCCGAAGATCGAAGTGAAGTTCGCCACGGAGCCTGAAGGCTTCATGCCCTACGCGCGCGACGAGGAGACTCTGGCGCGACCCTACGCCTTGCCCGGCACGCCCGGACTTGAGCACCGCATCGGCGGCATAGAGAAGCAGCACCTTACGGGCAACGTCAACTACGACCCCGAAAATCACCACTTCATGGTTCTGATGCGTCAGGCCAAAGTTGACCGCGCCGCGCAGGACATCCCCGACGTAGAGGTCTTCGGCGAGAAGACGGGCAAGGTTCTCGTCCTCGGTTGGGGTTCTACATACGGCTCTATAACGTCCGCCGTCGAGAAGCTTCAAGCCGAAGGCAAGTCCGTCTCGTCGGCGCACCTTCGACACCTCAACCCGTTCCCGTCGAATCTGGGCGAGGTGCTTCGCGGCTTCGAGACGGTCATCGTTCCTGAGATGAACCTCGGCCAGCTCTGCACGATGGTGCGCGCGAAGTATCTCGTGGGCGCCGTCGCCTTCTCGAAGGTCAAGGGCCGCCCCTTCCAGATTCGCGAGATCGTGAAGAAGGTCGAAGAGTATTTGTAGGAAGCGGCGACGATGAAAGCTGAGACGCCTACGGTCGAACAAACTCCCGTCCGCGAGCTTTACGCGGAGGGCCTTCGCTATCTCATGGGACAGGGAAGTCTCAACAACACGCTCGCGCAACTGTGCGACGACCTTGAGCGGCACGGCATTGACTACATGATCATCGGCGCGGTCGCTCTGATGGCTCACGGCTACCCGCGTTTCACGGAGGACATTGACCTTGTGCTTACGAGCGAGGGGCTGGACACTTTTCATCGCGAGCTTGTCGGCCTCGGCTACCTGCCCGCGTTCGAGGGCGCGCGAAAACGGCTGCGCGCGACGCACGGCGGCACGCCAGTCGAGGTGATCGTCGCGGGCGATTATCCGGGCGACGGAAAACCCAAGCCCGTGAGCTTCCCCGAACCCGCGACGGCCTCAATAGAGATTGACGGCGTGCGCGTCGTGACGCTCGGAAAACTGATCGAGCTGAAGCTCGCCTCCGGCATGACCGCGCCCGACCGCCTCAAGGATTTGGCGGACGTGCAGGAGCTTATAAAGACGCGCGATCTGGCCGCCGACTTCGCCGAAGAGTTGAACCCTTACGTGCGCGAGCAGTATATGCGCCTGTGGACGGCAGTCGAGCGGGGTAAACAGAACCGCGACGCAGGAAATTGATTGACTGTTATTAACGGAATCATTCGAGAGGAATCAAAGATGAGCGCAAACGGAAACGGAACGAACGGCAACAAGACGGACGCTGCATTGACGGACGAGAGCGCGGCGGCTGGCGTCGGCGGAAACGTCAGCGGCGGTGGCCCTTCGCCTGAGAGCGAGCCGGGGTCGGTCACGGCTGGCAAGCCCGCGCCTCCGCCGGGCAAGCTAACCAAAGCCGACTTCACTTCGGATCAAGAGGTGCGCTGGTGTCCGGGCTGCGGCGACTACGCCATCCTCAACAACGTGCAGAAGGTTATGCCTGAGCTTGGCATCCCGCGCGAAAAGATCGTGTTCGTCAGTGGCATCGGCTGCTCCTCGCGCTTTCCCTACTACATGAACACATACGGCTTCCACTCGATCCACGGTCGCGCGCCCGCAATCGCCACCGGCATCAAGGCGTCGAACCCGGAGCTTTCCGTGTGGGTCATCACGGGCGACGGCGACGCGCTCAGTATCGGCGGCAACCACTTCATGCACGCCATACGCCGCAACCTCGATCTGAACTACATACTCTTCAACAACCGCATCTACGGATTGACGAAGGGGCAATACTCGCCTACATCCGAGTTCGGCAAGAAGACCAAATCAACGCCGATGGGCGTGATTGACTATCCGATCAACCCGCTCTCGCTCGCCATAGCTTCGGAGGCGACGTTCGTCGCGCGCTCGATTGACATTGATGTCAAACACCTCGGCTCGATGGTGGGCGCCGCCGCGCATCACAAGGGCATCTCGTTCGTCGAGGTCTACCAGAACTGCAACATCTTCAACGACGGCGCGTTCGATAGTTTCGCCGAGCGAACCGCCCGGCCCGAAAGCGTGCTTTACCTTGAGCACGGGCGTCCGATGGTCTTCGGCAAGAACCGCGACAAAGGCATACGCATGAACGGCACGCTGCCGGAAGTGATTCAGTTGAATTCGGAGACGGGCCTTACCGAGGACGACTGCCTCGTCCACGACGTGCACGAGAAAGACCCCTCGGTCGCCTTCATGCTCGCGCGCATGGAGTTCCCAGACTTCCCACAGCCCGTCGGCATCTTCCGCGACGTGCAGCGCGAGACCTACGAAGACCTCATGGCGCAACAGATCGAAGACGCCGTCACGCGACAGGGCCGCGGCCAGTTGGAAAAGCTCATCCACAGCGGCGACATGTGGGTCGTGGACTGAAAGGACGGAGGGGCGTAAACTGTCGGCGAGCGTTAAGTCATGAGCAACCAGCCACCCGAAGGGAACGAGAACTTACTTAACTTCATTGCCACAACGGTCGAGACGATGCGCGACCAGATGGCAACTAAGGAAGACCTCGCGCGTATGGCGACCAAAGAGGATTTGGGCGCTTTAAGCGGTCAAGTCAACTCTTTGCGCGATCAGGTTGATTACATCGGCGGACAACTTGAAACCATGCGCGACCAGATGGCGACCAAAAGCGACATCGCGCGGCTTGAGGACAGGATTGAAGTCGAGACCACAGCCGTTCGCGGCGACATCGAGCAGGTTCATTTGCGGCTCGACAGCATCGAGCGCGCGATATCGTCGCGGCTCGATCACGTCGAGGCCGAGATGAGCCGCCTGCGAAGCGTCGTCTACCTGCTCGTCAAGGACAGGCCCGACATGCTGCGCCTGCTCGGACAGACGCCGCCGACGGGCACGTGACCAAACTTAAAATATTTCCGTCATGCTCGCGCCGCGCTCGATCAGGGCGCGGCGTTGTAGCATGAGGCGCTTCAGATCGAAACGTCGAGGTTGATTCATGTGCCTTTTACATCACGTCGGGGGCGCTTTTACTCATAGACCCGAAGAGTTGAAAGACCGTCTCAGCCGAAAGGCTTCCGACCTCGTCAAAAAATCTTTCGAGGACGTAGACCCCGCGCGTCTGGTTGATTACCACACGCACGTCGCGGGCACGGGCGCGGGCGGCACGGGCAACCTCGTCAACCCGAAGATGCGCTCTTGGAAGCATCCCTTTCATCGTCTCAAGTTCGCCGTCTACTTAAGCGCCGCGGGCGTCGAAGACTTGGAGCATGCCGACGCGGAGGCCGCAACGCGGCTCACACGTCTCGTCGAGAACATCGAGCATCACGGCAAATATCGCCTGCTCGCATTCGACAAGAACTACAGCCGCGACGGCGCGGCGAACCTCGCGAAGACCGAGTTCTACGTCTCGAACGAGTACGTCTTCGCGCTCGCCGACCAGCATCCCGAACTCTTCGAGCCGGTCATCTCCGTGAACCCTTACCGCGCGGACGCAGTGGAAGAGCTGGAGAAGTGGGCCGCGCGCGGCGCGCGTTGCGTCAAGTGGCTGCCGAACGCGATGGGCATTGACCCTTCGGACGAAAAATGCGATCCGTTCTACGAGAAGATGAAGCAGCTCGGTCTCGTGCTGCTCAGCCACGGCGGAGAGGAGAAGGCGGTCGAGGCCGAAGAGGATCAACGTCTGGGAAACCCTCTGTTGCTTCGCCGCCCGCTCTCGCGCGGCGTCAAAACAATCGTCGCGCACTGCGCCGGGTTGGGCGAGAACGAAGACCTCGACGACCCCGCGCGCAAGCGCACGCACAACTTTCAACTATTCATGCGCCTCGTGGACGACAAGCGATACGACGGCCTCGTCTTCGGCGACATCTCCGCGATGACGCAGTTCAACCGCATAGGCCACCCGCTCTCGACCGTCATCGAGCGCGAGGATTTGCACGCGCGTTTAGTCAACGGCAGCGACTACCCCCTGCCCGCGATCAACGTGCTCATACGCACGAAGCCGCTCGCGAAGGCGGGCTACATAGGCGACGACGAGCGCGAACCCCTGCGCGAGATTTACGGCTTCAACCCTCTGCTCTTCGACTTCGTGCTCAAACGCCGCCTCAGACTTCCCGGCACGGATAGGCGTCTGCCCGCCGGCGTTTTCATGTCCAACCCGGCGCTCTGAGGGTTTGCGAGGGATGGAATCAGGCGGAAACGCGACCGTAAGGGAGCGTGCCTAGTCGCAAATACACGCTCCCTTACGGTCGCGTTTCCGCCGACTTCGTAGCCATAGGAGAAATTATGACGAAACAGATTGCGCTTGAGCAGTTCACGAAAGAGCTTTTCGAGTGTCTGGACGAGACGTTCGAGCAGCATCACGGCGTGTACCTCGATAAAGGCACGTCGCTGTTTGAAACGCTGGAGACCGTCTCAGCCGAACAGGCCTCGCGCGCCGTCGCCGAGTCGTGCCCGACGATTGCCGCGCAGGTCGAGCACGTCCGCTTCTTCCTCGATGTTCTGGAAGAGGCGATGCGGACTGAAGCGGTGACGAAGGTTGACTGGCGCGAGATTTGGCAGACCGTGCGCGCTGTGACGCCGGAAGAGTGGAACGCGCAGAAGCGTAGGCTCAGGGAGAGCTACGAGCGAGTTATGGCTACGATAAAAACTTACGACAGGTGGGAAAGCGAGTACGGCGTCGCGGGCGCGCTCGCGGTTCTGACGCACACGGCTTACCACTTGGGCGGAATCCGTCAGGCGTTGTGCGCGATTAAATCCTCAGGGAAATAAGAAAAAAACGCCGTCACGAACTCGTCATCGCGTTGCAACATTACTGCAACCAAAGGCGTGCGGGGCGGAGTTATTATGATTTCACTTTACGGGCGTTCCTTCTGAGAACGAGTGAAACTTTGGGGCAGGCCACGCAAGTGGCCTTAGGTGCCGAGCCTTGGGGGGGTTCGGCACCTTTCTTTTTTTTGAGAGGCTAGGGGCTAGAGACTAGAGGCTAGTTGAAGACGGTTGCTCTTCAACTAGCCTCTAGTCTCTAGCCCCTAGCCTCTCTTCTTCGCTTTTTGCCTTGCCTTGAAAATCTTCTCGCCGCCCGACTCGCCGATCTTCTTGTTTGTCGGAATGGCGGCGGGAACTGAAGGCGAAACGTCGCGAGGGCTTTCGCCGCTGCCGCCTGCCTGCGACGATGCGTCGGCAAAGAATTTATTCGATGCCTTGCGTCGGCGACCGCTGAGCGCGGGCGTCTGCTCTTTGGCTTCGACCGCATTGTTCTTCCCGCTTCTCTCGTCGCCCATCTGCTGCCCCCGCCGCCGCGCCGGTAGTCCCGCCTTGCTCTGCGCTTTTTTGCTCGTCGCCATTTTTTATCCCACCTATATTTAAGTCAGAAGTCAGAACGCTGAACGCTGAATTAGAAATTGCTCGTATTCAGTTCAGCGTTCAGCGTTCTGACTTCTGACTTGCTTCATTGACCACTTGAGCGCGGGCGGCGTCACAAGCGTCGTGACGACGACCATGATGACGACCGCGCCGAACACGCCCGCGTCCACGACCGGGCGGCCCGCGCCGTCGGCGGTCGGCAAGATGAGAGTCGCGCCGATGCCCGCGAAGATCAATCCGACCTCGCCGCGCGGAATCATACCCAGCCCGACCGCCGTGCGGCTGACGCCGCGCGCGACCACGCCGAGCGAGCAAGCCTGCTTGCCGATGATTGCGACAAGCGTGAGCGCGGCTGCGAACCCGATGACCTCCGTGCGTGCGAACGCGCGCAGGTCAACCTTGAGGCCCATCAGCACGAAGAAGACGGGCACGAGCAGCGCGCTCACGGGCGCGAGCAGTTCCGTCAGAGTCCGCTCGCCGCGCTCCGCGAACGACTCGAAGTGAACCTCATCTAAGACAAGCCCCGCGGCGAACGCGCCGACGATGGGCGCAAGCCCCAACTTCGCCGCCGCCCACGCGAGCAGAAAGCAGAACGAGACCGCGAACGCCACCAGCACGCCGCGCCCTTCGAGTCGCGCCGCCCCGCGCGATATGCGCGGCACGACGTACTGGCCTATGAGGAGCGCGCCGACGAGGAACGCGATTGATTTCAGCGCGATGATTCCGACGCTTGCGAGCGCGAGCGCCTCGCCCGCCGACGCCGCGCGGATCACGCCCGCGATTACTGCCAAGACGAGCAGCCCCAGAACGTCGTCAATCACCGCCGCGCCGAGGATGATGCTCGCCTCGCGCGTCTGAAGCTTTCCGATGTCGCGCAGCACGCGCGCCGTTATCCCCACGGAAGTCGCGCACAGCGTCGCGCCGATAAAGAGGTGCGTTAGCGCAGGCTCGTTCGGCAGGAAGAGCGCGGCCACGCCCCAGCCCAAAAGGAACGGCGCGACGACGCCGAGCAGCGCCACGAGAAGCGAAGACCAACCGACCGACATCATCTCGCCGACGTTCGACTCAAGGCCAACCTCGAAGAGAAGGATGATGACGCCTATCTCCGCGAGCGCGGCGACGACCGCGTCAGTCCTCAACTGCTCGACCCAACCGACGCCGAAGAGCGCGAGCGCGCCGACGATGATGCCGCCCATCAGCTCACCCAGCACGGCGGGCTGGTCGAGCTTCGCGAACAACTCGCCGCCGAGCTTCGCGATCAGAAGCATCACGGCGATTGAGAGAAGCACGAACGGGTCGAGGCCGTGCGCGGGACTCACATCAGGCGACGAAGCTCGCGCCGCCGTGCCGCCCAGCATCAGGACGAACAGCACGGCGAGCGCGGGCAGCACTACGGCTTTAGTGACGCGCGTGCGTCTCAGCATCATCGAATCTTTTCGCGGAACGCCTTGTCACGCAGTTTGCCGCGCGCGGATTTAAAAATCAACTCGCCTTTCGGAGAACGCGCTCTCATGTCAGCTCCGTGAGGGGCGGAATATCAGTAGCCCACGGCGCGAGCCGTGGGAATAATGCGTAGACGAAACGTCGAAGCCCCGTAGGGGCGGAAGATATTCGAGCCAGCATCACTCTCAAGCTCGATTTTCTTTCGCCCCTACGGGGCTTTGCTTTCTATCTCAAACGCATCCCCACGGCTCGCGCCGTGGGCTACTGATATTCCGCCGCCTACGGCGGCTGTTCGCTTCTGCCTTTTGTCCCTTTCCTCTCGCGCTTGCTCAGAACACGACCTTGACGGCGAGCTGCACGATGCGCGGGTCGCCGACGCCCTGACGGAGGAAGCCGTCGAAGTTGAAGAGCGGCGAGCCGATGGTCGGGTCAATGTTGTTGTTGGTGTTGAAGGTATTGAACATCTCGACGATGGGGATGAGCGAGAGCCGCTCGCCTAATTTGAACGGTCGCTGCAAGCGCCAGTCGAACGAGAAGAACTCGTTGTTCTTACGGATCGTGTTGCGCGGGAAGCAGCGGCTGGCGCATCCCGGCGATTTCGGCTGCGCGGTGCGCGCCTGCAAGCGCGCGTTAAGCTCGAAGCCCGCCGGAATCTCGACGTTCGTGTACGCGTTGAAGCGATGGCGTATGTCTCGGTCGGAGAGCGCGTAGTCCTTCTGTAAATCGAAGAAGTCGAAAGCGCGGTCTGTGAACGGATCGCGCTCGTTCGAGTCGTCGTCCTGATCTTTCGCGAGCGTGTAGTTCATCTCGAACTGGTAGCCGCGGCTGAAACGCTTACGCAAGCCGGCGGTGAACGCGCGGTAGAGCGATTTGCCGTTCGCGCTCGCGACCATCGTCTCGCCGAGGAAAGGCGCGAAGAAGCCCGTGCGCCCGTAGTCCAGAAAGCGCGTCAGATGCACGCCCTTCGCGTGCGTGAAGTCGAGATAGAACGAGAAGTTCTGTGCGATCTCCTGCTCGTAGCCGACGTTCGTTGTGTAGACGCGCGGGTTCGCGTAGTCGCGGCTGAAGACGCGCACGCCAGAAAAACATGGGAAGGGGTTGGTGACGCTGCCGACGGTGCAAGACCCCGCGGTTGGCGTCACAAGCCCCGGCCAAGTCGGAGCGGGGACTCCGAACAGGCGTATGAGGTCTGTGTTGACGAAGATCGTCTGCTGCTGGACGCCGTTCGTTGTGATCGAGCCGACCTGCGTCAGCATGTTCTGCCGCGCGAAGTAGATGCCGTAGCTCGCGCGCAGAACGGACTTGCCGTTGCTCGCGATGTCCCAAGCGAAGCCGACGCGCGGCTGGAACATCTTCTTCTGGTTGTGCAGCGTGCCGTCGGATGGAAAGCGCGGGTCGTTCAGGAAAATCCCGTAGGCCGTCTGCGCGGGCGCGACTTCGGGTTCGGGGAAAATCTGCGCCTCCCAACGCAGGCCGTAGTTGAGCGTAAGGTTCGACCTCGCCTGCCACTTGTCCTGTGCGAACAGAGCGATGTCTTCATTCTTGATCGAAGAAGCGCCGGCTGCGTCCGTCGCAGGCCCGCTCGGCCCCGCGCCCTGCAAGTAGAGCAGGAGCGGGCCGCCCGTCGTAGTCGTCCCCGCGGGACACGTCGCCGGGGCGGTAACGTATGTCCCATCAGAGCAGCCTACGGTCGAGGGGCCGAAGCCGCCTGCCGCGGCGGGCGAGGCGTAGCGCAGGAAGCCCGAAACGCTGTCGAAGATGTAGCGCCCCTCGAAGAACCCTCGGAAGACCTGCGAGTTGACGCTGTGCATCCACTCGCCGCCGAGCTTGACGGTGTGGCTGCCCTTGATGATGGAGAAATTGTCTTTGATTTGCGTGCGCCAGAACGTCTCGTCAACCTTCGGTTGGAGGAAGAACGGGTGGCCGAAGCGGAACGTTGTGGCGAAGCCCATCGCCGTGTCGGCGGGGATGTTCGACTCGGCGGCGGAGCGCGGCCTCTCCTCGCGCGCGTATGTGAAGTGCAGCTCGTTCACCTTCGTCGGCGAAACGGTCGTGAAGAGGTTTGCGTTGAAGACGTTTATTTTCGATGGCCCCTCGTCGCCGTTGGCCGAGTTGCCGTAGGTCGCAACGTCGAAGGTCTGGTTCTCGTTCTTCGAGTAGTCGAAGTTGTGCGAGAGCGTGAGGCGGTTGTTCCGGGTCAAGTCCCAGTCAACCTTGCCGAGGATGGCGGAGTTTCGTATCGGGCGCTTGATGGGCAAGCCCTCTTCCTGATCGCGCGTCGTGCGGAAGAAGTTGAGGAGCGCGAGACGCTGGCAGTCGGCGTTCGAGTTGATGAGCGCTTCGTTCGCTCCAATCGTCGGCGTCGTGACGGGGCACGGCGTCGCACCCGTCTGCTCGCTCAAATTCGCGCGCGTCAGGTTCTCGAAAATCTGCTCGTAGGCGACGAAGAAGAATGCCTTGTCTTTCTTTATCGGGCCGCCGACGTTGGCGCCGAACTGCTCGCGGTGAAAGTCCGTCAGGGACTTTCCGTCGGACGTGTTCGCGGTCAGGGCTTCGAGCCGCTGGAAGTGAAAGAGCGAGCCGTGGAACTCGTTCGTGCCGCTCTTTGTGATGACGTTGACGACGCCCCCGGCGGTGCGACCGAACTCGGCGGTCGCGCCCGTGGCGACGACCTGAAACTCTTTGACCGCGTCAAGGGGTATGTCAATCGCGGCGCGCTGGCCGCCCGCCTGCTCGCCGAAAAATCCGTTGTTGTAGTCGCCGCCGTCGAGGCTTATGTTGTTGAAGACGCCGCGCTGCCCTGCGAAGTTTATCTCGTCGCCGTCCGGCCCCTGCACGATGGAGACGTTCGGGGTGAGCGTCAGAAGGTCTTCAAACTTGCGCCCCAGCACGGGGAGGTTGCCGATGGACTTTTCGTCAATCGTCGTGCTGGTCTGCGAGCTTCCGGTGTCAACGGTCTGGACGGCGGAGACGTTAATCGTCTCTTCGATGCCGGAGACCTTCATCTTGAGATCGAGGTTCGCGGCCTGCCCGACGTTGAGCGTGAACTCTTCCTGCTTGAGCGTTGCGAATCCCTGCTTCGAGGCCGTCAGAGTGTATCTTCCGGGCGGCAGTTGCAGAAAGACGAAGCGACCGTCGTTGTCGGTCGTCAGAGTCTTCGTCAGGTTCGTGCCGACGTTCCTGACTTCGACGGTCGCGCCGGGCACGAACGCGCCCGCTTCGTCCTGTACGTTGCCCTGTATGACGCCCGTCGTGATCTGCGTCTGCGCGTCGGCGGAGGGAGCGAGCGCGACGGCGAGAAGACAAACGAGCGCGAGTTTTGCGAGAAGCCCGGAAGGCTTCGTATGAAATGGGGAACGCATATTTTCTCCTGTTCTTTTCGGTCGGCTTCGGACTTGCGCTTTACGTCTCAAACGAATCCCGCGCGCGAGGGAAAGACAGGGCGGCGGGAGACTCGGTCGGCTCGGTTGGCGCTTCGGCCTAAAAGCGCGAGGCGGGCATGAAAACGGACGGCGGCCTTCTAAGCGCGTTGACAAGTCCCGAACGGGTCGGCAGATGTTAATGAGCCGCCGCCCCGACTGTCAACGAAAATAGTCTTACGCGTCTGAAACGTTCGGACGCGTTTCAGAAATTACTCTTGCCGCAGGGCAGCGCATCGAAGCCCGCAAGCACGCGGCGGAAGAGCGGGTCGCACAGCTCAGGCATCACGGGGCCGATCCATTCGGGCGCGCCCGCACCGCCTTCGTAGTATGCGGGCAGTCGCGCGAGCATCTCGCCCGCCCCGCCCAAGGGGTCGAGCGCGCCGAAGACGACGCGCCCCACGCCGTGCAGCAAGAGAGCGCCCGCGCACATCATGCAAGGCTCAAGCGTCGTGTAGACGGTCATCTCGCGGCTGCGCGGCCAGAGGCTCGCGGGGACGCGCGCGAGCGCTTCGGTCTCGGCGTGGCGGCCCGGATGGTAGAAGGGGAGTAGCACGGCGCTCCCTGCCTCGGCCACGACCTCGCCGCCCAGCGCGACGACCGCGCCGACGGGGAGGTTCCCTCCCGCCTCCGCTTCGAGCGCGAGGTGCAGCGCGCGGCGCATGTGTCTGAGTTCGGTGTCGCCCGTCGTCGCGTGTGTGCGTGTCATCGCTTCTTGCGCGCCTCGAAGACTATCGTGCGCGGGATTCTATAGTGGTCGTCCTGCCAGCCCTTACGACGGCGGCTCAAGACCGGCTCGACGAAACGGAGCAACTCGAAGCCGCTTCCGAGCAGAGCGTCGAAGTAGTCGCCGAGCGGGTGGTAGTAGTTCCAGACGGTCACGTCGCATCCTTCGAGATGAATCCAGACCTTCTGCCTGCGCGAGAAGTCAAAGTCGGGAATCTTTTGAAAAAAGCGAACGGGGTGGTAGATCGAAAATATCAGACGACCGCCCGCCTTCAGCCACGCGCGGAAGTTTTTGAAGGCGGGCCGCAAGTCACGCGAGTACATCAAACACAAACTCGCGGTGACTACGTCGAACGAAGCGCGCGGGAATTTCGCGCGCTCGAAGTCCGCGCGCAGGAAGTTGCCGCGCCCGCCGCAACGCTCGCGCGCGGCCTTCAACATCTCTTCGCTGACATCAATCCCCGTGACGCGCGCGCCGCGCTCAAGCAGCGCGCACGCATGACGGCCCGGCCCGCAGCCCACGTCGAGCACGCGTAGCCCGCGCACGTCGCCCGCGAGCGAGAGGATGGCGGGCATCTCCGTGTACATGCTGACGGAGAGCGACTTGTTCTCGCTGTACCGTCGGCCTATCTCGTCGTAGAGCTTCCTGACAGATTTCTGCTTCGTCGAAGACACGGGCATCGGCTTAATCATGCGAGGATGAAATCACGGTCGGCAAAGCAACCGAAGGTATA
>Ga0190275_10001485_pt1 | contig 17343 bp, 14 predicted proteins | sample Popmic550T_FD_133745 | JGI IMG/M metagenome (GOLD analysis project Ga0190275, IMG submission 133745) | Populus adjacent soil microbial communities from riparian zone of Yellowstone River, Montana, USA - 550 T | ecosystem: Environmental > Terrestrial > Soil > Riparian zone > Trees stand | place...
CGTTCCATGTGCGGCGTCGTCACGTTCGGCGCGAGCCGTTTTCGCTTCGGGTAGGCGTCGCGCATGATCTCGGCCACGCGCGGCCAGTCGCCCGACGTGAGCGCGACGCGCATCAGCATGGCCGTGTCGCGTATGCCGTCGAAGAGGCGGAACAGCTCGGGGTCGCCGTCAATGTGGTTCTTGAAAATCTCCCAGTTGTTCGTCCCCGAAAGTCTCGGCTCGCCCGTGTAGCACACCACCATGCGCCGCTCAAGCTCTTCCGGGTTGACGCTCACAGGCTCGCGGCGGATTCCGTCGGCGGCGAAGCTGATGGAGTTTGCGCCGCCGTAGAACGCGCCGTAGTAGTCCTGAAATCCTGCGGGCACTCGTATGACCGTAGTCTCGACGTTGGCGGCGATGACGATGAACTTAGACGGCGGGTAGCGCTCGCCCACGAGGCGATTGAGCGCGCCGATGCACGCGATGGCGAGCGCGCTCGACCCTCCGAGGCCCGCACCCGCCGGCGCGGCGGATTCGGCGACGAGGTGAAAGCCCGTCTCCGGCTTGAAGAAGTGTACGAGCTTCGCGATAAGCTCAAGACGCTCCTCGCGCGCGAGGCTCTCAATCTCCGAAAGTCGCGTCTCGAACGCGACGTTGCGGTCGCGCGACTCTAAGATGATCTGGTCGTCCGAGCGCGGCTCGATGCGGCAGCTCGCATAAAGTGAGACGGCGAAGTTGACCGTGCTCGCGCCGGGGTGGAAAAGGTACAGAGGCCAGATGTCAATCGTCCCCCCGGCAAGGTCAACGCGCGTCGGTGCGGTGGCTTCGATAATCATAAATGCAAACGATGAAGTCTGAACGATGAACGATGAACTGAAAAGCATTTGCCTTCAGTTCATCGTTCATCGTTCCGCGTTCATACTTTCCTTCAGTCTCCCTCGGCCTTGTTCTTCTGTTTGGGCGCGTCCTTGTGTCGCGCGAGCGAGTGGGGAAGGATGTCGTGTATCTCCTCCCTTATCTCCTGAAACTTCTCTTCGGCTGCCTGCTCGAACTTCTGAATAGTCGCGGGGTTCGCGTCCTCGACCTTCTTCGAGAGCCAGTACTTCTCCGCGAAGTAGAACCCGACGACGCCGACGGCGACGATGGCGAGCAGGATGATCGGGAACGTCTTGAAGTCGCCGATGAGGTTGTAGATCGCGCTGTGGAAGATGTAGCCCGCGCCCGCCAGCGTCAGAACCCACACGAAGCAGCTCGCGAGCGAAAGCAGAAGGAAGCGCAGGTACGGCATCTTCGCCACGCCGTAGAAAGCGCACGCGCCCCAGCGCAGACCGTATGTGAACTTCGAGACGAATATCGAGAGCGGCCCGAACTTATTCGTCAGACGCTCGATGCGCGAGCGCGCCGCGCGGTAGAAGCGATACTTCTTAACGCCCGAACGCATCCCGCGCCCCAAAGCGTAAGCAAGCTGGTCGCTCGCCGCGCCCGCGAGCGTGCCGACGATGAGGACTTGAAGAAAACTGTATTCGCCGAACGCATGCCCATGCGCCAAAACCCCCGCCAGCAGCAGAGTGATGTCGCCCTCCAACATCGTCAGAAGGAAGATGGCCGGAAGCCCGAACTTCCACATCAGGTCGTTGACGAAATTTAAATCCATAAAAGCCGTAAACCGTGAACCGTAAATCGTGACAAGTAAGAACAGGTTTTATCTTGTCACGATTTACGGTTCACGGTTTACGTTCCTCAGGCGGCTTGACGACAAGCACGGGGCAGTGCGCGTGGCGTACGACCGATTCGGCGGTCGAGCCGAAGAGGATGCGTCCGAGTCCCGTGCGCCCGTGCGACGAGATGACGATCATGCCGCAGCCGCGCTCCTGTGCGACGCGCACTATCTCGGCGGCGGCCTCGCCGTGCGCGACCACGTCCTCCACGTCCAGCCCCTCGAACTCCGCGCGCCCGGCGAACCGTGGCAGCTCGCGCTCCGCGGCCTCTTCGAGCTGCTCGCCCATGTCCGCCACGGGCAGCGGCCCCACGGCTGTCGGCGTCCATCCGACCGCGGGCACGACCGGCTCGACGACGTGCAGGCACACGATGCTCGCGCCCAGAAGCCGCGCCATCTCCGCCGCCACGGGCACGGCACGGCGCGCGCACTCGCTGAAGTCCGTCGGCAGAAGGATGGAGCGAACAATCATAAACGATGAAGGATGAACGATGAAGGATGAACTGATAGGAGTTGTCTTTAGTTCAGCGTTCAGCGTTCCTAGTTCAGCGTTGCATTCTACACGGAGAGGGTGTTGTTTGACAGTCCCTTGACCCTTTGTTACCATCGCGCCGACTCTTAAGCGGCGACCGAAATCGCTTTTAATCTCTTCAACCAAAAGGCTTTGAGATGACATCCCCGTCGCAGGCCGGGCAGCAATACGTGGGCGTCGAGCTATGCGCTTCGTCGGCCCGCGCGGCGCTCGTCTCGCCCACCGGCGAAGTGGCCGCGCGCAGCGAGGCCGTATTCTCGTCCGACGATTTGGCGGCACAAATCGCGCGCCTCGTAGCGGAGTTGCGCGACGCCGCGCCCGCAAGCGTCGCCGCAATCGGCGTAGGCGTCCCCGGCCTCGTCAGCCCGCAGACGGGCCGCGTCATCATCTCCACAGACCTGCCCGCGGTCGTGCGCGGCGACTTGCGCGCGGAGATTGAAAAGGCCGTGGGCATTCCCGTCAAGCTCGACAACGACGCCAACGCGGGCGCGCTCGGCGAGCAGACGGTCGGCGCGGGCCGCGGCAGCCGAAACATGTTCTACGTCACACTCGGCACAGGCATCGGCGGCGCGATCATTCTCGACGGCAAGCTTTGGCGCGGCGCTTCGGGCTTCGCCGGAGAGTTCGGGCACATCACGATTGACCCCGAAGGCATCGAGTGCGTGTGCGGCAACGTCGGCTGTCTTGAGACCGTGGCCTCCGCGCCCAACATCGTCCGCCGCACGCACGAGCGCCTGATGCGCGACTCGACCTCTTCGCTCTCGCGGCTCGGCCTGAACAAAAACTTCACCGCCGCAGACATCGCGCACGAAGCGCGGGGCGGCGACGACTTCGCCGCGATGATGATCGCGCGCACGGGCCGCTACATCGGCACAGCCATCGCCGCCGTCATCAACCTCCTCAACACGGAGCTGGTCGTCCTCGGCGGCGGCGTGATGGACGCCGGCGCGCTCATCCTCGACCCCATCATCGAAGAGGCCCGCCGCCGCTCCTTCCAACCCAACTTCGAGTCCACGCAGATCGTCGCCGCCACACTCGGCCCCGACGCCGTCCCCATCGGCGCGGCCCTCCTCGCACGCGACGCCGCACAAATCGGAATATAGATAATCATTTAAGCGTAAGAGCTATGGATAGGTTACATAATAACTGGCATCAAACAACTCACCTACCGCCTAAGGCTTTTATTTGCGGCTACTGTGGAGAAAGAATTGCATCACAAATAGGCTATATGACAGACGGGGGCCATTCACTAAAGGTCTTCATATATATCTGCCATTTATGCAACCGACCATCTCTCTTTGTTAATGATAACCAAACACCTGGCATTCCCTTTGGTGAAATTGTTGCTTATCTACCAGTCACCGTCGAGGCTCTTTACAATGAGGCGCGTAACTGCATGACAGTTTCGGCTTTTACTGCTGCTGTATTGCTATGTCGTAAAATATTGATGAATGTAGCTGTAGATTTAAAAGCGCAACCTAATAAAAGTTTTCTTGAATATGTAAATTACCTTTCCGACAAAAACTACATTCCGCCCAATTCAAAAGGATGGGTTGACCATATTCGGAACAAAGGAAACGAGGCTAATCATGAGATTCATCTTATGTCCCAGACTGATGCTCAAGAGCTAATCGGTCTGACAGAAATGCTACTAAAGATCATTTACGAGTTCCCTAATCGAGTGCCTGGAGTGAATCCAACTCCCCTAGCACCAGCGACCCCCTAACATAATTTAAGGTTCGGAACTTGCTAAGAGAAGAAGATGCCTTTCATCAGCGCGACGCGCGAGGACGAGGCGATGCTGCTCATCAACTTCGCGCCCACCCCTCGCCTTTTAGCTTCGATCTGCCTTTTCGACCGAAAATCCACCCGTTCGTTCAGCCGTCCACGCCGCCGGAATGTTTTTTGAGCGCGGCGCGGCGTGCGCTTGTTTTCGCGGCGCGCAGTTGAGATGATGTCCGCGTTATGTTGAAGTTTGACGAAGGCGCGATGGGCAATGCGGGCGGGCAGCGTTGGGCGCGGCTGGCGTTCATCTGGGGCGTGTGGACGCTGGTCGGGTTGTTCTTTTCGAGTCAGATATATTTCTTCTTCCTGCGAACCGACAGGCCCGTCTCCATCCTCTCGTCGCTCGCGTGGCAGATGAGCGCCGTCTACGTGTTCGCGCTCTCGACGCCGCTCGTGCTTTGGCTCGCGCGACGCTTTCGCATCGAGCGCGCGCTCTGGCGACGGAGCCTCGTCGTTCACTTCCTCGCGGGGACGGCGATTGCCGCCGCGTGGGCGATGTGCCACATCGTGATTGACTCCTCGTTCGGGAGCAGGATCAAGTTCACGCCCGACAACCTCGCGCGCCACGTCTTAGTTCTCCTCGACAAAGAGCTTCTGGTCTACTGGATCATCGTCGTCATAAGCCACGCGGTTGACTACTACCAGCGTTACCGCGAGGGCGAGCTGCGCGCGTCGCAGGCGCAACTGCAAGCCCTCAAGATGCAGCTCCACCCGCACTTTCTTTTCAACGCGCTGCACTCCATATCCGCGCTCGTCCACAGCGACCCCGAAGCGGCGGACAAGATGATCGCGCGGCTCGGAGACTTCCTGCGCCTCACGCTCGAAACTTCCGCCGCGCAGGAGGTGCCGCTCCGACAGGAGCTTGAGTTCCTCAACTGTTATCTTGAGATCGAGCGCATACGCTTCCAAGACCGTCTGACCACGCACATCGAAGTTGACCCGCAAGTCCTCGATTGCAGCGTGCCCAACCTCATCCTCCAACCCGTCGTCGAGAACGCCATACGCCACGGCGTCGCGCCGCGCTCCGCTCCGGGGCACATAGAGATACGAGCCGAGCGCCACGGCCATCTACTCCGTCTGCAAGTCAGGGACAACGGCGCGGGGCTGCCCGCGAACAACTCGCGCCGTGCCTGCGTGGGCGGCGTCGGCCTCTCGAACACGCGCGCGCGCCTCAGCCAACTCTACGGCGCGTCGCACCGCTTCGAGCTTGCGAACGACCCGCGCGGCGGCGCAGTCGCCACGATTGAGATTCCCTTCATCGCGCACGAAGAGGAAGCCCACGGCATCACACGTCTCGGCCTCGACGAACGCCGCCCCGCGCCCCTCGACCGCCACGCGCGCACAGGCGGCGACTCGCCCGCGCTCTCATCCCGCGCCTGAAAAAGCTGTGAACCGTAAACCGTGAACCGTGCCGAGAGGTCTTTCGCCAGCCGTCTCGCGTGCGGTTTCGCGCACGGTTTGTTATAAAACAGAGGTTAGAGGTTAGAGGTTAGAGGTTAGTAGAAGACAAACTGTTCTTACTAACCTCTAACCTCTAATCTCTAACCTCTAAACAATGAACCCCGAACGCATCAGAAATTTCTCGATCATCGCGCACATTGACCACGGCAAGTCCACGCTCGCCGACCGCCTTCTTGAGCTTACAGGGGCGGTAGCCGGGCGCGACATGGAGGCGCAAGTCCTCGACAACATGGACTTGGAGCGTGAGCGCGGCATCACCATCAAGGCGCACGCCGTACGCCTCGACTATCGCGCACGCGACGGGCAAGCCTACGTCCTCAATTTAATAGACACGCCGGGGCACGTTGATTTCAGTTACGAAGTCTCGCGCTCGCTTTCGGCGTGCGAGGGCGCGCTGCTCGTCGTTGACGCCTCGCAGGGCGTCGAGGCGCAGACGCTCGCGAACACTTACCTCGCCATCGAGAACAATCTCGAATTCGTCCCCGTCATCAACAAGATTGACCTTCCGGGCGCAGAGCCTGAGAAGGCTCTGGAGCAGATCGAGAACGTCATCGGTCTCGACACGCACAACGCTGTGCTTGCCTCCGCGAAGACGGGCGTGGGCGTCCCCGAAATCTTGGAGGCAATCGTCCGCGACATCCCCGCGCCGAAGGGCAACGCGGACGCTCCGCTCAAGGCTCTGATTTTCGATTCGTGGTACGACTCCTACCGCGGCGTCATCGTTCTGTTCCGCATCATTGACGGCGCGATCAAGCCGGGCATGAAGATTCGTTTCTTCAACACTGGACGCGACTATCAAGTCGAAACTATCGGCGTCAACCGCCCGCGCCCCACGCCGATTGACCGCCTCTCGGTCGGCGAGGTCGGCTTCATGACGGCCTCGATCAAGACGGTCGCAGACGTGCAGATAGGCGACACCATCACGGAGGCCGCGCGCCCCACGACCGAGCCTTTCCCCGGCTTTCAAGAGATCAAGCCTCTGGTCTTCGCCGGTCTTTATCCGGTCGAGGCCAACCAGTACGAAGAGCTTCGCGACGCGCTCGACAAGCTACGCTTGAACGACGCCTCTTTCTTCTACGAGCCGGAGTCTTCGGTCGCGCTCGGCTTCGGCTTCCGCTGCGGCTTCCTCGGCCTGCTCCACATGGAGATCGTGCAGGAGCGACTAGAGCGCGAGTTCGACTTAGACCTCATCACGACCGCGCCCGGCGTGCGCTACCGCGTGACGACTACGGACGGCGAGACGATTGATGTTGACTCGCCCGCGAAGATGCCCGACGCCGTCCGCATACAGAAGATCGAGGAGCCTGTCATCGAGGCGACGATACTCACAACGGACGAATTCCTCGGCGGCATCCTTCCACTTCTCGAAGAGAAGCGCGGCGTGCAGAAAAAATTCGAGTACATCGCCGACAAGCGCGTGATGCTCGTTTATGAATTGCCGCTCAACGAGATCGTCTTAGACTTTTACGACCGACTGAAGTCCGTCTCGCGCGGCTACGCATCGCTCGACTATCACTTCACGGAATACTGGGAGAGCGACCTCGTCAAGCTCGACCTGATGGTCGCGGGCGAGCCTGTGGACGCGCTCTCCATAATCGTCCACCGCTCGACCTCGCAGGCGCGCGGTCGCTTCCTCGCCGAGAAGATGCGCCAGCTCATCCCGCGCCAGCTCTTTGAAGTCCCCATCCAAGCCGCCATCGGCAACAAGGTCATCGCGCGCGAGACCGTCAAGGCGATGGGCAAGAACGTCATCGCCAAGTGCTACGGCGGCGACATCTCGCGCAAGCGCAAGCTCCTCGAAAAACAGAAAGAGGGCAAAAAACGCATGAAGCGCGTCGGCAAGGTAGACATCCCGCAGGAGGCGTTCCTCGCCGTCCTCAAGGTCAACGAATAGCGTTCAAGCGCTCGCGCTATGAGCCATAAACAGCCCACCAGTTCTGAAGAAAAGATTGATGAAGTTGTGACGGCGCAAGCCGATGATGATTCTGCGTGGGAGACTTCTATCAGGGTCTCGCGCCCCTTAGGCTCAACGAATAACTCCGAGAACCCAAACATGAAACGCTGGCTTTTGTTTATCCTCGTCGTCCTGCTGACGCTCGCATTCGTCGTCGTCCCGGTCTTTCTCATACAGCCGTTCCGACCGCAGACGGCGCGCTCGCTCGAAGTCGGGTACGAGTTGCGGCGCTGGTCTCCGTGGTTGACGATTGCCACGGCGGCGCTCAGCCTCGCGCTCGTCGTGTTGATCTGGCGCGGCTCGCGCCGTTGGTGGGCGAAGGCTCTGGCCGTTGTGCTGCTCGTGCCGGTCGGGGCGTCCGCGTGGTTCGCGCGACAGAATCACTTCGAGTGGATGTTCAAACCACTCTCGAATGCCGCATACGCGCCCGCGGGCGAAGTTGATTTCGTGAACGACGACGACATGGTTCTCGCCGTCGAGCGCGGCGGCGAGCGCGTCGCATACCCCGTGCGGCTGATGGCCTATCATCACCTCGTCGCGGACGACGTGGCGGGCACGCCTCTGCTCCCCACTTATTGAACGCTCTGTCACACCGGTCTGGTGTGGGAGACGACGGTAGACGGGCGCGTGCTTCATTTTCATCTCGCGGGCATCAACAATCAGAACTTCATCATGCGCGATGAAGAGACCGGCTCGTGGTGGCAGCAGATAACGGGCGAGTGCGTCCTCGGCCCTCTGAAGGGGCGACGGCTTAAACAGCTTGACCACGACGAGCTGACCTTCGCCGCTTGGAAGCGCGAGAACCCGCAAGGGCGCGTGCTGCGCCCCGACCCGAAAGTTGCAGCCGCCGGCGGCTATGCGCCCGCCGACTGGGAGCAGCGCATGAAGAGCGTCCCCGTCGCGACGACGCTCGCCGACCCGAACGCCGTGCTTCCGGCGCGCACGCTCATAGTCGGCGTCGAGGCGGGCGGCGCGTCGAAGGCGTACCCCGTGGACGCGCTGCAAAAGCAGAACCCGATCATTGACACGATAGGCGGCGTGCCCGTCCTCGTCCTACTCGGCGAAGACGGAAAGAGCGTGCGCGTCTTTGACCGAAGACTCGACGGGCGCACGCTCGAATTCTTCCGCAAGCCCGACTCGAACGAGCTTTTAGACGCCGAGACGGGAAGCGCTTGGGACTTCACAGGCGCGGCCACTTCTGGCGCGCTCGCGGGTCAGCGTCTCAGAAAAATCTACTCACTTAAAGATTATTGGTTCGACTGGAAGACCTACCACGCGGACACGGGCGTCTATCTGCTCGGCGCGCGTTGATACAGTACCGCGAGCGGTAGCGAGCGGGTATTAGTCAGAAACGCGACCGTCAGGGAGCGTGTCATGTGAAGCCACGACCGACACGCTCCCTGACGGTCGCGTTTCTGACTAATACCCGCCGGACTGTGTTAACCCGCTGGTCAACCTCACGCCTATGCCTTAGACTCTCACAGAAAATGAGACAGCGCCGCCCCTCCGAACGACGAACGGCGGCGCGCATTCACGAATAACCATGCACGTTACAAAGGTCGAACTGGAGAACATAAAATCCTACGTCAGCAAGTCTTTCGACTTCGGGCGCGGCACGACGGCAATCGTCGGCCCGAACGGCGCGGGCAAGACGACCATCCTCGAAGCAATCGCGTGGGCGCTCTTCGACGTGCTCGACTACAGCAAGGACGACTTCCTACGTCGCGGCGCAAAACGCGGCAACGTGCGCGTCACCTTTCAGGACGATCTGGACGAACGCCTCTATCTCGTCTACCGCGACACGGGGCAGGGCTATTACGTCTACGACACGGAGCTGAAGCAGAAGCTCGTGACGGGTAAGGCCGACGTTCGCAAGTGGCTCGACCAGCACTTGGGCGTCGAGCCGGGGACGGATTTGCGCTCTCTCTTCCGCTCCGCCATAGGCGTCCCGCAGGGACTCTTCACGACCGAATTTTTGCAGACGCCCACCGAGCGCAAGAAGTCTTTCGACCGTCTTCTGAAGGTCGAAGAGTATCGCGAGAGCGCGGAGAAACTGCGCGACACCGTCGGCCTCATCAACGAGCGCATCACGGATGTGCGCGTCCGCATCGGCGGCGCGGAGGCGCAGCTCGCGCGATACGACGCGACGGTCGCCGAGCAAAAGACGGCACAGGAGCGCGCCGGAGAGTTGAGCGAAAGTCTCGCGGCTTTTCAGCGCGAGGCGGAGTCGCGCGCGCGCGTCGTCGCCGAGTTCGATGAGGCCGAGCGTCTTGCGGCGGAATCGCGCGCCGTGGCCGACCGTCTCGAAGTAGAGCGCGAGTCCGCCGCGCGTCGCCTGCGCGATTTGCAGGATGGCCTCGACGCCGCGCGCCACGCAGCGGAGCGTCAGCGCGCGACGGAAGGAGACTACCGCGCGCATCTCGAAGCCGACGCGGGCTTGCGCGCTCTCGAAACGGAGCGCGCCGAGCGCGACCGCCTGCGCGAAGAGGCGTCCGACGCCGCGCGCATGACGGCCTCCGCCGAGTCGGACGTGCTGCGTCTGGAAGAATCGCTTGAGCGCGCACGCCGCGCAGCCGCCGCGCTCGTCACGCTCGAAAAAGATGTAGCAAGGCAGGAAGAGCTTGAGCGCGAGCGCGAGCGTCTGCGCGACCTTCTGGCTCGCGCGCGCGCGGCGGGCGCGCGGCTCACGCGGCTCGACGCGGAACTGGCGACGCTCAGGCGCGCGCACACCGAAACGTCGCGTCGCGTCCACGCCGCGGAAACCCTCGCGGGCGCGCAGGAGAAGGCGGATCGCCTTGAGAGCGAGCGCATGGGCGCGGAGACGCGCCTCGGCAAAGTGGAGAACGCGCTCACTTCGCGAAAGCACCTCAATGCACAGCGGCGCGATTTGTCGCGCGAGGTCGAGCGCGCGAGCAAGTCGGTCACGACGCTTGAGCGCGAGGTGCGCGAGCGCGAGCAGGCGGCGTCCGTCGCCGCGTCCGTCCCCGAACTCGAACGACAGGAGCGCGAGCTAGTCCGGCAGGCCGCCGCCTTGCGCGCGTCAATCGAGCGCGAAGAGAAAATCCGCGAAGAGACGAAGGGCGGCGTCTGCCCAATCCTCGGCGAGCGCTGCACCTCCTTCGGCGAGGGCCAGACGTTCGATACCTACTTCGGCGAAGCTCTGAAAAAGAATCGCGCCCGTCTCGGCGCGGTCGAGAAACAGAGCGCGGTCGTCGTCAAATCTCTGCGGGCCGCGCGCGAGGCCGAACGCAACGCCGCGCTCTTCGAGTCGTCGCGCGCGCGTCTCGCGGAGGAGCGCGAATCGCTGCGAGGTCGCGAGGCCGCGCTCGCGAAGATTGACGCGGAGCTTGCCGGGCTTGCGGACGCGAGCGAAGAGTTGAAGGACGAGTTGCAGACCGAGCTGTTCGGCATTGACGGCGCGCTCAAGGTCGCGCGCGACGAGGCGATGCGCTACGCGGAGCTTGAGCCTCTGCGCGACCGCCTGCGCGAGATCGAAGACGAAGGCAAGGCGAAGAAGGAGGAGCGCGAGCAGGTGGCCGCCGACGCGAGCGCGGAATCGGTCGTCGCCGAAGACATGACGGGCGTCGAGCGCGCCTTGCGCGAGCTTGCAGACCCGCGCGGTCGCGCCGCCGCGTTGCGCGCGGAGGCCGAGCGCGAGCCGGCTTTGACGACGGAGATGCGCGGCGCGCAGGACGCGCTCGAAGTCCTGCGGAAACAGACGCTCGCGCTCGACAAGAAGCTGAAGAAGTTTGCAGGGCTGGACGCGGCTTGGACGCAGGCATCTGCACGACGCGACGCGACGGCGCAAGGGCATCGCGAATACGTCGAGTCCGAGTCGCTCGCGAGGACGCTGCCCGCGCGCGAGGCCGAAGTGAAAGGGGCCGAGGCGCGTGCGGCGCAGGCCGCGCAAGACGCCGATGCCGCGCGCGAAGCTCACGAGAGGGCCGTCGCCGCCTACGACCGCGAGCGTCACTCTGAGGAGCGCGGCGCTCTCGCGCTCGCGCGCGAGCGTGCGGCTGCGACCGCGGCGCAGCTCGAATCGGCGCGAGAGCGCGCGGAGTCTCTGGCCGCGGAAGTCTCGCGGCTCGACGAGGTGCGCGCGTCGCTCCGCGACGAGTTCCGCGCGAAGGAGCGGCTTGAAGAGTTGTATGCGGCGACCGACTTCATACGCGACACGCTCAAGAAGGCCGGGCCGCTCGTCACGGAGAGTTATCTGTACAACATCTCGATTGAGGCCAACCAACTCTTCCGAGAAATAACGGGCGAAGGCGGGCGCGCTCTGCGCTGGACGAAGGAGTACGACATCCTTCTCGAAGAGGGCGGCTACGAACGCTCCTTCATAAATCTTTCGGGCGGCGAGCAGATGGTCGCGGCGCTCTCGATCAGGCTCGCGCTCCTCAAACAACTCTCCGACATACGCGTCGCCTTCTTCGACGAGCCGACGGTGAACATGGACGCTGAGCGGCGCGAGCGTCTCGCGCAGCAGATCGGGCAGGTGCGCGACTTCGACCAGCTCTTCGTCATCTCGCACGACGACACCTTCGAGCAGACGGTTGACCACGTCGTCGCCGTCACGCGCGGCGAGGCGCAAGAGGTCGCATGATGAAGAAGGGACGCGGCGAAGGGGAGACGGGGAGACGCGGGGAAAAGGAAGCGGAAACTATCTCCGCGTCTCCCCGTCCCCGCGTCTCCCCGTCACTACCTCCGAAAGAGGTTGTCATCTACTGCGACGGGTCGAGCCTCGGCAACGGTCAAGAGACGACGCGCGCGGCGGCGGTCGCGCTTCTTGGCTTTCGCGGCATGTGGCGCGCGTTCGGCGAATACCTCGGATCGGCGACGAATCAGCAGGCGGAAGTTGCCGCCGCCGCGCTCGGCCTCGAACAACTGCGCGAGCCTTGCCGCGTCCGCGTGCTGAGCGATTCGCGCTACGTCGTCGAGACGATGTCGGGCCGCTTTAGGCGCAAGGCCAATCACGAATGGTGGGCGCGTCTCGACAAGGCCGCCGCCCCGCACGAGATAAATTGGGAATGGGTCAAAGGCCACGCGGGCCACGTCGCGCAGGAAGCGGTTGACCTCGCCGCGCGCCGCATCGCCGCCGCGGGCCACGCCGACGAGGATGCACTGAGCAAGGCTGCCGCGGCTGTTGCCGAAGAGATTAAGCAGTAATGCGGCGTCTAGTTTGCATTGAATGTCTTCCGATTTTCTTCCGGCTCTCTTATGATTAGTCGAGAATGAAGGTTCGTGAGATTCTGAAGCTGCCGAAGGGTGACGGCTGGTATTTGGTTGTGACTGAGGGAAGTCATCGACAGTTTAAGCATCCAGCCAAGCCGGGGCGTGTCACGGTCTCTGGGCATCTGCGTGACGACATTCATCCGAAAACACTGAAAAGCATTCTGACGCAGGCGGGGCTGACGAAGTAAGGAGAAGCAAGTATGCGTTACGCGATGATTATCGAAAAAGGCGAGCGGAACTATTCGGCTTATTTGCCCGACCTGCCGGGTTGCATCGTCACCGGCAAGACCCTCGAAGAAGTGAAGCGGCGCATGAGCGAGGCGGTTGAATTACACTTGCGCGGGATGCGCGAGGACGGATTGCCGATACCGGAGCCGACGAGTCTCGCAGAGTATGTCGAAGCTGCGTGACGTGTTTTTATGACAGTGCCATCCAAAGCTTTACTCGCCACGTTAGCCAATCGAACGTCTAAAGGCTAAAATTCTCTCCCCGACCGCTCCGCAGTTTTCCGATGAGTGTCAAAGCATCAATGACCCAACGCGCGCGCGCTTGGCTTCTGTGCCTCGCGTGTGTTGCCGTGTGCGCGGCGGGCACGTGGGCGCAGCAGGCGGAGCGCGCTTGGGCTTGGCAGAACCCTCTGCCGCAGGGGAACGCGATATACGCTGTGCGTTTCGCGCCGGACAAGCTGACGGGGTGGGCCGTGGGCGCGGACGGCGTCATACTTCGTACGAAGGACGGAGGCTTTCGTTGGCAGGAGCAGCACGCCGCGACGCCCGTCGCGCTCTACGGGCTGTTCGTGAAGGACGCGAAGCGCGCGGTCGCGGTCGGCGCGCGCGGTCAAGTTTTGACGACCGACAACGGAGGGAGACGCTGGGTCTTGCGACAGACGGGCGTTAAGGATCACCTCTTCAGCGTGGCGTTCGCGTCGGACGCGCTGCACGGCTGGGCCGTCGGCAGCTACGGGCAGATTGTTAAGACCGCGGACGGCGGGCGGACTTGGACGGCGCAGAAGTCGGGCGTGCGCGCACATCTGTTCTCGGTCTCGTTCGCGGACGCTACGTCAGGCGCGGCGGTCGGCGACGCGGGCGCGCTCGTCACGACGCGCGACGGCGGCGCGACTTGGACAGACCGCTCCGTAAAGTCGGGCCTGCCGTTCACCTCGGTCGCCTTCGCGCGCGGCTCGCAAAGGGGCGTCGCCGTGGGCTTGGGCGGTACGATCTTTCGCACGGAGGACGGCGGCGAGACTTGGACGCGAGTCGAGATGATTCTACGCACAGACCTTCTCTCGGTCTTCTTCGCGGACGAGCAGCACGGTTGGGCGACGGGCGACGAGGGACAGGTCTTGACAACGAGCGACGGCGGCGCGACGTGGTTTCCCGTGAGCGTCAAGACGAGGCCGCGGCTCGCCGCCGTACACTTCGCGGACGAGCGGACGGGATGGGCCGCGGGGCGCGACGGGCTGATACTTCGGACTGACGACGGCGGCATCGAGTGGCGACGCCTGACCGACGGCGGGCGCGACGACCTCGCGGACATCTTCTTCCTCGACGGCGAGCGCGGCTGGGCCGTAGGCTCGCGCGGTCGAGTCCTCTACACGTCTTCGGGCGGCAAGCGCTGGACGCTGCGCCTGACGGGGACGACCGCGCGACTGCACGGCATCTTCTTCGCGAACAAGATGGACGGAGTCGCCGTCGGCGAGCGCGGCACGCTTTTGCGCTCCCTCAACGCCGGCCTCACGTGGGAGATCGTGCCCACGGATGTTGACGAAGACTTGTTCGGCGTCTCTTTCTTCGACGCGAAGCTCGGCCTCGCGGTCGGCGCGGGCGGGCGGATTCTGAAGACGGAGGACGGCGGCGAGACTTGGAGCGCGCGGCGTTCGGGCACGAAGAGCTGGCTCGAAGCCGTGGCCTTCGCGGATGAGAAGACCGCGGTCGCCGTCGGATCAAGTGGCGCGCTGCTTCGCTCGGAGGACGGCGGCGAGACTTGGTCGCAAGTCGAGATCAACGCGAGGGAGTGGCTCTACGGCCTCACGTTCACAGAGGGCGGGCGCGGCTACGTCGTCGGCGAGCGCGGGCTTATCTTGCGGACGGACGACGGCGGGAAGACTTGGAAGGATCAGGAGGCGGGCGTCAAAGTAAACTTCTATTCGGTGGCCGCCGCGACGCGCGACGACGTGTTGGTCGTGGGCGAGCAGGGGCGCGTGCTGCGAACCGCGAACGGCGGCGAAGAGTGGGAGATGCAACCGACGATAACGAGCGCATCGCTATTCGGCGCGTCGTACCACGGCGGCTCTTCGGCTTGGGTCGTGGGGCGCGGCGGCACGATCTTAAAGCGCACGGACTCGGTCGCCACCGTCAAAGTCCCGCGCCCACGTCTGCCTCCCGCGTTGCGCGGTGCGCCCAAACTCAACCCGCAAGATCAGACGGACGCCGCCGCCCCCATACTCGAAGACGACATCCCGCGCGCCACGCCGCCGACGGCGAAGCCGCGATAGAAGGCAAGAGGCAAAAGGCAAAAGGCAAAAGTGAAAGATACCGGGCCGCTAACGGCTGTCTTTCACTTTTGCCTTTTGCCTTTTGCCTCTTGCCTTTTGCCTTCCCGTCAGACCCTGACGGGATGCTCTTTGGCGTAGCTGTATGCGAAGTAGGCGGCGATGATGTGTGTTATCCAGCCGAGCGTGCCCGCCGAGCCGATCCAAGAGACGCCTGTAAGCACGAGCCAGAGTATGCCCCAGAAAATCTGGCCGTTGTAAATCTGGCCGAGGCCGGGGATAAGGAAACTGAGAATGCCTGCAATGAAGGGATCGCGCATCTTCTAAAACCTCCGTTCCCGGCTATACGCGACGCGGCGCGCGTTTGTTCGCGGCAAAAGTTAAGAGCGATGTGTTGCCCTCTATGCTCGCTCGCGTCGCGCGTCGTCTACTGCGGGGCGTTCTCCTTCGGTCGCACTTCGACGATCTCCGCGCGGAATGTCTTCAGCATCTTCTGCACGGCGGGATTGCTCTCGACCTGCTCGCGCAAACGCCTCTGCTCGCGACGCGCCTCGTCTTCGGGCGCGAGTTGTCCCTCTATCTGTTCACCTGCGTCTCTGAATGAGATGCCGACGGCACGCCCCAGAACTTCGCAGCACACCTCGCGCAGAAGTCGCATGTTCTCCGGCTTCGACAAGGTGTCGCGCAGGTGCTTGCCTTCAGGCGCGAACACGACGCGCACCTCTTCGCCTTCGATCACTAAACGCTTCGCGCCGTCGAGCGCGGCGGCGAGCAAGGGCCTGCCGCGCTCCTCAAGACCTCGCTTGATGCGCGCCGACTCGTCCGACTCGTCGCGCGGGCGCGCGGTGTCGTGTGCGGGCGCGACCCCCGCGCCGCTCGCGTGTGACGCGGGCGCAGCCGCGAGCGCGACGGGCTGGCCGACCCTGTCCTCGCCTGTGCGCGGCGCGTCGAAAAGGTTCGCGGGCGTGGCTTCGCCGTTCGCGAGCGCGAAGGGCGCTTCGCTCGCGCGCGAGGCCGCGTCGCCCGCGAACGAGGGCGCACCGCCCGAAGACGCCTGCGGGGGCGGGACGAGTTTGAGGTTCGGCGTCGCTGCGGATGAAAGCGTCGCTGTCGAAGATGTCGGAGGCGTCGCAGTTGTCGCAGCCGACGGAGGTGTCGCAGTCGTCGCAGTCGTCGAGGGGGTCGGCGTAGTGTCGCGAATGCCCGCGTCGTTCGACTCGTCCGGCTTAGGCGCGCGGGCGGCTGTGGGTGGTTCGGCGTTCGAGCTTCGCGCGGAGAAAGAGGTTGTGCCGCCTCCGGCTGCGCTGCCGCGTTGGGGCGGTATTCCGGCGGGCGCCTGCGGCGCGGGCGGGGTCTGCGCGCCTGCGCCCCCCGAAGGCGCGCGCCCGGTTCGCAAGGCTTCTTCGAGCGCGTTCAGACGCTCGACTATCTGGCCGAGCGGCGCGAGCCTTCGCATCTCTACGAGCTTCACGAGTCCGATCTCAAGTTGATAGCGCGGGTGCGCGCTGCTGTCGCGAAGGAGCGTCTCGGTCTCCGTCAGGCTGTGGAAGAAGCGCACGAGGTCTGATTCCGAAAAGTCGCGGCCCTCGCCCGCGAGCGCCTTCCGTTCCTCTTCGGTAGCGTCCGAGATAGCAGAGGAGTTGCCCATGACTTTTACGACGAGCATGTCGCGCAGGTGCGCGAGCAGGTCGCGGCAGAAGTTGCGAAGCTCGTGGCCGCGCGCCGCCAGCTCGTCAACGACCGCAAGCACCTCCGCCGGTTTTCCTTCCGCGATGGCGCGCACGACGCGCGAAAGCATCTCCGTGCTTGCGATTCCGAGCGCGGCCTCCACGTCCTCGGTTCCGATCTCGCCTTCGCTGAAACTTATGACCTGATCGAAGGCCGACTGCGCGTCGCGCATCGAGCCTTCGCCCGCGCGCGCAATCTCTTTGAGCGCGTCGTCGGAGATTTTGATTTTTTCGGCGTCGGCGATGAGCCGCAGGCGCTCGCCGATCCTCGCCGTCGAGATGGTTCGGAACTCGAACTGCTGGCTGCGCGAGAGAATCGTTTCGGGGACTTTGTGCGCGTGCGTCGTCGCCATGACGAAGAGGACGCGCGGCGGCGGCTCTTCGAGCGTCTTCAGAAGCGCGTTGAAGGCCGCGACGGAGAGCATGTGGACTTCGTCAATGATGAAGACCTTGTAACGGTCGCGC
>Ga0190275_10001486_pt1 | contig 17341 bp, 18 predicted proteins | sample Popmic550T_FD_133745 | JGI IMG/M metagenome (GOLD analysis project Ga0190275, IMG submission 133745) | Populus adjacent soil microbial communities from riparian zone of Yellowstone River, Montana, USA - 550 T | ecosystem: Environmental > Terrestrial > Soil > Riparian zone > Trees stand | place...
CCACGGCGGGGGAGTAGCCGGCGTGAGCGTCAGGGGCAAGGTCTTCGGGATCGTCGCGTCCGCTACCGGCATCGCGGTCGCCGGCACCGCGGTCGGAGTGGCCCGCCGGCGCGGGATCATCGCGCGGCGCGGGGCCGGTGACGAGACCGAGTTCGGCTCGCTCCGCTCGACGCCGATCACGGTGGTCGCCGACGACGGCGTCCCGCTGCACGTCGAGGTCGACGAGTGTCCCGGCTCACCGCTCACCGTCGTCTTCGTCCATGGCTACGCCCTCAACCTCGACTGCTGGCACTTCCAGCGCGCGGGCTACCGCGGGCTGGTGCGGGCGGTCTACTTCGACCAGCGCAGCCACGGTCGGTCCGGCCGGTCGACCGACGGCCACGCGACGATCGACCAGCTCGGCCGCGACCTCGCGCGGGTGATCGAGGAGGTCGCCCCTGACGGGCCGGTGGTCGTGGTCGGGCACTCCATGGGCGGGATGAGCATCTTCGCGATGGCCGAGGAGCTCCCCGACCTCTTCGGCGACCGGGTCGCCGGGGTCGGGCTGATCGCGACGACCGCCGGCGGCATCGACCCCCACCGGGTGCTGGCCCCGGTACTGCCCTCGGGGCTCGGCAGCGCGCTGGCGCTCCGGGCGGTCGCGCTGCTCTCCCGCGGTCACCGCGCCGTCGACGGCGTCCGCCGGGTCGGTCGCGCGGTCGCGTCGGTGGCCACGGACACGTTCGCGTTCGGGGACGACGTCCCGGCCTCGTACGTCGACTTCGTCGACTCGATGCTCTCGGCCACCCCGTTCGAGGTGATCGCCGACTTCTTCCCCAACTTCTCCGCCCTCGACAAGTTCGAGACGGTGCAGGCGCTGGCTGAGGTGCCGGTGTCGATCGTGTGCGGCACCTCGGACAAGCTGACCTCGGTCGGCCACAGCCGCAAGCTGCACGCCACCATCCCCGGCTCGCGGCTGCTGGAGCTGGAGGGCGCCGGCCACATGGTGATCCTCGAGCGTCATGAAGAGGTCAACGCGGAGCTCGACCAGCTGCTGGCGGCGGCCCGGGGACGGGTGGGGCGCTGGTGAGCGTCGAGATCCGTCCGGTCGGTCCGGCGGACGCGGCCACACTGCTCGACACCATCCGTCCTGCCTTCGAGGCACGTCCTGCGCTCGACCCGCCCGCGGCCGCTCTCACCGAGACGGTGACGTCGCTCGCCGATCTGCTCTCACACCGAGGCGGGTTGCTGGCTCTGCTCGACGATGAGCCGGTCGGCGGTCTGGTGCTGGATCCGGTCGGGACCACGATGTACGTACGTCGCTTCGGTGTCCTGCCCCGTGCGCAGGGGCACGGCATCGCGGCCCGGCTGATCCAGGCTGCAGTCACGGAGGCCGAAGGGTACGACGACCTCACCGTCGTCGCGAGGCTCGAGCTGCCGGAGACGGTCGGCTTCTGGGAGCGGCGCGGCTTCCGGGAGGTGCGGCGTCAGGAGCCGAACGTCGAGCTGCGTCGTCCGCTCAACACGTTCCTGTTCGACGTGCCCGACGCCGACGCGATGCGGGCCCTTGGACACTCCCTGGCCGAGCAGCTGCGGGCCGGTGACCTGGTCGTGCTCAGCGGTGAGCTGGGCGCCGGCAAGACGACCTTCGCGCAGGGGCTCGGCGCGGGCCTCGAGGTGCGCGGCCCCATCACGTCACCGACGTTCGTCATCGCCCGTGTCCACCCGTCCTTGGTCGGCGGGCCGGCGCTGATCCACGTCGACGCCTATCGGCTCGGGGGGATCGACGAGCTCGACGACCTCGACCTCGACACCACGCTGGACGACGCCGTGACGGTGATCGAGTGGGGTGAGGGCATGGCTGAGGGCCTCGCGGAGTCGCGCCTCGAGATCCGCGTGATCCGCGCGCTGGCCCATGCCGGTGACACCGAGGACCACGACCCGCGTCGGGTCCTCATGACGCCCGTGGGGCCGCGGTGGTACGAGCTGGACGTGCCAGGCACCCGACGGCCACCTCTGGCGGCGAAGCCCGGCGAGACGCTGCTGGTCGACTTCTGGCACTGCGCGGAGGACGAGCTGCGCGACCTCGATCGTGAGGTGCCGCTGACGATGTCGATCCTGGTCCCCGAGCATGGCGACCGCGTTCTGCTCGTGCACAACCTGCGGACCGCCGAGTGGGAGCTGCCGTTGGCGCGGCTCGCCGTCGGCGACCCCCCGCGGGACGCGGTCGTCGACCAGTTCCGCACGACCACGGGAGGCGATCCCGGACCGGTCGTGTTCGCAGGGGTGGCGACGGTTCAGTACGGGCACCAGCGCCGGATCAAGCGGGTCGCCGTCTACCGGACCGCACTCCCGAATGACACGGGCCTGCGCCCTGACGGTGACATCGACGGGCTCACCTGGTGGGACCCCACCGAGGACCATGCCGGGCTCTCCGCGATCGACGCCCACCTGGTGCGGGTGCTGCGCGGGACCTGATGTGCGCGGCGACTAGCCTGGCTGCGTGCTGCTCGCGTTCGACACCGCCACGCCGACCGTCACGGTCGCGCTGCACGACGACACCGACGTCATCGCGGAGCTCACGAGTGAGCAGACCATGCGGCACGGGGAACAGCTCGCGCCCCTGATCGACCGGGTGTTGTCGGGCGCCAGCGTGGTGCGGCAGGACCTCACCGCGATCGCCGTCGGGGTCGGGCCTGGTCCGTTCACCGGACTGCGGGTCGGCCTGGTCACCGCCCGGACGCTCGCGTTCGTGCTCGACCTTCCCGTGTACGGCGTCTGCTCGCTCGACGTGCTCGCGGTCGAGGCCGTCGACACCGGCGCTGTCATCGGGGACTTCGCGGTCGCGACCGACGCCCGGCGCAAGGAGGTCTACTTCGCGACGTACGACGAGGACGGGCAGCGGCTCACCGGCCCGGTCGTCGACCGGCCGGCCGCTCTCGCCGACGATGGCCAGGTCGTCGGGGAAGGTGCGCTGCTGTATCCGGACCACTTCCCGACGCCGGTCGGTCCCCGGCGACCCAGCGCCGGCTGGCTGGCGCGCACCGTCGCGGGCGAGCGTGCCGAGCTCCGCGACCCCGAGCCCCTCTACCTGCGGCGGCCCGACGCCGTGCTTCCCGGGCCGCGCAAGCCCGCATCGTGATCGAGCCCGCGACTCCTGCTGACGTCGCCGCGATCGTCCGGCTGGAAGCCGTGGCACTCGGCAAGGACGCCTGGTCTGAGGCGCTGGTCACGCACGGTGTCAGCGGCGACCTCCCGACGGTCCACTACCTCGTGGTGCGCGACGGCGGCACTGTCATCGCCTACGCCGTCGTGAGCGTGGTCGGCGACATCGCCGAGCTGCAGCGGATCGCCGTCGACCCCGCGCACCGGCGGCGGGGCCTCGCCAGCAGATTGCTCGCGGACGTCGGGCGCCGTGCGGCCGCCGAAAGAGTTCAGCGGCTGCTGCTCGAGGTACGCGAGGGCAACACCGACGCGTTGGCCTTCTACGCTGCCCGCGGTTTCGAGGAGATCGCACGGCGGCCGCGGTACTACCGCGACGGCGCCACGGCGGTCGTGCTGGAGCTTCCGGTCACCGGCCCCGACGTGAAGGTGTGCTCCACTTCGTAGCCGATGCCTCGGTAGGTCCGTAGCGCGGGCTCGTTGTCGACGTACACACCGAGCGAGCAGACGCCGGAATCGCCCATCGCCCTCCGGGTCAGTGCCCGGGACAGCTCACGACCGAGGCCGTGGCCGCGGTGCGCCTCGGCGACTGCCACGCCACGCACGTGGCCGGTGCCGTCGGGCTGCCGCAACGCCGCCCCGACCGCGACCAGCCGGTCGGCGTCCCAGACGCCCAACCAGGCCACGATGCCGGGTGTCCCGGGCCGGGCGTGTGAGTCGGGGGCGACGACGTCGAGCAGGCCGGTGACCTCGTCGTCCGCGACCGGCACCACCTCGACGGCCGGCGGCTCCGGCAGGCGGGTGGTCCGCATCCAGTGCCACTGCCGGACCTCCGACAGCGGCCAGGCGCCGGGGATGTCATCGGCGGGTGCGGTGACCATGACCCGGTCGGGTGCCTCGACCCGGCCGACGACCTCGGCAAGCAGCTCCGGGAGGTCGCGGTCGCCGAAGCCAGTGACCACGGTGATCTGGCCCTCGTTGATGCGCCGCCGTGCCACGACCACGGCCGCGTCGCCGTCCCTCCAGGCGCCGGTGATCAACTGCGGATCCAGCTGGTGCCGCACGAACGGCAGGTGCTGGAGCTCCACGACCCCCACGGCGCGCATGCCTCCATTGTCGTCGGCGATGATGGGGCCATGGACGCGCCCCTGGTGCTCGGTATCGAGACGTCATGCGACGAGACCGGTGTCGGGATCGTGCGTGGCCACACGCTGCTGGCGGACGCGGTCGCGAGCAGCGTCGACGAGCACGCCCGCTTCGGAGGCGTCGTGCCCGAGGTCGCCAGCCGGGCCCACCTCGAGGCCATGGTGCCGACGATCGAGCGGGCTTGCGAGACCGCAGGTGTCGAGCTGTACGACGTGGACGCGATCGCAGTCACCAGCGGCCCCGGCCTCGCCGGCGCGCTGCTGGTCGGTGTCGCCGCCGCCAAGGCTCTCGCGATCGGGCTCGACAAGCCGCTCTACGGCGTCAACCACCTCGCGGCACACGTCGCGGTCGACCAGCTCGAGCACGGCGCGCTGCCCGACCCCTGCCTGGCGTTGCTCGTGTCCGGCGGCCACTCCAGCCTGCTGCGGGTGGGTGACGTGACCCGCGACGTCGCGCCGCTCGGCGCGACGATCGACGACGCGGCGGGCGAGGCGTTCGACAAGGTGGCGCGGCTGCTCGGTCTGCCGTTCCCCGGCGGACCTCACATCGACCGGCTCGCGCGGGAGGGCGACCAGGTCGCGATCGACTTCCCGCGGGGACTGACCTCGCGACGTGACCTGGAGCGACACCGCTTCGACTTCTCGTTCTCCGGCCTCAAGACCGCGGTCGCGCGCTGGGTCGAGGCGCGCGAGCGCTCCGGGGAGCCGGTTCCGGTCGCGGACGTGGCGGCGTCGTTCCAGGAAGCGGTCTGCGACGTCCTCACCCGCAAGGCGGTCGAGGCCGCGGCGAGCGAGGGGATCGAGGACCTGTTGATCGGTGGCGGGGTCGCGGCCAACTCGCGGCTCCGGGTCATGGCCGAGGAACGGGCCGCTGCCCGCGGCATCCGGCTGCGGGTGCCACGGCCGGGACTGTGCACCGACAACGGCGCGATGGTGGCCGCGCTCGGCGCGGAGATGGTGGCGCGGAACCGGCCTCCATCCGCACTTGACCTGCCGGCCGACTCCTCGCTGCCGGTCACCGAGGTGCTGGTCTGAACCTCGCCGGGAGGTCATGCGAACCGGTATGGCGACCGAACCGGATGACGTCGTGGCATGTCAGACGGCTGTTCCTATTGTCCGAAAAGGTGCTGCGGAAGGAAGAACTCGATCGACATCTGCGCCTCCCGCACGTCGGAGACCCGGGTGGCGGCGCCGTCGGCCTCGAGCCGGAGCACGGCCTGCTCCCCGCCCTGCTCCACCACGGCCAGCAGGGTGTCGTCGTCCTCCCAGGCCGCAGCATGCACCACGGCAGCGTCCGCCTGCTGGCGGCTGCTGACGTACTCGACCACCGGGTCTCCGGTGGTGGCGTCCAGGATCGCGAGGGTCGGAGAACCGAGGTCGGAGTATGTCGCGTACCCGATCAGCCAGCGGCCGTCGGGGCTGAACTGGCCCGACAGCCGGTAGTCGCAGGTCTCGAAGACCAGCTGGGGCTGCGCGGGGTCTGTGCGGCGGACCTCCGAGCACGTGCTGTCGCCGAGGAACTTCGTCTGGCCGGCGACCAGGCCGCTCGCCTCGGAGACCCCGCCGACGTACTGGTAGCCCGCGAGCGGGATGGCGTCGAACTCGCCCTCCGGGGTGGCCTGTCCATAGGAGTAGTCGTCGTCGGGGTTCTCGAAGTGGGACGTCGCCACGGCGTCGCCGGCCAGGAAGCCCTCGACCTGGGTGTCGGGCCGGGTCGGGGTGCGGATCTGCTCACCACCGTCGGTCGGGGCGTTCACGACCGTCCAGTCGTCGCCGTTCCCGCGAGCCTCGACCCAGGCCACCCGGCCTCCGTCCCCGCTGATGGCGAGGGCCGACCCGCCGAGGACGGCCGAGACCTCCTCGAAGTCGGCGTCGAGCACCACGACCTGGGCGCCGGTGGGCGGGTAGTCCCCGGCGCGGATGCCGACCCAGCCGCCGTCGTACGGCGCGATCTGCACGACGTGGCCCGGCAAGTCGGATCGGCCGGACTGCGTCACGAACTGCTGGCCGTCGAGGGTGAGGTAGCCGGTGGCCGGGACCTCGCCCTCCGGGACGTCGAGCGTCAGCGGGAACGTCCCGTCGGGGTTCGGCGTCGGCTCGACCGCCTCGGTGGGCGACGGCGCCGGCGAGGGTCGCTGAGAGCCAGGGGCGTCGAGGACGAGGCCTGCAGGCAGCAGAACGGCCAACACCGCGACGGCGGCGATGCCGGTGGTGACGGCGGCGCGGCGCCGGCGGATCGTGCGGGCCTTGCCCTGGACGTCGTCGAGGGTCAGCGGTGCGCTGTGCCACTGGTCGACCTGGGCGTGGAGCTGACGGGTCAGCTCGCCGGCGAGGCCGGTGGGTGGGGTGTCGTTCATCGGTCCTCCTCCCGGGGATTCAGCGTGTGAGGTGCGCGCTCGCGCAGGGTGGCCAGCGCGCGACTGGCCTGTGACTTCACGGTTCCGATCGAGATGCCGAGTGCGTCGGCAGTCTCGGCCTCGGACAGGTCTTCGTAGTAGCGCAGCACGACCACGGCGCGGGCCTTCTTGGGCAGCGTCTGGACCAGGTCCCACAGCTCGGCGCCGGTCCCGGCGTCGTAGGCGTCGTGATGGGGGTGGTCGGGTGGTTCGTCGGTGGAGGTCTCGCGTCGCTTCCAGGCGCGGCGCCACAGGGAGTTGTGCTCGTTGACCAGGATCCGTCGTACGTAGCCGTCGACCGAGCCGCGGTCGTTGACCTTGTCCCACGACAGGTAGAGCTTGGCGAACGCGGTCTGCACGAGGTCCTCGGCGGTGTGGCGGTCGCCGGTGAGCAGGTAGGCGGTGCGCATCAGGCTCGGCTGGCGGGCGTGCATGTAGGAGGAGAAGTCCCCGTCCCGAGCCTCCGAGCGGCTCATCGTCACCCCCGTCGGTGCGAGTGCGTGCATCCGTTGCACCTCCATTCCATCGTCACCAAGACGCGAAATCCCGGAGGCGGGTTGCAATCGGCGCGGCCTATCCTTCGACCCATGAGCATCCCGAGCCGCGCGTGACCGACCGCACCCCTCCGCCAGTCGTGGCGGACGAGCCCACGATGCTCTTGGCGTTCCTCGACTACTTCCGCGCGACGCTGCGCCGGCAGACCGACGGCCTCGACGCCACGCAGCTCCACACCCGGCTGGAACCGAGCACCCTCACGCTCGGCGTGCTGCTCAAGCACCTCGCCCTCGTCGAGTGCTACTGGGCCACCCACGTCCTCGCAGGCGGGGAGATGGGCGAACCGTGGGCCTCCGCTGACTGGGGCGCCGACCCCGACTGGGAGATGACCACCGCCGTCGACGACCCACCGGGCGAGTTGCGTCGCTTGTTCGACACCGAGACCGGGGCAGCCGACACGATCTACCGCCGCGTGATCCGGGAGGGAGGCCTCGACACGCTCGCGGCGCGAGAACGGCACGGTGCGCACCCGAGTCTTCGCTGGATCCTGGTGCACCTGGTGGAGGAGTACGCCCGGCACTGCGGGCACGCCGACCTGATCCGGGAATCGATCGACGGAGCGGTGGACCCCTAATCCCCCTTCTGGGTCACGGCGCGGTAGTCCACGGCCAAACGGCCCCTTCGGACCGCCGATGCGGGCCGTTTGGCCGTGGAGTATCGACTACGGTGACGGCTTGTGACGATCAGGCCCGCCACCGACGCAGACTGGACTTCGATCTGGCCGATCTTCCAGGGCATCGTCGTCGAGGGCGAGACCTACGCCTACCCCGAGGACCTCACGTCGGACCAAGCCCGCGCGCTGTGGATGGAGGCGCCGCCGGGCGAGACGGTGGTGCTGGAGGAGGACGGCGAGATCCTCGGCACCGCGAAGTACGGGCCAAACCGGCCCGGCCGCGGTGCGCACGTCGGCACGGCGTCGTTCATGGTGTCGCCGGCCGCGCGCGGCCGCGGTGTCGGCCGGGCGCTCGGCGAGCACGCGGTCGGCCGACTGCGCGACCAGGGCTTCCGCGGCATCCAGTTCAACGCCGTGGTCGAGACCAACACGTCCGCGGTCCGGCTGTGGCAGGCGTTGGGATTCGAGATCGTCGGCACCGTGCCCGGCGCGTTCGAGTCCGCTTCACTGGGGCACGTCGGACTGCACGTGATGTACCTCGACCTGAGCTGAACGTCAGTCGGCGAAGCCCGGCAGGTGCCGCTCCATGATCGCCCGGAACGGCGCCTCGCACTCGAGCTGGCTGAGCACGCCGAGGCCACCGAGCCAGGTGCGGTGGATCAGCAGGTACGACGTCGGCAGGTTCAGCTTGGTCGCGACCGTGAACGACGGGCTGCGCGGGTTGTTGATGCGCTCGAACTGCTCCCGCATCCACGCGCGGGTGAACGTGAACGTCTCCTCGCGCGCCGGCTCCACGAACGGCGCGAGGTAGTCGAGCACCTGCTCCGGCGAGACCGTGATCCGGTCCTTGATGAACCCCTCGGCGCGCAGGCCCCCGGCGAGCTCGTCGGCTCCGTTGTCGAGCGCCAGCCGGATCAGCCGGCCCATCGCCGGCGGAAGCCCGCGCTCGGGCAGTCGCGCCACCGCGCCGAAGTCGAGCACCCCGATCCGTCCGGGTCCGCCGTTCTCACCGGGCATCACCCGGAAGTTGCCCGGGTGAGGATCGGCGTGGAGCATCCCGGTCCGGGTCGGGCCGTCGAAGAGGAACGTGACGAACACCTGCCCGTAGTGGTCGCGCTCGGCCCGGCTGCCCTGCCGGATCACGTGTGCCAACGAGTGCGGGCTCTCCAGCCACTCGGTGACCAGTGCCTGCTCGCCCACGGCCACCACTCTGGGGACGACGATGTCGTGGTCGTCGGCGAACGCCTCGGCGTACGCCGACTGTGCCTCGGCCTCCAGCCGGTAGTCGAGCTCGTCGGCTGCCCGCGCCTGGATCTCCTCGACGAGCGGCTTGAGGTCGATCCCGGGGAACACCGGCGCCACGCCGCGGACGACGCGGGCGAGCTGGCGTAGGTCTGACATCAGTGCTTCGCCGGCGCCGGGGTACTGGACCTTCACCGCGACGTCGCGACCGTCCTGCCAGCGTGCGCGATGGACCTGACCGATGCTGGCGGCCGCAGCGGGGGCGCCGTCGAGCCAGGTGATCCGCTCACCCCAGTCGTCACCGAACGAGCGCGCGAGCTGCTCGCGGACGGTCTGGGTCGGCATCGGCGGCGCGGAGTCCTGGAGCGCCGTCAGGTGCTCGCGGTACGGCGCCGCGACCTCGTCGGGCAGCGCGGCCTCCAGCACGCTGAGGGCCTGCCCGAACTTCATGGCGCCGCCCTTGAGCTCCCCGAGGGTGCGGAAGAGCTGCTCGGCGGTCCGCTGCTGGACCTGGCTGAGCACCACGTCGGCGGGCGCGCCACCCAGTCGGCGGCCGAGCCCGAACGCCTGGCGACCGGCGTACCCCAGGGGCAGGGCGGCGAGCCGCGCGGTGCGCGCGGCGGCCTTGCGAGGCAGGTCGGTCACGGGCTCATTGTCGCTGACGGACGATGGAAGGATGTGCGGCGTGGCTGACTTCCGTGTGACCGACCCGGCCGCGGCGGGTTCGCAGTGGGCCCTGGGGCAGTACTTCGCCGAGATCGGGGCCGCCTTCGGCTTCGAGACCGGCACCGCACTGGATGACGCGGTCACGGCGTTCGCGCCACCGCACGGGGTGTTCGTGATCGCCGGTGCCCCCGACCATCCGAGCGCGTGCGGCGCCGTGCAGTTCCTCGATGACGAGCGCGCCGAGATCAAGCGGATGTGGGTGGCACCCGCCGCCCGCGGGCAAGGCCTCGCGGGCGCGCTGCTGGCGCAGCTCGAGGAACAGATCGTCCTCGCGGGCCGCCGACTCGCGCTGCTCGACACGAACAGCTCGCTGACGAAGGCCGTCGGGCTCTACGAGTCTCGCGGCTACGCGCGGGTCCCCGACTACAACGGAAACACCGACGCCGACGTCTGGTTCAGCAAGCCACTGGCGAGTGGCCGCCGTACCTGACGCCGGCGTCGGTCGGATCAGCTGGTCGGGCGCCTCAGTAGGCGCCGGCCGGGTCGGCCAGGAACGCCAGGTCGTCCGGCTGGTCGATCCGGTAGCTGCCGCTCGCGTTGCAGTTGTAGTTCTGGCCGAACGACGTCACCGCCACGATGATGTTCTGCGACGCGATCGCCGGGGTGGTGATGTCGAACGTCGGGCCTCCAGAGTCACCGAAGCAGGTCCCGCCGGTGTTGTGCGAGAACTTCACCGCGATGTTCTTCAGGCCGTAGGCACCCTTGAAGCTCACGAGCTTGCGGTCGGCCTTGCGACGGGTGTCTCCGCCGAAGGAGAACTTCGGGCCGCTGGCCTCCAGGCCGTAGCCCACCGACTCGAAGAGACCGCGCTGCTTGGCCTTCTTGGTGTAGTAGGTGTCGAGGTAGTCCGGCTCCGGAAGCGCGCCGTACTCCGATCGCTGGATCGGTTCGCTGAGCTCGACCACGCCGAGGTCGTGGAGCAGGAATGCGGCGTCGACGTACTCCGGGTGCGTGAACGTCATCTCCGCCTCGGCCCACTTGGGGCTGGCGTCGAGCGCCGCCGCGTAGGCGTCGTACCGCTCGGGGTTGCGGTCGGGGATGAAGTCGGCGCTGGGCGGCAGCATCGAGTAGTCGGCGGCCTCCTTCACGGTGAACCACACGTCGGTCCCGCCGTGCAGCGGGTCCGGAGGCAGCTCGCCCTCGGTGCCGACGGCGTACGTGCAGTGGCCGGCGGTGACGACCGTGTCGGCGTCGATCAGGGTGCCGGTGCAGTTGAACCAGGCGCCCGGTTCGTCGAAGCGCGGGTCGACCGCGTCCGGCACGTAGAACAGCAGCTGGCCGACGTACGGGTGCTCACCCGCGTCGGGTGCGCCGCCGACGATGGCCTGCGCGGGCACGGTCGGGGCGACCATGACGGCCCCGGTGACAACGGCGGCGATGGCGCCGCCCATCCACTTCTTCATGCGATTCCCCCCACGGAAAGGTTCAGTGACCACTGCACCGTAGGGGGTCTGACGCCGTCGATTCCAGAGGCGACCCCGGAAAGTTGAGCTCGTGCGGCTCCCGGCGCCCCTGTGCCGACGTCGTGACGTCGCCGCTGCCCGGCCTGGGGGTCTACGCTGCAAGGCCCAGGACCGTGACGAGGTGAGGCATGAACGCGCAGGACGACCGGGTCGCTGAGTTCCACCGGCTGCACGAGTCCGGCTGTTTCGTGATGCCGAACCCGTGGGACGCGGGAACCGCGCGGGTCCTCGAGCAGCTGGGCTTCCCGGCGCTGGCGACGACGAGCGCCGGCATGGCGTGGTCCCTCGGCCAGCCCGACACCCACGTCCCTCTCCCGCAGGTGCTCGACCACCTCCGCGCCGTCACCTCCGCCGTGACGGTCCCGGTCAACGCGGACTTCGAGGGCGGCCACGCCGTCGACCCCGATGGCGTCGCCGCGAACGTGGCGCAGGCCGTCGCGACCGGGATCGCCGGGCTCTCCATCGAGGACTCGTCGGGCGATCCGGCGGACCCGTTGCTCGGCGTCGAGCTCTCCGTGGACCGGATCAGGGCCGCGCGGCAGGCGATCGACGACAGCGGGACCCGGGTGCTGCTGACCGGTCGCTCGGAGGGCTTCGTGGTCGGTCGCCCTGACCTGGCCGAGACGATCCTGCGGCTGCAGGCCTACGCCGAGGCCGGCGCCGACTGCCTCTACGCCCCACGGCTCGGCACCGTCGAGGAGGCCGCCGCCATCGTGGCCGCGCTGGCACCCGCGCCGGTGAACCTGCTGATCAACGCCCCGTTCACCACGGTGGCGGAGGCGGCCCGCATCGGCGTCCGCCGGATCAGCGTGGGCGGCACGTTGGCCCGCACGGCCTGGGGTGGCTTCCTCCGGGCGGCGTCGGAGATCGCGTCCGAGGGGACGTTCTCGCACTTCGACGACCTGCCGGACGTGGAGGGACTGTTCGGGTCCTGACCTCGAGGAGCCCTCGGGACGTCAGCCCCGCAAGTCGGTAGACATGCGTATTGCCGCACGTCCGGAGCGGTCCCAGCATGGGACGAGGCCCGTCTCAGGGGTCGGGCCCTTGTGCAGGGGGCCGTCATGTCAGCTCGCCAGATCATCGTCACCGCCGCAGCGCTCGTCGCGCTCGTACCGGCCGCCGCCGCCGCGTATCCGTCCGTCGCGGACCCGTCGCCGGCAAGTCACGGTGCGGGGGGCGCCGAAATCATCAGGGACGTGCCGGCGGTGCTCGCCGGCGACACCTGGCTGCGCCACCTGCGCCAGGACCTCCTGCCGTACTGGGAGATGCCGGAGGCCCTGGGCACCCCGCTGGGCAACTTCCCCACCTTCCGCGACCAGCAGGGGCTCCTCGATCCGGAGCGGGGCACGTTCCGCGGGGTCTCGACCTTGGCGCGCGGCGTGTACGGGTACAGCGTCGCGTTCCACCTGACGGGCGACGAGCGTTACCTGGCGTACGCGCGGGCCGGGCTCGAGTGGCTGGACGACCACGGCTTCGACGCCGTCCGGGGTGGCTGGTACCGCAACCTCACGGAGACCGGTGACCCGGAAGACCCCGACGGCGACAAGCCACTCTTCGACCTGGCGTCGCTGGGGATGGCCTACGGCATGTACTTCAACGTGACGCGCGAGCCCTGGGCCGAGGCCGGCCTGCTGGGGGTCCGCGACCTGATCTTCAGCCAGTACCACAACCCGGCGAACAACCGGTACTTCGACGCTCGTTCGGCCGACATGAGCCGCACGGTCGACCTCGGGGGGAACGGCCGCGACCTCGTCAACGTGCTGGTCCCGGGGACGGCCCTGCTGCTCCCGAACGCCGACCTGCTCACGGATCCGGCGAGGCGGGCCCAGTTCCGGAACGACCTGCGTCGCGTGACGCAGGCACTGCTCGGCCAGCACCGCAACGACACCTCGCCCGAGACGTGGTGGTTCTGGGGGAGGACCGGACGGATCGGCGACCACGACACGCTCCAGACCGACTTCGGCCACACGATCAAGAGCCACGAGATGATCCACAACGCCAACCAGCAGTTCGCCGACCGCCCCTGGGACGCCCTCGGACCGGACCGCGACGTACTCCTCGCGAAGGCCTGGGACGAGTCGGCCGGACGGTGGCACGAGGACCTGGTGGACTTCGCGTCCGGCGCCGTCGAGCTCGACAGCAACTGGTGGGTGCACAACGAGGCCGACCAGACACTGGCGGCACTCGACCTCCGAGAGGACTTCGCGCGGAGCGAGTGGCTGGCGCGCAGCGCGCAGGGGTGGCTCGACACGTTCGTCGATCCGGTGTTCCCCCACGAGACCTGGACGCGCCCGCTGCGAGACGGGACCTTCCCCGGGGGGGCTGCGGCGAAGAGCGCCCGCGGCAAGAACATGTACCACGTCTTCGAGCACGCCCTCGTGATGTACCTCCACGGCCGTGCGATGGAGGGCGTGCCCGCCACGCTGCACTACGCGCTGCCCGAGGACGCCGCGCTCACCGCCGAGGCCGAGCCGTACTGGTTCGACGCCACGACCGAGCACCGCACGGTGGGTGAGGCCTTGGCCGCCCTGCCCGGCCACCGTCACGTCACGGTCGAGCTGTCCGGCCTCGACGCCGTGCCCGACCCGCTCTTCCCGCCCCCCGACGACGGCGTCCCGCCCGAGACGACCGCCACGGTGACCCCGTCGGCCAACGAGGCCGGCTGGAACAACGCGGCCGTGGTCCTGGACCTCACCGCGACCGACGAGGTCGCCGGCGTGCGCGAGGTGCGCGCCCAGGTGCGTGACCTCACCGGACCGGCCCCCGACCAGGCCTGGATCACTCCGGGCGACCGGCTCACGTTGCCCTTCGGGTCCGAAGGTGACTTCGAGGTGACCTTCGCGGCGGTCGACCGTCTCGGCAACATGTCGGCACCCGACACGGTCCGGGTGCGCCTCGACCTCACGGCTCCGACGATCACCGGCATGCCGGTCCCGCACTGTCGGATCTGGCCGCCGAACGGGCGGATGGTGCAGGTAGCCGACGTCGTCGGGCAGGACGTGCTCTCCGGGGTGGCCGACCTCGAGGTCGAGGTCACCGTGGACGAGCCGGCCGTCGGCGACGTCGTGGTCGACGGTGGTGTGGTGCTGGTCCGGGCGGTCCGGGACGACCAGGGCGACGGGCGGCTCTACACGGTCAGGGCCTCGGTGACCGACGTGGCCGGGAACCTGACGACCGAGTCCGGCGGCTGCGTCGTACCGCACGACCGCAGGCCGTAGCCGTGACACAGGCTCTGCCGACGGTCAGGATGGCGGTGCACACGCCGACGCAGGAGGTCCGATGCTCTTCCACATCACCCAGGTCCACGCCCCGGAGCACTGCCCGAAGGGGGAGGGTGGCTCGAACTCGCTGTTCGACGCGGACGCCGCCGGCATCACGCTCATCGGCCGGTACGGCGCGAACGCCGAGCACACCATGTTCTACGTCGTCGAGGCTGACGACGTGAACGCGCTCCAAAAGTTCCTGTGGCCGGGCTTCCAGTCGTGCACGAGCACCATCACGCCGGTGAGCGAGGTCCCGGTCCCGCTGAACTGAGCCCGCGGTCAGGAGCCGGGCACCGGCTTGAACTTGCGCAGCTCCTGTGGCCAGCCGCAGCCCTCGGCGACTCGGCCGGCCCAGTACTTCGCGGTCTCGTCGTCTGGCACCTCGATGACCGTCAGGCCGCCCAGGAACTCGGTGTGCTCGACGAAGGGACCGTCCGTGACGACGATCTCGCCGCTCGTGGCGTCGGCCGCGTAGACCGGGCCGTCCTCCTCCTCGAGGCCGCCGGCGAAGACCAGCACGCCGGCGGCCTGCATCTCCTTCATCACCGCCATCGACGGCTCGACACGCGTGGGCCACCAGTCGTCCGGGTGGTCACCGACCCACTGCTGGTTGAAGTAGATGAGGTACTGCGCCATCCCTGCTCCCTTGCTCGGACGGACCCGATGTCCATCGACACCCTAATGACGGGTGGGGAGAGGTCGGATCGACAGCGTCAGCCGGGGAACTTGACGCCCGTGTTCGCGTGACACCGGTAGCCGAACGGGTTCTTGGCGAGGTACTGCTGGTGCGCGTCCTCGGCGTAGAAGTACTGCGTCCCACCAGGAAGCGGAGCGGCGGGCCGGATCTCGGTGGTGATGTCGCCGAGCCGGCGCCGCGCCAGTTCGTCGCCGTAGATCTTGGTCAGCTCGCGAGCGGCCTGCTCCTGCTCGGGGGTCGTCCAGTAGATCGCGGAGCGGTACTGGGTGCCGACGTCGTTGCCCTGTCGCATGCCCTGCGTCGGGTCGTGCACCTCGAAGAAACGCTTCACCAGGTCGGCGTACGAGACCACGGTTGGGTCGAACACGATCCGGATCGCCTCGGTGTGACCGGTCCGGCCGCTGCACACCTCCTCGTACGTCGGGTGCGGGCTCTCGCCGCCGGCGTAGCCGACCGACGTGGACCACACGCCGGGGAGCTGCCAGTAGATCTCCTCGGCGCCCCAGAAGCAGCCGAGCCCGAAGATCGCGACCTCATGCCCCGCGGGCACCTCGTCGGTGACCACCGGCGTCTTGAGCACCAGGTGCTCGCCCAGCTGCCAGGGGCGTGCGTCCCGTCCAGGTAGCGCCTGCTCCGCCGTCACCATCTCGGTCTTCCGGCCCAGTCCGAACATCGCGTGCTCCTCCCTTGAAGGCGGTCTGTGATGCCTCCACCCTGTGCAACACAGCCACGCCGCCCAACCTTCCCGACCCTGCCGTACCCACGCCCCTCCACTGCGGGGCCTGCTGAGTAGGGTCGCTACGTGAGCCAGGAGCATGCCGACAAGTCCGGCTTCGACACCCGCGCCATCCATGCGGGCTACGAGCCGGATCCCACCACCGGCGCGGTGATCCCGCCCATCTTCGCGACGTCCACGTACAAGCAGGACGGGGTGGGCGGGCTGCGCGGCGGGTACGAGTACAGCCGGTCGGCCAATCCGACCCGGACCGCGCTCGAGGGCGCGCTCGCGGCCGTCGAGGACGGCGAGCGCGGGTTTGCGTTCGCGTCCGGGCTGGCGGCCGAGGACACCCTGGTCCGGGGGCTGTGCCGGCCCGGCGAGCACGTGGTGCTGCCCGACGACGCCTACGGCGGCACGTTCCGGCTGTTCGACAAGGTCGAGCAGGTCTGGGGCCTGGCGCACACGCCGGTGCCGGTGTCCGACGTCGACGCAGTCCGCGCCGCGATCCGACCGGGCGAGACGAAGCTCGTGTGGGTCGAGACCCCCACGAACCCGCTGCTCAACATCGCCGACCTCGAGGCGCTCGCGGCGGTCGCCCACGACGCGGGGGCGCTGCTCGTCGTCGACAACACGTTCGCCACGCCGTACCTCCAGCAGCCGTTGACCCTCGGCGCCGATGTCGTCGTCCACTCGACGACGAAGTACGTCGGCGGCCACTCCGACGTCGTCGGGGGAGCGCTCGTCGTGCGCGACCACGACCTCGCCGAGCGGGTCGGCTTCCACCAGAACGCCATGGGCGCGGTCGCCGGGCCGTTCGACTGCTTCCTCACCCACCGCGGCCTCAAGACGCTCGGCGTCCGGATGGACCGTCACTGCGACAACGCCGAGCGGGTCGTGGAGTTCCTGGCCGGCCACGCCGCGGTCACCGACGTGATCTACCCCGGGCTGCCCGAGCACCCCGGCCACGAGGTGGCGAGCCGGCAGATGCGGCGCTTCGGCGGCATGGTGTCGTTTCGCGTCACCGGGGGAGTGGAGCACGCACTCGCCGTGTGCGACCGCACCCGCGTCTTCATCCTGGGCGAGTCGCTCGGCGGCGTCGAGAGCCTGATCGAGCACCCCGGGCTGATGACACACGCCAGCGTCGCCGGCACCGACCTCGAGGTTCCCGCGGACCTGATCCGGCTCAGCGTCGGCATCGAGACCGCCGACGACCTGCTCGCGGACCTCGACCGCGCGTTGTCCGGTGGCTGAGGAAGGCGGTTTCGAGACGGGCGCTGCGCGCCCTCCTCAACCCACATCTCAGCGCCTGTCTCGAAACCCGCGTAGCCCGGACAGCACCGCGCTCTGCGTCGACTTCGGCTCCACCTTCACGAAGGCATCGC
>Ga0190275_10001487_pt1 | contig 17340 bp, 17 predicted proteins | sample Popmic550T_FD_133745 | JGI IMG/M metagenome (GOLD analysis project Ga0190275, IMG submission 133745) | Populus adjacent soil microbial communities from riparian zone of Yellowstone River, Montana, USA - 550 T | ecosystem: Environmental > Terrestrial > Soil > Riparian zone > Trees stand | place...
GGTCTCGCATCGCGACTTTCTCCTGCGCCTGCTGCGCGGCCAGCACGCTCCGCGTGGCATTCAGGAGATCTCCCTGGCCCTTCCAGGATCGGCGGAAGACGTCGGCCCGCTCGCGTTGATGGCGCTCGGCCGCACGCCGCCACTCGTGACGCTGGTGCACCTCCATGCGGTCGCGACCCGCAGCACGCTCTGTGGCGTGGCGGGTTCGCTCCCCGATGTATTGCTGCCAAGGCTTGGAGGCGGGATCGAGTGGCTGCGGTGCGCGCGGGCGGGTCGCCTCGTCCAGTCCGCTCACGACGACGCCGCCTCTCTGCTCCCCCGGTTGGACTCGAACCAACAACCCCGCGATTAACAGTCGCGTGCTCTGCCAATTGAGCTACAGGGGAATGACGGCGCTTGGCGCTCGCGGCGTCGCCATCGCGTCGGAAAGGTTACCCCACGGCATCGTCTGCGATTTCGTCGATGTTCCGGCTGCCCGGAGGCGGTCCGCCGAGGTAGATTCGGCGGATGCGAAGGATGGCGTTCGTTCTCGGTCTTGCTGTCGGTTATGTGCTGGGGACCCGGGCTGGTCGGCAGCGTTATGAGCAGTTGCTCCGTTCCTGGCGCCAGATCCGGGACAACCCTGCCGTCCAGGAGGCTGCCGGGTTGGTTCAGGCGCGGGCCGAGAATGCGGTGGGAGCTGTGAAGTCACGGATCGGCAGTGAGACCTCTGATCCACTCGCGTCCGCGTCCTACACCGATCGGGTCAACGGGTCCCGGCACTAGCGCTTGGCGGCAATGCCGTGACCCGACCACAGATCGACGCCATCGGCGTCGCAGTCTCGGACATGGCTCTGGCCGTCGCCTTCTACTCCCGCCTCGGCTTGGACTTCCCACCAGAGGCAGCGAGCGAGCCACATGCCGAGGCGATGTTGGGCTCCTCGATGCGGCTGATGCTCGACACCGAGGCGATGCTGCGGCAGATCGACCCGGACTGGGCTGCAACACCGGGTGGGAGACTGGGTTTGGCGGTACGGATGCCGGATCCGGGCTCACTTGACGAGCTCTACACCGAACTGGCCGCCGATGGACTCGGCGTCAAGCCGCCGTGGAACGCGTTCTGGGGTCAGCGCTACGCAGTCGTACAAGATCCGGATGGCCTGCACATCGACCTCTACGCGCAGCTGCCCGAAGAAGTGCCGGGAACACCCGCCTGACCCTGCCGCCGAGGCCGGTGATACGCGCTCCGGCTCAGAGCTCCGGCATTGACTGAGCCGCAGTGGACATCAACAGATTCGTCGCCTCCCGGCGCAGATCTGGGTCATCGGCGTCGGAGTCGCGATCGAAGACCGCGTACCACCGCAGCCCGTCTTGCCCGCTGATCCGGCGACCCACGATCAGTACGGTGCTCCCGGCCCCCACCGCATGGCGACGGGAGACCACGACACTCCTGTCCACCCGCAGGCGTACGACCCGGGGAACATCCTCGGGTGCCCGAAGGCGAAGGATGATCGCGGGGACTCGCTTCATGATCTGGGGTTCGATCTCTTCTGCGGCGACCACGGTCAACGCGTCAGCTGACCACTTCGCGGTCACGATGGACTCCCAAGGCAGCAGTGTCCCGGATGGCTCCACCTCCTTCTCCGCGGCGGGCTGACGAGGTGCGGCGTCGGAGATCCAGAGGCCCCGTGGGGTGGCAATGACCAGATCGCCCGACGGTGTCGAGCTGAAGGTCAGCACGCGCTCATCCGGGTCCAACCAGGCGCGCGCATGGGCCGGCAACGGATTGCCGCGTCGTGGCCAGATGCTCACGTGGGTGGCGCGATGCTGCTCACGGCTGTCCCCCCATCCCCCGCTCTCCGAGCACCTTCGCCTGCTGCTCGAGTGAGATCAGCTCTCCGAAGATCCGCTGATAATCCTCCGGTGCATCGACCGGGTTCATCCGCTGCAGACGGCTCTTCACGATCGCCACCGCACGCGTGGCCGCCAGATGCTGCAGGCGGGCCAGCACGGCGGAGATGTAGTCGGTCTCGTCCTTGGCACTGTCCGGCCTGAGCGGTTCCACACTGAGCTGGGTCACCAGGCTGATCAGGATCGGATCAGTCAGGCCCGCGGCAACAGCCTCGGCCCAGGCCGGCCCGCTCATCGGCGCGCTGCTGGCGCCACCGGCGGCCGCGATAGCTACCCGCAGCGCCCGGTATGCCTCCTGGGTGTAGGCCGCTGGGCCCACCGCATCGAATACCGGGCCTGCGACGGCGGGCCGTTGCATCGCAGCTTTGAGCGCCTCGCGTTCGACCTTCGATGCTGCTCCGTCATCCGGCCTTGGCACCTTATTGGTCACGGTCGTGTCAGCAGCCAGTTGAGCACCGTTCTGGTCGCTGGCCCCCCCGAACCGGTCAGCGTCGGTCGCCGGTGCGCCGCGCCCATTCTCGGAACGAGCCCCTGCGATCCCGCGCCCGGTCGTGCTGCCCGGACTGGTGCTTTGGGGCTGCTTGCCCGCCCGCCGCACCTCGGCGATCACCGATTCCATGTCCATCCCGAGCAGGCCGGCGAGCACCCTCGCGTATTCCGGACGCAGACCACGGTCCTTGATGTGCGCGACCATGGGTGCCGTGCGCTGCAGAGCCGTGACGCGGCCCTCTGCGGTTTCCAGGTCATACCGGGCCACCGTGGCCCGCAGCACGAAGGCCACCAACGGCACGCGGCGGGCGATCAGGTCACGGACCGCCTCATCGCCCTTGTCCTGCCGTAACTCGCATGGGTCTCGCCCCTCGGGCTCGATCGCCACGAACGTCTGGGCGACGAACCGCTGGTCCTCGCCGAACATCTTCAGTGCTGCCGCCTGACCTGCCGCGTCGCCGTCGAAGGTGTAGATCACCTCGCCACGTAACTCGTCCTGATCCATCAACAGGCGACGAAGCACCCCGATGTGTTCGATTCCGAAGGCGGTTCCGCAGCTTGCGATCGCGGTGGGGATGCCAGCGAGGTGGCAGGCCATGACGTCGGTGTAGCCCTCCACCACCACCGCCTGGTGGCGTCGGGCGATGTCGCCCTTGGCGCGCTCGATGCCGTACAGAACGTGACTCTTCTTGTAGAGCGGCGTGTCGGGTGTGTTCAGGTACTTGGGCCCCTCGTCGTCATCGAAGAGCTTGCGAGCGCCGAAGCCGATGACATCCCCGGTGATGTCACGGATCGGCCAGAGGAGCCGCCGGTGGAATCGGTCGATCAGCGTTCCTCGCGAGGACTGCTTGGCCAATCCGGCAAGGGTCAACTCGTTCTCGGTGAATTCCTTGGCGCGCAGATGGCGGGTCAGCGCGTCCCATCCCCCGGGGGCGAATCCGCAATCGAACTGCTCGGCGACCTCCCGGTCGAATCCACGGACAGCAAGGAACTCTCGGGCCTGCAGCGCCTCCTCGCCGGCCAGCTGTTCGGCGTAGAAGGCAGCGGCCAGCTTGTTCGCCTCCAGCAGCCGGCCGCGCTGACCAGCCGGCGCACTGGGGCGACTCGGGCCCGGTCCGGTGTCCTCGTAACGCAGCTGGACACCCGCGCGGGTGGCCAGGCGCTCCACAGACTCGGTGAACGACAGGTGCTCGACTTGTTCTACGAACCGGATGACATCTCCGCCGGCGCCGCAGCCGAAACAGTAGAACAGTCCACGCGCGGGAGTGACCTGGAAGGACGGTGACTTCTCATCGTGGAAGGGACACAGGCCCTTGAGACTTCCGCCTCCTGCCCGACGCAACTGCAGGTGCTCCCCCACGATCTCGTCGATGGCCGATCGCTCGCGGACCAGCGCGATGTCCTCGTTCCGGATCCTCACGTACGTCCCTGGTCTGGCCCGGGCCGGTAGCCGGTCATGAACCGCTCGCGGCCGCGGCGCCCCCGGCCACGGCGGCGCCAGTGGCGGCACTGGAGGCTCGGCGATTGAGCAGGAATGCCATCCACAACAGGAAGAGCTGATGGGTCAGCGGCACGTCTGCAGCCGCCTCAAGGGTGACCCGCAGCGACCAACCCCCCGTCGTACCGCTCACGGCGACCTCTTGGCCGCTGCGTTCGACGCGGTAGGTCCCTCGCCACATCGACTTGGGGCCCATCGTGTAGCGGACACCCTCCAGTGTGAGGTCCCAGGTTCCTCGCCACATCGAGGCTTGCTCGGCGAGGAATCTGGCCTGCTCGCCGGTGTCGCTGATCTCCGGGTCGCTGCTCAGCGCACCGATCAGGCGCCCGCCTTTGGCCGACCGGAGGACCCATTCGGTGTCATCACAGGTGAGAGTCGCGGACTCCTTCCAGTTGGAGGCGCGCAGAGTGGCCACCACCTCCTGTCCGCGCAGGATGGGGGCTTGCTTGTCCTGAACCTTGCCGAGTTCCAGCACTGTCATGCCCTCCTCACTGGCTCAGTCGATTCCTGGTGCGCCGGCCACGCTCGAGCCGGTGAGCCGATAGAACAGGTACGCGGCGGTTTCCCGGGCGATATAGCGCACCTGCGTGGACCGAGTCTGCACTGCCGGGCCCTGTCGCGTCGGGGAGCTGGTAGCCAGGATTCCGGAGTCCTGCGCCATACGGGTCGCCCGCATGGCATGCCAGGGATCGGTGACCAGTACCGCAGTCGACAGACCCTGGCTGACGAACAATGCCGCCACCACCTGCATGCTGGCCAAGGTGTCGGACCCGTCCGGAATCGCCCTCAGCGCTTCCTCAGGCACGCCCTGCTCGGCCAGCCACAGGAGACCCGCCTCTGCCTCGGTGAAGCGGTCACCGGTTTGGCGGCCGCCGACGGTGATGATGGTCGGCGCAACCCCGGCGTTGTAGAGGTCGAGTGCATGGTCGAGTCGAGCCTCGAAGATTGGGGACGGCGTCCCGTTGTACTGAGCAGAGCCGAGCACGACGATCGCGTCGGACACCGGACGCTCATCCTGCCTGGCGGTCCACCAGATATTGACCGCCGTCACGCCCACGATGAGCCCGATGGCGACGAACAGGGCCGCGGCCACCCGTCCGAGGATGCCGATCACCTCTCATGCGTACCACGTGTACTGAACTGCCTGCTGAACTCATGCCCAGGTATCCGCCTCAGAGGGCACCACGGGCCCGCGAGCTGAGCGCCGCGCGACCCGCCTCCAGGCGGGCGACTGGAATTCGGAACGGCGAGCACGACACATAGTCCAGCCCCACCTCGTGAAAGAAGTGCACCGAATCGGGGTCGCCACCGTGCTCACCGCACACCCCGAGATGGAGGTCCGGTTTGGCCGCTCGGCCCTCCTTGACCGCTATCCGGATCAGCCTGCCGATGCCCTCGGTGTCCAACGACTCGAACGGGGAGATGCCGAAGATGCCCTTGTCGAGGTAGATCGAGAAGAACGAGGCCTCGACATCATCTCTGGAGAAGCCCCACCCCATCTGGGTCAGGTCGTTGGTCCCGAAGGAGAAGAATTCCGCCGCGCCGGCGATGGCGCCGGCAGTCAGGGCGGCGCGCGGCACCTCGATCATGGTGCCGATCAGCGCCGGCACGTCGACCCCCTGGGAGTCAGCCACCTCGGCGAGTACCGCCTCGGTCTCCTCACGGATGGCCTCGAGTTCCTGAACCGCACCGACCAGCGGGATCATGATCTCCGGGCGTGGGTTACCGCCGGCCTGCTTGCACTCGGCCGCAGCGACGGCGATGGCCCGCACCTGCATCTTGAACAACCCCGGAATGACCAGACCCAGGCGCACCCCGCGCAGCCCGAGCATCGGGTTCGATTCGTGCAGACGACGGACCTCGACGAGCAGTCGCGCGGCCTTCTGGTCAGGTTCTCCCCGCTCCTCTGCCAGCGCGACGGCCACAGACAGCTCGGTTATGTCGGGCAGGAATTCGTGCAAGGGCGGGTCGATCAGCCGAACGGTGACCGGCAGCCCGTCCATCGCCTCGAAGATCCCAACGAAGTCCGCGCGCTGGAGCGGTTCCAGCGCATCGAGAGCAGCCTGGCGCTCGTCGTCGGTGTCGGCCAGGATCAGATCCTCGACCAGCTGACGGCGTTCGCCCAGGAACATGTGCTCGGTTCTGCACAGGCCGATGCCCTGAGCACCGAACCGCCGCGCCCGCTGGGAGTCCTCGGGGGTATCGGAGTTGGCTCGCACCTTCAGTCGCCGTACCTCGTCGGCGTGGGTCAGAAAGCGGTGCACGGCTTTCACGAGGTCGCTGGCCGCAGGTGCCGCCGGGTCAAGCGTTCCCTCGAAGTACTGCACCACCGCGGACGGGGAGACCGGGACCTCACCGAGGTAGACCGCTCCGGACGTGCCGTCGATCGAGACGATGTCACCCTCGTTGACCACGATGTCCCCAGGCGCGGTGAACTTGTTGCCCTTGAGGTCAACCAGCAAGGCGTCTGCCCCGCAGACGCAGGTCTTGCCCATTCCCCGGGCGACCACTGCCGCGTGGGAAGTCTTACCTCCCCGCGAGGTCAGAATGCCTTGCGCAGCAATCATTCCCGCCAAGTCATCGGGGTTGGTCTCCCGCCGTACCAGAATGACGTTCTCACCGCCCTCGGCCATCTCAACCGCCCGCGCGGAGGAGAAGACCACCTTGCCGACAGCTGCCCCGGGCGAGGCATTCATTCCCTTTGCGATCTGCTGCTTGTCAGCGTCGTCGTCGAACTTCGGGAACATAAGTTGCATGAGCTGCGCACCGGAGACTCGTTGCAGAGCCTCGTCGAGATCGATCATCCCCTCGTCGACGAGCTGGTTGGCGACGACGAAGGCGGCTCCGGCCGTCCGCTTCCCGATCCGGGTCTGCAGCATCCAGAGTTTGTTGCTCTCGATGGTGAATTCGATGTCGCACAGGTCGCGGTAATGCCCCTCCAGCTTGGCCATGATGGCCATCAGTTCGTCGTATGCCGGCTTGTCTATCTGCTCGAGATCGGTCAGCGGCAACGTGTTCCGGACTCCGGCGACCACGTCCTCGCCCTGCGCGTTCTGCAGGTAGTCGCCGTAGACGCCCTGGTCACCGCTGCCCGGGTCTCGGGTGAAAGCGACCCCTGTGCCTGAGTCGGAGCCGAGGTTGCCGAAGACCATCGAGCAGATGTTGACTGCCGTTCCGAGGTCGGCGGGGATGCGTTCCTGGCGGCGGTAGAGGATCGCCCGGTCGGCGTTCCAGGAGTTGAAGACTGCCTCGACGGCAAGGTCCATCTGCTCGCGCGGATCGGTCGGGAACTCCCGACCGGCCTGATCCCGGACGATGCCCTTGAATTGCTCGACGAGTGACTGAAGGTCTCCGGCGTCGAGGTCCAGGTCGTCGGCTGTCCCCTTGGCCCGCTTCGCTTCGTCAATGGCGTCCTCGAAGTGGTCACCGTCGATGTCCAGCACCGTCTTGCCGAACATCTGGATCAAGCGGCGATAGGAGTCCCACGCGAAGCGATCCGAGCCGGACTGCTTGGCAAGGCCCTGCACGGACTCGTCGGTGAGCCCGACGTTCAGGACGGTCTCCATCATCCCGGGCATGGAGAACTTGGCACCGGAGCGAACTGAGACCAGCAGTGGATCCACCGGGTCCCCGAGTGTCTTGCCCATCGTGTCCTGCAGGGCTGCCAAGTGCTCACTGACCTCGTCAGCGAGTTCCTTGGGCGCCTTTCCGCTGTCGAGGAAGACCTTGCATGCCTGCGTCGTGATGATGAACCCAGGCGGCACGGGCAGACCGAGGTTGGTCATCTCGGCGAGGTTGGCCCCCTTGCCGCCGAGCAAGTCCTTCAGGTCCTTGTTGCCCTCGGCGAAGTCGTAGACGTATTTCGCACTCACCCGGACTGCCTCCTGTGTGTTGCCAACCTGTGCTCGCTGTACCGGACAGTGTCTCTGCCGACATTCCCAGTGCACCAGCGGGGTGCGCGTGCGGATCGCCCGCTCAGCCTCCGGAGACGTCCAGTTCGGCCCCTCAGGCACGGCCGCGTTGTCGCGGTCGGTGAGCCAGCCCTGCGGGAGGGACACCTTGCGCGCGCTCGTGGATCGACCCCTGGGCATGCCGAGGATCTCGGTGGGAAAAGGCTGATCGGGGATCCCGGCCAGCCGGTCCTCGAGTTCGCCCAGCGAGCCCACCAGCGACAGCGCGCGACGGGTCTCACCGCCCACCGCGAAACCCTTCAGATACCAGGCGACGTGCTTGCGGAAGTCCCGGATGCCGCGATCTCGCGCATGTGGATCGCTGGGCTCGGGCGGGAGCGATCCGTACTCATCCAGGAGCAGGCTCGCATGGCGCACCATGGTGGCCGCGACCACCGACAGGGGCGGCCGCTGCCGGTCCGGATTCTCGTCGAAGGCGTTTGCCAAATCGGCGAACAACCACGGTCGGCCAAGGCACCCCCGTCCGATGACCACACCCGCACAGCCGGTCTGTTGAACCATCCGCACCGCGTCATCGGCCTCCCAGATGTCCCCGTTACCGAGCACCGGGATGTCGAGTAGCTCGACCAGGTCGGCGATTGTTGTCCAATCCGCCTGCCCGCCATACAGTTGCGCCGCCGTACGACCATGCAGAGCAACGGCGGACAGTCCCTCGTCCTGGGCGATGAGACCCGCATCGCGATAGGTGACGTGCTCGTCGTCGATACCGATCCGCATCTTCATCGTGACCGGGACCTGCCCCTTCGCGGCCGTCACGGCTGCTCGGAGAATGTTGCGCAGCAGCTCCCGACGCCAGGGCAACGCTGCCCCGCCGCCCTTGCGGGTGACCTTGGGTACCGGGCAACCGAAATTCAGATCGACATGGTCGGCACGGTTTTCCTCGACGATCAACTCAACGGCCCTGCCGACGGTGACCGGGTCCACGCCGTAGAGCTGGATGCTGCGTGGGTGCTCCGCGTCTGCGAACCGGATCATCCGCATCGTCTTGGGATTGCGAGCGACCAACGCGGTGGCTGTGATCATCTCGCAGACGTAGAGCCCCGCTCCGTGCTCGCGGCACAGCGTGCGGAAGGCCGGATTGGTGATACCAGCCATCGGGGCGAGCTCGACCGGAGGCCACACCGCATGTGGGCCGATCTTGAGCGCATCGAGGGCTGGCACGGATCCGATTATCCGCGCATGCCCAGCCGACTCAGGGGCACCCTGATACGGACCTAGCGTTTCATCTTCCCCTGATGGATCAGGGACAACCGAGAGGAGGGCTCATGACGAGTCCCGACCGGCCGGCTCCAGGCGAGAACAGCGCCCGGGGCGGCGACGAGAACCAGGTCCCGGGTGCTCGCGGTGGCCAGCCCGGAGATCCGGACCCGCGTGACCCCACCGAGGATGCCTCCGACCCGCCACCATCGATAAGCGACGGTGACACACCTACGCCGCAAGAACCCCCTGACTGACCCTCCCCGTTGACTCAGGGCGTCCCTGAGTCGAATCATTCGATTCAGGGAACCCCGGATTCATCCTCCACAGGGTGATTTGCTTGTCCACAGCACACCACGGCCGGCGTCCGAACATCGGCGCACCAGAAAACCTTGAAGTATGTCGCTGGGACGCCGCTACGACGCACTTGGCCTGGACGCGCTAGTGCGATCGCGGGACGGAGTGGTCCGTCAAAGTGAGCTACTGGCGCTGGGTATGTCCGGATCCACGATTGCTCATCGAACACGACCCGGAGGACCTTGGCAGCGGCTGCTTCCTGGCGTCCTGCTGGTCTATTCGGGGACTGCGAGTCGGGCACAATGGATGCGCGCCGGCCTGGTGTATGCCGGCGCCGGTGCCATTTTCACCGGTGTCACCGCGCTTCGATCCCATGGAGTCCACAAGCTTCCGAACGAGGACCGACTCCATGTGCTTGTTCCGCATCACAGCCAACGATCGTCGCGGGGATCGGTGGTGCTCGAGCGCACCCGACGAATGCCCATGTCTGACGAAATCGGGGGGATGCCGTGCGCGCCGGTAGCTAGAGCCACCATTGATGCTGCCCGACGCGTTAACGACCTTGGTCAGGTGCGCGCGTTGCTCTCGGACGTCGTCCAGCGAGGGATGTGCACTGTCAGCGGACTCGCAGCTGAACTTCGCGATGCCCAGATTCGCGGCACTGCCCTGCCGCGGGGCGTCCTCTCCGAGGTGTCCGCGGGCGTCCGTTCAACAGCCGAGGCCGAAGCTCGACAACTGATCACGTCAAAGCAGATCGCTGTTCCCCTGTGGAATCGGGACATCTTCGATGCGCAGGGTCAGTGGATCGCCCGCCCGGATGCGGTTTGGCTCGACCTCGGCGTGGTGTTGGAGATCGATTCGTTGGAGTGGCATCTGTCTCCTGCCGATTACCAACGAACGCAGGCCAGGCACCGCCGCATGACCGCTGCCGGGCTGTTGGTGATCCACGTGACGCCAGGGGACGTGCGAAGAAACCCCAGGGCGTTCCTAGCCGATCTACGCGCCACTCTCCAAACCGCCAGATTGCGCCCCGCCCCGCTCATCTACCTAACGCAGTCCCGGGCCAGTTGAGGGGTTGAGAGGGCATCGCTGCTGGACCCCATCGATTCAGGGTTGCCCTCGATCGAATTATTCGACTCAGGGCCGCCCTCAGTCGGGAGAAAGCGGGTCAGATGCCGAGGAGGCGGGTGGCCAGATAGCCCTCGACCGCGTCCAGGCCGATCCGCTCCTGCGCCATTGAGTCTCGCTCTCGGATTGTCACGGCCTGGTCGGTGAGGGTGTCGAAGTCGACGGTCAGGCAGTACGGGGTGCCGATCTCGTCCTGCCTGCGGTAACGCCGACCAATTGCTCCCGCGTCATCGAAGTCGACGTTCCAGTGCCGGCGCAGGGCCACGGCCAAGTCGCGCGCCTTGGGTGAGAGATCGGCGTTGCGCGACAGCGGGAGAACGGCGGCTTTGACCGGAGCCAGTCGCGGGTCCAAACGGAGAACCGTCCTCTTGTCCACCCCGCCCTTGGCGTTCGGGGCCTCATCCTCGGTGTAGGCCTCGACCAGGAACGCCATCAGGGAGCGAGTCAGGCCCGCGGCAGGTTCGATCACGTACGGCGTCCAGCGGGTACCGGCTGCCTGGTCGAAGTAGGACAGGTCCACTCCCGAGTGCTCGGAGTGGGTCTTGAGGTCGAAGTCGGTGCGGTTGGCGACACCTTCGAGTTCGCCCCACTCCGAACCGGCAAATCCGAAGCGGTACTCCAGATCGACCGTGCGTGTGGAGTAGTGCGACAGCTTCTCCTTGGGATGCTCGTAGTGCCGCAGGTTGTCCCGGGCGATACCGAGATCGACGTACCAGTTCGTGCGCTCGTCGATCCAGTACTGGTGCCATTGCTCGTCGGTGCCCGGCTCGACGAAGAATTCCATCTCCATCTGTTCGAACTCCCGGGTGCGGAAGATGAAGTTGCCCGGGGTGATCTCGTTGCGGAAGGACTTGCCGATCTGGCCGATCCCGAACGGCGGCTTCTTGCGGGCGGCGGACATGACGTTGGCGAAGTTCACGAAGATGCCCTGGGCGGTCTCCGGCCGGAGGTAGTGCAGGCCGGACTCGTCCTCGATGACGCCCAGATACGTCTTGAGCATCATGTTGAACTCGCGGGGGGCCGTCCAGGCGCCGCGCGTGCCGCAGTTGGGGCAGGCGATCTCCTCCAGGCCGCCGGTTGGTGGTCGACCCTTGCGCTCCTCGAACTCCTCGATCATGTGATCGGCGCGGTAGCGCTTGTGACAGCTCTGGCATTCGGTCAAGGGATCGGTGAAAGCATTCACGTGCCCAGAGGCGACCCAGGTCTGACGCGGCAGGATTATCGAGGAGTCCAATCCCACGACATCGTCTCGGCCGGTCACCATCGACTTCCACCACTGCCGCTTGATGTTCTCCTTGAGCTCGACGCCCAGCGGCCCGTAGTCCCAGGCCGAGCGAGTCCCGCCGTAGATCTCCCCGGACGGGAAAACAAAGCCTCGACGCTTGGCCAGGTTGACGATCAGATCAAGGGTGGACGCTGCGGACTTGGCCATCGTGAGGGTCTCCATCCGGCTGGCCGTCGGTGGGTGAATCGTGAGGGTAGCCGTACGCATTGCGGCCCGCCGGGAGACCGGCGGGCCGCAGCGCGGAGCTAGCGGTTATGGCGTGCTGTAACCGCAGACGGTACGACTGCCGTCCTCTTCGAACACCGAGACGTCCAGGGCCACCGTGCCAACATCAGTCTCGAGGTCGTAGGTCACGGTGTCACGATCTGAGCCGTCCGGCTCGATGGCGGTGCTCTGCCCGCCGGTGACCGAAGTCGCACCGAGGGTGTCGAAGAAGTCGGCCGCCAGTGCTGCTCCGTCGGCGAACATGTCCAGGCCGTCCTCGCAGAGCGTGAACCGCGCCGCCTCGTAGTCGCCAGCGATCATCAGCTCGAGAAACGCGTCGGCGAGGCTGACGGAGTCGTCGAAGTTCGGATCGTCGCCAGACGGGGAGTCGTCGGTGTCCTCGGTCGATTCCTCGGTGTCCTCAGAGGATTCCTCGGTCTCCTCTGTCGACTGCGTCGACTGCGTTGTCGTCTGGGCGACCGGGGTCGGCTCGTCCTCCTTGAGCGCGAAGAACAGACCCACGCCACCAGCGATCAACAGGAGAACCAGGCCGCCGATGATGAACGGCAAGGGGCTCTTCTTCGCCGGGGGCGGGGAGCCGTACGGTCCTCCCGGTCCGCCGCCATAGGGCGGTTGCCCCCCGGGAGGGGAGCCGTACCCGCCGGCAGCAGGCTGACCGAATTGCTGGGTCGGCGGCGCACCGAAGCCCGGTTGCGCACCGGTAGGGGGTCCGTAGCCGGGTTGGGCTGCGGTCGGCTGTTGGCCGAAGCCCGGTTGGCCGGTGGGGCTGGGAGGGGTCGGGGGGTTCGTCGGGCCCCATCCCGACTGCGACCCGCCAGGGCCCGGCTGACCCCCGTATGGCGGCTGGCCGCCCTGTGGCGGCTGGTTTCCGTACGGAGGCTGGCTCATTGTGGTCCTTTCATCATGTGGCGCGCGAGCTGTGTCGACCTGTGCAGAGTGCTCTGGAAGTAGATCATGACGTTTCGTACCCATCCGGCTGGGAGCCGGTCATCGAGCCCTCCGGCTCGGGCGTCTCAACCTGAACTGAGGAGGACTTCGTAGGCTCCTGGTTCGTCCAGGACTCGGACGAAGATCGGGTGACCGCTCGTCTTCACAGCATGGGACGACATGGCCCGACGGTAGGTTCCGACGCTTTCCCACTCGGTTAACAGCAGCCACACATCCGGCTCGTCGATGCACCGCCCGGCCCTGGCCCGGACATACCCCGCCAGCGTCGAGAGGATCCCGATCAGCACCGACAGCTCAGCGGTGAGTTGAGCCTCAGGGTCGCCATTTGCGTGCAATCTGTTCACCGCGAGCACCGCACTCTCCTGTCCTCAATGACCTGGATGAGATCCTGCTTGCATGTCGAACCCGTCACGCAGGGATCGGTTGGAGCGGTCGAGCGTGCCCGTGCTGCTGACACTCAGGCGTGTTCCACCGTGGGCGATGTTCCTGGTGGTCCTCGGCTGTGTGGTGGGCGGCTTGTTGCTCACCGGTCCGCTCGCCGCAGCACTGCTGGCTGTCGTCTCGGTCTTCCTCGGTTGGCTGCTCGTGTTGGCCTGGCCCCGGCTGACCGAACAGCAACGTCTTCTTCGTGGCCTCACCGTCGCCCTGTTGGTCGGCGCGGCGTTCTGGCGGTTGGTGGGCTGACCGCGATCAACCGGCCACAGGCATCGAGCGGTCATGCCGAGCCGAAACGTCGCTGCCGTCCGGCGTAGGACTCACAGGCCCGCCAAAGATGACGGCGGTCGAAATCCGGCCATAGCGTGTCGGCGAAGACCAACTCCGCATAGGCCGACTGCCAGAGCAGGAAATTCGAGGTCCGCTGCTCTCCCGACGACCGGATGAACAGATCCACGTCGGGCATGTCGGGTTCGTCCAAGTGTTGGGCGAGCATCTTCTCGTCCACGCGAGCAGGATCGAGCCGCCCGGCGGCGACCTCACGGGCGATAGCTGCTGCCGCGTCGGCGATCTCGGCTCGACCCCCATAGTTGACACACATCGTCAGGGTGAGGACCTCATTTCCCACGGTCAGCTCCTCGGCGGTCTCGAGCTCGCGAATGACGCTGCGCCACAATCGACGTGGCCTCCCCGCCCATCGAACTCGTACGCCCAGAGCGTGCATCTCGTCCCGACGGCGGCGGATGACATCCCTGTTGAAGCCCATCAGGAAACGAACTTCTTCAGGGCTGCGCCGCCAGTTCTCGGTGGAGAAGGCGTAGGCCGACAGCCACCCGATGCCGAGTTCGATCGCCCCTTCGACGCAGTCGAACAGAGCCGCCTCGCCGGCCTCGTGACCTGCGGTACGCGGCAACCCACGCTGGCCGGCCCACCGCCCGTTGCCGTCCATCACCAGCGCGACGTGACGCGGAACGGTGTCGGCCGAAAGCTCAGGAGGGCGGGCGCCGGAGGGGTGCGGTGACGGGCGCCGGATCGGGGGGCGCACGGGGGGGACTGTCCGGCTCACCCTCGCTCCACCATCGCCAACGAGCGCAGTCCGCGCTCGAGATGCCACTGCAGGAGGGCTGCGACCAACCCGCTGGCCTCCCGTGCCGTTGCGCTGTTCGCCGACTCCACACCCGCCCAGTCGCCAGTGAACAGCGCAGCCATCAGGACGACGGCGGCCGGGCTGGGATTGACCGATCCTGCCGGGCGGCACCGCGCGCAAACAACTCCGCCGGCAGGCACCGACAGTGAACGGTGCGGACCGGACTGGCCGCACATCGCGCACTGGTCCAGGGCGGGCTCCCAACCGGCCACCGACATCGCCCGCAACAGGAAGGCGTCCAGGACCAGGCTCGGTTCCCGGCCGTCGGTGGTCATGGCCCGTAGCGCGCCGATGACGAGCAGGAACAGCCGGAGGGAGGGCTCACGCTCCTCGGCGGTCAAGCGCTCAGCGGTCTCCAAGATCGCTGTCCCGGCGGTGTAGCGGCGATAGTCGGACACGATTCCGGCGCTGTAGGGCCGGATGCTCTCGACCTGGCTGACGATGTCGAGATTGCGTCCCTGATAGAGCTGGATGTCCACGTGGGTGAACGGCTCCAAGCGGGCCCCGAACTTCGACGATGTGCGGCGGATTCCCTTCGCGACGGCACGGACCCGGCCATGACGGCGGGTCAGCAGCGTGACGATCCGGTCGGCCTCACCCAGCTTGTGCAGGCGCAACACGATCGCCTCGTCGCGGTAGAGGCTCACGGTCGCCAGTCTCCCATCGCGGCCGCTGATCGCCGCTCCGGCGCGATCGACTCGCCGCTCGGGTGGAAACGGTCGAATGCAACCTCGATCGTCTGGGGCTGCTCGGAAAGTCAGAAACCCAGGCGCTGGAGCTTCTTCGGATCGTCCTGCCAGTCCCCCAGAACTTTGACATGCAGGTCGAGATAGATGCGGTTTCCGAGCAGCGCCTCGATCTGGACGCGCGCCCGGGTGCCGATGGACTTGATCCGCTCTCCACCTCGACCCAACAGGATGGGCTTCTGACTCGCCCGCTCGACGTAGAGGACCGCCTGGATGTCGACCAGGTCGCTGTTGTCCCGCGGGGTCATCTCCTCGACAGTCACGGCCACCGAGTGGGGCAACTCCTGGTCCAGGCCGGACAGCGCGGCCTCGCGGATCAGTTCGGCCACGAGGACCTTCTCCGGCTCATCGGTCAACGTCCCATCCGGGTAGAGCGCCGGACCGGCGGGCAGCGACTCCATCAGCAGATCGAGCAGAGTGTCCACCCCCGCGCCGGTCCGCGCACTGAGCGGGACGTAGTGCTCGGCATCGATCTCGGCACTAGCAGCGAGCAGCTGCTGGGCGACCTGATCTGGCTTTGCCAGATCTGTCTTGGTGACCGCAACGATCAGCGAGCAGCCGCGTAGCTGGCGCAGCTCTCGGGCGATGAACCGGTCGCCCGGCCCGATCTTTTCGTTGGCAGGAACGCACCACACGACGATGTCCACGCCGGCCAGGGTGGTCCGGACGACATCGTTGAGCCGCTGTCCTAGCACCGTTCTCGGCTTGTGCAGCCCCGGCGTATCAACCAGGACCAGCTGCGCGTCAGGACGATGCACGATGCCACGAATGGCGTGCCGGGTCGTCTGCGGACGGTCACTGATGATCCCGATCTTGGCGCCTACCAGGGCGTTGGTCAGCGTCGTCTTGCCGGTGTTGGGCCGCCCGATGAGACACCCGAAGCCACTGCGCATGCCTGCAGCCTCCCACTTGCAACTTTCGGTAGCTCTGCTCTGCCGATCATTGCCTGACAGTGAGTCCCATACGTGCTCAGAGGTCGTAGATGAAGATCTTCACCTCTCCGCCGAACTCCCCCATACCCAGGAGCAACTCGACCTGCCCGATGTCGGTCTCGACGTCGAAGATCACGTCGTCATGGTCACCGTGGCCGAACGCCTCGACCACTTCGGCGTCGATGATGACCGACGTACCGAGCAGCTCGAACACCTCATCAGCAACCCCCTGCGGAGTCGCCGCCGATGCCTGCAATGTCGGGTCGAGCATGTCGAAGGCGGACTGGTAGTCCCCGGCTGCCAGGGCGGCCAGGAAGTCCTCTCCCACCTGGGGTGATTCGGGGAAGTTCAGCTCGTCGCTGGTCTCCTCTGTTTCCTCAGTGGACTCTTCGGTGGACTCCTCGGTGGACTCTTCGGTCTCCGACGTCTGGGTCGTCTGTGCCACGGTGGTGGTGTTGGCCACCGGCGTCGGGTCGTCGTCGTTGACCAGGAGAAAGATTCCCACTCCACCCAGGACCAGAAGGAGGACCAGCCCCCCGATGATCCAGGGCAGTGGTGACTTCGCGGGAGGGGGCCCGTACGGCCCCTGTGGGCCGCCGAATGACCCTCCCGCGGGAGCGCCGTAGGGCGTTGGTGCGCCGAAGGGCGGTGCATAGGGCTGCTCGGGGCCGCCGGATTGACCGTAGCCGGGTTGGCCGAAGTCGCCCGCCTGTCCCTGCCCATAGGGGGACGCGCCGTACGTGGGCTGGGAACCGTACGGGGGCTGCGAACCGTACGGGGGCTGGGAACCGTACGGGGGCTGGGAACCGTACGGGGGCTGCGAACCGTACGGGGGCTGCGAACCGTAGGGGGGCTGGCCACCCTCGGGCGGTGGCGGAGGGGATCCGTAGGGCGGCTGTGTCATGACATCGTCCTCCGTACAGTGGCTGGGCCGGTCGACCTGAGAGCCGACGATGCCACCAGCCGGGTCTGGCCGTGTCGCCGGGTCGGGGTGACAACGTTGTTGAGCCCCGCCGGGTGACTGGACCCGAGGGTGAGACGACGAGCAGACAGCGGCGGTTCCAGACCTCTGCCCACCCGGGCGAGACCCCGCCGGACGGGCACGTAAGGAGGCCCCGGTCAGCTAACCGGTGCCGGGATCGGTGGCGAGCA
>Ga0190275_10001488_pt1 | contig 17333 bp, 20 predicted proteins | sample Popmic550T_FD_133745 | JGI IMG/M metagenome (GOLD analysis project Ga0190275, IMG submission 133745) | Populus adjacent soil microbial communities from riparian zone of Yellowstone River, Montana, USA - 550 T | ecosystem: Environmental > Terrestrial > Soil > Riparian zone > Trees stand | place...
CAGGAGGCCGAGGGCTTGGGTCATCTCACGCCCGAGCTGAGCCGGAGTGATGACGGGCAACGGGTGTGCCTCCCCTCTTGGTGGCGACCGACCCGCGGAATGGTGAAGGATGAGTGCGACAGCAGTCGGTCGCGCTGCCAATAGTCCTAGCACATTTGTCGCCCGCCTAGCGACCGAGCAACAAGGATGCAACAGGTATTTCGGAAACTGTGGAAACCATGTGGAAAGTTTGGATGCGGGTACGGCGCGGAGTTACAGGGAGGGAGCGATGAACGACGAGCTACTGGGACTAGCCGTCATATGGCTGATCGGCTGCACCGTCGTCGCCTGGATCGCCAGTTCCCAAGGCCGAAGCCCGCTGGCCTGGTTCGGTATCTCGGTGCTGCTCAGTCCGTTGCTCGGCTTCCTAGCCGTGGTGCTCACGCCGAAGCCGAAGGAAGCAACTCCACAAGTGGCTGCCCCGCCCTGTCCACGATGCGGGACGCCTCGCACCAAGGGTCAGCGGCATTGCACCGAGTGCGGGCTGGATCTGTGGGCCGACTACGACGCGAAGCGAGCGACCCGATGAACCCGAAGCTCCGAGAATCGCTAACCGGCATCGTCGTCATCCTGCTCGGGACGGCGGTGATTTTCTGGCTGGTGTCGCGCTGAAACTCGATACTCCACTAGCGCTCGAGCGGCCCCAGCATGGGGCGATGGAACGATTCGTACAGTTCTGCATGCTCGCCGGGTTCGTGGTGGCGCTGCTGGCCGTCAGTCAGCGGACGTGGGGCGCGTGGCCGGCGGTGTATGCCGTTGGAATCCTGTTGACCGGGCTGTTTGCCTTGTGGGGACTGCGAAGGGTCAGGCGTTGAACCCGCCGAGGATCATGCCGCCCAGCCGCACGCCGGGGGTGCTGGTCACTGAGGTCCACCCGGTGAGCAGGTCCAGCGTCGTCGCCAGCGAGGCGATGGTCTTGGTCCTGCCGGTGTTCAGTGCCATCGTGCCCGCCGCCTGAGTACCCAGCCCGAAGGTGTTGGTGGCGTGGGCATTGCGGATCACCAGCCAATAGACACCGGGCAACAGGTCAGGCTGAACGGCAACCGAGGGCGTCCTGTTACTAGCAGCGGCTGCGGTATAGCTGACCGGAGCGGAGGACACGGCGACGCGGGTCAAGACTTCCTCGCCGACCGAGCCGGTCTCGACCTCCTGGAAGTACAGACCCCATTCGACCGACCGAGCCAACGTGGTGTCGGTGTTCCTGATCGTCACATGGTCAACCAGCATGCGGCTGGGAAGCAGGATCGGGATCGCGTAGCTACCGCCAGCAGCGGGTAGAGCCAGCGCCGTGGTGGCGGTGTCGGTCGGTCCCGCTCCCACCGGATAGGCATACGGCGCATAGCCGGCTCTGAGCGCCGGAGCGGCCCATGTTCCCTTGAGCTCACCGCCCGGCGTGGTGCCGACCACGATCTCCGCGGAGAGGGTTCCGTCGGCAGTGCCAACCAGATAGTTGACGCCGGTCGGGGCACCGCCACCTCCTCCTCCTGCGGGAACGGACCAGGCCCCGGTGCCATCCATGTATTCGGAGGAATCGTTGCTTAGCTTCGCCAGCAGCCCATGCTCCGAGGTCGTGGCATTGAGGTCGGTGTTGTCGTCGGGCGTGGCGAGGTCATCTAGCTTGTGGGCGCTGGTCGTATCGCCCTCGTGCGCCGTCAGCGCAGCGGCCGCCGTGGCCTCTGCAGCTGCCTGGGTGGCGGCATGCGTCGAGCCGCCATGCAATGCATCGACAGTGGGGTCGGGATACGTCCCACCCAGCTCCCCGCCTGCAGGGTCGCCGTTGTTAACCCCATCGTGGTCGTGGTCGGCGGCAGCGGCATCGTTGGACTCACCCGATGTCCGGTCCGGGCCACCCGTGATGCAGCGGGTACAAGCCGTGCCGTCGCAGTCGAGGCCGCTGATAAACTCCAGCGAGTCGATCTGGAAGTCGCCGGTCGAGGTAGACAGATGCCGGACCGCGAAGATGTCAGTGGTCGGGAGTCCCTGCGGGTCATCGAGGAAGGCAAGACTGGCGGGCGTGCCAGAAGTTGCAGAAGATTGGTACGCGCCGGGCTCCGCGTCGCCGTCCGGCCATGCCTTGCACTTGATGGTGAGGTCATCGAGGTAGCAGCGCACCCAGAACCATTGAGCCGCGCTGTAGGTGGTGTCGATCTGGCCATTTGCCGCGGATAGAGAGCTGTTGGACGCCAGGACTCCAACCCGGAATGTGCCCGACGTGATGCTGAGACTCCAGCGGTAGACAGCCGCCACGTCGGTGTCGGTGTCCTGCACCGGGCCACTGGCGTCAACCGTTCCGTCCGAGCGGTAGGCTTGGAAGGTCTTGGAGCCGGTGCCGGTGATCTTGACCTTGGCCAGAAACTCCAGCGGGTCGCCGGTCCATGCCGGGATCTCCAGCCAGTCGGTGGCTACCTGGGGAGTGGTGACCTGGGTCTGGGTGGCGATTGTTCCATCGTCTGAATGGTCGCCGTCATCGGAGGCGTGCCAGTCGAGGCACATGATCGGGCTGGCGCCCCAGTTGTTCGCCTCCAGCCGGTCGAACTCGTCAATGCAGGTCGAGACTTCATCGCGGCACAGGCCCGGCTTGGTGGTCCCGGCCTTGTCGCCGATGGAGTACGGCTGCATCTTCCACGGTCGCCCGAGCTGGAGGTGGACGAACCACGTCCCCTGAACCGGAGTCGTATATCTGCACTGCCCGATCCGCATCGGGAATGCCTGGTCGTCGGCGTAGGTGACCGCGCGCGCCTTGACGTTGATTATCTGGCCGTGCTTGACCAGAACAACCTGTGCATCGGTCAGCGGGCCGATGGTGACGTTGACCGTCTTATCCTCGTTCCGCCGATGGGCGAGGATCGCGTTGGCCCGACCCTGCGCCTCCGCTTCCGAGGTGGCGGTTTCGTCATACATGACCACCGACGAGTGGCCGTACAGGGTGTGAACCAGCGTGCTATGGGCGGTGACGAAGTCATCGGTCCCGGTGCCCCAGTACAGGACCACCTCGTCAATCAGCTCCGACCCATCCTCGGTCGAAGCGGGGCCGACGTTCCAGATCGGCGGGAATACGCTGGTGTAGTTGACCTCGTTCGGCCTGTCGGAGATGGAGAGCGTGCAGGCGTAGGCGGTCGAGTCGTTGCCGTCGTAGAACAGCGATCCCCCGCCCTGCGAGTCTCCGGTCACGAAGAACTGCTTGTTCGCCGAGAGTGCGACCTGTCGGATAATTTCGAGCGGCGTTGTTCGGCTGTACGTCTCAGCGGGCAGAGTGACGAGGTTGGACGCGCTGATGAAGTTGGAGCCGTTGAGGTCGGTGGTCGGTCGCGGAGAGGATGATAGGTACGACGCCATCACCCCCTGGATGCGCGCCTGATCCGTCTCTCCGGGGCGGTCGTAACTTGGGACGCTGATGTGGTCGAGGTCCCAGTTGGTGTCGTGCAGTTGACACTCGACCTGTCGGTAACGCTCGACGTGCTGCCCGTCGCGGGTGTAGTTCTTGATCCCGATGCGACCCCGAAACAGGAAGTCCGTACCCACCTTGATGACGAACAGCGACTTGGCGGGCAGGGTCTTGAACGACAGTCCCGAGGGCAGGTTGAGGTGGTCCCCCGTCTCTCCCAGCGGGTCACGGATGACGACAGTTGACGCAGACCCTTCGCCGTTCCAGGCGCGGGTACCGAACTCCGATTCCTCCCAGATCACCGAGTCGGTGTAGTCAACGATCGGGCTCTGATCTTCGCCGGAGTAAAGCTTGGCGGTTCTAGTCGCCATGAACGTGCTCCGGGCCTACGTCACACAGTCTCCGACCGTCAGGGGTGACGAGGCAAACTTCCTCGACCGATGGCGGGCGGCTTGTTTCATAAACCACCAACTTCTTCGGGTCGCGGGGAAGCGGGCCGAGGTAGCGCGATGCGAGAGTCCAGCATTCCCGGTCGGCGACGTAGACGCGGTGCATCAGGTCTTTGCGAAGCCGGACGCCGCGCTCGACGTACCGGACACGATCTGGTTCTGGATCATGCCGTTGGCAATGACCGAGGTAGACAGGCTGGAGTTGACGGTGACGAACACCTTGGGCGCTGGCGGGTTGAAGTTCTTGGCGTTGATGCCGCCCAGCAGGGCGTTGGCGGTGTCGAGCTTGGAGGATTGGCCAGCCGCATAGCCGAGCATGGCCTGATCCGAGGATGCAGCGGCGTTGGCGATGCGGATGTGTTCCTGGAGTTGACCAAGCTGGCGAGCCGCCGTCTGGAACAGCAGTTGGTCGCCATGCTCGATTTCCCATAGACGCGCAACAACCGGATCGCGGAGATCGGTCACCTGGGAGGCGTCGAGCTTGACGGTGGGGACGAAGTTACCCACGTCCTTGGTGAACGGCGAGGTCCCGAAACCCTTGCTGCCCTTGATCGCCAAGGTGAGTCCGGTGAGAGCCCCGACCAGCGGCTGCATGGCCGTGTCGGGCAGGACGGTCTGCATCTTGGACAGTCCGGAGGTGCCCTTAGGCGGTAGCGGTGGCCCGAATACCGGAAGTTCTGCAGCCAATCGGTCACGCTGAGCCTTCACCGTGTCGATGTAGCCCTGCATGATCGTCTGCAGTTCGCGGGGCTTGGCCTCCCACTTGTCGATCTCCGCATCGAGGGCCGCAATGCCTTCGCGGATCTTGGTGGGGTCGGCACTCGCAGCGATCTCATCCACCTGTCCGGTGAAGAAGTCCTTGGCAGGCTTGACCGTTGCCTCGTAGATCGGTCCAGCGATGGCGGCACCGGCCTGTACTCCCAGTGCAGCCGCGAACGCTGCACCGAAGGCGGCACCGATGCCGCCACCCGTGGTGGCAGTTCCTCCGGTTCCACCCAGCCCACCACCGACCGCCGAGACGAATAGCGGCCGGGCGGGTGACTCGCCACGACCAAAGCTAATCTGGATGACACCCTTGAGAATGCTCCCCAGCCCTCCGGCAATCTGACCAACTGCGCCACCCGTCACCTTGTTGGCAACCAACGCCGCAAGGGCGATCTGTTGGACTTCGGGCGGCAGGGAGCGGAAGGTGTCGAACGCACCCTTAGCGATAGCTGCGGCACCCTTGAGGGTGTCGATCAGCGGCGCCAGATCGGCCTTGCGAATCTCAGCCACGAAGTCGCGGATGCCGCCCGCCAGGTTCTCGCCGAACTCCTTGATGTTGCGCTGCGTCTCGGGTTTGTTGAGGAAGGCCACGAAGTCGGTCGTCAGTTCTCCCACCACGGGTAGCAGTTGTTCGCCGATCACCACCGCGGCATCAACGACGTTTTGCTTGAGAATCTTGAGCTGGTTGGCAGTGGTGCCGAACCGCTTGGCGGCCTCCTCGCCGAGTGCCGAGTTGGCGGCGAACGCTTCCGCGCTGATCCGCAGCGAATCCTCCAAGCCGTTCACGTCCCCGGCCAGTCCGAGCAGGGTGCGCGTGATGCGAACGTCGTTGAAGCCCAGATCGGCCAACGTCTCGATTTGCACGGCCTCGGGCAACTGGCCCAGTCCTTCGATGAAGTCGTTCAGCGCCGTGCCCGCGTCCTCGCGGAAGGAATCGCGGAAGGACTCTGCACTCACCCCAGCCGTGCGGGCGAACGTCTCCAAGTCCTCGCCACCGGATTCGACAGCCGTGAGCGCGTCGATGAAGAAGCGCTGCAACGCCGAGCCGCCGGCCTCAGCCTCGATACCGACATTGGCCACTGCCGCGCCGAAGCCGAGCACCTGGTCCGACCGTAGGCCGATCAGCGAACCAGTGGCACCGATCCGCTCCGCAATGTCGAGGATCTGCGACTCGGTGGATGATCCCTTGTTCCCCAGATCGACCAATGCCGAGCCGAAGTTGTCGAAGTCCTCTGCTCGCAAGTTGAGGACGTTCCCCAGCACACCAAGACTGGTAGCCGCCTGATCGGCCGAGAGGTCGGTTGTGACGGCGAGCTTGGCAACGGTATCGGTGAACTCGTCCAGTCCCGCGAAGGCGATGCCCAGCGCACCACCGGCCTCGGTGATCGCCGCCAGCTCCTCAAATGAGACAGGCATGGTGCGCGCCATCTCGCGCAGCCGGTCCTCGAGCGCGCCGAACTCCGACTCGGAGGCATCGACCGTCTTACGCACGCCCGCGAAAGCATCCTCGAACGACACCGCCGCAGTAACCACCGCTCCGAGCCCCGCGGCGGCTGCGATGGCTCCACGGGTGGCGATCCGGTCGAAGCCACCTGCAACCGAACCGATGCCGCGGCCCACGTCGGACAGCCCGCCGGACATTCCGCGGAGTTGTCCGTTGAGCCGTCCCAGCCCACCGGAAACTCCGTCACGGAGCTTGAGCGCGACGATCAGTTCGGCAATATCAGCCATTGGTCATCCTTGATGCTCACGGAGGCGTTGGAGGCGGTCGGCTTCTTGGGATGCGGAGGTGCCCGCGTTCTGGCGGACACGGCGACCTACCCGCTCCTCGCTCATCAACTGAGCCATGAGCAGTTGGTCGTAGAAGGTCGGTGGGTTGTCGGAGACGGTCTGCCAGCCGAAGTGACTGGCCAGGATCACTCGGAAGGCGCGGGGGGCTTGGGCGAGGAGCGCGTCTTGCGCGAGGTCGAGGGTGCCGTCTGCCCAGCGGGCGATGACTTCCCGTTCCGACTGCGGGAGTTCGTCAAACCGAAAGGGGCGAGGTCTTTGCCGTTCACGTACTGCGCGAATGCAGCGTTGGACAGCTCGACCCCTCCTCTCTGCCACGTCACGCGGGCGATGACGTTGTTGGGCGTCACCGGAATGGGCGAGCCCTCGGCGTCAACGAGGTTCCATTCACTGATGCCGCCGTTGACCAGGATGGCTTCGATCAGAGCGCCCGCCGCGTCACCTCCCCCGACTTGGGAGAGAGCCGAGATAGCGGCGATACCTGCCCGTGGAGGCATTTCGGCGGGCAGCACGAAGTGGTCCCGCTGGTGGGGACTGCCCGGACAGAAGCAGGCAGTCTCCACCTCGCGGGGAGTTGGGTCGGTCATGCGTCACCTCTATTCACTTGGATTACAACGGAGACGGCGTGGCGAGCGAGTTCACCGTCACCGAGCTCAGCGGGAAGCCGTGCGTGGCGTCGTAGACGAGCCGCCCGGTGAGCGCGATGTTGGTGTTGCCCGCCGAGTCCACTTCCTCGCGGGTGGTGTAGTACAGCGGCACCTTGAGGCTCCACGAGTACGGCGTAGAGCCGGTGATGAACGGGGCCGGCCGGGTGAAGCGCAGCTCGATGTGGCGCTTGACCGGCGTGGAGCTCATCCAGTCGTCGGACTCCGAACCAGTACCCACGGTCTGGGCGGTCTTGTGGAACTGCAGGCGCAGCGTCATCTCGCGCCCGGAGATGGGAAGGTCGAACGGCTGGAACCTGGAGTTGGAGCCGTTGGCCGCGAACTTCTGGTCGATGGTGTTGTTGACCGACAGGTTGAAGGCGGTCAGCGCATCGGTGATCTTGGTCGTTCCCACCGCCGCGGCTGAGTCGTCAATGAACAGTTCACCGTCCGCGAGGAAGATGCGCGGCGGATCTGCAGCAACAGTGAGGGCCGGTGTGGGGACCGTTCCGACAACGGGATACGAGGTGCTCCCGGTGCTCTTGAAGCCCGCGAACCGCATTCCCAGCGAAACCTGCAGGGCGTCGTTGCCCTCTCCGCTGATCTCCAGCGACTCGGCGATGCCACCGAAGAACTGGTACCAGTCCACCAGCACGTCATCGCCGAACTCCTCGGTGATGTACCCCGCGATTGGGCGAGTGAGCGACGCGGTGTTCTGGGTCCACGTCTTGGCCGCACCACCACCGGAGGGGGTCGTGCCGGACTTGAGCGAGGCGGCGATGTACCACGGCAGGCTGTCGTAGTCGAGCACGCCCGACAGGCTCTCGGTGATGTCCAACGCCCCGTAGTAGGGCGCGGTGATCGGATCGACCGATCCTTGGTCATCCTCGGAGAAGGTGGCGTTGCGGTTCACATCCGGCGTGCCCGACAGAGGCATGGAACGTGTGGCTGCAACGGGTGTCTGGATGAGTGAGGAGTTGGAGCCCTGATAGCCCCACTGATGTTCACGCAGGCGCGTGAACCCACCGAGAATCGGCACTTGAGTATCCCTTTCGCTGATGACGCCTACTGACCGGCGCTGGGTCTGTTCCGTCGCGTCACCAACGGGGATAGATGGGGTGCTAGGGCGCTCCTAGCGATACGGTGATGAGGGTGGCCGCGTAGGTGGTCTCGGCGATCACCAGGTCGGCATCCTCAGAGGAGATGGGTTCCAGCAGCTTGGTAGCGTCCGCACGGGCGTGCTGGGTGGCGAGATAGGTAATCAGGGCGTCGGCCGTCACATCGAGGCTTGCGGCCGTCTCGGAGTTCTCGTAGACGCCGTGGACGATGACCAACTGGCCTCTGAGACTCCGGGTTTGGCGGTTGCCGAACTCGTGTTCGATAGTCGGCTCGCTGAACTGGCCCACGTAGGCGCACGGCGGGTAGAACGTGGCGGGCCGAGCGTTGTGGGTCTGCCGCAGCATGGATGGATGGGCCGTGCGGAAGTCATCGAGGATGCCGATGAGCGCGGTACGGAAGTCGGCGCGAGCGGTTGCGGTGCTCATGCGGCCTCATTCCAGGCCGATACGACCGTGGCCTTGAGCCCTGCCCCTTCGACCGCCTTCTTGGCACCGGGAACCATGAACGGCTGCGCTCGCGTGCCGGGGTGCTGGACTCGCTTGGCAAACCGAACCCGCCCGCCCGTTCTGGGCGTTCCTGTGAGGCGTGCGTCCCCGCTCGACGCGGCCCAGCGGAGCGCCTTGCGGTTGCGGGGGCGTATCTCGTGTGGACGGGTACCCCGTTCGACGTAGCCCGCGTAGTCGGCGCTGGCAATCGTCTCGGCCCGCGTCGGGGTCACGGCCCCGAGGTGGATGGTTCTACCCAAGTTGCCGGTCTTGCGTGGGACGAGGAGCTTCTGTTCACGCACCGCCGATAGAGCAATCGTTCGGAGGAGCTTGGCGTTGGGCTTGATCGCGTCGATCCTTGCGCGGAGTTGGGGAATGCCGGAGACGCTGGCGCTCACCCGACGCCTACGATCTGATTCCCGATCTTCCAGCCGTCGATGAACAGGCGCACCTCGGCGGGCAACGCGCCCATATCGACTTCTGTTCCTCCAGCAGTGACGGAGACGCCACCGAGCAGCGAATCGGGCCTCCGGGTGAACCATGCTGCAAGGACATTGGTGACGTGAACCAGCTCCTCGGGATAGTCGACGTAGCCCCAGTCCCCGGTGATGGTCAGGTCGTTGGGCTCCGAGCCGACCAAGCCCCGATACCTGTCGAGGTTGCGGTCGAACCAGTCCGCTCTACTTCGATAGTCCGCTGCGTGGCCGAAGGGGCGAAACTGCATCCCGATGTAGACGCCGGTCTGCTGGTTATCGGGGATGAGCCAGTAGTCGGTATCGGCGGTGATGGTCGAGGCGTTGCGAGTGGCACTTGATGCGCTACGGAGGCCCGGAAGGGAGATGAACGCCTCGCCGTTGGTGGTGAAGGTCTTGGTCGTGGCTAGTTGCAGCTCGAACTGGCGGCCAGTCCTCTTTTCGAGGAAAGCAGACGCGGCGCGGATGTTCGACCCCAGCGGGCCAGCGTTCCAGCGGTCGTCCTGTGCGTTGATCGCCATGACGCCGGCATAGGCGCGGACGTTGGAGGCATTGGTGAAGGCTGGCATCAGGCGGCGACTCCCTGGGGGACCGTGGCATGGATGATTCCGATGAAGTCGCGGGCGGCGACGGACCACTGGAACGAGGAGCGGATGTGCCCCGGCCCCTTGCGGCCAAGATCCTCCCGCTTGGTCTTGTGCGTCATCAGGTGCTCCACCGTTCGCGCGAACTCGTTTTCGTCAATGGCACACCAGAACGATTCGTACTCGTTATCGATGAGGTACGACTTCACGACTCGGCCGGCGGGGCCAATGACTTCGGGGACGGCGGAGTAATCACACCCCACCGCGGGAACGCCACAAGCGAGGGCTTCGGCGATGGTCAGCCCGAACCCCTCCGCGGAGGTGGAGACGTACAGGTCGGCGGCGTTGTAGAGGGTGACCAGGGCGTCGCGGGGGATGCCCCATACGTCGGTCAGGATGAACTGTGACCGAACACTGGGCGGGACTTTGGACAGGAACGTCTTGAGGTTGCCGCCCGGTCCACGCGGGTTGCCGTGAATGACCATCGCCCAACTGGGATTCCGCGCCAGGACAGGGACCAGCGCCCGGATCATGGAGTTGTACCGCTTGCGCGGCCAGTGGCTATCGGTCCTCAGGAGCCAGTTGCGGGGGATCTGAGCCCCGAGGTCGTTGTGGTCGATGAACCACTCCAGCCAGGCCCGCTTGCAGTCGTCCTTGGAGCCCATGATCCCGTTCTTCTCGCCCTTGAGGAACAGGGGGCGGGCCTTACTGACCGGACGAAAGAGATCGGTATCAACGCCGTGGTACACGACCGGCGGACGGAGGCCGGTGACTTTGGCGATCTGGTCGGCGCCGAACTCGCTCATGGCCACCGGGGCCATCGTTCTCCACAGCTCGGCCCATGCCGGCGGCAGCCCGACCCCTTCGATGGGGACGTAGTGGTAGGTCGGGATCTCGGTGAAGGCTTGCCCGAACATCTCCATGAACATCGAGGCCGCGCCCACGTCCCCGAGCACGATCACGGCATCGGCCTTCCAGCCGTACCCGGGCTCACCGTTGAGCAGCAGGATTGGGCTCGTGCCCTCCAGCACCTCGCGCAATGCCTCGGCGGGGCCGGTGGTCCCTCCTCGCCCAGTAGCGGGGTCAATGGCGACCGGCAGGGTGACGATGTCGTAGGTACGGGACCGGAACGGCTCGGGGATATCCTCCGGCGTCTCGTTCTGGCTCAGGAAGCGCATGTCCATGCCTGCATCGAGCATGGCCCGACCCAGATCCTGGGTGACGGTGCCGAACCCGGTGGGCGCTTGATCGCCGAGTAGGAGAATCCTCATTCCTCTACCAGCAGCGCGTGAATCTGCTCGGCCTCGGCCTCAAAGTCCACCAGCTCATCGAAGCGGTCACGGATGGCTCGCCCCATCGCCACGTTGTCCAGCGAATCCATGAGTCCGGGCAGTTCTCCGACCGCGTGACGGTCGAGGTCGATGCAGGTCACGCCGTCCTCCCACAGTGGACCGGCCATCTGGTTGAAGTAGTGGCCCGCGTGGCCGACCAAGGGCCGTCCGACAGCCGCCCAGTTGTGAATGACGTGGCCCATTCCGTCGCCGGTCACCTTGTCGTGCCAGCCCCAGCCGTAGGAGCGCATGAGGGTTCCCACGTCTCGCGTGGGCTTCACATTCCCGTCCGGGCCGTCGATGCCGTGGATGCGGAACGTCCGTTCGGGCATGAGCTTCTGCGCTTCTGCCAGCCACTGCCAGCAGGGCATACGGTCCATGCAGTTGACGAATGAGCCGACGATCTGCGAGGCGGCGTCGGAGTAGTGGAAGTCCTCCAATGAGAACTCCTGGTGGTACGTCACTCCCCGGCCCTGTATCGGCATCTCGGAGCTGTTGAGGACTAAGGGGTCAAGTTCCCACGCGATGTGCTGGTTGGTGTTCCCCGCTTGGATGACGAACTTCGCGCCATGCTCGCGCGCGAAGGCGTGATAGCCGGGGTAGTTGTCGGGCACACTGGCGACCACGTAGTCCCAGTCGAGGTTCTGCGCCTCATCGAAGGTGATGACGTTGTGCAGCCGGTCGGGGTGGGCGCTGTCGCGTTCTACCGAGTCACGGTTGAGGAACTGGCGGGCGAGGCGGTCATCGCCCCACGTCCACTTGCCGAACTGCCATACCTCGGCGTCCCACCATTCGGGGCCAACCGGGATGTAGCAGTCCCAGCCGAAGCGATCGGTGAACAGGAGGTGCATGGATTCGAGGAGATCGGCGTGGTGCGCATCCAATAAGACTCTCATCGCACCATGCCGATGTGGGATAATGAACCGTGTCCACCCTGCGCGACCGGCTCACTCCCGAGGAGTGGAAGGCGTACCGATCCGAAGTCAACAAGCGGTACGCCCAGACGGCTAAGGGCAAGGCGACGATGCGCCGCACCAATGCCAGCCCGAAGGCGAAAGATCGCTACGCCCGCTACCGCGCCACGGATAAGTACCAAGCGGCACAAGAGCGCCGTCGTCAGAAGGAACTTGCCGACCCGAACGGTTGGCAGCCGCAGCTCGGACACCGCGAACGCATTCGCCAGGAACGTCCCGCCTACACCCGCGCATGGCAGGCTGTCATGTGGGGCTTGGAGTTCGGGCTGATCGTGAAGCCGAACGCTTGCCAAATGTGCAATAACGTTGCTCGCCTGCACGGGCACCACGGGCGCGGCTACGACAAGGCCCATTGGCTGGATGTAGATTGGCTCTGCGCGCCGTGTCACAAGGTCGCTCATCGGAGGTAGGCGGCCCATTCCGCCCGGACCTTCTCTATCCCGAACTCCGCGATCGCCCGTGCCCGCTGATGCTCCGACACCATCCGAGCCTCGTCGGGATCGTTGAGCAGCTTGCGTAGGACGGCCTGCACCTTGCCGGGGTCGTCGCTCCAGCCGCTGGCGAGCTCGTGGCCCTCGAACAGATCGGGGCCGTACTCGAAGATGTTCATGTGCGCCGGCCCGATGCTGATGACCGGGATTCCGGTGACGAGGGCTTCGAGCAGCCCGAGCGTGTATGAGGCGGGCTGGGTGCCGGTGTAGCAGTAGGCTCGTGCGTTCTGCAGACAACCCCGCATGGTGTTGTACGTGACGCTTCCCGGCCCTCCTATGACCTCTGAGCCGGGTCCCAAGGGCATCCGGTTGAGCCCACGGGTTGCCTGTTCCCAGAATCCCCAGTTGGTGTAGGGATCGCGTTGCCTTAGATGTTGCGTGACCTGAATCACGACCGGTTCGGTGCCGGTCCAGCCCTTCCATTCCTCGGGATCGGCGTAGAAGCGGATCAGGGCGTCGTGGCCCGCGTAGCCGGGGATGTTCTGCTCTTTCGGGGAGTAGGCGACCCGCTCTAGCCCTTCATGGCGGAACGGGACGGCCGTTCGCTCGTTACCTTCGACCGACTGCCCGACGCTACGCCAGATCACTCGGCGGTTGGAGTCTCCCCGGAGCCAATCGCGGATGCGGGGCCACTGGCCGTAGAGCCGGTCGAGATAGTGGTGGTAGATGATCGTGTCGGCCCAGTCGAGGATGCCATCCGGTATTCGGGATTGGGCGGCCCCGAGGTTGTCGCTGGAACCAAGTTCATCCACGGCGCGCTGTAGAAGTGGGAACTGCTTGACGTCGGGTAGCGCGGGTCGCTTGTCATCGTGGGGCGCTCCTGGGTTGATGTAGCCGCCGATGCTGAACACGTCATGGCCGATGCTCGACAGGAGCTTGACTTGATCATGCTCCTCGATGGAATGCGACAACGCGAGGACAATACGGCGGGTCATGGCGCGTAGCTCTTGACGAAGCGCGCCGGCACACCGGCCACGAGCGCATAGTCGGGTACGTCATCGACCACCACCGCACCGGCTGCGACGACAGCATGGCGGCCCACAGTGACCGGGCCGACGATGATGCAGCGAGTACAGAGCCAGGCGCCCTCCTTGATATGCACCGGACCACCACTGCTGCTTACCTTACGGGCCACACCGAACGTGGTGGGGTCATGGCTGCCGGTCAGGATCATCACGTCATGGCCGGAAAAGGCGTCGGCCTCGATGGTGACCTTGTGAATGCAGTCGATCATGGCGTCCATATCGACCGAGGGATGAATGTCGGGCTCCACTCCGGTTTCGCGGCTGGTGAACCTCATCGCGCCACCGCCTCGAAGGCACCCGGAATGGCGTCGGGCATCGACACGGTATGGGTGGCGATGAGCTGGTTCTGCAGCGGTGCAGGGTCGGCGTGGACCTCACCCCGCAGCAGCGAGACATCCTTGAGCCCCGGACCGGCGAGGAACGGGAACTCGCAGCCCTCGCAATCCACCTTGGCGAAGCAGAACGGCCCGAACTCGCGGGCCAGCGAGGCCAGCGTGCGGACCTTGACCTTCTCCGACAGATGGGTGGCCGGACCAGGGAGCAGCGAGTTGCCGATGAAGGCGTGATGGTCGGCCGATTCGTTGCCCGCGAAGGCCCAGCGGATGGTTGCCGTTTTGCCCTTGCCGGCCGCGGCGTGGATGACCGTGACCCGTTCGCTCAGGCCATTCCTTGCGACGTTCTCACGGAGCAGGTCCACGTTGGGCGGAACGGCCTCGACTGCCACAACATGGAGTTCGGGGTTGTCCATCGCAAGGGCCACGGTGGCCCCGCCGATGTGGGCTCCGATGTCCAGTGCGGTTCCGGTGAGGTTGAGTTCGGCTAGACGGTACTCGTCCTCGGTGAGACAGGAACTCAGGGTGTTCCAGTCAGAGCTGTCCTGCCGGTAGTTCATGGTCACGCTGCGCCCGCGGGGGGTCGTGAACGTGGTTTGCGTCACTGCGTACATGCGTCACTCCTGGTTGCTACGGTCGCGAGCCCATCCGGCGGTGATCCTCCAGCAGCGCCTTCATGCGGTCGCTGGCGAGGTTGTCGTTGACCTCGTGCGGCTCCGGGCCGGTTCCTGTGTCGCCTGCCACCTGCTGCTCGCCTTCGGTCTGTCGGGCGGTGCTTCGCGGGCCACCTGTGCCGGTCGGTTCGGTGGTCGGGGTGTTGGTCTTGGCTGGGGCCTTCTTGGCTGTCGCCTTCTTCTTCGGAGGCATGTGCCCTCCTCTCTCGTCACTGGGTAGGCGCCGGGGTGACGGTGACGCACGCACACCCCGGCATGGGAAGGCCGGGCCTCACGGGACCCGGCCTGCTCAATCCCTAACTAGGGTCAGGGAAGTACGTCGAGGATTCGCTGGAAGCGTCCGGCGAGGACGTAGGGGTCAGCGTTGAACGCGAACTCCTCCTCCCCGCGGAACCCGGTCAGGTTCTTGTCCCAGCGGTCGCCGGCCTCGGTGGACACGTCCACCCGGAAGCCTTCGTTGGCGTACACCTTCGCGCCCCGGAACTGGCCGACCACGAGGTCGTCAGCGGGCATGTTGGAGTCGCCCTGCACCTGCAGACCGAAGTAGGTCATCGTCCCGTTCATCGGGTTGATGGCACCCGGCCCACCGGCAGGCGAGTAGAAGAAGCCAGCCTCGGTGCTGCCCTGCGCGGCGGCGGTCCAGAACGCCTCCGAGTGCAGGATCGCGCCGTCCGGCTTCCAGTTGCGACCAGCCACGGCCCCTGCCGCCTTGGCGATGGCTGCACCGATCGAATCGGTCAGGCCAGTGCCGGCGGTGAAGGAGCTGACGTAGGTGCCCGAGGTGCCGATCGAGGTCAGCAGACCCTTGGGCTCGTTGGTTCCCGAGCCGTTGAGGATGTAGTACGCCTCGCCATCGGCGATGCTCTCCGCGAGAGCCTGGCGAACTTCCTGCTCGGCCGCTCCCGCCGAATGACGGAGGAGCTGGTTGGCCACGTCGTAGATCTTGGCCAGCGTGTAGAGCGTGGCGGTGTAGTTGCCGATCACCAGATTGGTGTTCGGCTTGGTCTCGCCACGTGCAACAACAACCGCACGAGAGGCGGCGTTGGTAAACGGCACATCCACCGCGTCCCCGGTGACACCCGAGATGAAGGTCATCAGGGATCGGTAGATGTTGACGTTGGCCTTGGTGCGCTCGATGTCAGCCACTAGGTTGTTGGGCACGAGGTACCCACCGGCCGCGTCGGTTGTGCCGAGCGTTGCCTTAGCAGCCGGGTCAGGACTGGCGTAGCGCGAGTCCATCGCTTCGAGGGCAGCCTTGCCCTGAGCCTGCTCCCACGGATTGCGGGAGTTGGATGCCTTGGCCACGTTGACGAAGAACAGGTCCGCGTCAGCATTGGCGGGCTCCGAAGGCGAGCCGATCAGCGATGCCTTGGACGGTGAACGCTGCTCGGCAAGGAAGGCGTTCATGTTGGAGACTGCATCGGCGGTCTCCTTCTCACGCTGTTCCTTGTTGATGGTTTCCTTGATGGTCTCGAGCTCGCCGGCGATCCGGGCGGTGTCAGCCTTGGCGGCTACCCACTTGTCCTTGTCGGACTCAGCGGACTCCTCCATCACCTTGACCGCATCACGCATCTGCTGCGTGAGCTTCTCAAAGCTCTCCTGGTTTTCGGTAACGGTGCTCATCTTGTTCCTTTCACAAGATGGCCCCGCTGACTCACTCGGAGGCGTCACCCTCAGTCGGGGGATCGGGTTGGGTGTCGGCCATCCGGTCCACGGCGGACAGGAATGACTCGACCAGTTCACGAAGCGCCCGCTCATTTGAAGCGGACAGGACGCGCCCAGCCTTCGCCGTCACATCGCCGGCATCCCCGTCGGGATACGAGGTCAGTGAGAGGTCCGCGCCGAGGTTGTCGAGGTCATCGAGCAGTGCCTTCGCAATCGGAAGCACGTCGATTCGGGCAATGGCGAAATCTTCCAGCACAGCCTTGGCGGGCCGCAGGATGGCTCGATTGTTCTGGGGTGCGAATGACAGGGTGGACTCAGCGTGCGCCCACTGCTGGATATGACCGTCGGTGCCTCGCTTGACACGGACGCCCGGTGTCTCTAGCGGAGTGGAACTTCCATAGAGCAGCGCGCCCTTGGCTTCCATGTTGGCGAAGCGCTTGGTGCGGTCGTCGGCCAGCGTCCACCAGATGCGCTCCCACCAGCCATCGGGCTCCATCGTCAGGTCGGTGGCTTTGCCCAAGGGCGTGTCGCCCATCAGCCCGGTCGGGTCGGCACCGTGATGAAAGAGCACCGGGCGCTCGGTGAACCAGTGCGGCTTGATATCGGTGCGCTCATCGAAGTACTCGCCGTCGAGGTCACGGCCCTTGCCGTCCGCCGAGGGCACCGGGCCGCCGAACGGGATGATTCTTACCCGGCGCGGGACGCGGCCGGCGTACCAGGCTTCCATCTCGTCGGGGTCGAGCATTTGGGCTTTGGCGATAGTCATGGGTTCACCGAGTAGCCGATGGGGTCGAGGGGGATCACGAGGCTATGAGCCCGAGGCTCACGAGAGCGGCATGGATGGCCTCTGCTGTCACCGCGACGCCGGTTGGCTTGGCGATCGGCGTCTCACCGTTGAACGCCATCCGACCGGAGGTCGCATCGACAACACACGACATTCCCGCGGTGACCGCGCCTCTGACGGCAACCGATCCGGCCGTGGCCTCCCCGGTCGTGGCGGTTGCGGTCGCCTCGACATTGGCATCACCCTCACCCGAAGATTCGGCAGTCAATGAGGCGTCAGCAGCACCGTCCACGGTTTCTGCATAACTCGAAGCGTAGGCATCACCG
>Ga0190275_10001489_pt1 | contig 17331 bp, 12 predicted proteins | sample Popmic550T_FD_133745 | JGI IMG/M metagenome (GOLD analysis project Ga0190275, IMG submission 133745) | Populus adjacent soil microbial communities from riparian zone of Yellowstone River, Montana, USA - 550 T | ecosystem: Environmental > Terrestrial > Soil > Riparian zone > Trees stand | place...
ATGACGTCTGCAGTCCGAGATCCTCGGCCGTCACGATGGGACCTTCAGCCATGATCACGGCGCGCTTGATGCAATTTTCCATCTCCCGGACATTGCCAGGCCAAGGATGGCTTTCGATGGCGGCGAGGGCGTCTTGACTGAAGCTGAGCGAGACGCGCTTTTCCTGTGCGCAAAATTTATTCTTGAAGTGATGCGCAAGCAGCGCCGCATCGCCCACCCGCTCCCGCAGGGGCGGAATGGTAATCACGATTTCGCTTAGACGATAGTAGAGATCTTCGCGAAAACGAGACTCCTCGATCAGTTTCTTCAGATTCTGGTGCGTTGCGCACACAATACGAACATCAACCGGAATCTCCTTTCGGCCTCCGACTCGTTCGATTACCCTTTCCTGCAAGAAGCGGAGAAGTTTGGCCTGTAACGCCATGGGTAAATCGCCGACCTCATCAAGAAAGAAAGTGCCTTCATGGGCCAGTTCGATTTTGCCCGGGGTCTGCTTGACGGCTCCAGTATAGGCACCCTTTTCATAGCCGAACAGTTCACTTTCCAGCAGCGCTTCCGGGATTGCCGCGCAATTAATAGCCATGAAGCGCTTTTCCCTTCTGGCGCTAGACTGGTGGAGCGCCCTCGCCAGTATCTCCTTGCCGGTGCCGCTCTCACCCAGGAGAATCACGGTCGCGTCGGACGGCGCAACCTTCTCGACATTGCGGCATACCTTCAACAATACGGGATCGCGAGTTATTACACCTGTGATAAGCGCGTGCGTCTGCGTTTGAAGCAGCCTACGGTTTTCCTGCTGCAGAGCGTGCAAGTAATATGCTCTTTCCACCACCAGATGCAACATGTCCGGGTCGAAGGGCTTCTGGTGAAAATCATAAGCCCCGGCAGCCACAGCCTTCAGCGCATTCCCGTGATCCTGATTGCCGGTAAGCACGATCACCTTGGTGCCCGGCGCAAGCTCAAGTATCTGCGCAAGTGTTGCCAGCCCTTCTGAAGCGCCGTCCGGGTCCGGAGGCAGCCCCAAGTCCATAGTGACAACCGCTGGTTCATGACGCCTCAGCAATGCTAGTGCGCTTTCACGATCACTCGCGACTAAGACCTCATAAGCATCAAAACTCCAGCGCAGCTGTTTCTGCAGCCCGGGGTCATCTTCGATTACCAGCAAACTCTTTTTATCCTGATTCACTTACATACCTCTTCGGTTTGTCTTCTCTTGATCGAGCTTTTTTTAGTAATCTCTACTTTACGGTTGATGCGGTGAGTGCTTGAACGTTTTGGCAGAGCGGCAGAATGATACGGAATACAGTGCCCTCCGATTCACGGCTGGTAACTTCCAGTTTGCCGCCCAGTTCAGACACATATTCCCTGCTTTCGAATACACCAATCCCCATTCCCGCTGACTTGGTGGAAACAAATGGCTTGAAAAGCTTGTCGCGGATGAACTCTTCGCTCATTCCATGCCCGGTATCCTTTATTTCGATGATCGCGAAATCCTGTTCCCTCTGCAGCCGAATTCGAACCTGGCCCTCGCGTTGCGTAGCTTCGATTGCATTCTGAATGAGGTGCCCTACAACCCGTTCCAACCGGGTGGAATTTGCGTAAACCGTGAGATTGGAATCTTGCACTTCAAGAACAGGCTTGGGTTCGGCAATCGATTTGCTCTTTACCGCTTCCTGCAGCAGCCTGGCAATGGAAAGGGGGCTCGGTATCTCAGCTGAATCGCTACCACTTAATTTCTCCAAAAGCCGTTTCATCTTTTGGACGGACAGGTAGACGGTTTCAACCATATCTTGCTGGAACTCTGGATTTTGTTTATGTTTTTCCGCGTTGGAAAGCAGCAGGGATAACTGTGAAACAAGGTTCTTCAAATCGTGGACCACAAAGGTAGACATGCGGTTAAATGACTCAAACTGACGCGCTACCATGAGCGCGTTGGCAGCCTCATGCTGTGCGAGATAACTCGCAGCCTGATTCCCGGCCACCTTGAGCAAATCACTTACCTCCCAGTTCAGCTTTACTTTACTCCTAGGTAGTGCCAGCACTAAAAAACCGAATAATTTCCGATGCTGTATGAGAGGTACCACCAGCCAAGCTTTGGAAATAGCTTGCAGCCATTGGGGCAACGTAATTGCGGCGTACTTTTCTGGGTTTGTGCGATGCTCCTGCAAGTCGATCACCCACTCCCTGTGTTCCAGAAACTGGCAGAAGGAGCTTGCAACCGGCTCCGTTCCAGCCGCTGAGGGCATGTTCCAGTGCGCGACATGCTCAAAGTTTCCGGAATCCCGGGCTACCCAGAGGCTGCCCCCTGGACTCTCCACAAGCTGTGCTAAAGCCTGAATCACGCGCTCGCCCAATCCGTGGCCGCTCTCTGAAAGCGTGCGCGTAAAGTGAAGCCACTCTTCCCGATAGTCGTAGTTGTAGCTAAAGAAGTGCTTGCTGATGAAGACCCTGAGCCATGAACGCAATGTGCCCGAGAAGAGCACCGCCATCAGCAGGATGACCGCACCGAAGAGGAAACTCACCTGCATGACGGTGCCCCAGCTGCCGCCAAAAAATCGGAGGTAGTAGCCAGCGCCCGCCATAGCCAACAAATAGGCAGCGGCGCCAAACAATGCCGCGGAATAAAAGAGAATGCGTCGCGACACCGTTATACCAACTGACCATTGTGGATTCCTCGCGGCAGAGACGGCGACAAGCGGGACAATAAACGCGTTGACGATCCCGCGGGCGGCCCAGATTTCAGGATTTATATGCCTGAGCAGCAGCGCGTCGCTATAGAGATAAAAATCGTATGCAAAAACACCGCCAATACCCAGGCAGGCGAATTTTATTCCCCAACGCTGCTTAACCGGCGTGTTCCTGTATACCTGTTCTACCAGTATCATTCCCAATAGCGCCATTGCCACACTGGTAATGATACTGTTGGTATAGTCGGATGTATGCGGTGGAAAAGCGCCAAAGTTGCCATGCGCATAAAAGGCAGCAATAAAAGAACACACATACAGCGCCACGATAATCCACATGGCGGGGTTCACCCTGCCCTTGGAGAAGCCATCGCGATTCAGCCCCAACAGCGTGACCAGGAACGCCGACCAGCCCGCGTTCCTGGCGATTTCCAGGATATCGGTCAGGAGCGAAAGGGCGAAGTTATGGGCAGCCTGGTAAGCTAGCGTCGCCGCCCAAAGCACGGACAAAAGGCAAGCGATAGGCAGTACCATGCCGTGCAAGCGGCCCCGCCAGCTTGTCAGCAAAAGCACACCTAAAACCAAGTACGCAACCGCGGCCAGTGTATAGCTCGCTGCCGCTATGTTCGTTACCATTTTATGCGGCTGCGCCTGGGCATTATCTCCCGCCCTTGCCCAGCACTACCACCTCGATGGTATCGATAAGAATAATGGCATCAAGAAAAAGACTATGGTTTTTAACGTAATACAAATCGTACTGAAGCTTTTCGATGGCGTCTTCCACCGAGGCGCCGTATCGGTAGCGAACCTGTGCCCATCCTGTTATTCCCGGCTTGATGCTGTGTCTCACATTGTAGAAAGGTATTTCCGCGCAGAGCTGGTTTACAAAATAAGGCCTTTCCGGGCGAGGACCGACAAAACTCATATCTCCGTTCAGAACATTGAATATCTGGGGAAGCTCATCGATTCTCAACTTGCGAATGATTCTGCCTACGCCCGTTATACGCGGGTCGTCGGTTGATGCCCACTGGGGTTTCCCGCCTTTCTCCGCATCATTCCGCATGCTTCTGAATTTAAGAACCATAAAAGTTTTGCCACTTTTTCCCACTCTTTCCTGACGATAAAAAATTGGGGCGCCATCCTCCAAAAGGATACAAACGGCAGTGATGATCATGATAGGCAGCGTAGCGACCAGCAGAACTCCGCTCGCCACCAGGTCGAAGATACGCTTGATCCCTGTACGGAGCAGGCTCTGATCGAAACCGCCGCCAAAAACAAGCCAACTCGGATAAAGCGAATTAACTCTGATCTGGCCTCGCTCCCGTTCAAAAAAAGCGGCTGAGTCGGTAACCTTGATACCGTTCAGCTTGCATTCAAGCAGATCCTGAATGGGAAAACAGCCGCCGCGCCGTTCCTGAATCGCGATAATAATTTCCTGAACCCGGTACCGGGTAGCCAGTGACATTAACGAACCCATCTGGGGCAACACTGAGGAAGCAGGAATATGGAGTTCCTCGTCCTGCATTGAAACAAAACCGATGATCTTCAGGCCACGTCGGACGGAATCTTTTTTTGCCTGCTCGACAAATTCCTTGGCCTTGCTGCCTATACCCAGCACGATGGCCTGGGACTCCATGATTCCCAAACTCGACCATTTTAGGAATGCCGCACGAGTCAAGAGAATTCCGGCCAAGGCAAGCAGCATGACTAACCCAAGAATGCCACGGCCGAGATAAAGATCAGGCAGCAGATAAAAAATCAAGGTGATGATTCCGAATCCCAGCATCATCGATGGCATTAAACGGAATAAGATTTCTTTTATGTCGAGCCGCGAATCGAGTTGGTACAACCCCATCGCCGCCATGCTTAAAATCATGACAAACGTGAACGTACAAGCTTCCGGGAACAAAGATGAGAATGAGAAAGGGAAGGGTTCGACTTGATCGAAAAAGCGAAGACTGGCTCCAAAATAAACCATGAATATCAGCACGATAATTTCCGTGGTGATGAGAAAAATCGCCGTTCTGGAGATGTAGTGGTTAGAGATCCGAAGCAATTTCAATCCTTTATCAGCACTCTTCAGGAAAGAACACAACTGAAAGCAGCGCTTATGCAGCTATTAAGTGTGGGGTGAGCACTTGCGCAGCAGCTTACGCCAGTACACGCATAAACCTCATATTGCATGCTCTCGAATTAAAACTTTTGACCCATCATTATTTTGACTCGATATACCAGACATCGGCGATCACCTGATGTATAACCGAGCGGCTCTTCTCCGCCGAATAGTGGGGACGCTGAAAAATTTTCGTAATCGTAACTCTCACTTAAGCGAGTTATTGAGTGTAACGGTGCTGCAAACCACCCATCAGTTAACAACCCGCAACGTCGAGCGGGGCCATAAGAGGCGATAATCGAATAATGATGAGGTAGCTCTTATTTATCGCTAGTCATGCTGATAGTAAGGTCATTGCATATTATCAACTTCGCTCGCAAGAACAATTGGACTTTGGTACGTCAATCCAGACGGGACGAAGCCCCTCTTTCAGGAACCCGCCTCGGCTAAAATTTTTTTTCCGAGCGGAAGCGGCATAATACTCATCGGCGATATTTTTCTAGCGAAAGTCGGGGTGACCGGAGGGGCGCACAGCGGAGATTGTAGTCTATGGAATAGGGGCAGGGCGTCCAAGCGTACCTGCTTCAGCCATTAGGCCCATCAGTTATACCGTTGCCTTACTGAACGAAAAACTCCAACGCTCTGCCCAAGTCAACCACTGGAGCACAAGCTAATGTCCTATAGATGACGAGCGTGAGGAGAAATCGATCCCTTGACGATTAATGCCAACTTAAGCCGGTCGGCCACGTCCAACTTTCGAAAGACTTCTGTAAGGTGGGCTTTTACCGTCCGCTCCGTGATATCGAGGCGCCGCGCGATTTGTTTATTACTTTCGCCGTTTCCTACCAGGGTAGCTATCTCGTACTCGCGTCGCGTCAGATTTGCGAGCAGCTCGCCGACTGCCTGTTTGATTCTGTTTTTTTCTTGAGTGATCGTAACCAATTCGTTCAGCAGATGCCAGCTAAGCGATCGCCGTATCCACAACTCGCCTTGCTGAACCGCCATCATTACACTTTTGAGCTGCTCACGCTCGGTTTCACGCCGACAGCACCCACGTACTCCGGTTCGGAACAACGCCCACTCGGTTTCGTCAGAAAAAGGTCCGCCTAAAACGACGACTTTTGTGTCCGGGTTCAGTTTCATCAGACCCGCCATTCCGTTTACCCCGTCCAATTCAGGTAAATCGTGATCAAGCATGAGGATTTGAGGTTTTATCCGGACCAATTCCGCCCTAAGGGAGTCCAGATTGGTTGAGCAGAAGACGGGGCCGAGGCTATTCACCGCCTGTTCCCAGCGATAAAGGTTTTCGTGAGACGAACTAGCGAGCAAAATCAAGGAACTTCTCCGATCAAATCTTGGAATAGTTAGTGAGATACTTTGTCCATAATTTTACCGAGCATTCGCCGAGTCACCCATATTTCGCCACGGTCGATGACGCGCACGGCCTTCAAGAAATAAAATGGCTCCGCTTCATCACTCAAGCAACCGCGCGCGCCGCTTGCTAGAGCCTGCATGATTAGCTCTTCCTTGACGGATTTATCGGCCAGCAGCACGACGAATGTCTCAGGGCATTGCCGATGCAGCGACTCCAGTAACGCGAAATCAGCAGCGGTCGAGGCGTCAAGATGGAAAAAGAGAATTCGGGGTTTCATCCGACCGATCCGTTCGACAATGTCCTCCGCATTGACCCCCGCATAACCTCCGTCCGGCTGATCCATCAGCGCCTCACTTTCTTCCGGCAGAATGTTTGTGATGACCTTGATGTCAGGCCCTTCTTGCAGGACTTGTTCCATCTTCGCACGCCTTCCCGGATCGGTATCCGCAATTGCCACTGTGACCATTTGCATTGTTTCCCCCTGTATACCGGCTATCGAGATAGTTAAGTGACCCTACAATTCGATTTAGTTGAATTCCAGCTATATTCTCAAGTTACCCCACCTGTCCGCCTGCCACGCTGATACCCCGCTGCGCTCAGGCAATTCCTGGTCACTTATTTACGGCGCAATAAATCATTGATGTAGTTTGCAGGAATGGCATAGGTGATGCCGCTTGGATTGCTAAGGGCAGCCTCTTTCTTCCCTTTGACAAACACCATATTGATGACACCGTAAACCAAACCCGTCTCGGGGTCGTAAAGCGGACTTCCGCTGCTGCCCGGATACGCGGTTCCGTCTAACTGAAACACTGCATAAGTCGGTTTTTGCAACTGCCCGATCATCTTCGCATTGAGCTGCCTCGAGCTATGTGCGGGCAAAATTATAGGGGTAATCGAAGAAATCATGGCTCGATGGGTGACAGGGTAAAATCCGAGTATCATTCCAATAGGGAACCCGGTAAAGATCAGAGACTGTCCCTCGCGAACCTTGGTTGCGTCCCCCAGCCGCATCGCCGGCAGGGGAGACCCGCTGATTCTCAACAATGCCAGATCGTGTTCCTTGTCGACGCCGGCAATCGTTGCGTCCCTCAGTTCCGACTCCTTGCCCTTGCCGGTAATGACGGTATATACCTCCTTATTGGCAGCATCCAACACTTCCGGAACAACATGAGCATTGGTTATTACGTGGAGACCATCATCCACAACGAAGCCGGTACCCAAAAAATTCAGAGGCGGAGAACGTGTCCTCTGAAAGGTTCCCACCCCAACTATCGATGGCTTGCTGTACTCGATAGTTTTGACCAGCTCGCTACCCCAAAGCGGGGAAATACATAAGAAACCCGGAACTGCAGCTTTAACGAGATAGGCCGCAAGGCGCCGAATGACAAGTGTGATATTCATTATCGTTATTTTATTAATCACACGTAGCAATGCGCCTATCGTTCCATTTACCGTCAGATTAGAACTACCTGCAGCCTTCCATCTTGTAGATGAAGTACCCATCCTTGTTAATCGCGTCAGCAACGTTGGATGGCGCGCTCTGACTATGGCAAAAGCTACATTCTCTGCTGGTAACCGTTGCATCGCCTTCACCGATTGAGTTCAACCACTCTTTTGCATATTCAATTGCTTTCTTGTCGTCTTTTACCCCAGTGAATACGTCGAAATGCATGGTATGACCATCTTTGGCTTTAACATAAGTGTCATAGACGTGGATTTCCATGTAGTCCTCTTCAGTTTGTTCAATTTAGATTGATCGATCTAATGAGAGATTTAAGCACATTTAAACGCAGAATCAACTTCAGGCATAGACTATCACGGTACAGCAAAAAGTGGAATGTTGAGGTCGCGCGGAAAACCGCGGTTTTCCGCGGTTTCGGCAGTTTGGGGCTCCGAATCAACCTCTCTCGATGCTCTCCCGTTGCAATAATCCAAACTCCTTGGGCGTGTCATAAAACGGTTATAAAAATGCAATAAAACGGACATTTCCTGCCAGTAACCTCTCTCGTCGTTTTAATAAAAAAACCGGGAGAGGTTATTCATGAAGTTATCCAAACTTACACTAGTGATCGCGGCTATTCTGGGTACAGGCGCATCTTCACCGATTTTCGCGCTCGATCTTTATGTCGATACGAAAACCCAGCAGATTTTCGCCACCCCCGGTCCTGGACGGGTACATCTAGGGTCCTTCGTAAAAGAAGGGGCTGGGGCCAAGGTGACGGATGCCGGTGTCGGGGCTGCGACGGGCGCCGCCGTCGGGGCTGCGGCGGCTGCGACCGGTAACGGTATCGCGGCTGAAAGACTGGAACCAGCCGACATAGCGGCCGTAAGGAAGGATATTGAAATGAAGGCCAAAATGCGGGAAGCGCGCTTGGTCAGCGATATTGGCTCACTGGAGGAACGGGTCAAGGAAAGCGAGAAGGTTCACATTGAGTTTCACGATGGCGCACCCCATTTTTCAAGCAAGGATGGCAATTTCACGTTTGCGGTGAATGGACGGGCACAGGTTGGGTCGCAATACAACTTTATCAATGAGGTTGCGCCCCCGACCGGCAACAACACACCAAACGAATGGAACAGCGGGGCCACTATCCGCCGGGCTCGCCTCGGTGTTGAAGGCACGTTCATGAAAATCTGGGATTACAAGTTCGAGTATGATTTCAGCCGGGGCAATGGTGCGGCGGCAGCGGGGATTACCGACGCCTTCGTGCGGCTGAATGTAACCAAGCCATTCTCCGTAAAGGTGGGTTCTTTCAAGGAACCGTTCAGCCTGGAAGAAGCCGCCAGCAACCGCTTCCTCACATTCATCGAACGTCACATGTCGGTCAATTCATTCGTCGACAATCCCAACACTTACAAAACCGGTATCGGCGCCAATTATGCGGTTCCCCGTTTTCAGACGGGAATCGCTTTTCAGACCGAGCCGGTGGGACCGTGGTCATCGGCCACAACCTCGGTCAATGCCAACGGCAACCAGAGCCGCAATAACGGGTCCGGCGATACCAGCTGGGAAGGGATCGGCCGTATATCGGGCAGACCTTGGATGGAAGACGAAACCAAATTCTTGCACGTGGGTATTTCAGCCGGACACACTCATGTCAATACGCAATATACTGCCGCCGGTGATATCGCAACCACACCCTCTGCCCAAGGCGGTGGAGGCGGCGGAATGGCATTCTTCGCCTTCCCGGGAACCAATGTGGACCGCACGAACATGCTTAATACCGGCAACCTGAGCATCGGGAACCAGAATGACCCGACCTCCCGCAGGATCGATAGTTATGACCGCTTTGGGGCGGAAGGGTGGCTGGTCCACGGTCCCTTCTCTGTTCAAGGGGAATATTTGCGAACGAATATAAACGGCCGGGGATATGACGGAGAGCATTTCACCGGCTACTACGGTTTTGCCAGTTACTTCCTGACGGGCGAGTCGAAAGCCTACCATGTCAGGAACGGGGCGGCGAACCGGATCAAACCCAAGCAGAACTTTCAGTGGAACGGTAAAGGCTGGGGAGCATGGGAAGTTGCCGCCGGCTATGACTATATCAACCTGAACAGCGGCGTGATCAGGGGAGGACAAGCCGATATGGTAAGGTTTGCCCTGAACTGGTATCCGCACCCCAACGTTAAATTGCAAAACAATATTATTTATACGCTCAATGTGGATACGAGCGGTTCCCAAATCCCGCGTACAGCCGGCTTTAATAATGCCGAACTGGCTGCTTGGCTGACTCAGCTTCAGTTCGATTTTTAAGCTTCGACGGTTGGAGATATAGCCCCCGTCATTCGGGGGCTTGATGAGGAACTGTGGAAGAACCGGCAGGCATCTTTGTGAAACGTGATACCCAACCCATGCGTTCTGCGAAGGCCTCTCGGTGACTCAGAGCAATTTCCACTCTTCGACGGCACAGGGGGGTATCCCAGGGTGTTTTTATTTGAGCGAAAATTCGACCCTGCTGCCGGCTTTCTTGTCATCGCGTTCGGCCTCGATTTTTGGCTCGAGGACAAACAGTCTTTCCGGCGGCACATTGCCGCGTTCGAGCAGCCAATCGCGTGCAACGCTCGCCCGCTGATCAGCAAGTTCGTGCATCTCGCTTTCTCCCGCGTCAATGTTCGCCAGCATCAATTTCTCCATCTCGGATACTGGCAGGCTTTTAGCAAGCCCTATCAGGTTCTTGGGCTTGGTAAATCTGGCTTCCTTGTAAGCGAGTGTCAGGTATTTTTCATATTCCTCCGGCGTTACCTCAATTTCGTCAAACGAACCGGCTTCCTCGCCCTTTTTCACCATTTGGGACACTTTCTGTGCTTTGACTTTACGTTCAAGCATCTTGCGCTTCAGACCTTCCGCATCATTGACTGGATCGGCCCGGCCCGTGATTTCAAGCTCGAGCGAGGGCCGATCTGCTAAAACCTTGGCCAAGGTTTCCAGATGTTTTTCCGCTTCCTGGGTAATCATGGCCTCGCCCGGCGCAAAGTTCAGCTCAGATAAAGCTTCGTCACCGAAGAGCGAACCCAGCAGCTCAAAGGGGGCTGTCGCTGCTTTTGTCAATAGATTGACAAAAGCGTTCATGATCAGCCCGCCCACGCTGAATTGCGGATCATTGATTGAACCGCTTATCGGCAGATGGACATCGATTTCTCCTGCGCTATTTTTAAGCAATGCCAACGCAAGATGCACGGGAATCGACAGTGCATCCGGACTTTCAATTCTTTCGCCTAGGGTTAGCTGATCAAGAAATATATTGTTTTCCGCTCTCAGCTCACCTTTCTCAACACGGTAATGTATGTCCACCGATAGTTTGCCTTTCTCGATAGCGTAGCCGATGTATTTTCCAGAGTAAGGGCTGAAGGTTGGCATATCGATACCCTTCGCGGTCGCCTTGATATCCAGGAAGAGCTGCCTCCCAAAGGTGTCCATTGTCCCAACGATTGTCAGCGGGGCGGTTTTGTCCACCGCGCCGCGTATATCGATCTCCCCAGGCTTTCTCGGATCCAAAGGGCCGATCCTCCCGGCCAGTCCTGTCAACTTTGCTTTGTAGTTGGGCTTGATGAACTGATCCTGGAAGTTCACGTACCCCCCCTGTAGAAGAATCCGGCCAATTTGCACGGGTATATCCGTGCGGACTGATACTGGAGCACTGGCTATATCGGACGCAGGGGAGGATGCGGAAGATTTGGCTTCAGGTGGCGCTGGAGGCAAGTCGGCGTCGTCTTGCCGAATAAGGCGCTTGAGATTGAGTTCCCCCTGGGGAGTAAGGATCACGCGAGCAAAGAAATCGGCGAGTGCTACGGACTCGATATTGATGCCTAAAGGTTCGCTTGAAAATTGCATTCGGGTGATGTCCATGCTGCGCCAGCGCATGAGATCAGCCATATCTGGCTTGTCCAGGGCATTAAAATTGCTGAGTCGGCTGTCACCGTTCAGCACCACTTTCGCAGGCGTGGCATCCGTCCCCTTTGCTTTAACGCTCCCCTGAAACGATAGTTCACCCCGCGTGAGCAACGCGTTCAATCGATCACCAGCCCAACCCTGCAGGGGGACAAGATTAATATCTTTTGCGTCTACCACCAGATCAACCATCAAGGGCGCCCAACCTAACGAACCGTTCGTCTGCAGGCTGCCGCCGTTATTTATATGCGCTTTCAACTCCAGCTTCAGCGGTCTCACTCCGTCGAAGTCGATCTCGCTTACTGTTAAATCAAGCGGGTCAGCCACCATGGGCGCCACGTTCGGCAATGCGACGTCCTCGAAACGAAGGGATGCGGCAACAATATTTAAACTTCCAAGCTTGGTCGCCCAGGGCTTGCTTGCGCCAGTTTTCTCGATGTCGGTTGCTACCGCTTCGGGAGCAGGCGCCTCCTTAGGTGGGGTAGAAAATAATTTGGCGAGGTCGAGGCGACCATCGGATTCGCGACGCGCCGATGCATTAAACCGCTCCAGTACCACTGACCCGATAGCCAGGCTTTGGCGCCTGGAATCGACAGCGATGTCATTCACGCGCAACTGCGGCAGGCGCAGTGCCGGTACCGGATCGCCTGAACGCAACACGGCCGCCTCAGTCAGTATGAGACCGCCTTGTGATGGTTTTGCATTGTTGAGATTGATCTCGGTTAACTCGACATCAAGCTGTCCAAGCTTCGCTGTGTAGGGGACCTCGGCCGCGTGGTTCTCAACCTCCAGGTTCCTTAAGGCGGTGTGACCGGTTAAAACGAGATTTGCAGGCTCGCCCGGAATTTGGGTAAAAGTGAGCAATAACTTAGCGTCGAAAAAACCGGACACCAGTTTGATGCCGACCGGAATGGGAGAATATTCGTCCACTCGCGTGAGATCGATGCCATGGAGTTCCAGCTCAAGCTTAGCCTGGCGGTTCTGCGCGAAAGGAAGAACCTGTCCTTCGATCAAGATCGGCGCGCCGTTGACCATGGCGCTGAAATGCGGTTCTACCCACGTTTCCTCGGTACTTTCAAGGTTGGCGACAAACGGGATCCCAATACGGATATCGGAAATTTCCTGCTTGCTTTTTTTTAACCGATCGACAAATTCGAAACGGCCGCCCTCGATGACGACATTGCTTACCGAAAACGGTGCTGGCGTTTCATCCTTCGGCTGTTTCAAAAAATCTTCGATCAGATCGCTGATATTGAACTGTTGTTCCCCTTCCCGAACCAGCCGTACAGCGGGCCCACGTATCAATGCCGAACTGATTACAGGTGCACGGCGAGCAATCGAGGAAATGCTTAGGTTCACGTACAGCTTGTCCACCGACAGCAGGGACTCGTCAGCGTCAATGCTCCCAAGTTTTTCACCCACTCGGACCCCATGCAAGGCCAACTCCAGTGTATACGGTTGAATATCGATAGATTGCACGGTCACGGGACGGTGCAAGGCTTCCGACAACGCCACTTCAAGCTTGGCTTTGGCATAACCAGGCAACCAGAAATAGGCGACCAGGCCGAACAGTACGAAAATCGCGGCGAAAATACCCAGGCCAATTCCCAGAGGTGTTTTAGCAGCGAGACGAGGGCGTAGTGAGGCCAGGGACATGATGAGGTGCTTGATACATATCGTCTAGATTGTTGACGTAATCGATATACGGCAGGGTTAAATGGAAGTCAAGAATGCTATTGGCGTAGCCGGCGGCTGCTTTTAGCCATCGAACTTTACGCGGAGCAGAAGGACGGGTCAATCATGCGACAATTTTGGCGGCTTCAGTCAGACCTTACGCCAGTGCGGTGGCACCAGTTGGTAGGTTGCAGCGACCAGGAGGGCAAACAGCATATAAATCGCCGTAAGTACGCCTTCGGGGAAATCATAGAACAGGATGCGATGCAGCCAGCGCTGAATGAATCCGCTTTCCGTTTGGGTGCCACGCAATGAATCTTCCATCCATGTAAGCGGACATACCATGCCGAGCAGCGACTCTCCGACCACGAACAGAATCGCGGCAAGGTGTGCAATTCGAAAGCGGGGACTTCGCACGAACTCGGCTCTCATCCACGCGCCAATCCAAATCAACGGCAAGCTGCCAACGACGAATAGCACAAAAAGGAAATGCGTGATGAGTATGATGTCCGCCAGCATGAACACGATGCACCCCGATGAAGGCTCAGGTATTTTTGATTGGAACATGGGTGAGTAAAACCGTTCCGCGCACGCGCGGTTCCATAACAAAGCTCCCTTCGTCCAATTCCTATTCCCTCTCGCCGGGTATTGCTAGGGACAAAAAGCGTTCCCACCGGTCAATCGCAATGACGAAAGAATAAACTTATTCTGCGAGGTTAGCGGACATATTCTATTAGGTTATTTCTGGATGTATGGGCCTATCGGTATAGTGTCGCGCACAGGAAAACGCGCCGAACAAAATTAATGAAAATTCGCAATCTGGATCTGACAGGTAATCCGATCAATGAGGAGCATCAGGAGCTGGGGCTTCCGCCCATAGAGGAGCCAATATCTCACCCTGGAGCGCATCCGTTTCTTCACGCTGCGATGTGGATTGCGGTTGTCGTTTTGATAGTGCTGGTGATTTTTCTGGTTGGACGATTCTTTTTTTCCAATAACTGGTCCGGCGGCTGGCAGATAGTTGGGGAAACTCTGAGCGGGAAGGTTTTTTGGAGCGCCGCCATGGTTGGGTTTTTGGCGCAGGTGATTGACGGGGCGCTTGGAATGGCCTACGGCGTCACCGCAACCTCCTTTCTATTGGCGACGGGTGCCACCCCGGGGGCCGCGAGCGCAAGCGTTCATATCGCAGAAATTTTCACCACCGGTGTTTCCGGAATTTCTCATGTGAAGTTCGGAAATGTGAACAAGGACTTGTTCATGCGTTTGCTGGCGCCGGGCATTCTGGGTGGGATAATCGGCGCAATTCTCGTTACCCAGATAGACGGCGCAGCCTTCAAACCATATATATCCGCCTATCTGTTGTTACTGGGAATCTATATCCTCAGTAAGGCGTTCCGCCCGCTCCGCCTGCATCACAAAGCACCGGAGCACGTCGGAAAATTGGCGCTGTTCGGCGGTTTCGTGGATGCAGCGGGCGGGGGTGGCTGGGGCCCGGTTGTAACATCTACCTTGGTAGGTTCCGGCAACGATCCGCGTACGACCATAGGCTCGGTTAATTTCGCTGAATTCTTTCTTACGCTAACTGGCGCTGCTGTTTTCACCCTTCTAATGGAAACCAATAGTTGGACCATAATTATGGGGTTGGTTTTCGGCGGTCTATTCGCGGCACCTTTTGCTGCTGTGTTGTGCAAAACGCTTCATGCAAGAACGTTGCTGATATTGGTGGGGATACTGATAGTCATCACCAGCTTATTCAATTTGTATAAGGCGCTTCTCAGTTAAAGTTTGGAGTGAGCGTTGGAACGAGCGAAGACTCTGGTGCTTCTAGCTTTTTGGGGCACTTTAAAAACGACGAATTGGGAAGATATGTCCCCCCGTGCCACAAGCAATACTTTCTACAGCTCAGGCTTGACAAATTCCTCACATCGGCCCGATACTTTTTTAAGATAAGTTGTGATAACTTGCGACACGTTATTGTTTTGGATTCATTCAGTCCAATCGGCTGGGTGGGGGGTAGGGAATAATAGAAATAGCGAGCGGCCTGTGAAGCTACGCCCTCCCAATTTAATTGGCCACCTCTTTTGCAGTCAACATTTTTTATGATAATCAGGGAGAGAAAAAGCGATGAAGAAACAATTTGGGACTGCTCTGTTACTGTCTGGCCTGGCAATTTCAGGGACCGCCTCGGCTCAACAATTTGACAATGATGTTTCAGACTTTGGCGTGTGGGGCGCTGCGACCGCGACCGGAAATTTTGGCTTTGCCAATCCGGACAATCCCACGTTGAAGAAAGTGAAGTGGTGGGCGGAAGGACAGGGACGTTTTGCTGATGACGCATCGAAGTTTTCCCAGGCTATCGTGCGTCCCGGTATAGGTTATCAACTCAACGATAAGATGAGTTTGTGGGTCGGATACGCTTGGACACCGACTACAACTCCTTATGTCAAGAATACCTACGATGAGCACCGTGCGTGGCAACAATTCATATACGCCGACACATACTCATGGGGCAAGTTTCAAAGCCGCAGCCGCCTGGAAGAACGTTTTGTCCCCGACCATATAGGGTCAGCGTCCAACCCAGGGGATGGAAATCCCAACAACGCGTCGGATGTGGGTTTTCGTTATCGGCACTTGCTCAAAGCGTCCATTCCACTGAAATTTGCACCGGGCTTCAGCTACATTGTTCAGGACGAGGCGTTTGTGAGCCTTAACGACACCGATTGGGTTCCCCGGCAAGGATTCGATCAAAACCGGTTCTTTACGGGCGTGGGCTACGCCTTTACCAAAAATATCACTGGTGAGATCGGATACATGAACCAATACATTATTCGCCGCGGGGCCAACTACATGGGGCACAATCTGGTGGTTAACCTGATTGCCAATTACTGAAAACCTTTTTTCGCCACGGGATAGGGGAAGATAAAGCTCTTCCTCGTTATCCCGTGGGAAACTCATCCGCTTGACTTCAAACTCCTGTTCATTCTTGAGCTTAACTATCTGGTCGTTAACGCTCGCAATATCCCTGAGTGCTTTTGCTCCAAGCCATGCCGCCGCTCCAGGCGATTACAATCAATGCGTCGATAGATCAGCCAAAGGAAAGAGCGGGCACAATACTGCTTCGGCAACTGAAGCAGGTTGCGAGCAGCGATCGGAGAACGTGGGGACTGAAGAACTCGATCTGCCAGCCCATGCGCTCGCTAGGCTGGACGTAAGCGCGGGATTCGGTTGGGGGATTTTCAGCGGGACCATTTTTAATGGAAATAAGGACTACGCAATCACAGGTATTACTGTTCTTCTCACTCCCCCAACAAACGATAAATCTGATCAAACCCTGGGGAGCGGCAGGGAATACGACATCGCTTTAGCTTTGGAACCCTTGGCGAAAGGCTCCCTTTCCATGCCTGTTCCTTCCGACAATACCCTTGAATACACGTGGAAGATCACGAAAGCACGAGGTTACAAAGCGAAATAATACCACCCGCCAGGTATCGAAGACGGCTCTATAACAGAGGTTTTAACATGCCCTCGAGCTTGCTTCGGCTCAGGCGTCCCAGTTTAGACCCCGTTATGTTCCCGCTACGGTCGATAACAACGGTGAACGGCAGCGCGCCTTGACGGTTTCCCGCTGCATCGGCCAGCGCCATGACGCTTAGGTCCCCTACCAATACCGGATAATTGATACCGATTTGCTTGCTGAAAGCAGCTGCCCGTTCTATCTGATCTACAGCGATGCCGACAAAAACCACGCCATCCTCCCCATACTTTTTCTGAAGTTCAATGAACTCGGGGATTTCCTCCCGGCAGGGCTCGCACCAGCTTGCCCAGAAATTCACCACCATAACCTTGCCGCGCCATTGTGAGATGGGCTGAAGCGTGTTCGTAAGGTCGGGCAGGCTAGCTGCGAATATTGTCTCCGCCCCTTTCCGCGCGGTATCGGCCGGCACTTCGACCGAAATATTGCTGCTTGTCAGCTGACCGCGCAAGAGAACGCCCGCAGTCAAGGCAAGTATTGCGACGCCTATATACACCAACACTTGCTGTAATTTTGTCATCAACCAGCTCTCGAAAAGTTTAGCTGAAGCTCCATGGTGCGCCCTTC
>Ga0190275_10001490_pt1 | contig 17329 bp, 18 predicted proteins | sample Popmic550T_FD_133745 | JGI IMG/M metagenome (GOLD analysis project Ga0190275, IMG submission 133745) | Populus adjacent soil microbial communities from riparian zone of Yellowstone River, Montana, USA - 550 T | ecosystem: Environmental > Terrestrial > Soil > Riparian zone > Trees stand | place...
CGACGGGCACTCCAACGGCGCGGAGCAGATCGCCGTGCGGGCGCGCGACGCCGGCATGGAGCTCGTCTACGAGGGGATACGGCTGACGCCGTCGCATATCGCGCGCTCCGCGGTCGATGAGGGCGTCCACGTGATCGGGCTCTCGATCCTCTCGGGCTCGCACCTCGAGCTGATCCCGACGGTGATCCAGGCGCTGCGCGAGGCGGGCGGCGCGGACATCCCGCTCGTGGTCGGCGGGATCATCCCCGACGCCGACGTCGCACCCCTGCGCGCGGCCGGCGTCGCGGCGGTCTACACGCCCAAGGACTTCGAGCTCACCCGGATCCTGCGCGACGTCGTCGGGCTCGTGGCCGCGCGGAACGGCCTCCCGACCGCCGCGTGAGCGGCGCCGAGCTCGGCCGGCGCCTCCGCGAGCGGGACCTCTCGGCGGCTCCCGCGGCGCTGAACCTGGTCGAGAACCGCTCGCCCGCCGCGCGGGAGGAGATCGCGGCGCTGCTCGCGTCGGTGTCCCCGGCCTCGCTCGGCGGCGAGGCGCGGGCGCACATCGTCGGCGTCACCGGGCCGCCGGGTGCCGGCAAGTCGACGCTGCTGAGCGCGCTCGTGGCGGGCTGGCGCGGCGCCGGGCGCAGCGTGGCGGTGCTCGCCGTCGACCCCTCCTCCAAGCGCAGCGGCGGCGCGCTGCTCGGCGACCGCGCGCGCATCGACGCCGACCCCGCCGACCGCGGCGTCTTCATCCGCTCGATGGCCGCCGGCGAGCGGCTCGGCGGCCTGGCACCCGCCACCCGTGCGGGCGCGCAGGCGCTGGCGGCCGCGTTCGACGTCGTGGTGATCGAGACCGTTGGCGTCGGGCAGTCCGAGACCGAGGTCGCCGAGGCGGCCGACACCGTCGCCGTGATCGTGCAGCCCGGCTCCGGCGACGCGCTGCAGTTCCTGAAGTCCGGGATCATGGAGGTGCCCGACGCGCTCGTGGTCACGAAGGCCGACCTCGGCGCCGTCGCCGCCCGCGCCGTGCGCGACCTGCGTGCGGCCCTGCGCTCGCTCGGCAGCCCGACCCCGGTGCTCTCCGTCTCGAGCGTGCCTCCGATCACCGGCGTCGACGAGCTGATCGCCGCGCTCGACGCACACCGCGCCGGCCTCGACCTCGCGGCGACCCGCGTGCGCACGCGCCGCCTCGGAGCGCTGGCCGACTTCATCGCCGAGCACGGCGCCAGCGGCCTGCGCGACCTCGGCGGCCGCCGCGAGGCGGAGCGCTACCTCGCCGAGCAGCCCGCGGACGCCGACGAGACGGCGCTCGTGGCCGCGCTCGAGGCGCGCGCCCGCTAGAGACCGCGCAGGAGGCGGCGCGCCACACCGCGGAGGGTCCGCTTGCCCTCGCGGTGGGTGCCGGCCACGGTGGTGAGAATCGCAACGGAGACGCGCTCGCGCTCGCGCTGCAGCAGTGCCACCTGGTGGTCGACGAGCCCGCGCCCGCTCCCCCAGCCGCCCTTGAAGTACAGCGTCCACCCGGGCGGGGCGACCTCGGCGATCCCCCAGCGCTGGGTGTGGACGACCGTGCGCAGCAGCTCCATCGCGTAGGCGCGATGGCGAAGCGGCACCTGGGCGTCGATGTGCAGGAAGAAGCGCGACTGCTCGCGCGCGGTGATCAATGAGCCGCCCCACGGCGACGCGAGTTGGAAGCTCCCCATGCCCGCGCGGTGGGCCACGCGCTCGATCTGCGCCGCGCCCAGCCGCGTCACGACCTCGGACGCCTTGCGGTTGTTGGACCACCGCATCATCGGGCTGAGGAGATGGCGCTCGTCGCGCCGCAGCGGCCGCGAGCGCACGTCCGGCGAGCGCAGGTAGGCGACCAGCAACAGCGCCTTGACGACGCTCGCGCTCTGCACCGGCCGGTCGAGGTCACGGCCCCAGACGCGCCGCTCCGTCCGCACCGCGAAGGCCACCGTCCCGGCCCGCGTGTCCGCGTAGGCATTCGCCGGCCGGAGGCCGGGCGTCCACGCGGGAGCGAGCAGCGCGGCGGCGAGGAGCGTGCTCAGCACGGCGCCAAGCGTCCCACAGCGGCTGACGAACCAGAAAAAGTCCACATCTTTCGAAGATCGAGTTAGAGTCGCACAGGCCGTCCGGAGCGGCCTCCCGTCCCACGTGTAGGAGGTCAGGATTTGCGCAGGACTCGAGGGTTCGCAGCGGCCGCCGTAGCCGCGACCATGTTCGTACCGGGGGCGGTCGCCGATGGCGCGACCCGCACTGTCTCCGCCGGCCCGCCCGCCAAGGTCAAGGGCACGCCGAAGGACGGCGACTCCAACGCCTTCTACCGCAAGACCGTGACCGTCCACGTGGGCGACAAGGTCAAGTGGGCGATCAACGGCTTCCACACCGTCACCTTCCCGAAGAAGGGCGCCAAGCCGCCGCCGCTGATCAGCCCCGATCCGGCCGGGACGAAGGTCTCCGGCGTCAACGACGCCGCCGGCGCGCCGTTCTGGTTCAACGGCCAGACGCGACTCCTGCTCGACCGCCTGGGCGCGTTCCCCGTGCCCGGCAAGAGCTACAACGGCTCGAAGCTGGTCTCCTCGGGAGCCCCGCTCGGCCCCGGCAGGCCCAAGCCCTACACGCTGAAGTTCACGAAGCGGGGCAGCTACACCTACTACTGCACGATCCACCCCGGTCAGAAGGCCACGGTCAAGGTCGTCGCCAAGGGCAGGCCGATCCCGTCGGCGAAGGCGAACGCGAGGGCTGCAAAGCGGGAGTACGCGAAGGCCGCCAAGCGCCTGATCGCCGACGCGAAGTTCGCGGGACCAACCGGCAACGAGGTCCTCGCGGGCAACGACAGGGCGGACACGGCGATCCTCCGCTTCTTCCCGGCGAGCAAGTCGGTACCGGTCGGCACGACCGTGACCTTCTCGATGCCGGCGAAGTCGACGGAGGCCCACACGGCGTCGTTCGGCCCGGCGGCCTACCTCCAGGGCATCGCGGACGCGTTCGTGGCGCCGGACCCGGCGGCGCCGAACGGGCCTCCGACGGTGTTCAACCCGCTGATCGCGTTCCCGAGCGACGTGCCGACGCTGCCGGCGTTCGACGGGGCGAACCACGGCAACGGGTTCATCAGCACGGGCCTCATCGACCGCGACGCGGCGACGCCGTCGCCGGGGAGCGCCCAGGTGACGTTCAGCAAGGCGGGCACCTACAGCTACATCTGCCTGCTCCACCCATTCATGAAGGGGCAGATCGTCGTCGGATGAGAAAGCTGGCTGCGGCCGGCGCCGGGATCGTCGCCCTCATGGCGTTCCCGGCGCCGGCGCCGGCCGCGACGCGGCACGTCTGGATCGCCGCGGTGCCCACGACGTGGAACGTCGTGCCCAACGGGCGCAACGCGATCGAGGGCGAGCGCTACACGGCCGCCAAGACGACGATGCGGACGGTGGTCTACCAGCGCTTCACGCGCGACTGGAAGCGCGTGCTCCCGCACCAGGAGCGGATCCCCGGCCCGCTCATCAAGGCGCGCGTCGGCGACGACATCTTCGTGCACTTCAAGAACCGCGACACGGCGTTCAAGCGCCCGCACTCCATGCACTTCCACGGCGTGCACTACCCGTTCGGGTCCGACGGCTCCTTCATCCCCGGCTTCTCGGGCCTGGGCGGCGACGTCCCGCCGGGCAGGTCCTTCACCTACCGCCTGCGGGCGGGCGCGGGCTCCGCCGGCGTCTGGCCCTACCACGACCACTCGCCGTCGATGATGCCCTCGATCGCGGGCGGGATGTACGGCGCGCTCTCGATCCTGCCGCCCGGGCAGCCGCGCGCGGATCGCGAGTTCGTCACCTTCTTCGAGTCGACGCTCGGCTTCGAGACGATCAACGGCCGCGCGTTCGTCGGCAACACGCCGGTGCTGCACGCGCGCGTCGGCGACACGGTGCAGTGGAACGTGCTCGCGCTCGGAGACGAGCACCACACCTTCCACGTCCACGGGCACCGCTGGATCGACCCCGACGGCACCCCGATCGACACCAAGACCGTCGGCCCCGCCGAGTCGTTCTCGTTCCGCATCAAGGAGGACCGGCCGGGGACGTGGCTCTACCACTGCCACATCGAGCAGCACATGATGCGCGGCATGATCGGCCTCTACCGGGTGAGGCGTTGAGGCGCGCGCTCGTGCTCGCCGCGCTGGCGCTCGCCGCCGCCCCCGCCGGCGCGCAGGCGGCGACCCGCGTCGTCGACATGCCCGGCAAGTTCTTCGTGCCCCCGACGCTCTCCGTCCTCACGGGCGACACCGTCACGTGGGCCAACAGCGACAGCTTCGACCACGACGTCGCGGCCCTCGACGGGTCGTTCGACTCCGGCCGGATGTCGACCGGCGCGCGCTACTCGGTCACCTTCCAGGTGCCGGGGCGCGTCGCCTACCGCTGCACGCTGCATCCGTTCATGGCGGGCTCGGTCGAGGTCTTCGCGTTCGAGCTGCTCGGCCCGCACCGGGCCGTGGCCGCCGGCAGCCCCGCAATCCTGCACGGCCTCGTACCCCCCGGCACCGGGGCGGTCCGGGTCGAGCAGCGCCGGCCGGACGGGTCGTGGGTGCAGGTCGCCGTGGTCGTCCCGAAGCCCGACGGCTCGTTCAGCGCGCGGGTGGTCCCGCGCGGCCCAGCCGTGTACCGGGCGATCGCCGACGCGGGCCCGAGCGCGCCACTGGCCCTGCCGGTGGGCGCGCGCCTCGACACGACCGTCCGGCGCCTGCGCGGCGGGCGCTTCGCGGTGCGCGCGACCACGCGGCCGGCCCAGCCCGGCACGCCCGCCGCGCTGCAGCTCTACTCGCGCGAGCGCTTCCGCTGGCGCCAGGTCGCCCACGCGCGCGTCGACCGCCACTCGCGCGTCTCGTTCGTGGTCAGCCCGCCGGGCCGCTACGCGGCGCGGATCGTGCTCCTGCGCGGCCGCGGCGGCTACGGCGCGAGCGTCGGCCCGACCCGGCACATCGGCGGCCGCGGAACACCGCGGCGCGCGCGGCCCGCGCCGCGGCCCGAGCACCACCACCACGACTAGCGACGGAAGCGCAAGACCTCGGCCAGCGTGGTGGTGCGGCCCTGGTCGTCGCGAACGTCGACCGCGAGCGTCATGCCGACCTTCGTGCGGCGCTTGAGCAGGCGCCGGCCGCGGCGGCTCGTCTTCGGCCGCAGGGTCACGACGCCCGCGCCGAGGCGCGTGCGCCGCGCGCTCGCCACCACGGTGCGGCCGGTGATCAGGCGCACCTTCACGCGGCAGGAGCCGGGGCAGGTGACCTCGATCCGCAGCTTGCCGCGGCGCAGAGTGCGCAGCCTGCGCACGCCGACCACCTTCAGCCGCGGGCCGGCGCTCAGGCTCTGTCCGAGCACGTCGCCCGCGGCGGCCGCCGCGGCGCGGTCGATGCGCTCGCAGCCGTGCTGCGTGTCCTGGGCGACGACGTCGATCGCGTCGACGAGCGCGGTGTCGGCGCCGACGCCGCAGTTGACCGTGTCGGCCTCGCCGTCGCGCGCCTGGATGAAGTCGGAGCCGCCGGTGCAGGGCTCGGTGGTGCAGGGGTTGTCGCCCGCGAAGAGGTCCACGCCGGCGCCGCCCTCGAGGTAGTCCTCGCCGGCGGAGCCCTCGACACGGTCGTCGCCGGCGCCGCCGAAGAGCTCGTCGTCGCCCGTGCCGCCGTTGACGAGATCGGGGCCGCCGAGGCCGTCGACGCGGTCGTTGCCTCCGTTGCCGAAGAGCTCCTGGCCGGCGTCGCTGCCGGTCAGTGCGTCGGCGAGGGAGGTGCCGACGAGCGTCTCCACGTCGTCGTGCACGTTGTCGCCCTCCCCCGCGGCGCCGTCGCCCGGCTGGCCGTCGAGCGCGACCCGGATCGAGGCGGTGCGGTCGTTGTAGCTCAGGCGGTCGGCGCCGGGGCCGCCGTGCACGTCGTCGGCGCCCGCGCCGGCGCCCGCCGCCATGGCGTCGCCGCCGAACTCGAGCTGGTCGTCGCCGGTGCCGCCGTCGACCGCGTCGTCGCCGGCCTCGCCGGCGACCTGGTCGGCGCCGCCGTCGCCCGCGAGCGCGTCGTTGCCCGCGCCGCCCTTGATGATGTCGTTCCCGTCGCCGCCCTGGACCGCGTCGCCTGCAGCGCGGCCGCCGAAGCGATCGTCGCCAAGCCCGAGGTCGGTGCTGCCGCCCGCGGTGTCGGCGGCGATCTCGACCACGTCGTCACCGCCGCCCGTCCGCAGCTCGTAGCGCTTGAGGCCGGCCGTGACGCGGCAGGCGCCGATCGTCGCGCTCACCCGGAAGCAGCCGCTGCCGAACGTGAGCCCCGCGTTGTCGGAGACGAGGTAGTACGGGATGTTGTTGCCGGTGTCGACGAAGCGCGTGAGCTGCACGGCGTCCGCGGCCGCGTCTCCCTCGTAGACCACGACCGAGTCGCGCAGCGACACCGTCGACGCCGTCGCGGCGGGCGCCGCCGCGAGCATCACCAGCAGTGCCAGTCCCGCCGTACTGACGATCGTCCTCACGCTGCACACCTTCCCCGGGGCTTGAGCGTGACGCAAGGCGACTCGACGGAAAGTCGAGTGTCAGGGAGCGGGCCCGGCTTCGGCGGGCGTGGTCAGCGACGAGATCCGCCAGCCCGCCTCGGTCTCCTGGAGCTCGATGGTGTCGCGCGACGGCGCCTGGCCCTCCGCCGAGGTTCTGACCTCCGCCGTGGCGCGCTTGCCCTTGACCGTCACGTCGCCCACGATCAGGCGCGGCTGCTTGACGTCGCCGAGCCCCTGCTGGAGCGCGATCTCGCACGGCAGCCCGATCTTCTTCAGGTCTGCGATCAGGCTCGGCGCCAGCAGCCGGTCGCAGAGCGCCTGGTAGTCCTTGGCCGCGGTCGCGCGGCTGAACGCCGTCAGCGTGGTACGGACCTCCTCCTCGGGGGTCGGCTCGGACTCGCCGCAGCCGGCGAGCGCGAGCGCCAGCGCAAGCGCCAGCGCCGCCGCGCAGCGCCTCACCGGCCCTCCCGCTCGTAGAGCACCGTGCCGCCCACGGCCGCAGCATAGAATGGGTGCAATGGAAGGTTCCCCGCAGCCGCAGATGGTGGGATCCTGGCTGCGCTGCTACCGCTGCTGGTCGCAGGAGCTGGAGGTCCAGGTCCACTATGAGGGCATTCATCGCATCGACCCGGTGACGGGCGAGCGAGCCGAGGTCGTCGACGAGCTCCAGGAGGCGGTCGTGCAGTGTCTCGACTGCATGCACGACCAGCCGCACCTGGCGTTCCACAACGGCCGCATCGAGCCGATCGAGGACCGCTGGGAGCGGATGGTGGCCGGCACGCCCTGGGTCGCGTCGTGCACCGTCACGGTCGACGCCGACGCGGTCGAGACCTGCTCGGGCCCCGAGGCGGCCGACTCGCTCGCTTACGCGGCGTTCGGCGACCACGGCACCCGCGAGTTCTTCACCCACGTGCGCTTCCACAAGCACGACGACGACCAGATCGTCGTGCACCTGCTCGTCGAGCTCTACGCCCGCTCGGCCGAGGAGGCCACCGGCGTGCTCGAGGAGGCCGCGCGCGGCCAGCTGACGATCACATCGCTGGCCGAGGAGTCGCGACCCCCCGCCGCAACGGGGGACCAGCAACACTGAGAAAGGGGTCAGACCCCTTTAGGAGGGTTGAGGGTTGATGAGGCGCGTGCGCAGCGCGGCGAGGTCGCCGACCCCGAGCCCGGCGCCGCGGAGGTAGGACTCGGCGTCGAGGCCGTCGAGCACGCCGGCGAAGACCTCGGCGGGCGTGGTCCCGAGCTGTGCGTGGAACGCTTCGAGCTCGGGGCTGAGCGGGATGCGCTCGTCGGAGAGCGCGTAGTCCTCGGTCGCGTGCTCCGGCGCGACGCCCGCGAACGCCAGGACGAGCATCGTCACGAGGCCGGTGCGGTCGCGGCCGCCGACGCAGTGGACGGCGACGCCGCCCGGCCGCGCGTGGGCGATCGCCGCGAGCACGCGGCCCGCCCGCTCCGGGAAGCGCTCGAGCCACGGGCCGTAGTAGTGCGCCGTGCCGAACTCGGGGCGGTCGAGCCATCGGCTCCAGAACTCGGTGTCGTCGAGGCCGTCGAGCGGGATGCGGATCGTGGTGACGGCGGCCGGGCGCGGCGCGTCGTCCTCGCCGACCTCGTCGTCGTTGCGGAGGTCGACCACGGTGCGGACGCCGTGGCGCTCGAGCGCGGCCCATCCGCGCTCGGTGAGGCGCGCGAGCGAGTCGGCGCGAACGAGCGCGCCGTGGCGGATACGGCCGCCGTCGGCGGTCGGCAGGCCGCCGAGGTCGCGGACGTTGCGGGCGCCGTCCCAGTCGAGGTGTCGATCGGTCATCCCGACAGGCTCGGGCGCCGCGGCCGGCGACGACAACAGATTTAGACTGAGCTGAATGGTCACCCTGCACCTGGGGCCGGAGGACGTCGCGAACGTCCGCTTCGCGATCTCCCCCCTGATGGAGCTGCACACGAGCGTGCGCGCGCTCGAGCACCCAGATGCGAAGGCGCTCCACCTGCCGTGGGTGGCGGACACGCGGGCGCGGGTGGCGGACATCGACATCGCGCTGCTGCAGGCGCTGCAACCGCGAAAGGCCTACACGCCCGACTTCGTCAGCCCGCCGCCGCGCAGTCCACTCGGCGAGCTCGAGCAGGAGCTCGCGGAGATGCTCGCCACGCCGCCCGAGCGGGTGCGGCTCGAGCTCCGCCGCGCCTATGAAGGCCGCGAGCTCCCGGGCGTGCTCGAGCCGCTGCTCGCGGATCCGCGACGCATGCTGCCGCAGCTGGCCGAGCTGTTCCGCGCCTACTGGGAACGCGCGCTCGCGCCGCACTGGCCGCGCATCCGCGCGCTGCTCGAGGGCGACGTGCTCTACCGCGCGCGTCAGCTCGCCGATGGCGGCGCGCAGCTCCTGTTTGCGGACATCCACCCCGAGGTGTCGTTCGCCGAGGACACCCTGCGCATCGACATGCCCTACGAGGTGACGACCGACCTGGCCGGACGGGGCATGGTGTTCGTGCCGAGCGCGTTCACGTGGCCGCGGCCGGCCGCGTCGGTCGAGCCGCCGTGGCAGCCGTTCCTCGTCTACCCGGCGCGCGGGATCGCCGCACTGTGGGAGCCCGGCCGCGCGGCGCCGCCGGCCGCGCTCGCCGCGCTGCTCGGGGCCCGGCGCGCGGCGATCCTCGCCGCCCTGCACGCACCGCGCTCGACGACCGAGCTCGCCCGCGCGCTCGAGCTCGCCCCCGGCAGCGTCTCCCAGCACCTGTCGGTGCTGCGCGGGGCCGGGCTCGTCCACGGGCACCGCGTCGGGCGCTCCGTGCTCTACGTGCGCTCGCCGACCGGCGACGGCATCGTGCAAGAGTCCTGAGGATGCGCACCGCAACGCTGCCCGCCGAGCACCTCCCGCCCCTCAGCCGCTCCGTCGCAGCGTGCCTCGCGGCGATCCTCGAGCTCGAGACCGACGAGGTCCCGGCCCCGGGCGCGGAGCATCCCGAGCCGTGGACGGCGTGGCGCACCTGGCTCGCCGGGCGTGGCCTCGGGCTCGTCCCGGTCGCAAACCCGCGGAGCTTCGACTGGCCCGGCCCGTGGATCGCGCTGCTGCAGGGCGACCGCGCGGCGGTCGCCTACGGCTCGCCGGCCGGTGGCCTCGCCTGGGCGCCACTCGGCGGGACGTTCGGCGACCTCGAGGGCGGCTTCGCGCTCGCCCCGTTCGACACCGGGCTGTGGGCGCAGCGGCCCGAGGCCTCCGCGCGCGAGCACGGCACGGTCGAGGCGATCGCGATCGCCCCGGCGGCCGAGGCGCCGATGGCGCTGGTCGGCGACGCTGCCGCCCACGCCGGGAGGGGCCTGAAGGGCGACCGCTACTTCGACGGCGCCGGCACCTTCTCCAACCCGCACTCCAACGGCCACCACCTGACGCTGATCGAGGCCGAGGTCGTCGACGCGCTCGGCCTCCCACCCGCGGAGGCGCGCCGCAACGTCGTCACCCGCGGGATCGACCTCAACGCCCTCGTCGGCCGCCGCTTCCGCGTCGGCGAGACGGAGTGCATCGGCCGCCGCCTGTGCGAGCCCTGCGCCCAGCTCCAGCGCCTCACGCACGACGGCATCCTGCGTGACCTCGTGCACCGCGGCGGATTGCGCGCGGACATCCTCTCCGGCGGCACCATCCGCACCGGGGACGACGTCCTGGCGCTGCCGTAAGAGCCGACGTCAGAAAAGGGACGTCGCAGCGTTTTCCTCACTGAGGGCGGGTGAGTTGTATGGCAATCAGACGGGATGACTAAGTGACCCGCTGACGCGACGGGGTGAACGGCAGGGGCCGTTCGCCGAGGGAATGCCCCGTCGGGGCCGACAGGCCTCAAGGCAAGGGAGGAGCTGGAATGTCCACACCGTCAGATCACGCTGCCGCGCGTCCATCCGGCATGCGACGGATCGCCGTCGCCGCGGGGTTCGGCAACTTCATGGAGTGGTTCGACTTCGCGGTGTACGGCTTCTTCGCGGTCACGATCGGCCACGTCTTCTTCCCCTCGCACAGCCCGACGAGCGAGTTGCTCTCGGCGCTGGCGGTGTTCGGGATCGCGTTCTTCATGCGTCCACTCGGCGGGGTGATCCTGGGCAACATCGGCGATCGGGTCGGCCGCCGCGCCGCGCTCGCCACGTCCGTGCTCCTGATGGGCGTGTCGACCACGCTCGTGGCCGTGCTCCCGACGTATGAGTCGGTCGGGCTGCTCGCACCGATCCTGCTCGTCCTCCTGCGCTGCCTGCAGGGGCTCTCGGCCGGAGGCGAATGGGCCGGCTCGTCGTCGTTCCTCGTCGAGTACGCCCCCCGGGAGCGGCGTGGCCTGTGGGGCAGCGTCGTCACCGCGACGGCCGCCATCGGGTCGCTGGCGGGTGCCGTCGTCGCGATCGCGCTCACCACGTGGCTGACCCCTGGCCAGATGGAGGCGTGGGGCTGGCGGATCCCGTTCCTGCTTGCTGCGCCGCTCGCCCTGGCCGGCCTCTACGTGCGCCTCAAGCTCGAGGACACGCCGGTCTATCGCGAGCTGCAGCGTGAGAAACGCGTCGCGCGCGCGCCGCTCCGCGAGGCGCTCAAGACCAACCGCAAGCCGATCGTGCTGATCTTCTTCTGCGCCGCGGTCGAGGGTCTCGGCTACTACTACATCGCCACCTACGTCATCAACTTCCTGACCTCCGATCGTGTCGGGATGGAGACGACGCAGGCGCTGGCCGCCACCGCCGGTGGGCTTGCGATCTACGCGGCGCTGTGCCCGTTCGCGGGCGTGCTGTCGGATCGCATCGGCCGCAAGCCCAGCATGGTGCTCGGCTCCGCGGGCCTCGCGCTGTTCGCCATCCCCGCCTTCGTGATCATGGACAGCGGCAGCGTCCTCGCCGTGATCCTCGCGATCTCGGGCTTTGCCGTCTTCGAGGCGATGGTCAACGTGACGACCGTCGTGCTGCTCGTCGAGCTGTTCCCGGCGCGCACGCGGATGAGCGGCGGCTCGATCGGCTTCAACGTCGCCCTCGCCGCCATCGGCGGGCCCGGACCGCTGATCGCGGCTGCGCTCGCGTCGACGATCGCGTTCTCCGGTGCCGGCGCGTTCTACATGGTCGCCGTCGCGCTCGTCTCGCTGGCCGCGCTCGCCCGCTACCTGCCCGAGACCCGGGGGATCGACCTCGGCCTCGCAGAGGAGCCGTCGGCCGCGCCCGTCCGCACGGAGCGCTTCACGCGCAAGCCCGTTCGCGAGCCCGTCAGCGGGGCGTAGGCATGCCGGGCGGATCCACCGGCCTGGGCGGCCTCTCGGTGCAGGTGCAGCGCGTCGCCGCGCCCGTCCGCGAGCAGGTGCTCGAGCAGCTGCGGCACGCAATCATCGAGATGCGGCTGCAGCCCGCCCAGCGGCTCGTGGAGCGCGAGCTGATCGAGCAGACGGGCGTCTCGCGGACCACGATCCGTGAGGTCCTGCGCGAGCTGGCCGCTGAGGGGCTGGTCACCACGATCCCGCACAAGGGGACCGTGGTCGCCTCGCCCACGCTCGAGCGGGCGGTGGAGCTCTACGAGGTGCGCGCCGTCTTGGAGGGCATGGCGGCGCGCCAGTTCGTCGAGCACGCCGGCGAGGCCCACATGGCGCAGATCCGGGAGGGGTTCGAGGCGATCGAGATCGCGGCGCGCGGGGACTCCGACGGGCCGGGCATGCTCGCCGCCAAGCGGCTCTTCTACGACGCGCTGTTCGAGGGCGCCGCCAACCGCACGATCCAGGAGATCGTCGAGGGACTGCAGGCGCGGGTCACCGTGCTGCGGCGCGCATCGCTCGCCCAGCCCGGCCGCAGCGCCCGCACCGTGGCGGAGGTGCGCGCGATCGTCGAGGCACTCGAGGCCCGCGACGGCGAGCGTGCCGCCGCGGCCTGCGTGCACCACGTCAACCAGGCCGCTCGCACCGTCTTCGCGGCGATGACCAACGCACAGGACGACCACGAGGAGGCGCATGGCTGATGGCTGAGACGAACCGGTTCGACGACGGGCTCGAGGTGCGCCGAGAGGTGCTCGGCGCGGATCACGTCGACCGCTCGCTGGAGCGGGCGAGCGCGTTCGCCCGCCCGATGCAGGAGCTCGTGACCGAGTACTGCTGGGGCGCGGTCTGGGCGCGGCCCGGGCTCGATCGCAGGACGCGCAGCCTGCTGAACCTGGCCATGCTCACCGCCCTGGACCGGCCCCATGAGCTGCGGATCCATCTCCGCGGCGCGCTGACCAACGGCGTGTCCGCGGCGGAGATCCAGGAGGTGCTCCTGCAGGCGGCGATCTACTGCGGCGTGCCCGCAGCGATGGACGCCTTCCGCGTCGCCGAAGAGGTGCTCGCGGAAGAGGGCGTCGACCTGGAGGCGGCCGTCGCGTGACGGGCTCGGCGCCCGCACTCGGCTTCGTCGGCCTCGGGGCGATGGGGTCGCGGATGGCCGCGCGCCTGCTCCGGGCCGGCCACGCGGTCACGGTTCACGACACGCGCGCGGAGGCCCGCGAGGCGCTCGCCGCCAAGGGGGCGCGGGCGGTCGAGTCCCCGCGCGAGGTCGCGGACGCGGCGGGGACCGTGCTCGTCAGCCTGCCCGCGCCGGAGATCGTGCGCAGCGTGGCCGATGGGCTGGTCGGAGGCGAGTCGATGCGCCGCTACGTCGACCTGTCGACCACGGGCGCACCCGTGGCCGAGGAGGTCGCGGAGCTGCTCGGCGGCGAGGGGGTCGACTGCGTCGACGCGCCCGTGAGCGGAGGCCCGGCGGGAGCCGAGGCGGGCCGGCTGACGATGATGGTGGCCGGATCGCGGGACGCGGTCGAAGCGGTGCGGCCGGTGCTCGACGAGCTCGGGTCGACGATCTTCGTCGTCGGCGACCGGCCCGGCCACGGCCAGACCGCCAAGGTGATCAACAACCTGATGTCCGCGAGCGCGATCGCGATCACCGCCGAGGCGCTGGCGCTCGGCGTCAAGGCCGGGCTCGACCCCGAGACGCTGCTCGACGTCGTCGGCGCGAGCAGCGGCTCCAACAACGCGGCGGTCGACAAGTTCCCCAAGCAGGTCCTGACACGCCGCTTCGACCACGGCTTCCGCCTCGCGCTGATGGCCAAGGACGTCCGCCTGTGCCTCGGGGAGGCAGAGCGAAGGAGCGTGCCGATGCTGCTCGGCAGCACGGTCGACCAGCTGTGGGGCCTGGCCGCGCGGCAAGCCGACGAGGGCGACGACTGCACCGCGATCGTCCGCATGTTCGAGGAGTGGGCCGGCGCGACGATCGGAGGGGAGGAGCGATGACGACCACCTACGGCGTCGTGGCGGTCCGCTACGCCGAGCGCGAGACGACTCGATCGGAGGTCTACTACCGCTGGGGGAGCTACGGCGAGCCCGACGGCCCGCTGAACATGGCGTACTACTTCTGGATCCTCGAGCCGCCCGCGGGGCCGCGGATCGTGGTCGACTCGGGCTTCGCGCCGCAGGTCGGCGAGGAGAAGGGCCGGCCGTGCTCACTCACGCCCGCCGCCGCGCTCGCCCGGCTCGGCATCGACGGCGCCGACGTGCAACAGGTCGTCGTGACGCACCTGCACTACGACCACATCGGCAACCTCGGCCTGTTCCCGAACGCGGAGCTCGTCGTGGCCCGGCGCGAGCTGGACTTCTGGACCGATCCGGTCGCGCGGCGACCGCACTTCGCCGAGCACACCGACCCCGACGCGGTGGCCGGCCTGGCGCGGGCCGCCGCTGCCGGTCGCGTGAGGTTCGTCGACGAGGAGCTCGAGGTCGCCCCGGGCATCGTCGCCGTCCGCGTCGGCGGCCATTCCCCCGGGCAGCTCGTGGTGTCGGTCAACACGGCCGGCGGCGGAGTGCTGCTGGCCTCGGATGCGGTCCACTACTACGACGAGCTGATCACCGAGCGCCCGTTCGCGGTGCTCGCCGACCTCGCCGACGTCTACCGCGCCTACGACTTCGTTCGCGAGCTGGCCTGCGGCGGACGCGCCCTCGTCCCCGGCCATGACCCGCTCGTGATGGAGCGCTACCCGCGACTTGAACGATCCGTCGACCCGCTCGGGGTGCGGATCGCCTGACCCGGAGGAACCCGACATGACGACCGCCACACTCAGCTCGCTCCCCCTGGACACGCTGGTCGACGGCAGCGTCGACGAGGTGCTGCCGATGTACCTCGACGGCGGCTGGGCCGCCGCCGCGGACGACGGGACCTACGAGTCCTACGAGCCGGCCACCGGCGAGCCGTGGGCGCAGGTCGCCGAGGCGGGTCCGGAGGACGTCGATCGCGCCGTCGCCGCCGCGCGCCGGGCGATGGACGGGCCCTGGGGCCGCACGACGGCCGCGGATCGCGCGCGGCTGCTGTGGCGGATGGCCGAGGCGATCGACGCCAACCGGGAGCTGCTCGCCCGCATCGAGTCGCGTGACAACGGCAAGGCCTTGCGCGAGACGCGCGCCGAGCTCGACATGATCGTGCGCTACTTCGAGTTCTTCTCCGGCGTCTGCCAGAACGTGCTCGGCCACACGATGCCGGAGGCCGGCCCGTTCTTCACATACACGCGGCGCGAGCCGGTGGGTGTCGTCGGGGCGATCATCCCGTGGAACTCGCCACTGAACATGCTCGCGTGGAAGGTCTGTCCCGCGCTGGCCGGCGGCAACACGGTGGTCCTCAAGCCGGCCGACGAGACGCCGGTGTCGGCGCTCGTGTTCGCGGCGCTGATCGAGGAGCTCGAGCTGCCGGCGGGTGTCGTGAACATCCTGCCCGGGATCGGGGCCCGCACCGGCGATGCGATCGTCGACCACCCCCACGTGGACAAGCTCGCGTTCACGGGATCGACCGCGACCGGCAAGCGGATCGCCGCGCGGGCCGCGTCGACGATGAAGCTGGCGACGTTCGAGCTGGGTGGGAAGTCGCCGAACATCGTGTTCGCCGACGCCGACCTCGAGCTCGCCGTCCAGCGCACCGCCTACGGCATCTTCTCCGCCGCGGGCCAGTCCTGCATGGCCGCTTCGCGCACGCTCGTGCACGCCGACGTCCGCGAGGAGTTCGTCGCTCGTCTGGGCGAGAAGGCGGCGGCGATCCGCGTCGGCGACCCGCTCGGCGATCGCACCCAGGTGGGGGCGCAGACGTCGAAGCGGCAGCTGGACAAGATCGAGCAGTACGTCGGCATCGGCAGCGACGAGGGAGCGCAGATCGTCGCGGGCGGCCGCCGGCCCGAGGGCCTCGACCGCGGCTGGTTCTTCTCCCCGACCGTGCTCGGCGGCGTCGACAACGACATGCGCGTGGCGCGCGAGGAGATCTTCGGCCCGGTCACGGTGACGATCGAGTTCGGCGACGAGGACGAGGCCGTCCGCCTCGCCAACGACTCGCCGTACGGGCTCGCCGGCGCCGTCTGGACGCGCGATGTCAAGCGCGCCCATCGCGTCGCGCACCGGCTGCGAGCGGGGACCGTGTGGATCAACAACTGCCGCGTGTGGAACTGGCTGATGCCGTTCGGCGGCTACAAGGAATCCGGCTACGGGCGCGAGAACGGCCTGCAGGTCATGGACCACTACACGCAGACCAAGTCGGTGTGGGTCGACCTGCAGGACGAGCCGGCGGACTGGTTCGCATGAGCGCCAACGGGTTCTTCGCCGAGGTCGAGCGCTTCACCGGGCACCCGTGGCGCCACGGCGTGCTGGAGCCGAAGGTCAAGGAGTTCGTGCTGCTGGCGGTCGACGCCGCGGCGACGCACCGCAACGGTGCCGGCGCCGCCGAGCACGCCATGCGGGCGCGCGAGCACGGCGCCACCGACGATGAGGTGGCGGAGGTGCTCCAGCTCACCAGCACGCTCGGCATCCACGCGTGCAACTGCGGCGTGCCGATCCTGCTCGAGGAGCTGGACGCGGCAGGGCAGCCGCTCGACTTCGAGGAGCCGCTCACCGAGCGGCAGGAGGAGATCAAGGCCGAGTTCACCGAGAAGCGCGGCTACTGGAACGAGTTCTGGGACGGGCTGCTGCGCCTCGACCCGGAGTTCTTCGCCGCGTACACGGCGTTCTCGTCGTACCCGTGGGAGCACGGCACGCTCGAGCCGAAGGTGCGCGAGCTGATCTACACCGCCTTCGACGTCTCGGCGACGCACATGTTCGAGCCCGGCCTGCGCCAGCACATCCGCAACGCGCTGGCGCTCGGCGCGACGCGGGAGGAGCTGATGGAGGTCTTCGAGCTGGCGAGCGGGATCGGCGTCGAGGCGTTCGCGGTCGCCGAGGGGGCATGACGATGGCGGGCACCCGCGTCGGGATCATCGGTGCCGGCAACATGGGCGGGCGCATCGGGCGCCGCCTGCGGGAGGCCGGCGAGTCGGTCGTCGCGTTCGATCGCGACGAGGCGCGCCTCGCCGACTCGGGGATCGAGCCGGCGGCGTCGGCGGGCGAGCTCGTGCGCGACGTCGACGTCGTGCTGCTGTCGCTGCCCGACTCGTCGGTGATCGAGCCCGTGGTGCTCGGCGACGACGGCGTCGAGGCGCACTGCCGCGACGGCCAGATCGTGGTCGATCTCAGCACCGCCTCGCCGGCGTCGACCGTGGCGATCCACGAGCGCCTGCAGGCCAAGCGGGTGGAGTACCTCGACGCCGGCATCTCCGGCGGCGCGAAGGCGGCCGAAGCGGGCACGCTCACGCTCATGATCGGCGGCTCGGAGGCGGCGCTGGACGCCGTCCGGCCGATCCTCGACCGCTTCAGCTCGAAGGTCTTCCACATGGGCGCGCCCGGCTCCGGCCACGTGGCGAAGCTGCTCAACAACTTCCTCAACGGCGTCAGCCTCGCGGCGACGGCCGAGGTGATGGTGGCCGCCCGCAAGTCCGGCCTCGACCTCGAGCGCTTCCTCGACG
>Ga0190275_10001491_pt1 | contig 17327 bp, 8 predicted proteins | sample Popmic550T_FD_133745 | JGI IMG/M metagenome (GOLD analysis project Ga0190275, IMG submission 133745) | Populus adjacent soil microbial communities from riparian zone of Yellowstone River, Montana, USA - 550 T | ecosystem: Environmental > Terrestrial > Soil > Riparian zone > Trees stand | place...
GCGTGCGACCGAGGTCGCGGCGGGCGAGGAGCCGCCTCAGCTGCTGACGGGCGGCGACGAGGACCAGCTCATCCAGGATCTGCTGGAAGGCGACGCGGTGGACGAGGCCGAGGGCCTCGGACGGTGGCCCGACGGGTTGGGGCCGTCGATCCGCTCCACGAAGGGCTTCCGCACCGAGGTGCGCACCTTCCTCGCCGAATGCACGACCCTCGGCATCGAGTCCCGGCGGTTGCGCGGGCTCAGCGCGGCGCACGGGATCCCGGTCTGGGAGACGATGGCCTCGTTCCTGGACGAATACCTCCAGGTGCGCGCCGACATGCGTGGTGCGCACCGGGATGCCCCGGGACTCGTGCGGGAGGCCGTCGGGGTGCTGCGCACGGCGCCCGCGGGCGCCGAACTCGTCGACCGCCTCGCCGTGGTCCTCGTCGACGACGCGCAGGAGCTGACCCTGGGCGGGGTCGAACTGCTCGAAGCGTGCGTGCGGCGTGGCATCGCCGTGCTCGCGTTCGGCGATCCCGACGTGGGATCCGGCGCGTTCCGCGGGGCGACGCCCGAGAACTTCGCTCGACTGGCCGCCGCCCTGGGCGGCGTCTCCGTACTGCCGGCGTCCCACCGCGGCACAGCCTGGCAGAACGAGCTCGTCCGCCAGGTCACGCAGCGGATCGGCGCGGTCGGGGTCGTCACGCACCGCGCCGGCGTGACCGACGCCGTGCCGGACGCCTCGGTGCGTGCGCTGATGCTGCGATCGCCGGCTGAGGAGTACGACGCGATTGCGCGCCTGCTGCGCGAGCGACACGTGCATCAGTCGGTCGCATGGTCATCGTGCGCGGTCATCGCCCACGACACGCGCCAGGTGACGGCGCTCGAGGTCGAGCTCGCGGCGAGAGAGGTGCCGACGCGATCCAGCGGACCGGGCCGCCCGCTCGGCACCCTGGCTCCGGTGCGGGATCTCCTGCGCATCGTCGATCTCGCCGCACGCGAGGACTGGACGTTCGAGGACGTCTCGGATGCGCTGATCGGATCGGCCGGCCGACTCGACGCGGTGGAGCTGCGCAGGCTGCGCTCGGCGCTGCGGCACATCGCCCTGCGGGACGCTCTGCAGCCGGGCGCCGAACCGGCGCGTTCAGGTCGCGACCTGCTGTTGTCGGCGATGCGCCGGCCGCTGGAGTTCGACCTGATCGACACGCGCGAGGCTCGTCGCGCCGCCGCCCTCGCGCGCACCCTCGCGGTCCTCCGCGACGAGCTCGATCGCGGCGCGACCGTGCACGAGCTGCTCTGGACCGTATGGGACGGCAGCGGCCTCGAGCGGCCGTGGGCCGAGCTCACCCGCGGTCATGGCCCCTTGGCCGAGCAGGCGGGGCGCGACCTCGACGCCGTCGTGGCGCTGTTCCAGGCCGCCAAGCGCTTCGTCGAGCGATCACGGGACGCCGACCCGCGCGTGTTCGTCCGGAGCATCCTCGACAGCGCCGTCGCCGAAGACCGCCTCGACGCACCCGAGGGCGGGGATGCGGTGCGCATCATGACGCCTGCGGGGGCGCTCGGAACCGAGTTCGACACCGTCGTGATCGCCGGCGTACAGGAAGGCGTGTGGCCGAACACCCGGCTGCGCGGGTCGCTGCTTGACACCTGGCGATTGGCGGATGCCGCGACCCGGGTCGATCCGGGAGCCGTCTCGACGCTCGACCGGCGTCGGGCGGCGATGCACGACGAGCTGCGCCTGCTCGCCCGGGCGCTGTCCCGTGCGACCGATCGCGTGATCGTGACGGCGGTGGACGACGACGACACCGGTCCGAGCGTGTTCTTCGAGTTCTTCCCCGACCCCGAGCGCCATGCCGTCGAGCACCCGCTGTCCCTGCGCGGAATGGTGGCGTTGCACCGACGTGCGCTGACCGAGCCCGCCGCGCGGATCCGCTCCGACCACGCCGCGCAGCAGCTGGCGATCCTCGCGGATGCCGGCGTCGCGGGTGCCGCGCCGCGCGACTGGTTCGGTGTGGTTCCGCCCACGTCGACAGGACCGCTGCGGGACCTCGCGCGCGAAGACGTGCGTGTGTCGCCGTCGCGCCTGCACACGCTCGAGGAGTGCGAGCTCAACTGGGTGATCGGAGATCTCGGCGGCGACCCGGGCGGCACGACGGCGGGGCTGGGCACCATCATCCATGCGGCGCTGGAACACTCTCAGGAATCGGACGAGGCGAGTCTTTGGGCGGAGGTCGAGTCTCGTTGGGGCGAGCTGACCTTCGAGGCGGAGTGGCGCGACCGCGCCGAGCGAACGCGCGCGCGAGACCTCGTGCGACGTCTTCACCTGTACCTCCGCCGATTCGAGGCGGAGGGCGGCGCGCTGATCGGCGCGGAGCCGCACTTCGAGGTGGCGATCCCCCTGGATGACGCCGAGGCGTTCGAGCACGGCGCGATCCTGTCCGGCTACATCGACCGTGTGGAGCTGACACCCGAAGGAACGGTCGTGATCGTCGACCTCAAGACGGGCAAGCGAGAGCCGCAGACCGATGCCAAGGTGGTCGACAATCCGCAGCTCGGGGCCTACCAGCTGGCGTTCGAGTCGGGGGCGATCCCGGCGGCCGCCGATCGGCCGCCGGGCGGGGCGAAGCTGCTGGTGCTGCGTCCGACCGCCGCGCGGTCGGAGTACGCCACGCCCTGGCAGCCTCCGTTCGACGATGAGCGCCGCGAGCAGTTCCTGGGACGCATCCGCTCGGCCGTCGGGGTCATGCGCGGCACGTCGTTCTCGGCGCCGTACGAGGATCACTGCCGAGACGAGTTCTCCTACGGCCTCTGTCGCATCCACACGATCGGCGCGGTGAGCTCATCGTGACGAAATCCGACCCTGTCATGCTCGCGACGGCGACCCTGTCCGCGGAGGTGATCGCGGCCGCGCTCGGCCAGTTCCCGCCCACGCCGGAGCAGACGGCGGTCATCGAGGCTCCCCTCGACCCCGCCCTCGTCGTCGCCGGCGCCGGAAGCGGCAAGACCGAGACGATGGCTGCGCGCGTGGTCTGGCTCGTCGCGAATCGCATCGTCCGCCGTGACGAGGTGCTGGGCCTCACCTTCACCCGGAAGGCCGCGGGCGAGCTCGCGGAGCGCATCCAGCGCCGGCTCCACCGCCTCGCCGAGTTCGAGCGCCGCGGCCTGCTGCCCGCACTGCCCGCGCTGTACGCGGCCGGCCGTCTCGACGTTCTGGGAGACCTCGAGCGCTCCGCCGACGACGGAGCCGAGGCGTCGACCGCCCGTCAGGCGCTGCTGGACGCCCTCGCCAAAGAGGTCGATGCGACCGCCGAGGCACTCGATGACGACGCGCTGCTGCACCGGCCCACGGTGGCGACCTACAACAGCTTCGCCGACCAGATCGTGCGCGAGCACGCGGTGCGGATCGGGCGGGATGCCGAGGCGGTCATCCTGTCGGAGTCTGCGGCGTGGCTGCTCATGCGCCGTGTCGTGTTCTCCTCCGACGATCCCCGACTGGAGACGCGCGGGGAGGCGGTGCGCAGCATCATCGATGCGGCGCTGCGGATCGCCCGGGACGGCGTCGACAATCTGATCTCCTTCGACGCCCTCGCCGCGTTCCCCGCGCGCTTCCGCGACGTGCTCGACCGGCCCTCGACCCGCAAGGGCATCGTGGTCTACAGCGACGTGGCCGAGGCCGAGGAGAAGGTGGGGGCGCTGGCTTTGCTGGCCGACCTCGCGCGCGACTACGCAGCCGAGAAGCACCGGCTGGGCGTGCTCGACTTCTCCGACCAGGTCGCCGGCGCCCTCGACGTCGTGCGCGCCCATCCGGTCGTCGCCGACGAGGTGCGCGATCGGTTCCGGGTGGTGCTGCTCGACGAGTACCAGGACACCTCCGTCGCGCAGACCGACCTGCTTGCGTCCCTGTTCGCCGGGACCGCCGTGATGGCGGTGGGCGATCCGCACCAGGCCATCTACGGCTGGCGCGGAGCGAGTGCGGGTAACCTGGGCGGCTTCCCGGACGCGTTCGCGCCCGTGGCCGAGTGCCTGCAGTTCTCGCTGCTGACGAGCTGGCGCAACAGCGCCGACGTGCTCACCGCCGCGAACGCCGTGCTCGCTCCCCTCGCCGCATCGGCCTCCGTCGCGGTCGAGGAGTTACGCGCAAGGCCCGCGGCTCCGCGAGGCGCGGTCGAGCTGGCGTTCGATGCCGACCTCGACACCGAAGCCGACAGGGTGGCCGAGTGGTTCGGCCGGGTGCGGGCCGAGCGCGCCGCCGACGCACGCTCCACGACCGGCGCGATCCTGTTCCGCAGCAAGAAGCACATGGTGCGCTTCGGCGACGCACTCGGGCGTCGCGGCATCCCGCATCGCATCCTCGGGCTCGGCGGACTGCTGTCCACGCCGGAAGTCGTCGACGTCGTGTGCGCGTTGCGCGTGCTCAGCGACCCGAGCGCCGGGTCGGCGCTCATCCGGCTGCTCGCGGGCCCGCGCTGGGCGATCGGGCTGCCCGATCTGCGCGAACTCGCCGCCCTCGCGCGTCGCATCGCGCGTCATGACGCTGCCCTCCAGCCCCTGCCGCCCGAGGTCGTCGAACGCATCCGTGGCAGCGCCGGCGACGATGACGGGTCGCTGATCGACGCGCTGGACTTCGTCCTGCGCCACCAGCCCGATCACGGGTGGCTCGCCGCCTTCACGGCGGAAGCGCGCGAGCGACTGCGCGAGGCGGCGTCGGTCCTCGCGGGGCTGCGCCGGGCGGCGGGCATGCCGATCCCGGACCTCGTCCGGCTCATCGAGCTGGAACTGCGTCTGGATGTCGAACTCGCGGCGAACGAGTCCCGCGGTCCCGCACGCATCGCGTCGTCGCAGCTGCGTGCGTTCGTCGACGAGCTGCACGCCTTCCTGGCCGCTGACGAGTCGGGATCGATCTCGAACCTGATCGCATGGCTGGACCATGCCGAGCAGCTCGACGAGTTCGCGCCCCGCACCGAACCGCCCGAGGACGACGTCGTCCAGCTCCTCACGATCCACGGTTCCAAGGGGCTCGAGTGGGATGCCGTGGCCGTCGTCCGTCTCGTGAAGGACGAGCTGCCGAGCATGCCGCGCGACACGAAGGGGTGGCTGGGTTTCGGCATCCTGCCGTATTCGTTCCGAGGCGACGCTCGCTGGCTGCCCGCCCTGCAGTGGGAGAGGGATGCCGCGCCCACGCAGCAGGATCTCAAGGCCGCCATCGACGCGTTCGTGGCGGCGAACCGCGCGCGCCAGCTCGAGGAGGATCGACGGCTCGCGTACGTCGCGGTCACGCGCGCCCGCGACCACCTCCTGCTGACCGGGGCGAGCTGGTCGGGCACGAAGCGCCCCCGGCAGCGCAGCGTGTTCCTCGGTGAGATCGCCGACGCGCTCGGGTCAGAGCTCCCCGAGGATGAGCCGGGGGACGACCCGTACCTCGGCGAACGTCGCCTGCTGCAATGGCCCATCGATCCGCTCGGGGCGCGCCGTGCGGTGGTGCAGCGCGCCGCGGCTTTCGTGGACGCCTCGCTCACGGCTCCCAGAGCTGAACCCGATCGCGACGTCATGCTACTGCTAGCCGAACGGGAAGAACTCCATCGTCCGTTGACGGCGGTCGCCCCGACGAGGATCGCGGCGTCCCGGTACAAGGAGTTCGTGTCGGACTACGCCGGCACCATCGCGCGGATCGCCCGCCCGCTTCCCGAGCGTCCGTTCCGCCAGACGCGACTGGGGACCCTTTTCCACGCGTGGGTCGAGCAGCGGTCGGGCAAGATCGGCACCGCGCGATCCCTCGACGATGCACTGTGGGAGCTCGACGACGACGGTGCTGTCACGATCGCCTCAGCCGAGGACGCAGCCGTCATGGCGAAGCTCCAGGCGACCTTCTCGGCATCCGAGTGGGCAGAGCTGAGCCCGATCGAGGTGGAGACCGAGATCGACTTCACGGACGTGGGACTCGACGGCCGGCCGCACGTCATCATCTGCAAGCTCGACGCCGTCTTCCGACGCGAAGACCGCGGAGGGCGCATCGAGATCGTCGACTGGAAGACGGGTGCGCCGCCGCGCACCGCCGCCGAACGCGAGGAGCGGATGCTGCAGCTCGAGCTCTATCGCCGGGCGTACCACCGGATGCACGGCATCCCACTCGACCAGATCGACGTCGCGCTGTACTACGTGGCCGACGATCTCGTGCTGCGCGGCTGATCGGTCGCGGCGGTCAATCCGTGAGCCAGCGACGCAGCGCGGCGTCGGATGCGCGCTCCGCATCCGCTCGCGCGTCGTCGGCGCCGGTGGCGTCTGGGGCATCGTCGCGCCGCGACGTCAACGTCGAGATGTCGATCGGCGCGGTGGAGTCGTCGTCGTGCGAAAGGGACGCGGCGGGCGGCGTGTCGTCGAACTGAGCCGACTCGCCCGCCTCGTCCGCGTCGGTGGAGACCCAGAGCGCCAGCTCGTCGGGATCGTACGCGTCGGTGTGCATCGACGTGTCGACCGGCGCCGATTGCGCATCGGGCATACGACCCAGGAGCGCGATCGCATCGTCGACGCCGAGTGCCGACGGCGGGACGATGTCGTCATCGCGCACGCCCGTCGAGAGCGACTCGAGCAGCCCGACGGCGTCGTCGACGATATCGGCGCGGCCGGCGTCATGTCCGTGCACGAGCCACTTCGCGAACTCGAGCTCGGCGTACAGGCGCGCACGGGAGCGCACCAGCTGATCGGGAGCGCGGTCGCTGTGGCCGGCGTACGCCGCATAGACGTCGTCAGCCGCGGCCGGCGCGGAAGCGAGCCACTGCAGGTCTGTCGCCGGATCGCCGACCGAGAGCCCGTGCCACTCGAGCACGCCGCTCACGCGGGGCACGGCATCCACATCCTCGAAGAGGAACGACGCGGCACCGGCACCGCCGAGCACGACGGCGGATTCGAATCGCCACAGCTCGTCGGCGTCCACCGCGCGCCGCCAGCGGTCGAGGAGGGTGCCCGGCGCGGACCGCGTGGCCTGCACGCGATCGATCAGTCGCGAGACGTCGTCACGCACCTGCTGCGGCGTCCGCACGGGAAGACCCTCGGTGCGCACGATCGACAGGGGGAGGGCATGAAGCGCGGCCAGGGCCTCGCCGATGGACGTCGCGGCGCCCCGACCCGATGGCAGGTGGGCGGCGTCGACGCGGTAGCCGGGGAGGAAGTCCACCACGACGGCACGGGCGTCACCGAGCCCCGCCTCGCCGAGCAGCTCGGGCGCCCGGAAGGGCAGCAGACCGCGAACTCCGGGGGTCAGCGCACGCAGGGCCCGCGCCTCCGCGGCCAGTTCCGGTGCGGCATCCGGGTCGGCCGGTGCGCGCACGACGACGCGTCGTCCGTCGTCGAGTTCGGCCAGCGCGGCGTCGTATCGTCCCGCGGCGCCTTCGGTGAGGATGCCGACTCCGACGACGCCGACGCGGGGCAGAGCCGAGGTCACCGACGCGGCTAGAGTGAGGGGAGAGCGTGCCATGTGCCCAGGGTAGGTCGGGTGCGCCTGTGCGCCCCTGCGCCACGCCCGGCTTGTCTACCAGCGGCAGAGAGGTCCTCGATGACGGCGCCCGACAGCCCACCGCGTGAGAAAGCCCCGTCTCCCACGCTCGCGCGGTCCGGTCTGGACCGCGCGGCGGAGGAGCGTGCGACGCCGGGCCTGCTCGACGACTCGCGAGCGGATGCGGCCACCCGCGTGCTCGTCGTGAACGGCGACGCCGCACCGCTCGCGGCACCGGATGCGCTTCACTGGGTCGCCCCGGACGAGGTGCCGGCCGGGGGCGAGTGGGCCTTCCTCGGCCGCAACGACGAGGGCACGGCGATGCTCGCGGCGGTGTTCCCGCGGGGGGACGCGGAGCTGTTCCCGGCAGCGGCCGGATGGGCGGCGCTGCGGGCCGTCGGAGGTGCGCTGTCGGCGCGGGATGCCGGAGCGTTCGTCGAGGCTCTCAGCCTCGGACGGTGGCTGATCGACGCGCCGTACTGTCCCGCATGCGGTGCGCGCACCGAGGTCCACAGCGCCGGCTGGGCGCGACACTGCCCGTCGTGCGGGCGCGAGCACTTCCCCCGGACGGACCCCGCGGTCATCGTCGCGATCACGAGCGCGCGGCATCCCGATCGACTGCTGCTCGGCTCGAACGCCATGTGGGCCGAGACCCGCTTCTCGTGCTTCGCCGGGTTCGTCGAGGCGGGCGAATCGCTGGAAGCGGCCGTGGCGCGCGAGGTGCGCGAAGAGGCGGGCGTCGAGCTCGTCGGCGTGCAGTATCGGGGCTCGCAGGCCTGGCCGTACCCGCGGTCGCTCATGCTCGGGTTCCTCGCGATCGCGGCCGACGACTCCGCCGCCGAGGCCGATGGGGAGGAGATCCTCGCGGTGCGCTGGTTCGAGCGCTCCGAGATCGGGGCGGGTCTCGCGGGTGAGGGCGACCTGCTGCTTCCCGGACCGGCATCCATCGCGCACAGCCTCATCAGTGATTGGCACGCGGGATCGGAATGAGCGACCGCGCTCTGCAGGGCCTGGATGACCGTCAGCTGGAGGCCGTCACGACGTTGCGCGGTCCCGTCGCGGTACTCGCCGGTGCGGGGACCGGCAAGACGCGCGTGATCACCCATCGGATCGCGCACGGGGTCGACACAGGTGCCTACTCGCCGGGCCGGGTCATGGCCGTGACGTTCACCGCGAAGGCGGCCGGGGAGATGCGCGGGCGGCTTCGTGCGCTCGGCGTCGAGGGCGTGGCGGCACGGACGTTCCACGCCGCGGCGCTGGCGCAGCTCAACTACTTCTGGCCGACGGTGGCGGGAGACAGCGCTCCCGGCATCGTCGACAACAAGGTGCGGCTGCTGGCTCACGCCGCCGACGGAATGGGCATCGACCCCGACGTGGCGACGCTGCGGGACGTCGCCAGCGAGATCGAGTGGCGGAAAGTCACGATGCGCAGCATCGAGCAGTACGCGGCGGCGCGGCCGAACGGCGTCGGGCGCCTCGAGGTCTCGCGCGTCGCAGACCTGCAGCGGGCGTACGAGAAGCTCAAGGATCAGCGACGGCAGCTCGACTTCGAGGACGTCCTGCTGGCGTGCGCGGGAATGCTGGAGGCGGAACCCCACGTGGCGGCATCCGTCCACGAGCAGTACCGGCACTTCACCGTCGACGAGTTCCAGGACGTTTCGCCGCTGCAGCATCGGCTGCTCGAGCTGTGGCGGGGAGATCGCCGGGACATCTGCGTCGTCGGTGATGCGAGTCAGACGATCTACTCGTTCGCGGGCGCCGATGCGCGGTTCCTCCTCGACTTCGCGAATGCTCATGACGACGCGCGCGTCGTGCGTCTCGAGACGAACTACCGATCGGATGCCGCGATCCTCGCGGTGGCGAACGAGCTGATGAGGGGCCGCCCCGGTGCGCTCGAACTCACCGCGGCGCGCCGAGGTCCCGACGCGGGCGACCCCGCCGATGCCCCGGTCGTCACCGCCTACGAGGATGACGTGGCCGAAGCGCGCGGGGTGGCCGCACAGGTTGCGGCGCGGATCGGCGCGGGGGTCGATCCGCGTCGGATGGCGATCCTCTATCGCGCCCACGCGCAGTCCGCCGAACTCGTGCGGGCCCTCGCCGACCAGGGGATCGCGGCGACCGTTCTGGGCGGCAAGCGCTTCTTCGACATCCCCGAGGTGCGGCAGGCGGTGATGGCGCTGCGCGGAGCCTCGGTCGCTCCGCTGGAAAGCGGTTTCATCGATGCCGTGCGCGACGTGCTGCGCTCGCTCGGTCGCACCGACGAGCCGCCACAAGCGGGCGGAGCGCTCCGTGACTCCTGGGAGGCACGCTCCGCCATCCTGCGCCTCGCCGAGGAGTCGCCCGAGGGCACCACGTTGCGCGGGTTCACGGACGAGCTCCAGGCACGCGCGCGTGCGCAGCACGAGCCTGCGATGCGGACCGTGACGCTCGCGACCCTGCATGCCGCGAAGGGCCTGGAGTGGGACCACGTCCACCTCCTGGGGGTCGCCGAGGGTCTGCTGCCGATCAGCTACGCGACGACCTTCGAGCAGGTGGATGAGGAGCGCCGGCTCGCCTACGTCGGCGTCACGCGGGCCGGGCGAACGCTCTCGCTGTCATGGTCGCGGGGAACACGGGAGCGGCAGCCGTCGCGGTTCCTCCGAGAGATCGGCAGCGGCACGCTGCGTGCGGGCGGTGGGCGCGCATCGAGCGGTGCAGCGAGTCCTCGCGGAGGGTCAGCGAGTGGTGGCGGGGGCGATCGGGGGTCCGGGCGGCCGCGCTGATCAGGTGCGCGGTCACGAGGGACGCCTCGATCGTCAGGGCGTCGCTCACCATCGGCGCGCTGCGCCCGAGGAGCTGTGCGGCGAGCTGCGGCCACGCCGGATCGGCATCGCGCCGGTGTGCCGCGATGCAGGCCAGACACGCCGTACGCCCCGGCACGACGTAGGGGCCGATCTCCGCACCGGCGCCGGTGAACACGAGCGGCAGGTGCGGTACATCGCTGCCCATCAGGGCTGCCGCGCGGCCCGGTTCGATGACATGGTGAGCGAGGACGACCACCGGGGCGGAAGCGCGCATACGCTCACCCGGCGCAGCGAACCACGTGGCCTCCGAAACCTCGATGCCCGTTGAGGCGAGCGCGTCCGCCACCACCGTCACGCGCGCGCGTGGGAACCCGTCGGGTGTCTGCAGGACGACTCGCAGCGGTGGCGCGGGCGGGCCGAGCAATGCCCGGCCGATGCGGTGGACGAAGGCATCCGCCGCGTCTTCCGGGGCGCCGAACGCCATCGCGATCGGATCGAGGGCAGCGTCGGGGATGCCGCTCTCGAGCTCTCGGATCAGCCGCTGCTGCCAGGGCTCCGGGTCATCGATCACGGCGACGGCATCGGCCCCGAACTGCAGGGTCGTCGCGGAACGCCAGAGCGGCGGGTAGGCCGGATCGAGTCGGAGCATGCCCCGATTCTGCGTGCCCGGTCGGACCAGGCGGCGTTGTCCACAGGTTCGGACACCGGATGCCGCGACAGGGGCGCCCTGGGGAGGAATCGAGGCTAGACCGGGCGGGGGTCGTCCGAGCCGTTGGACGGCGGTTCGTCGCCGTCGGACTTGCTGTCCTCCGGCGCCCGTTCGGCCGACGGCGCTTCTCCCGGATCCTCACCGGCGAGCAGCCGCGCCAGGGCGTCGTCCATCTCGTCGGGTGCCGGCTCCTCGCCGCGCGCCCGCGCCTCGAGCCGCGCGACCAGCGCCGCCGGATCGTCGATGTCGTCGGCACCGGGCATCAGGTCGGGGTAGTCCCACAGGGCGTCGCGGCCGGCGATGCCGACGGCATCCGTCACGGCGCGCCACATGGCGGCGGCCTCACGCATGCGCCGGGGGCGAAGTTCCAGGCCGACGAGCGAGCTGAGCGCCTGCTCGGCGGGTCCGCCGACAGCGCGGCGCCGGCGTACGGCCTCCGCGATCCGGTCCGCGGACGGGAGCCGCGAGGTGGCACCCTCGGTGACGACGTCCACCCAGCCCTCGATCGTCGCGAGGAGGTTCTCCAGGCGCACGAGCGCGGCATCCTGCGCATCCGATCGCTTCGGCAGCAGCGCTCCGCTCTCCAGCGCGCGGCGCAGCTCTTCGGGCTGGGAGGGATCGAATCGCGAGGCGAGCTCGTCGAGGGCATCCGTGTCGACGTGGATGCCGCGTGCGAAGTCGGTCACCTGCGAGATGACGTGCAGCCGCAGCCAGCGGGCGTGCCGGAACAGACGTGCGTGCGCAAGCTCGCGGGTCGCGATGTACAGCGCGAGCTGGTCGTGGGGGATCTCCAGATCGCGGCCGAAATCGGCGAAGTTCTGGGGAAGTATCACCGCGTCGCCGTCGGGCATGAGCGGGATGCCGACGTCTCCTCCGCTGACGACCTCCATGGAGAGATTGCCGACGACCTGTCCGAGCTGGGACGCGAAGAGCGATCCGCCCACCGTGCGCATGAGGCGGCCGGCGCCCTGCACCAGGCTCTGCATCTCCTCGGGCGCCTGATCGCGGAGAGCCGTTGTGAGGGCGTCCGCGATGCTGGTCGCGACCGGCTCGGCGAGCTCTTGCCACACCGGCAGCGTCGCCTCGACCCAGCCGCCGCGTGTGAGGGTGCGGGGAGGGGAAGCCAGCTCCGAGATGGTGGTGGCCTCGCTCAGCCAGAGCGCGGCGAGCGAGAAGGCCTGGTCGAGGTCGGTGCGCTGCCCGTCGGTCACGCCCAGACCGTCCTGGTTCGCGATGTGCAGCGCTTGGCGCTTCGCGAGATCCCACGAGATGCCCTCGTCGCCGCCGGCGGCGAATGCACCCTGCAGGTGCTGCATCACGGTCTGCATCATCGCCGGGTCGATGCCCATGCCCGACAGCTGCGCGAGCTGCTCGGGGTCGACCTCCGCCCCGGCGCCCCCGAACAACTGACGGATCAGCTCCTGGAACTGCTCCTCGGGGCTCTGGTCGTCCTCACGGTCGGACTCTGCCACTTCAGCCGCCTTTCAGCCGGGTCATGACCTCGCCATCTACGCTAGTCGCACGGATCATCGCACTTCCCGGCACGGACCCTTCCCCCTTACGCCGGTCGCGAACGACCAGGCAGAGAAAGGTCCCCCGTGGCGCTGTTCGATGAGGACGTCACCATCACGCCCGCGCGTTCGCGACGCATGCCGGGTGGGATGGTCGCGGGTGTCTGGGCGCTGACGATCGCGCTCGCCGTCCTCCTGGTGATCACGTTCCTGCCGACCTCGTACGTCATCCAGCGCCCCGGTCCCGTCTACAACACGCTCGGAACGACCGAGTCGACGGAGGGGACCCAGGTACCGCTCATCTCGGTCGAGGGCGCCGAGACCTTTCCCACCGCCGGCGCGCTCGACCTGCTGACCGTGCAGGTCGTCGGCAACCGTGAGCGGACGCCATCGTGGTTCGAGCTGGCCACCGCATGGTTCGACCCGAGCCGCGCCGTGCTGCCGATCGACTCGGTCTTTCCCGAGGGCGAGAGCACGGAGCAGCGCAACGAGCAGAGCGCGGCGATGATGGTCGACTCGCAGAAGGAGGCGACTGCCGCGGCCCTCTCCGAGCTCGGCTACGACATCGACCCGATGCTCACCGTCTACTCGTTCACCGAGGACTCGGCATCCGCGGGCGTGCTCGAAGAGGGTGACGTCATCATCTCGGCGAACGGTGCGACGGCGACGGATGCCGCCGACCTCCGCGAGATCGTCAACGAGGGGGAAGGCGAACCGGTCGAGCTCACGATCGAACGGGACGGGCAGGAGGAGAGGGTCTCGGTCACACCCAACGAGACCGAGCGCGACGGTGAGACGCTGTGGCTGATCGGCGTCACGCTGACGAATGACTTCGAGTTCCCGATCGACGTCACCATCCAGCTCAACAATGTCGGGGGCCCGAGCGCGGGCATGATGTTCGCCCTCGGGATCATCGACACCCTCACCCCCGACGAGCTCAACGGCGGCGAGACGATCGCCGGCACGGGAACGATCGATGCGAACGGCGTCGTCGGTCCGATCGGCGGCATCCGTCAGAAGATGTGGGGCGCGGTCGACGCGGGTGCGGACTGGTTCCTCGCTCCCGCGGAGAACTGCGACGAGGTCGTCGGCCATGTTCCCGCGGGACTCCGCGTGTTCGCCGTCGAGGACCTCGACGACGCGCTCGACGTGCTCGAGGCTGTCCGGGACGACGGCGACCTCGAGCCGCTGCCGACCTGTGGTTCCTGAGGGGCGGGGAGGCCGCCGTATCGAAGCACGACGCGGGCGGAGACCGTCGCTTCGCCGACAGCGGAACTCTGGGCCGCAGTTCGCTCACTGCACGGCATTCGCCCAGAACCGCGCGCCTAGGATTGAGGGGTGACCACGACCTCAGCGCCGGCCCCGGCCACGCCCTCCCGTTCCCGACGGATCATCGCCATCTCGCTTGCGATCATCGCCGCGCTCGTCGTGGCGTTCTTCGTCTTCGCCAACCTCTACGCGGACTGGCGGTGGTACGCGCAGCTCGGGTACCAGGGTGTGCTGCTGACGCAGTGGACCGCGCGCGTGGTGATGTTCCTCGTCGGCTTCGTCGGCATGGCCGTTCCCGTCTGGCTGGCGATTCAGCTGGCGTACCGCCTGAGGCCCGTCTACGCGCGGCTCAGCTCGCAGCTCGACCGGTACCAGGAGGTCGTCGAGCCGCTGCGCCGTCTCGCGATGTGGGGCATCCCGATCTTCTTCGGGTTCTTCTCCGGCTTCGCCGCCTCCGCCCAGTGGGAGACGACCTGGCTGTGGTTCAACGGCGTGGCCACCGACCTGAAGGACCCCCAGTTCAATCTGGACACCGGCTTCTACCTCTTCGCGATGCCCTTCTACAGCGCGCTGCTCGGGTTCATCTCGGCGGTGCTCCTGGTCTGCCTGCTCGTGACCGCCCTCGTGGCCTACCTCTACGGCTCGGTCCGCATCGGCCAGCGGGAGCTGCGGATCTCGAAGGCCGCGCGCATCCAGCTGGCCGTCATCGCCGGGCTGTACCTGCTCGTCCAGGGCGCGAGTCTCTGGCTGGACCGCTACAAGTCACTCGTCGAACCCGGCGACCGCATCACCGGCCCCGGCTACACGGGTGTCAACGCGATCATCCCGGGCCTCACGATCCTCGCGGTCGTGGCCATCATCGTCGCCCTGCTGTTCTTCGTGACCGCGATCATCGGGCGCTGGCGCTATCCGCTCATCGCCACGGCGCTGCTGATCGTCTCGTCGATCGTCGTCGGCATCGGCTACCCGTGGGTCGTGAACACGTTCCAGGTGCAGCCCAACCAGCTGGCCTTCGAGCGGGAGTACTACCAGCGCGGCATCGACATGACTCAGGCGGCATACGGGATCGACGGTCTCGAGAAGACGAACTTCCAGGCCGTCACCGATGTCGAGCAGAACCAGCTGCGCGAGGATGCTGCCACGACCGCGCAGATCCGCATCATGGACCCCGCCGTGATCAGCCCGACGGTTCGTCAGCTGGAGCAGTACCGCTCCTACTACCAGTTCCAGGATCCGCTCGACGTCGACCGCTACTCGATCGACGGCGTGTCTCAGGACACCGTCGTCTCGGTGCGCGAGCTCAACATGGACCAGCTGGGTGCGGCCGCGTCGTGGCAGAACACCACGCTCGTGTACACCCACGGCTACGGCGTCGTCGCGGCGAAGGGCAACGACCGCACGACCGACGGCGATCCGGTGTTCCTCGAGCGCGGCATCCCGGCGGCCGGCTTCCTGTCCGACCAGGACGACTTCCAGCCCCGCGTCTACTTCGGCGAGTACTCTCCGACCTACTCGATCGTCGGTGCACCCGAGGGCACCGACCCGGTGGAGCTGGACTACCCGACCGGTGCCGACGGCGCGAGCGAGACCAAGACCACGTTCGACGGCGAGGGCGGGCCGAACATCGGCAGCGTCTTCGACCGACTGATCTTCGCGCTGAAGTTCCAGTCAGAGCAGATCCTGTTCTCCGACAACGTCAACGAGGACTCGCAGATTCTCTACGATCGCGACCCGGGCCTGCGGGTTCAGAAGGCCGCGCCGTACCTGACGTTGGACAGCGACCCGTACCCGAGCGTCGTGGACGGTCGCATCGTCTGGATCGTCGACGGCTACACCCTGAGCGCGAACTACCCGTACTCGACGACGGTGAGCCTGCAGCAGGCGATCTCGGACTCGAACACGACCGCACCGCGGTTCGCTCTGGACAACATCAACTACATCCGCAACTCGGTCAAGGCGACCGTTGACGCCTACGACGGCAAGGTGACCCTGTACGCGTGGGACGCCGAGGACCCGGTGCTGCAGTCGTGGCAGAACGTCTACCCGTCGACCGTGAAGCCGATCAGCGACATGTCCGCCGACCTGATGAGCCACGTGCGCTACCCGACCGACCTGTTCAAGGTGCAGCGCTACGCCCTCGGGGTCTACCACGTCGACGACGCGCAGTCGTTCTACCAGCGCGACAACGCCTGGCAGACGCCGAACGACCCGCAGCTGGACACGGTCCTGCAGCCGCCGTACTACCTCACGATGCAGATGCCGGGTCAGGACGAGCCGACGTACTCCATGTTCACGAGCTTCATCCCGGCCTCGGAGGGGACGGCATCCCGCAACGTCCTCATGGGCTATCTGGCCGTGGATTCGAACGCGGGCGGTGAAGAAGGTGTCAAGAGTTCCGATTACGGGAAACTCCGGATGCTGGTGGTCGACGCCGATACGACGATCCCCGGTCCCGGCCAGGTGCAGAACACGTTCAACTCCGACCCCCTGATCTCCTCGCAGATCAACCTGCTGAAGCAGGGCCAGTCCGAGGTGATCAACGGCAACCTGCTCACCCTCCCGGTCGGTGGCGGTCTGCTCTACGTGCAGCCCGTGTTCGTGCAGGCCTCGAGCGGCACTCAGCTGCCGCAGCTGCAGAAGGTGCTCGTCGCGTTCGGCAACGAGGTCGCCTTCGAAGACACGCTGAACGAGGCGCTGGACGTGCTGTTCGGCGGTGACTCGGGAGCGGATGCCGGTGACGGCGATGTCGTGCCCACTCCGGGCCCGACGCCGACACCCACGCCGGGTGAGACGACGGATCCCGAGCCGACCGACCCCGCGGAACCCGTCGAACCTCCCGCGGACGCGTATCAGGCGGCGCTGCAGGACGCTCAGCAGGCGATGCTCGACCGCCAGGAGGCCCTTCAGGCCGGCGACCTCACGGCGTTCGCCGAGGCGGACGAGCGGCTCACCGCCGCCGTCGAGACGCTCATCGAACTGGGCGGGCAGTAGCCCTCACGAGCGACGAACGCCCCCGCACATCCCTGCGATGTGCGGGGGCGTTCGCGCGTGCGGATCAGGCGGTGAGGATCCAGCGCCAGATCAGCAGCAGCGTCACGAGGAAGCCGGCGATCTGGTTGACCCACAGGAACCGGCGCCATCCGGCCGTGGCTCGTTCTGCCGTCTCGTCGGTGATCGATCGGTACGGCCAGACCGTCGCGATGTACAGGAGAGGCACCAGCGCGGCGAGTGGTCCGGGCCACGGTGTCGCCAGCATCACCAGGCCTGCAGCGGCGTAGCAGGTGAGCGCGAACCATACCGTCCACCGTGCGCCGCGCGCCGTGGCGATGGAGGATATCCCGGCTGCGCGGTCGGCGACGACGTCCTGCACCGCCCCGAACGCATGCGAGGCGACTCCCCAGAGCGCGAAGGAGAGGATCACCGTGCCCAGCTGCCACGTCCATGTCGCACCGGCGAGGACCAGTCCGTACACGGCGGGGGAGAAGAAGTGGATGCTGGAGGTCACGGAGTCGGCGAACGCGACTTCCTTCAGCCGCAGCGGGGGAGCGCTGTAGAAGACGACGAAGAAGAGGCTGGCACCCAGCACC
>Ga0190275_10001492_pt1 | contig 17327 bp, 12 predicted proteins | sample Popmic550T_FD_133745 | JGI IMG/M metagenome (GOLD analysis project Ga0190275, IMG submission 133745) | Populus adjacent soil microbial communities from riparian zone of Yellowstone River, Montana, USA - 550 T | ecosystem: Environmental > Terrestrial > Soil > Riparian zone > Trees stand | place...
ATGCCGGTGGATCAGCATGCGCTGGTCGGCACCGCCCTGGTGCTGGTTGCCCGCACCACCGTGCCGGAACCGCTGGCGCTGGTCGAGCCGGTCCGCCGCATCATCCGCGAGAAGAACCCGGACGTGCCGCTCCGCGCGGAAACGATGGACGCCACCATGGAAGGTGCCTCGGCGACGCCGCGGTTCCGCACCGTGGTGCTCGGGATCTTTGCGGTGGTCGCGCTGTTGCTCTCGATGGTCGGCATCTACGGCGTGATGGCGTACATCGTCGGGCACCGGGTGCCCGAGATCGGTTTGCGGGTCGCACTTGGGGCCACGCCGCGTGACGTGTTCGCGCTGGTCGTCGGGCAGGGCGGGCGGTTGTGGGCGATGGGGCTCGGCCTCGGACTGATCCTGTCGCTGGCGGTCTGGCGCACGCTGGACGGACTTCTGTTCGGGGTGTCGGCAGCCGACCCCCTGGTGCTGGCCGGCGTCGTGGGCGGGATTACCGTTTCAGCGCTTGCGGCGTGCTACCTGCCCGTGCGGCGTGCCCTCGCCGTCGAACCGGCGACGGCCTTACGAACCGAGTAGCCGTGTAACTCTTCCGGCGGGCTCAGCCCCCCAGTTCTGGGGACGCTCGCCTCCTGCTCGCCGGGCGGTCGAACCGAACTGCGGTGGCGGTTCTCTACTCCGATCCACCACGTTGACCGCGTCCGACGGATGGCGCGGCAAGGCATGCCCTGCCGCGCTCCGTTCCCGCGGTTACGGCTGGGCGCTCGTGCCGACGACGTCCACGAAGCCAAACATCCAGTCGTTCAGGAAGTGCATCCGATTGATGCAGAGGACGAGGTATCGTCCCGTCTTGAGGAACCGGTATGTGAGCAGCTGCCCGTTGGAATCCGGGCCTGCGGCGATCGTTCCTCCATTCAGGAACTGATGCGCTCCTGCCGACATCAGCCGGCCGGGTTCCGACCAGACCCGATTGTTCGGGTGCGTGTTGACGTTCGGCTCGGCAACGAGCACGACATCGTCGCGCCCGTCGAGCACGACGTGCCGGCTGTTGGCGTTCGGTGCGGACAGATTGCACTGGAGCGCCGCCAGATCTGCCACCGTCGCCGGGTCCGCGCCGGCGCAGAGGAACTGGCCGAGTTCCTCGCGCGTGGTGTTCGGGCTCACTTCATAGATGGCAAATCCGTGTCCGCCGCCGTGGATTTGAAAGCTCACCTGACCGCCCTTGCTGATGGTGACTTCCTCAGGAATCAGCACGTGCAGCTTGTAGCTACAAGGGTCGTTCGGGCCGCCGATAGCGCCCGCCTGCAAGCAAGGCGGCGGTCCCAATGGCCCGGTGGGAAGGATACCGAAATCCACTGTCGCGTCGGCCGGCGCCTGGCCGTGGTGCTCACCACGCTGTGCCGACGACGAACCCGGTAGCCACACGACCGCCACCAACGCCACGATCGAAGCGAAGCGCGTCTTCATGAGTTTCTCTTTTCACGAGAATGGCCCGTGGCGCGGGCGGGACGGTTCGGGCGCATCCTACGCCCGGAGGTGGCCCGATGGCAACTGCCAGGCGCCGCCGCCCGACCACGCGATGCAGCGGTCGCCCTCTCCTCGCCTGTCCTCAGCGGCCCGGCGGACGCTCGTAGGCGACCTGTCCGTCGAAGATCGTGGCCGACACCACCACATCGTCGGGCCGTGTGGGGGGCTTCGCCGTGATGTCGGAGGTGAGCACCACCAGATCGGCAAGCATCCCGGCGGCAATCGTCCCCTTGCGCAGCTCGTCGAACGACGCATAGGCGGGCCAACTCGTATAGCCGCGGAGAGCGTCGGCCACGGACATCGACTGCGCCTGGCCACCCGCCTGGCTCACTCTGTTGATCGCGAGCCACAACCCCTGTCCCACTTCGAGTGGCGCTACCGGCCAGTCGCTGCCAAACGCGATTCGGCCGCCGGCTGCCCGAATCTGCGGCCAGGCCCAGGCGCGGGAAGCGCGCGCCGGCCCGATGTTGTCGGGCCATGGGCCCGACGGCTTGGCCGTGTTCATGTCGCCGAGCGCCACGTGCATGGGCTGTTGCGAGGCGATGACGCCCAGGGCCGCGAACCGTGGAATGTCGGCTGCATCGATGGTTTCGATATGCTCCAGCCGATGCCGGCGTCCGCGCGCAGGCGCAGGGTTCACTTTGGCTGCGTGCTCGAACGCATCGAGCGCCATGCGGATAGCGCGATCGCCGATGGCATGGATCTGCACCTGCCACCCGCGCTTGTCGAACATGGTGACGATGCGCGTGAGTTCCTCGGCAGAGAGGTTGGGCTCGCCGGCACTGGCGCTGTTGCTGTAGGGGGCCAGCATCGCCGCGGTGCGGCTCTCGATGACGCCGTCGGCAAACATCTTGACGATGCCCGTGCGCACGGTCGGATCGTCGCCGAGTTGCTTCCACAGCGCGTCCATCCGATCGACATCGGCCTCGGTCGTGGCGGACGTCGCGGCCGTGGCCAGATAGCTGCGCACCCGCAACTCGCCCGCCCGGCGCGCCTGGTCGAACAGGTGGATGTCCTCCAGGCTGCCGCCCGCATTCTGTATGCTCGTGATGCCGTACTTCAGCGCGTGGGCCACCGCCGCCCGCAGCGCCCCACGGCGATCGTCGTCGGTCACTTTCGGCAGCACCGGATCGATCAGATCCATCGCCGCTTCTTTGAGGTGGCCGGTCGGCTCGCCCGTCTTCGGGTCCTTGACGATGACGCCATTGGGTGGGTTCGGCGTGTCCCTTGTGATTCCGGCTAGGGCCAGCACGCGGGAGTTCACCCACACGCTGTGGCCGTCATAGCAGGTCATCACCGCCGGCCGGTCCGGCACGATTTCATCGAGCTGTGCCCTCGTCGGGCTGCCGCCCGGGAACGGTGAGTACAACCAGCCACGCCCCTTCACCCAGTCGTCCGCGGGCTTGCTGGACGCAAAGGCACTGATGGCGGCCTGCACCTCGCGCAGGGTGGTGAGCCCGGCCAGATCGACGTCCCCCAACGACTGGCCGCCGGACAGGAAATGCACGTGCGCGTCATTGAACCCGGGAGCCACGGTGCCCCCGTGCGCGTCGATGACCCGCGTGCCGGGACCTCGCAGGGCCGCGATGTCCGCCTCGGTCCCGACCCTGGTGATGAGGTGGCCCTTGATGGCCACCGCCTGCGCCGTCGTGCCCTGCTCATCCCCAACGAAGACGCGCCCGTTCGTGACGATCAGGTCCGCGGCGTCTCCGCCGGGGTCCGCTGTCTCGCCCGGCGCCGGCTGACACGCGGCCACCATCACCGCGGCGATTGCCGTCGTCAGGATGCCGCACGCGCGCCGTGCGCCTCGATGACGACCGATGACCTGACCTTGCCCTCCACGATGCGACACGCCAACGCTCCCTTCGTTCTTTCGGTCTTTGCCTTCTGCCTTCTGCCTTTTGCCTTTTGCCTTCTATCCCACCACCGGCAGCACCACTCTGGACGCGTGTTTCCGATCGTGATGGACGCGAATGGTGGCGCGGCGGCGTTCGGCCGAGGTCGTCTCGGGGGCTCCCGTATGCAGATTGCGCGAGAAGTTCGGGAAGAAGCTCGAGGAGATCTGCAGGCGGAGTCGGTGCCCGGACTTGAACACATTGCTGGTCACCAGGTGGTCCAGCGTGATCGCGTAGATGGTGCCTGGCGTCAGCAACTGACGCCCCTTCGAGAGGTCGCGGTAGCTGGCTCGCACCACATCCAAGCCAGGGCTCATCAGGTTGAACGCGGTGCCATCCGGGGCCACATCCTGCAGGCGCGCCCAGATGTCGGTGTCGCGGCAGTCGCACGAGACGAAAAGCTCGACGCGAATCGGGCCGGTGATCTCCGTGTCGCGAGTGGCGGGCTCCGTGTCGAAGGTGAGGACGTCCGCGCGTTCGGCTAGCGCACGGTAGTCGTGCGCGCCGGCGGACTGGTGCGGGTTCACCACCGGATCATCCGGATCGGAAACGAACTGGCTCGGCGGCGTGCGATCTGCCGCGGGAGTGTCGGCCAGGAGCCCAGGGCTGCCGGCCTGACGCGAGGGCGACAGGTAGACCGGCGACGCACTCGACGAGGGAGGCCAGGCGGTGGCGGTCGCCCACTCGTTCCGCCCCATGACGAAGTAGCGCACTGCCGGCTCGGTCTCGCGCGGCTGGTCCCCGCCGCGAACATGGCGGTCCATCCAGTCCAGCACCACATCGTCGTAATCGATCGCAGCTGCCGCGCCGAATTCGCGATCGCCGGCCTTGGTGCGTCCGGTCGCCGTCGACCCGTGCGTCCACGGGCCAATCAACAGCGATGTGCGATCGGCACGGCCGCCGCGAGCGCGCACGAGTCCCTCGAAGTTGGTGGTGGCGCCGTCGGGCCCATAGTTGTCGTCGTGCCAGCCCGAGAGGTTCAGCACCGCGGCATTGGTGCGCGAGTACTTGCCGCGCAATTCGGCAAAGTCCCAGAACGGGTCTTCGGGCGGATGATGCAGCCAGTCGAGGTAGTAGGGCGCCACGTCCCGCAGTTCCTCCAGCTGATCCAGCGGAACCGTGCCGAGCATCTTGTCTTCGAGCGGCGCCAGTGCCGCGCGCGCCTCCTTCGCGGTGCGTGGTCCTGGCAGGTTCTTCCTGACGCGTTCATCTGGCGCGATGTTGTTCCAGATCCAGTAGATCCACGACAGATCCCAGACGCCCCAGGTGTAGAAGAAATTCTGCGGCGTCGAGAACGTCATCGCCGGGACCATCGCCTTCAGGTGCGGCGGCGATTCCATGGCGGCCAGCCACTGCACCGCGCCCGGGTAGGACAGGCCGAAGGTGCCCACGTTGCCGTCGGACCACGGCTGCGCCGCTGCCCACTCGATGGTGTCGAAGCCGTCGCGGCCTTCACGTTCGTAAGGCCGGAAGTCGCCGTCGGATCGGTAACGGCCGCGCACGTCCTGCACCACCACCGCGTAGCCGCGGGTCACCGCCTCGGTGAAGATGGACTCCTCCTCCAGCGTGTCGTGCGCGCCGTACGGCGTCCGGTACACGAGGGTCGGGAATGGGCCGGCCCCGGGTGGCCGCAGCACTTCGGCACGCAGCACGACACCGTCGCGCATCGGGATGGGCACATCCAGGTCGTGAGCCCGGGGCGCTTCAGCAGTCGGTGCGCGACAACCCGCACCGGCGAGGACCACCGGCATGAGCCAGACGACAACACCGAGCAGAGAGGGGCGGGTCATGACGGCTGATCCGATCCGGTCGCGGGAGTATACTGCGCGGATACTCCCATGAACGAGGCGACGACCACGGGCGTGAGCGGTTATCGTCGTGTGCTGGCGGACGGCCTGGTGGTTGCCTCGGCGGAACCCGAGCACGCGCCGCAGCTCGAGGCCCTCCAGCGGGTGGTGTTCCCGACGTTGGCAGACGCCGAGCGGTTCAAGGCTCCCCATTACCGGAAGCATCTGGAGCTGTTTCCGGAAGGGCAGTTCGTGGCGCTGGACGGCGATCGCGTGGTGGCCGCCACCGCCACCATCCGCCTGCACTTCGATTTCGAGCACCTCGATCACTCATTCGCCGACGTCATTCAGGGCGGCTGGCTCACCTCGCACGAACCGGACGGCGCGTGGTTGTACGGGGCCGACATCGGCGTGCATCCAGACTTCCGTGGCCGCGGTCTCGCGCAGGCGCTCTACGCGGCACGGCAGGAACTGGTCTGGCGGCTGGGCCTCGCCGGCCAGGTCACCGCCGGCATGATGAGCGGCTTCGGCGCCGTGAAGGATCGGATGACCGCGGAGGAGTATTACGAGGGCCTCGTCTCCGGCCGCATCAACGACCCCACCCTCTCGATGCAGCGGAAGATCGGCTTCGAGTTCCGGGCGCTGCTGAAGAACTACCTGCAGGACCCGGTCTGTGACAATTACAGCGTGCTGATCGTGCTGGACCCGGCGATCGATGTTCCCGGCGCGCACCGACCTCCACGACCGCTCACTCAGTGAAGGAGCAGTGATGGCCTCGATTCAATTGAAGACCGACGTGCCCGGACCTCGCAGCCGGGCCACCCTTGCACGCCGCGCGGCCGCCGTGCCGAACGGGCTCGGCAAGGCGACGGAAATCGTCGTCGAGCGGGCCGAGGGCGCGCTCGTCCACGACGTCGATGGCAACACGTTCATCGACTTCGTCGGCGGTATCGGGGCGCTGGCGGTCGGCCACTGCCCGCCCGAGGTCGTGCAGGCGGTGCAGCAGCAAGCCGCCTCCCTCATCCACATGGGGTCGCTCGTCGGCACCTACGAGCCGTACGTGCGCCTCTGCGAGCTGCTCAACGAGGTGACGCCTGGCGACTTCCCGAAGAAGACGCTGCTTGCCAACACCGGGGCCGAGGCCGTGGAGAATGCGGTGAAAGCGGCGCGCGCGTATACGCGCCGTCCGGGAATCATCTGCTTCGAGGGCGGTTACCATGGCCGCACCCTGCTCACCCTCAGCCTCACCAGCAAGTACAGCCTCTTCAAGAAGACGATGGGGCCGTTCGCTTCGGACATCGTGCGCCTGCCGATGCCGAACGCCTACCGCACGCCGCGCGGCACCACGGCGGAGCAGGCCCTGGACTGGGGCATCCAGCAGCTCGAACATGCGTTCACCGCGCAGGTGGACGCCAGTGAGGTCGCCGCGATCATCATCGAACCCGTGCAGGGCGAGGGCGGGTTCGTCCCGGTGCCACCGCGCTTCCTGCGCCGCATCCGCGAGCTGTGCGATCAGCACGGCATCGTCATGATTGCCGATGAAGTGCAGTGTGGCTTCGCCCGCACCGGCAAGCTGTTCGCGCTCGAGCACTACGGCATCGCCGCCGACATCATTGTCACCGCCAAGTCGCTCGGGGCCGGCATGCCGATCAGCGCCACCACCGGGCGCGCCGACATCATGGACGCCACGCACACCGGCGGCATGGGCGGGACCTACGGCGGCAACCCGGTCACCTGCGTCGCCGCCATCGCCGCGATCGAGATGATGCGGCAACCGGCGTTCCTGGCCGGGGCGGAACGGATCGGGACGATGCTGCGCGAGACCTTGGAGCAGTGGAAGGCCCGTCACCCGCTGATCGGAGACGTTCGCGGGCTCGGCTCGATGATGCTGATCGAGCTGGTCAAGGACCGCGGCACCAAGGAACCTGCGCCAGACGAGACACTCGCGATCATCAAGGGGACATTCCAGCGGGGAGTGATTGCGATGCGCGCGGGGCTGTTCACCAACGGCATCCGGTTCCTGCCGCCCCTGACCATCACCGACGATCAGCTCCGCGAAGGCCTGGACGCGATCGAGCAGGCGCTGGCCGAAGTCGAACAACGCATGGGACTCGGGGCGCGTCTCCAGCCGGCGTGAGCAGGGTCGTGGCCAGGCCGGCCTCCTCGACGGCCGACGTGGTCTTCCACAACGGCGCGCTGTGGCCGGGCATCGATGGCCGCCCCGATCACTCGGCGCTGGCAGTCGCTGGCAATCGCATCGTCGCGGTCGGATCGGACGACGACGTCCTGAACCTCAAAGGCCCCGACACGCGCGTGGTGAATCTCGGCGGGCAGATGCTGCTGCCGGGGTTCGTGGACGCGCACGCGCACGTCTGGAAGATCGGACACCTGCTCACCACGTTGCTGGACGTGCGCGGCGCGGAGAGCCTCACCGACCTCGAGCTCCGGCTGCGGGCCAAAGGCGCGACTCTTCCGCCTGGCGCCTGGCTGTATGGACGCGGCTACAACGAGGCGCGGTTCGCGGAGGGTCGTGGCCCGTCCCGTCGCGACCTCGACGCGGCCGGCAGCGATCGGCCAATCGTGCTGATGCGAACGTGCGCGCACATCGTAGTCTGCAACAGCCGAGCGCTGGCCGTGGCCGGCATCACCGCCGCAACCGACGCGCCGCCCGGCGGCGAGATCGAGCGCGACCAGGGCGGTGAACCGACCGGCGTGCTGCGGGAAACCGCGATGGGGCTGGTCCTGCGCCACCTGCCCCAGCCCACGCCCGCGGAGCACGAGGCGATGATCACTGCCGCCCTGCGGCACCAGGTGACGCAGGGAATCACCAGCACGAACGACGCCGGTGTCGGGCCCGAGCTGGCCGACACCTACAGGCGCCTGGACGCGGACCAGCGCCTGCTGGCGCGCGTGAACGTCATGGCGCTCGGGATGATCGATGGCGGGAGCGCCTTACCGCTCCCCTCTGCTCGGTACGTCAGCGATCGTCTGCGCATCGACACTATCAAGTTTTTCGCCGACGGCGGCCTCAGCGGCGCGACCGCCGCTCTCACGAGGTCCTACCGGCACGCAGACACCACCGGCGTGTTGCGCCTCGATTTCGACGAGTTCCTGACGCTGGCGCAGCGCGCCCACGACGCCGGGTGGCGCCTTGCCACGCACGCGATCGGCGACCGGGCGATCGAGCAGGTGCTGCGCGTGTACGAGGCGCTGGGAACCGGGGCGGTGCGCCACCGCATCGAGCACCTTGGCCTGCCGACTGCCGATCACCTGCGGCGCGCCGCCCGCGCCGGTGTCATCGCCGCGCCGCAGGCGATTTTCGTCTCCGAACTGGGGGTGAACTTCCGCCGCTACCTGCCCGACGCCTTCTTCGCGCAGGTGTATCCGATTCGGGCCATGCTCGACGCCGGCCTCACGGTGGCGTTGTCGTCGGATGCGCCAGTAGTGCAGAACGACTCACCGTTGGCGGGCATTCAGGCCGCCTTGCTTCGACGAGACGGCGAGGGACAGCCGGTCGCGCCACTCGAGGCGATTACCCTCGACGAGGCGCTGGACGGGTACACCAGGGCGGGTGCGGTGGCGTCGGGTGACGCGAACGAGCGTGGTTGCCTGAGCGCGGGGATGCTCGCCGACTTCGCCGTACTGTCTCGTGACATTCGGACGATGCCCCCGGAGGCGCTCACCACGGTGACGGTGACGCAAACGTGGATCGACGGCGTGCAGGTCCACGCCACCTAGCGCCGCAACGCGCGGCCGGGGCGTTCGCCCGTCAGTCGGCCGTCGCTGAGCGCGAGCTGCCCGTTTACGACGACCGCCGAGATGCCCTCGGCATACTGGTGCGGCTTCTCGAAGGTGGCCCGATCCTTCACCGTTGCCGCGTTGAAGATGACGACGTCGGCCTTCATGCCGGGGCGCAGCACGCCACGGTCCATCAGCCCGAGCCGTTGGGCCGGGAAGCCCGCCATCTTGCGGACGGCCTCTTCAAGGGTCAGCACCGCCTTCTCGCGGACGTAGACGCCCAGCACGCGCGCGAACGTGCCGTAAGCGCGCGGGTGCGGCACGTTCTTGCCGAACACCGGCACTCCCGGCGCCGCATCCGACGCAATCATCGTTGCCGGATGCTTCATGATGCGTACGAGATCGTCCTCGCTGATCGCGTGGTAGATGGCGCTGCAGCCGCCCTTCTCCACAATCTCCACCACCAGTTCCGCCGCGCGCGGGATGGTCACCGGACGGCCACGGTCCCGCAGCACCTGCGCCAGGCTCTTGCCGGCCAGGCTCGGGTCCCACGCGCAGGCAGCCAGCACCACGTTGCCCGGATCGCCGCCGCCGCGGTCGGTCTCGATGGCGGTGACGATGGCGGCCAGCACCTTGCCTCGGGTGGTCTCGTCGCGCAGGCCGGCGAGCATCTTCTCGCGGCCGCCTTCCTGCGCCCATTGCGGCACGAGCCCGCCCTGGATGGAGGTGCTGGAGGCGGTGTAGGGATACTGATCGATGGTCGCGTCCACGCCGCGGGCGCGCGATTCATCGATGAGGCGCAGCGTGTCGACGCTCTTCCCCCAGTTCACCTTGCCGATGATCTTGTGATGGGTGACCTGTGTGGGCAGCCCGCCGCGCTCGCCGATGGCAATGGTGTCGCGCACGCTGTCGAGCACGTGCGCGGCTTCGTCGCGCATGTGCGATTGGTGGATGCCGCCACGCTCGCCAGCCACCCGCGCCAGATCCACCACCTCGTCGAGTGGCGCATAGTTGCCCGGCACGTAGAACAGGCCCGTGCTGAGCCCGAACGCGCCTTCGCTCATCGCCGTGCGAACCAGTCCGCGCATCTGCTCCAGTTCTTCGGGCGTGGCCACGCGGTTCCCCTGCCCGACGACGGCGCCGCGAACGGCGCCATGGCCGACAAAGGAACCGACATTGATCGCGGGTTTGGCTGCCGTCACCTTCGCCAGGTACGCGCCCACCTGCACGTTGCCGCCGCCATCGGGACTGCCGATCACCGTGGTCACGCCCTGGCGCAGGTTGTTCTCCGCCGCCGGGTTGCCGATCATGTCCTGCCCTTCGTCGCCCGCCTCGACATGGGAGTGGACATCGATGAAACCGGGGGCGACGACCAGGCCGGCGGCGTCGATCACCCGCGCCGACCCCGGATCGAGCCCGCGACGCACGGCGACGACGGTGTCTGCCTTGATGCCGACGTCGGCGAGGAACCACGGATTGCCGGTGCCATCCACCACCCGGCCGCCGCGGATGACCATGTCGAACGCGGCCGGCTGCGATCGAATGGGGACTTGCCAGGTGAATGCGGCGAGTGCCATGGCGAGCAGGAGCGAACGTTGGACGCGGGTGGGCATCAGTCGGCGATTATCGCCCAGGTGCGGACGGGTGCGGACAGGTGCGGGCAGGTGCGGACGGGTGCGGACAGGTGCGGGCGGGTGCGGACAGGTGCGAGGGGTGCGGGCAGGTGCGGCGCGACGCGTGTCACCGCGCCACGCCGCGAACTCCTGCCGCGCGCTGGGGGCTACTTTCGCAACGCCGGACGATCGGGGATGAAGTCCCGCCCGCGAAGGATCTCCAACCCGTTCTTCACCGCGCCGACCAACGGCGTGAAGTCCAGGGCCGTATCGACGCTGCCTCGTATGAGGCCTTTACGCCGGGCGACGGCCGCCAGCGTGCCGACGGCCACCAGAGCCCCGAGGAAAGGAACCGAGCGGATGAGTTTCCGGGTGACTCGCCGCTGTCCGTAACCGAGCGCCTGTTTGCTGATTCCCATGCTGATCCAGAGAGCAAGGGCCGTTCCCGATCGGCCGTGAGGCGGAGGGAACCGCGGTTCCATTTGTACGGTTCAGACGAGCGATAATCGGCCCTTCCCATGACGTTCACCTACCAGCAGTACATCGACGGTGCCTGGACTGGTGCCCTGTCCGGCCGCACCTGGGACGTAATCGATCCAGCAAGCGAAGCGGTCGTCCAGAAGGTGCCCTTCGGCGGCCGGGAGGACTGCCACGCGGCGATCGAGGCGGCCGCGCGCGCGTTTCCGGCCTGGTCGCGCCGCACCGCGTACGAGCGCGGCGCGTTCCTCCAGCGTGCCGCGGCGCGCATGCGCGAACTGTCGGACGTACTCGCCCGCACGACGGTGCTCGAGTCCGGCAAGCCGTTCGTACAGGCGCGCGGCGAATGGATGGTCAGCGCCGATCTCTTCGACTGGTTCGCCGAAGAGGGCAAGCGGGCGTACGGACGGACGATCCCCTCGCGGGTGCCGAGCAAGCGCATGACCGTGCTGCGTCAACCGCTCGGCGTCGTCGGCGTGATTACCGCGTGGAACTTCCCCGCCTACAATCCCGCCAGGGCGTGGGCGGCCGCCCTCGCGGCGGGCTGCACGGTGGTGGCGCGCGCCTCGGAGTTCACGCCGCTCACCGCCATGTCGATGACGGCGCTGCTGGCCGAAGCCGGCGTGCCGGCCGGCGTGTTGAACCTGGTGAATGGCGATCCGGAAGCGATGGGCCAGGAAATGCTGGACCATCCCGCACTGCGGAAGATCAGCTTCACCGGCAGCGTGCGCGTGGGCAAGCTGCTGATGGACGGGGCCTCCCGCACCGTGACGCGGCTCTCGCTGGAACTGGGGGGCAACGCGCCCGTCCTGATCCTGCCGGACGTGGATCTCGACCACGTCACGGCCGGCGCCGTCACCAGCAAGTTCCGGAACGGCGGTCAGGTGTGCGTGGCGCCGCAGCGCTTCCTGGTGCAGCGTGCGGTGGCGAACGAATTTGCGGACAAGGTGGCGGCCAGCGCGTCGCAGTTGCGGCTGGGCAGCGGCCTCGACGCCGACGTACAGGTCGGGCCGCTCATCAACGCCCGTCAACGCGACCGCGTGGCGGCGCTGGTCGGTGAGGCGAAGCGAGGAGGAGTGGACATCCGGGCCGGTGGTCGAGCGCCCGGGCACCTGCCGAAAGGCTACTTCTTCGAGCCCACGGTGCTGTCCGGCGTCACCCCCGAAATGCCGGTGTTCGGCGAAGAGATCTTCGGCCCCGTGATGCCGGTCACCACCTTCGACGACCTGGACGAAGCGATTGCCCTCGCCAACCGCACGCCGTACGGATTGGCTGCCTATGTATGGACCAACAACCTGGCCGCCTCGGTGAAGGCGAGCGAGGCACTGGAATTCGGTATCATCGGCATCAACGAGTGGAATCCGCACGCCACCGAGGCTCCGTTCGGGGGATGGAAGCAAAGCGGTCTCGGGCACGAGAGCGGCAGCGAAGGGTTGTCCGAGTATCTCGAGACGAAGCTGGTCTCGACGGGGGCGCTGACGTAGGAACGAATCTTCGCGCGAGGGGACTGGAGGAGGCGGGCCGGATGCGAGTACGCCGCGCGAGCGCGATGGTGGTGCCTCGGCCTGGTCACCGGACAGAGGCGACCGCCGCGTCGATGGAACTCGACAGCCGGTCGATGATGATTTCCAGGTGAGATCCTTCGACGATGAACGGCGGCGCCAGCAGGATGTGATCGCCACGTTCGCCGTCGATGGTGCCGCCCATGGGGTACGTCATCAGCCCTCGGCTCATGCACTCGCGCCTGACCCTGGCGTGAACCTGCAGCGCCGGATCGAACGGCGCCCGATCGTCGCGGCTGGCCACCAGTTCGATGGCCCACAACAAGCCTCGCCCGCGGATGTCGCCGACGTGCGGATGCGCGGCAAAGCGATCGCGCAGGAGCCTTTCGAACGCGCGGCCCATCACCTGCACGTTGGTCAGCAGGCCGTCACGCTCGATCACCTGCTGCACCGCCAACGCCGCGGCGCACGCCACCGGGTGTCCCAGGTACGTGTGCCCATGCTGGAAGAAGCCGCTGCCGCGCGACAGCGCGGCCACGATCGTTCCGCTTGCCAGGACCGCGCCAATGGGCTGGAAGCCGCCGCCGAGCCCCTTTGCCACGGTCATCAGGTCGGGGACGATGCCCTCCTGCTCGCAGGCGTGCAGGGTGCCGGTCCGCCCCATGCCGCACATGACCTCGTCGAGAATCAGCAGCACGCCGTGGCGATTGCAGACGTCCCGCACCGCTTGGAAGTATCCAGGGGGCGCGGTGGTCGCCCCCTGGGTGGCGCCGCCGACGGTCTCGGCGACGAAGGCCATCACGCGCTTCGGGCCACAGGCGACGATCGCCGCTTCCAGCTCGGCAGCGAGGCGCGCGCCATAGTGCACGGGAGCCTCCTGCTCGCGCTGGTCGCGGTAGGCATAGCACGGTGAGACGTGCCGCACGTCGATGAGCAGCGGCGCGTAGAGACGCCGCCGCGGCTGGTTGCCACCCACGGCGAGGGCCCCAAGGGTGTTGCCGTGATAGCTCTGGCGCCTGGCGATGAACACGTGGCGTTCCGGTTCGCCGATTTCGACCATGTACTGCCGCGCCAGCTTCAACGCGGCTTCCACCGCTTCCGATCCACCGCTGACGAAGTAGGTGTGAGTGAGGCCCGACGGCGCCGTTCGCGCGAGGTGCTCTGCCAGCGCCTCGGCGGGCTCCGACGAGAAGAAGCTGGTATGCGCATACGCGAGCCGGTCGATCTGCGCGTGCATCGCGGCGATGACGTCGGGATGGCCATGGCCCAGACACGACACGGCGGCCCCGCCGCAGGCATCGAGGTACTGCGCGCCGGTCGTGTCGGTGATGAAAATCCCCTCGCCGCCCGCGGCAACGGGCGGCGTGACGTGCAGATGGCGATGGATGATGTGCGTCACCGCCCGTAGCTTACAATGCGCCTCATCATGAGCAGCAGGGACCAGCAGCTCGGCATGGGCGTGCCGATTACGCGGCGCGATTTCCTGAACGGAGTCGCGGTCGGGGTCGGCGGGGCCATTCTCTCGGGCGGGCGCCCGGGCGCAGGAGCGGCCTTCGCCCAGGGTTCCGCTCACTACCCGCCGGCGCTCACGGGTTTGCGGGGCTCGCACGTGGGGTCGTTCGAGGTGCTGCATGCGCTGCGCGACAATGCCTTCTGGGCCAAGGCGGGCGCGCCTCAGAACACGGGTGAAGAGTACGACCTCGTGGTGGTTGGCGCCGGTATCAGCGGACTCGCAGCCGCGCACTACTTCAAGAAGGCCCGGCCCGACGCCCGCATCCTCGTGCTCGACAACCACGACGACTTCGGTGGCCACGCCAAGCGGAATGAGTTCGCCCACGAGGGGCGCACCTACATCGGCTACGGTGGCACGCAGTCCATCGACAGCCCGCTGCCGTACAGCCGCGTGGCCAAGGACCTGCTGATCGAGCTGGGTATCGATGTCGCCCGTTACACGAAGGCACTGGATGCCGGGCTGTACAAGTCGCTGGGGCTTCGCCCCGCCATGTTCTTCAACAAGGAAGCATTCGGCAAGGACACGCTGGTGGTGGGCGACGTGCGCGACGAGGCCTTCCAGGCCGCGGCGCCCTTCTCGGCGGAGATCGCCCGCGACCTGAAGCGCCTGCAGACCGAACCCTTCGACCCGATGCCGGGACTGTCGTCGGCCGACAAGAAGGCGCGCCTCGCGCGCATCAGTTACACGGCGTTCGTCACCACTCTGTGGAAGCTCGATCCGGGCGTGCTGTGGCCGTATCAGGTCCGCACGCACGGCCTGTTCGGTGTCGGAGTGGACGCGGTGCCCGCGCAGGACGCCTTCGCGCTCGGGTTCCCCGGCTTTCAAGGGATGAACTTGGACGAGACACCGGGTCGCGGCCAGAACCACGACTCAATGGGCAGCGACGAGGCCGGCAGCTATTACTTCCACTTCCCCGATGGGAACGCCTCGATCGCCCGGCTGCTCGTCCGCCGTCTCGTTCCCGGCGCGCTGCCCGGTGCGACGATGGACGATGTGGTGACGGCGAGCGCCGACTACGGGAAGCTGGATGTGGCGGGGGCACCCGTGCGCATCCGCCTGAGCGCGCCAGTACTGCGGGTCCGCCATACCCCGCCCACGGGCGCCGACCGTCGTGTGGAGATTGCCTATTCACAAGGCGACATGATCAAGACGGTGACCGCGCGGTCGACGGTGCTGGCGTGCTGGCACACGGCCATTCCAGCACTGTGCCCCGAGTTGCCGGAGCAGCAGAAGGCCGCACTCGACTACGCCATCAAGGTGCCGCTCGTCTACACGAACGTGTTCATCCGCCAGTGGACCGCGTTCCAGAAACTGGGCGTGCAGCGGCTGTCGATGCCCGGCATGTGGCACACTTCGGCCAACCTCGACTTTCCGGTCAGCCTTGGCACTTACAAGCATCAAACGGATCCCACGCAGCCCATCGTCCTGCACCTGACCAAGGCGGCGTGCAAGCCCGGGCTCTCGACCCGTGCCCAGCACCGCGCCGGCCGTGCCGAGTTGCTCTCCACGTCCTTCGAGACAATCGAACGCAGCATTCGTGATTCGCTGGGCCGGGCACTGGGGCCGGGCGGATTCGACGCCGCGCGAGATATTCTCGCGATCACCGTGAATCGATGGCCGCACGGCTATGCGTATCAATACAACTCGCTCGAAGACGAGTTCTGGGTGAACGGCGGTGAGCAGCCCTGCGTGACGGCGCGACAGCCCTTCGGCCGGATGGCGATTGCCAATGCCGACGCGGGTGCCTACTCCTACACCGATGCGGCGATTGACCACGCGCACCGCGCGGTGGAGGAGATACTGAAGACGTAAGACAAAAGGCAGAAGGCAGAAGGCAAAAAGGCGGTTTCTTGGACACACCGGGCCGGATGCCCCGCACGCTTGGTCTCACCGATCTCGTGCTGCTCGGCACGGTTGCGATCGTCAACGTGAATGTGGTCCCGCCCGTGGGCGGGTTCGGGCGGGCGACGCTCCTGCTGTGGCTGGTCGCCTGGGCGGCGTTCTTCGTGCCTGAGGCGATTGCCGTCCTGGCGCTGTCGAAACGCTACCCCGGCGAAGGCGGCGTCTACCTGTGGGCTCGTGAGCGTTTCGGCGGGCTGCACGGGTTCATCTCCGGCTGGTGCTACTGGACCAACAGCCTGTTCTACGTGCCGGTGCTGCTCGTCTACCTGGCCGGCGTGCTCGCATATGCCGGCGGCACGCGGACCGCGGGCCTCGTGGACAATCCCTGGTATGTCGGCATCGTGGCGTTCGGCTGGCTGGCGTTCATCACGGCTGCCAACATCCGCGGCATGGGCGTGGGCAAATGGATCAACAACCTTGGCGGCGCCGGCGGGTTGGCGACGGTGCTGCTGGTTGCGCTCGCGGCAGCGGTGGCGCGCGCCACTGGAACGGCCACCACGCCTGCACTCGTCGCCGGCACCGCGTTCGACATGGCTGGAGCGCTTGGCGTGATGTGCTTTGCCTTCATCGGCATCGAGCTCGCGTCCACGATGTCGGACGAGATTCGTCACCCCGAGCGCGACGTGAAGCGCTCGGTGATCATCACCGGGGTCATCGCCCTGCTCGCCTATCTGCTGGTCGCGGACGCCCTGATCGCGTTGGTGGCGCCGGAGGAACTGGGGGCCATCCAGGGTGTGATGCAGGCCGTGCACCAGGGCGCCGAGGCCGCCGGCGCGGGATGGATGGTCGCGCCCATCGCCATCGTCATGGCGATGTCGGTGGGAGGCTCGGCATCGGCGTGGTTCGCGGGCCCGTCACGGATTCCGTTCGTGGCCGGCCTCGATCGCGCGCTGCCGGCCGCACTCGGGCGAGTGCATCCCAAGTGGGGCTCGCCGTATGTGGCGCTGATCACCTGCGGCGCCATCTCGGCCGCGCTCACGGCGTTGTCACTGGCGGGATCCACCGTCGCGGAAGCCTATCAAGTGCTCTTGCGCGCGGCGGTGGTGTTGAACCTGGTGCCGTTCGTCTACGTCTTCCTCGCGCTGCTGACCCTCGACACCGCCCGACTGTTCGAACGCGTCGCCGGCGCGGTTGGAGCGCTGGTCACGCTCGCCGGCATCGTCGCGGTGTTCCTGCCGACCGGCGACGTCGGCACGGTGTGGGTGTTCGAACTGAAGATGACCGCCGGCGTCGGCGTGCCGATCGCCGTCGGCCTGTGGCTCTACGCGCGAAGCCGCCCCGTAGAACTCGCCTGACGCACCTGTCCGCACCTGACGCACCCGTCCGCACCTGACCGCACCTGCCCGCACCTGTCCGCACCTGTCCGCACCTGCCCGCACCTG